>Ga0137409_10008475_pt1 | contig 10492 bp, 9 predicted proteins | sample CZODoug1_16funga_FD_122059 | JGI IMG/M metagenome (GOLD analysis project Ga0137409, IMG submission 122059) | Vadose zone soil fungal communities from Angelo Coast Range Reserve, California, USA - CZODoug1_16fungal (Hybrid Assembly) | ecosystem: Environmental > Terrestrial > Soil > Vadose zone... | reverse complement strand
GGCCGCGCCATACAGCGCGCGCCAGATCTCCGTCCTCGGCGTCTTGCGGTCCATGATGAGCACCACCACCTTGCGCAGGTTCGTGAGCGGCTCGTGCATCGAGACGCGCTTCACGCCCTGGATGCCGAGCGTGCTGCGCAGGTGATGGGTATACAGCGGCTCGAGCGCGACGCGCTTGATGAGGCTCGACTCGCTCGGGGTCACCTGCGAGATGATCGAGGTGAGAATCGCGTCGCGCCGGCGGGTAATGCAGGTTACCTCCATGAAAGCGTTGTACTCCTGGAGATTGACGTGCCCGTGCGATTCTCCGAACGGCGCCTCGGGCTCCAGATACTCGGTGTCGATATATCCCTCGATGACGATCTCCGCTTCGGCGGGCACGAGCAGATCGACGGTCTTCGCTCTCACGACATTGATCGGCGCGCCGACGAGCCCCCCGGCGACGTGCAGCTCGTCCAGCGCCTCCGGCACTTTCTGCGCCGAGGTGAACGCCACGCACGGCGGTGCGCCCAGGATGACCGCCGCGGGCAACTTCTCGCCGCGCGCCTTCATTTTCTCCCAGTGGGTGTAGATCCCCGGCCGCAGCTCGAGGGACGGATTCATGCCGAGCCGCCGCGGCGCCTTGACCTGGCCGCGGTAGATTCCCATGTTCTGGACGCCGGTGTCCGGGTCCCTGGTGATGTACTGCGAAAGCGTCGTGAACGGCGCGATGTCCCAGCCGGGCGTGGAAATCGGGATGGGCAGACCGTCGAGTCCATTGCCCGGCCTGTCGAGATCCCCGCCCTGGATCACGATCTCGTGGCAGGGCGCGTTCTCCACGATGTTCGGCGGAATCGGCTTTGCCATCGCGCGGTTCCAGGTCTCGTTGATCCCGTCCAGGGCACAGCCCATGCCGATGCGGTAGATCTCCCGGCTCGCGGCGAGCGCGCCGACCACGACCGGGATCTCGTATTTGCGTCGCTTGCCGTCGGTTACGTTGGTGAACAGGAACGCTTTTCTGTCCGGCTCCTCGATACCGCCGCGGAATTGCCAGCGCACGAGCGGATGCATCTCCGTGTCCTTGTTGATCGACCGATCGACCGTTATGAGCAGCCCCGCGCGCTCGAGTGCCTCGAGATGCTCGTGGAGGTCCGGATAGCCGCGTCGCGCAGCGGCGCCCGCGTTGCCGCGCTTCGGTTCGGCCGTCGAGCTGATTTTGGATTTCTTCGCCATAGACGGGGTTTTCAGTGCAGGAAGTATATCAACGCGACGACGACGGGAACATCGCCACGCCGAGTCGATTTGCCAGCGCTTGGAGCTCGCCGTGAATCGCGCCAGGAATCGGGATGCCGTCGCGGGTGCGACTCTCGAATGTCCGGCGTCCGCGCTCACCGGGCATGAGAATTTCGCCGACCTCCGGATCGACGGGCAAGGACTTCAGCGCCTTTACCAGCCGGTCGACTTCGCGTCTGAAATTTTTTGGATCGCCGAATTGCGCCAGGTCGATCGCCATGACGAAGCCGTTTTGCCGGTGCCGGTGCCCTTCGGGGGTGCCTTCAAGCGACTCGGCGAGCAGGGGATTGGCCGCGACGAGGCTGGTGATGCATTCGATCATGAGAGACAGGCCCGAGCCTTTGGGGCCGGCCATCGGCAACGGAATCCGCGCGGCCTGGGGATCGGTCGTCGGCTTGCCGTCCTTGTCGAGGGCCCAACCCGCAGGTATCGGCTCGCCCGTCCTCTTCGCCTGGTTCAGTTTTCCCATCGAAACCACGCTCGTCGCCATGTCGAGAACCAGGGGCTCTCCTCCCGGGACCGCGATCGAGATCGGGCTGGTGGACACGCCCGCCGCGCGCGTGCCGTGATAGACGACATTGGGCCAGGACGCCGTCAGCGCGATCGCAGCCATGCCCTCGCGAGCCGCGGCGAGCGTGTAGTAACCGAGCGCCGCCGTGTGCGTGGTCGCGCGGACCAGGGCGAGCCCGACGCCGGCGTCCCGGGCCTTGCGCACGGCCTCGGTCGTTCCCCGCATCATCGCGACCGGCCCGGCCGCGCGGTCGGCTTCGATCAGGACCGACGCGGGCGTCTCGGTGCGGACCGTGATCGCGGGCCTCGGATTCATGTCGCCGGTTTCGATCAGGTCGACATAGCGTGGGATTCTCATGACCCCGTGCGTGTCGACGCCCCTGAGATTCGCCCACACGAGGACATCGGCTACGACCGCCGCATCGGCCTTCGGCATGCCGGTGCGCGCGAAGATCTCCGTCGCGAAGCGCTTGAGCGCCTCCGCCGGGGCGGTCGGCGCCGCCTGACCGGTTCGCAATTGCGTCTTGCTCATTCCGGGATCAGACCCGCGCGGGAAAGTATTTGGCCAGCCAATTGCGCACCAGGTTGACCACCAGCGTGTTCCCCTCCGAGAACATGAAATGGTCGACGTCGGCGATGAGATGGAGATCGGTCGGGCGTCGAGCGCGCCGGAAAAGCTCGACGGATTGCTCGGTCGGCGTCACCGAGTCGTTCGCCGAATGAAGCAGAAGCAATGGCCGAGGCGCGATCCTCCCGACGACCTCGTTCGCGTTGAACGCGTACATGGTCTCCACCACTTCGAACGGAAACTCCATGATCGAGCCCGGCGCGAGGTTGCCGCGCAGGCGCGGCGGGATGGGAACGATGTCGTAGCGCGGCACGCTCATCGGTCTTCCGGCGCGCTTGCGGCGCTTTCCCTCCTTCATCATGGCGCTGAACTTCTTCCAGGCCCGGGACGAGACGTGCTGCTTGCGGAATTTCTTCGCGCCGTCACCCCAGCCTCCCGAGGAGATGCAGGCTGCCACCCTGCGGTCGACCCCCGCCGCGTATACCGCGACCGCCGCGCCGAAGCTCTGCCCGACCACGCCGATACGCTTAGGATCGATCTCGGCACGGGTGGCGAGGAAAGACAGCGCGTTCCTCGTATCCTTGACCTGCTCCTTGCAGATGACGCGCCCGCGCTCGCCTTCGCTCTCTCCGCAGCCGCGGAAGTCGAAGCGCAGCGCCGCGTAGCCCGACCCGGCGAGCATCTTTGCGACGGTCGTGCCGCCCCCGCCGTCCTTGTTGCTGCCGAAACCGTGCAGGACGAGAAAGGCGGCGCACCGCTCCCCCGGCCCGCGCGCCTCGGGAAGATGAAGCACGCCCGCAAGCTTCAACCCGTCGGATGCAAAGCTGACCCGTTCTTCCATTCTTCCGATCCTCCCTGCGAGCCGGCCAATTATAAGTGCGGTGGTCCCCGCCAAGGTAGAATCTCCGGAAAAAAGGAGCCGCGATGAACCATCACGCACCGATCGACGTCCACGCGCATTATTTTCCGCAGAGTTTCCTCGATCTGGTCGCGAAGCACGGCCCCAGCCACGGCTTCGAGTACAAGATGGTCGAGGGCAAGGGCCCGCAGTTCAAGCACGGCCATCTGATGACGGGGCCTGTGGGGGCGAAGTTCGTGGACCTGGACGCCCGGCTCGCAGCGATGGACGAACAAGGTGTCGAGGTTCACGCCTTGTCGCTGTCGCAGCCGATGGGGTACTGGGCCGATGGAGAGCTGGCTCAGCGCATCAGCGAGACCTACAACGATGCGCTCGCCCGGGCGCACGAGCGGCATCCGACGCGACTGGTCGGCCTCGCGACGCTGCCGATGCACGAGCCCGCGCTCGCGCTGAAGGAGGTGGAGCGCGCCGCGAAACTGCCCGGCTTGCGCGGCTTCTATATAGCCACCCAGATTCGTGGGAAGGATCTGTCCCACGCTTCGTTCCTGCCCGTCTATGAGCGCATCGAGGCGAGCGGATTGCCGCTTTTTCTGCACCCGGTCGAGGTGATCGGGCACGAGCGTCTGGGTGCCTACTACCTCACTAATCTGCTCGGCAACCCTTTCGAGTCGGCGATCGCCGCCGCGCATCTCATCTTCGGGGGTGTGCTCGACAGGCTTCCCAAGCTCGTCGTCTGCCTCCCCCACGCGGGCGGCGCCTTTCCGTGGCTCGTGGGCCGGCTCAACCGGGGCTGGGAAAAGCGCACCGATCTGAAGCACGTCAAACGCTCGCCGATCGAGTACCTGCGCCGCTTCTATTACGACACGGTGGGCTACTCCGACCACGTACTCGAATATCTGGTCAAGGTAATCGGCGCCGACCGGGTGCTGATGGGGAGCGACTATTGCTTTCCCATCGCCTACGAGCAACCGGTGAAGATTGTCGCCGATCATCCTACCCTCGACGCTGAAGCCAAGCGAAGCATCGTCGAGGCGAACGCGCGCCGTCTGCTCAAGCTCTAGGGGCGTGAAGTTTTGGGAACCGGGCGCTTCGCGCCGCAGGATTATGGCGGAATCTGTCAGAATAGCGGCAGCGCTTCGGAATGGAAGTCTGCTGGACCGCGTTTACCATCGTCCCTCCGGGTTGGCCCGGGCGGGTCATTCAAGGAGGAATCACAATCATGAAGAAATTCGCAGTCTTGCTGTCCGCCGGCGCTCTCGCGCTCTCGGGCGCCGTGGCGCAGGCGCAAACACGCATGTTCGTGCGCGGCACCATCAGCTCGCTGGACGGCGATGTCCTTTCCGTGAAGTCGCGCGACGGTAAGGAGCTGAAGATCAACCTCGCGCCCAAGTTCGGTGTGCGTTACGCGAAGGCGCTTACATTGGCGGACATCAAGCCCGGCGACTTCGTCGGCCCGGCGTCGAAGAAGCGTGCCGACGGCACACTCGAGGCGATCTCCCTCCAGGTGTTCACCCCGGACCGCCGCGGCCAAGTGCCGGAAGGGCACACGCCCTGGGATCTGGAGCCGGGGTCATTGATGACCAACGCGATCATCGGGGGTATGGTCCAGACTTCGAACGGGCGCGAGCTGACGCTCGAATACAAGGGGGGCTCGCAAAAGGTCTTCGTTCCAGTGGGCGTTCCCATATTCACCGCGCTGCCGGGCGACCGCTCGATGCTGGTTCCCGGGGCCTACGTCGTCATCGGCGCCCAGGTCGCGGCCGACGGAACCTTGTCTGCCGCGGGCGGGACGGTAAGCAAGGACGGGGTCAAACCGGCGAACTAGGCTGTTCCAGTCGAGGGCGGCGGCCGGCCGCGGTACGCATGAAGGGGGATCGCGAGACGCTGCGGATCGAAGAAAGGGCCGGCGATGTCTTGTTGGCGACCCTCGACCGCCCCGAGGTGGCCAACGCCTTCAACACCGGAGCGGCGCTCGAGCTGTGTAAATTTTTCGAGCGCTTCCTGGCCGAACAGCCGTACCGGTGCGTTGTCATCACCGGCGCCGGGGACAAGGCGTTTTGCGCCGGCGCCGATCTGAAGGAGCGCAGTTCGCTCAGCGACGGACAGTGGCGCTCGCAGCACGAGGTATTCGAGCGCATGTTTCGCGCGGTGCGCGATTGTCCGATCCCGGTGATAGCCGCCGTCAACGGTGCCGCCTACGCGGGCGGTCTGGAGCTCGTCCTGCACTGCGATTTTGCCTACGCGTCGAAGACCGCAACGTTTGCGCTCACGGAAGTGTCGCTGGGGATCATGCCGGGCGGCGGCGGCACGCAAACGCTGCCCCGCGTCATCGGCGAGCGACGCGCCAAGGAGCTCATTCTGGCAGCCCGCGCATTTTCCGCGGAGGAAGCACACGCTTGGGGTCTGGTGAACAAACTCTGCGAGCCCGGCAAGCTGGTGCAGGAAGCGCTGGGGGCGGCTGAGCGCATCGCCTCGCTCGCTCCGCTCGCGGTGCGGCAGGCGAAGCGCGCGATCCGCAGCGGCCTGCAGATGGATCTTCCTTCGGCGATGAAGCTCGAAGTCGAGGCCTACAATCGCCTTGTCGGAACCGAAGACCGCAGGGAAGGCCTTCGCGCATTCAGCGAGAAGCGCAAACCGAAATTCAAGGGCCGCTAAGGGAGCGGCGGAAAGGCGAACGTGGACTCCGAATTGTTTATACGGGCGGTCGTTCTTGCGAGCGCAGCGTCGCTCGCGGCCTGCGCCGGAATGGGTAAGAACGAAAACGTCGACTACCGCGCAGTCGTGGCGAGCCCGGACCGGTCCGGGGCCGACCGTGAAACCGACCAGAGAAGAAATCCGGAGCTGTTGCTCGCGTTCACCGGTGCTCGGCCGGGGATGAGGGTGCTCGACATGGGAGCGGGCGGAGGCTATTCGACGGAGCTCCTCGCCCGCGCGGTCGGTGCCGGCGGAACGGTGTACGCGCAGGATGCGCAGGCGGTTTCGCCAAGAGCGAAGGAGCGATTCGACGAGCGTGCGAAAACCCCCGCGATGCGCAACGTCGTGCGCGTGCTGCGAGACTATGACGATCCAGTCCCGCCAGGCGTGCGCGATCTTGATTTGATCACGTTCTTTTTTGCCTATCACGACACGGCGTTCATGAGCGTCGACCGCGCGAAGATGAACCGCGGGCTGTTCGAGGCGCTCAAACCGGGCGGCGTGTTGGTGATTGCCGACCATTCGGCTCAGGCGGGCGCAGGCGTAAGCGTCGCGAAATCCCTGCACCGCATCGAAGAGGCGACGTTGCGGCAGGAGATAGAGGCGGCGGGATTCAGGCTCGTGGCGAAAGCGGATTTCCTGCGCCATCCGGAGGATCCTCGCGACTCGATCGTATTTCGTCCCAAGGTGCCGGTAGACGAATTCGTGTTGAAGTTCGAGCGCCCCTGATCTGGCATGCGCTCCAGGCTTAGGCATTGATGGTCGGCGTCGCCGCCGTCGCTTTTGCACGACGCGTCACTTTCATTGTAAACAGCCGCTTAAGAAATCCCTCTCGAAGTCGCGTCGCTCGAGAGCGACGACGGACTGCGTCAGTCATGCTCCCGCTTTCGGCAATTGCATGATTTTGCACGCGAGTTGCGACTGGCATGCGCATTGCTAAGAAGAATACATTTTGGGTCGGAGATTTTCGGCCCCGAATGATCGGTCACCGGACGAGAACGTCAAGAGGAGCGCCCATGATGGACAATTTCCGCAGGAGAGATATCTCGCAACCCAAGGGCCTGCAGTCGCCGTACAGCCGGCTGCAGGAAGCCCTGACCGCGGCCGGCGCCGAACCCGCGAGGCCGGAGGCGTCGGGGGCGGAAGCGCCCAACGCCGACTTGCACGCTGCTGCGGAACCTGCCCGGCCCGGCCGTGAGACCGGGAGCAAACTGATCGTCGGGCCGGACATCAAGCTGAAAGGCGCCGAGATCACCGACTGCGACACGCTGGTGGTCGAAGGCCGCGTGGAGGCTTCGATGGACAGCCGCGCCATCCAGATATCCGAGCACGGTGTTTTCGTCGGCAAGGCCGGCATCGACGTCGCCGAGATCCGCGGGCGCTTCGAGGGCGAGCTGACCGCGCGAAAGCAATTGGTCATTCGCGCCACGGGAAGAGTGTCGGGCAAGGTCCGTTATGGGAAAGTCGCGATCGAGGAAGGCGGCGAGATCTCAGGCGACATCGCGGCCCTTCCGGAGACCCAAGGCTCGGGCGTCGCGCGCGCTGCGGGCCGCAGCCACGCCGCGGCCCCTGCTGTCCCCGCGCAGGCCCAGGCGGGCGTGCAGCCCCTGCCGGGCAAGCCGGCATGGACGGCGCAAACGGGCACGCAGCCGCAGCCGGGCAAACCGGCGGCAGCGCCCCAAGCGGGCACGCAGCCGCAGCCGAGCAAACCGGCGGCAGCGCCCCAAGCGGGCGCGCAGCCGCAGCCAAGCAAACCGGCAGGGGCGTCGCACTGAGCTTCGCCTTTGCGGTGCCGGAGCGAAATTCTCAGCTGCCGGGGATGATTCCCGGCTGCATGGAATTGCAGAACTCGGCGATTTCGCCCGGCCGGGTCCACCACACCCGGTCCCGCTGTTTGTGCTCGACACAATGTTTGAGCGCGATGCGCAGCGGTCGCAACCTGAAAGGCTGGCCGAACACGTAGGGGTGGATCGAGATGTTGCACACGAGCGGATGTTTCACGCATTGCTCGAGCATCTCGTCGAACTGGTCCACCACCATGTCGCAGAATTCGCGCGCGCTGTGTTTCCGGTGCACGATCATCGGGGAGTCGTTGACCTCGACCGGGTAGGGCACAGACAGGATCGGCCCTGAGCGCGTTCGCATCCAGATCGGCTGGTCGTCGCAGGGCCAGTCCATGAGGTAGGTGTAGCCGGCCTCCTTCAGGAGATCGGGCGTCACTTGAGTCTCGTAGGCGCCGGCGCCCATCCACCCCAGGGGGCGTTTCTTCTCGTTGCGCGCAAAGGTCTCGGTGACCTCGCGGATGACGCGCTCCTCGTCGGGCTCCCAAAGGCCGCGAAGGTTTTCCGAATTGGTGCGGCCATGAGCGACGATCTCGTCGCCTCTTGCGCGGATTCGCGCGAGGATCTGCGGCGCGTAGTCGTAGAGCAGGCTGTTGGTGTTGTGCGCGAGCGGCAGCTCGAGCTCTTCGGCAAGGTCGAACAGCCGCCAGATGCCGACGCGGTTGCCGTAGTCGCGCCAGGAGTAGTTGCGCTGCGTTTGCGGTTCGCCCGTCTTGGCGTTGTCGTGGCCCAGTCCCGCGCCAAAAGCAAAGCATTCGACGTTGGTCGTAATGCAGAACGCGAGGCGTTTCCCGCCGGGCCAGGAATAGTCCTTGCGCTCGGTGATCGGCGAGTAGTCGTAGCGCGAGTGCCGCGGCAGAGAATTCTTCGCCACCCCGGAGCCTCGGCTCAATCGGCTTTCGCGCCGGAAGCCTTCACCGCTTTACCGAGCTTCACGATGTCCGCGCGCATATGCTCGGCGAACTGCTCCGGGCTGCTCGCCATCGGCGTCGCCCCCTGTGTCGCGAAAAACTCCTTGATTTCGGGCGAATTGACCACCTTGGCCAGCTCGCCGTTCATCCGCTCCACGATCTCCCTCGGCATTCCGGCCGGGCCGATGACTCCGCTGTAGAGCGTCAGATCGAATGCCGCTAGCCCCGATTCGGCGACGGTCGGGATGTCCTGCACTGCGCCGACTCGCGCAGGCGTGGTCACCGCCAGCGCGCGCAGCTTACCGCTCTTCACGTGCGGGAGCGCCGCCGGCATGGTCGAAAAAATGAAGGCAACGTCGCCCGCGATCACCGCCACGGTCGCCGGCGCGCTGCCCTTGTAGGGCACGTGCAACAGATCGATGCCCGCCATGGTTTTGAAGGTTTCACCCGCGAGATGGACGATGGTGCCGTTGCCCGAGGAAGCGTAGTTGAGCTGCCCGGCCCTGGATTTCGCCAATGCGATCAGCTCGGGCACCGATTTCACCGGCAAGGCCGCATTGACCACCAGCAGCAGCGGCGTCGAGGCCACGAGGCTGATGAAAGCGAAATCCTTGACGCTGTCGTACGGGAGCTTGGTGTAGAGGCTGGCGTTGATCGCGTGCGTCGTGGCGTCGCAGAAATAGAGCGTGTAGCCGTCCGGCGCCGACTTGGCGATGAACTCCGATGCGATGGTGGTCCCGGCGCCCGGGCGGTTGTCGACCACGACCTGCTGGCCGAGGTTCTGGGAAAGCTTCGCGCTCATCGCGCGCGCGAGCACGTCGGACACGCCGCCCGGCGTGAACCCGACCACGAGGCGGATGGGCTTGTTGGGATAGCTCTGCGCAAATGCGCTGGCGCTCAACAGGGCAAGGGCGATGGCGGTGAAAGCCCGGCGGATCATGGATTCTCCTGCGGTGGAACTCGCGCCGAATATAGAGGAAAGACCCTCCGCGAGCAACGCCCGGGCTCACGCAGCGGCGTTTTCGTTCCGGCGGCTTACGTGCAGGAAGTAGGCAAACAGGATCGCCGCCGCGACGACGAGGCTCGCGACGCCTGCGAGCCAGAATCCCGCGGCACCCATGGGTGTCGCAAGCCCGAGCGCATTCGCGGCTTCGATGCGCTCGAGTCCCAGCGCGTAGCCTCCGCCCAACCCGATCCCCCAGAGCGCGACGGTGTAGATCAGCATGGGAATGAAAGCGATCTTGTAGCCGCGCAAGGCGTTGACGATCACTACTTGGGCCGTGTCGAAAAGCTGATAGAGCGCGACGAAAGCGATGAGCTGCGTGGCGATCGCCTGCACCGACGCGTCGTGGGTGTACAGGATCACCACCCCCTTCGCCTCGAAGAAAATCGCCACTCCGGCGCAGGCGGAGATGGCGAACATGATCCCGATGCCGGTGAGCCCCGTGTGCCGCGCCTCGCGCGCGTTACCCGCGCCGATTGCCTGCGCGGTGAGCACCGCGGTCGCGTTTCCGATCGCGAGCCCGAACATGTAGAGGACGGCGGTCACGTTCGACGCGATCTGGTGTCCGGCCGAAGTGGCCGCGCCCAGCCGCGCGAGGAAGAGCGCCATGAAAGTGAACGAAGTAACCTCGACGAAGAGCGCGAGCCCGATGGGTACCCCGAGTTTCAGGTGGATCCAGAGGGTGGGCAAGTGGGGCCAGGACCACCGGCCAAAGATGCGAAACGGCGCGTAGAAGGGGTGCTTTGCGCAATACACCCACGCGAGCGCGACGATCAGCCAGCTCGCGATCGCGGTTGCGATCGCGCAGCCCGGACCGCCGAGCTCGGGCGCGCC
>Ga0137409_10008474_pt1 | contig 10493 bp, 8 predicted proteins | sample CZODoug1_16funga_FD_122059 | JGI IMG/M metagenome (GOLD analysis project Ga0137409, IMG submission 122059) | Vadose zone soil fungal communities from Angelo Coast Range Reserve, California, USA - CZODoug1_16fungal (Hybrid Assembly) | ecosystem: Environmental > Terrestrial > Soil > Vadose zone... | reverse complement strand
GAGAAGAACATCCACCTGAAGCTCGGGCCCCGCGAAGTGGACTACAAGGGCATGCAATACCTGCTCGGCCACGCGATTCCGAACTTCTACTTTCACGTCACGACCGCCTACGACATTCTCCGCCACAACGGCGTGGAGCTCGCCAAGCGCGACTACCTCGCCAACCCCTAGCGCGAGGCGATGAACCTCGCCCGGTCGCCCACCGCGCCCAGGAGCGACACCGCGAAATCGGGGCTCGCCTTGATCAGGTCGAGCAGGGTGTTCCGGCCGAACGCGAGCAGCCCGCAATCCGTTTCCGATATCACGGTGGCAAGGCGCGGCGTGCGCTCGACCAGCGCCATTTCGCCAAACACGCCGCCCGGCCCGATTTTCTCCACGATCTTGTCCTGGATTGATACGGCAAGGCGGCCCTCCAGCACGACGTACATCATCAACCCGGCCTGGCCTTCCTTCACGATCACCTTGTTACGCTCGTAGCGCACTGTCGTCTGGGAAAGCGCGCGCGAGAGAATGGCGAGCGCGGACTTGTCGAATACCGCGGATTCCTTCATCCTGCCCGCCGAGGCGGGGCCGCCCGGATTGTGTTTGCCGATCGCATCGCGCATGCGGCGAATCATGACGCTCATCAGCATGAGCGCGAACTCCGGCTTTTTCCGCAAGGCGCTCTGAAACTGGCTGTCGTCGAGCCCGATGACCCGGCACGGTATTTTCGCCACGGCGGTCGCGCTGCGGGGCATCTCGCTGATGGAAGCCATCTCGCCGAAGATCTCGCCCTTCCCGATCCTGCCGATGGCCTTGTTCTTCGCGATCAGACTGACCTCGCCATCCAGGAGCAGGTACATCCTGTCGCGCTGGAGCAGGAGCCTGTTGCCTTTCTCGTTTTCGGTGAAAATGGTCGTCCCTTGCGCGATGGTCTCGGGCTTCCCGGCCGAGCCGAAAAACTCCATTGCCATCGCCGGGTCGTAGATCGAAGGCTTCGCGGGCGCCTCGACCGGAGGTTTTGCCGGCTTCTCGGGCTTTGTGAAATCGAGTTCACTCATTCAATCCACCCTCGCTCCCGAAGCGCTGATCACCCGCGCCCACTTCTCGGTCTCGCTCCTGATATGGGCCGCGAATTGCTCGCGGCTGCCTCCGATCGGCACCAAGCCGTCGTTCGTCATGCGGGTTTTCATGTCGGCACTTTGCATGATATTCGCAACTTGCGCGTTGAGCAGATTGAGCACGTCAAGAGGCGTTCCCGCCGGCGCGAGCAGCCCGTACCACTGGCTGGATTCGTAGCCCGGAAGACCGGCCTCGGAAACGGTCGGCAGGTCCGGCATCACCTGCAGCCGCTCGCGACTCGTGACCGCGATCGCGCGCAGGCGGCCCGCCGCGACGTGTCCGCCGGCGTTGATCGCGGGGAGGAACATCACCGGAGCCTCGCCCGCAAGCAGGCCGATCATCGCCGGACCCGAACCCCGGTACGGAACGTGCACCAATTGCACGCCGGCCATCACGTTGAAGAGCTCGCCCGCGAGATGCGGCGTGCTGCCCGAGCCTGAGCCGGCAAACCCGATTCGCCCGGGCTGCGACTTGGCAAGAGCGATGAGGTCCTTGACCGATCTGGCCGCCAGCGACGGATGCACGACGAGCACGTTGGGTCCGAGGGCCATCAGGCTGATCGGCTCGAAATCCCTCGCCGGGTCGTAGGGGACGCTCTTGTAGAGACTCGGGTTGGTGACGAAGCCCGCGCCCGTAAACAGCAGCGTAGCGCCGTCGTTCGCCGATTTCGCAGCGGCTTCCGTCCCGATGTTTCCGTTGGCGCCACCGCGGTTTTCGATCACGAAGGGCTTGCCGAAACCCTCGGCCAGCTTCTGCGCGAGAATGCGAGCCGCCGTATCCACGCCGCCCCCGGCTGGGAAGGGCACGATCACGCGCACCGGACCTTTCGGGTAGCTCTGGCCGAAGGCGCAGAGCGCGGTGAAAAGCAGCGCGAGGGCCGTAAACAGGCGCCCGGCGTTCATTTTTTGGCTTCTTGAATCACCCGCCATATGTTTTCCGGCGTGGCGGGCATGGTGATGTCGCGCACGCCCAAACCGGCGAGCGCGTCGACGATGGCGTTGACGACCGCGGCGGGCGCGGGCGTGGTTGCGCCTTCGCCCGCGGCCTTGATTCCGAGCGGGTTGGTCGGCGAAAGAACTTCCACGATCTCGGCGCTGAAGGAGGGCAGGGTATCCGATCTGGGAATGGCGTAGTCCATCAGCGACCCGGTGTGCGGCTGCCCCGTTTCCGGGTCGACGTGATAGATCTCGGAGATCGCCTGGCCGATCCCTTGGGCTGCGCCGCCGTGCGTCTGGCCGTGAACGATCAGGGGATTGATGCAGCGACCGACGTCATCGACCGCGGTGAATCGCGTCACATCGACCGCCCCTGTTTCGGGGTCGACCTCGCACTCGCAGATCGCGCAGCCGTTCGGGAATACCGGATCGTGCATCTCGTTGTCGGCGACGGCGGCGAGTCCGCCCGACAATTCCTTGGGCAGGAGGGCTTCCGCCGAGTCTCGCGCCAATTCCAGAAAGTCGTACGCCCTGAGCGCGTGAGGCGCCGAGAAGCGCCCGTCGGCGAACCGTATCTGCGCCGCGCCGACCTCCAGCATGTGAGCCGCGATTTTCTTCCCCTTTTCGACGAGCTCCTTTGCGGCCAGGGAGAACACCGTCGCCGCGTGGCGCATCGAGCGGCCGGAATGCGAGCCGCCGCCTACGCTCACGACGTCGGTGTCGCCGATCAGGATATCGATCGCTTCCACGGGTACCGACAACAGCGAAGACACCACCTGCGCAAAGCTCGTCTCGTGACCTTGCCCCGATGGCTGCGTGCCGATCACGACCCTCACGCGCCCCGCGGGTGTGACGCTGATCTCGGCGCGCTCTTTGGGCGAGCCGATCGAGGATTCGACATAGTTCGAGAGGCCGCGCCCGAGGAGCCTGCCGCGCACGGCAGCGCTCTCGCGGCGGGCTTCGAAACCGTTCCAGTCTGCGATTCGCATCGCAAGGTCCATGTTGGCCTCGTAAGTGCCGCTGTCGTAGGTCATTCCCACCGCGTTCCGGTAGGGCATCGCTTCCGGGCGGACGAGGTTGTTTCGGCGCAGGGTGATCCGGTCCATGCCGAGCTCCGCGGCGGCCGTGTCGATCAGGCGCTCGATCGCGAAGTTGACCTCGGGCCGTCCGGAGCTGCGATAGGGATTCGTCGGCGCCGTGGTCGTGAAGACAGCGCGGCTCCTCAAGCTGGCGGCAGGAATGTCGTAGCAGCCCGTGATAAGGCCGGATCCTTTCGAAAGCGGCGAGAGCGAAACGCAGCGCGCGCCGACGTTGGAGAGGTTGGAGGCTCGCATCGCGAGAAATTTTCCGTCGCGGCGGAGCGCGAGCTCGACCTCGGTGACGAGGTCCCGCCCCTGATAGTCGGAGAGGAAGGCTTCGGATCGCGAGGCGGTGAACTTGACCGGGCACCCGAGCTTGCGGGAGGCCCAGAGCGCGAGGCCATATTCGACGTATACGCGATTCTTCGATCCGAAGTTGCCGCCGACGTCGCGGCAGACGACGCGCAGGTTTCGCGGCTCGATTCCGAGGAGCGAAGCGAGGTCTTTCTTGTAGCGAACGGCGCCGCCGCCTCCCGCGTAGAGCGTGTACCGGCCCGTGCGCGCGTCGTAGGATGCGAGCGCCGCGCGCGGTTCGATCGCAACCGCAGTGCATCGCGCGATGTGAAATTTCATCCTGACGACGTGGCCGGCTTCTGCGAACGCGCGGTCGGTCGCCTCGCGGTCGCCGAAATGGGTGTCGACGATCACGTTGCCGGGCACCTCGTCCCATGCGCGCGGGGCTCCCTCTTCGACGGCGCGCTCGGAGTGGATGACCCAGGGCACCTCCTCGTACTCGACCTCGAGCGCTTCTACGGCGTCGAGCGCCTCGTCCCTCGTTTCGGCGACGACCATCGCGACGGCTTCGCCCACGTGGCGTGCCTTGTCCGTCGGCAGCAGCCAATGCGGGCCTTCGAAGATTCTGCCGCCGCCGGGCCCCGTGAGCTTCATGTCTTCCCGGGTGGAGGGGAGGGGATTGTGCGGAATCGGGCCGAGGCCGTCGGCCGCGCAGTCCGCGCCACTAAGCACGCAGAGAACGCCGGCCATCGCGCGTGTGCGCGTCGCGTCAATACCGAGGATGCGCGCGTGCGGGTGAGGCGAGCGCACCATCGCAGCGTGCGCCTGCCCGGCCATGTTGAAGTCGTCGCTGAATTGCCCGGCGCCGGTGAGGAGGCGCATGTCCTCCTTGCGCGGCAACGGTCGGCCGATTGCGCTGGCTTCGCCTCGCCGGCTCGGTTCGCTCACCGCGCGTCTCCTCTTCGGCTAGGCGCCGAGATGCTCTCGGAAAAAATCGATCGAAAGCGCGAGCGCACGGTCCGCTTCGGGCTTGCTGTAGGTCTTGCCCCCGTGCCGCGCAAAGGCGTGGTCCGCACCCGGGTACTTGTGGATCGTGACGAGAGGGTTCGGGGAGAGTCTGCGTTCGAGCAGTTCGTTGACCTCCGCCTGCACCCAGCGGTCCTTCATCGCCATGTGCAGCATGAACGGCCGGTGCAGGTTCTTTGCTTCGCGGATGCGGTGCTCGATGTAGGTGCCGTAGTAGGCGATTGCGCAGTCGATATCGGTGCGGCAGCACATGAGATAGCAGAGCTTGCCGCCCAGGCAGTAGCCCACGGCGCCGACCTTGCCGTTGCATTCGGACATGCTCTCCAGATATGCGGCAGTGTCCTCCATGTCGCGCACGCCGAGGTCGTAGTCGAAATCGTAGTAGAGATCGAACGCCTTCTTCACGTCTTCGGGATTCTTGTCGTAGAGCTCGACTCCCGGCTCCTGGCGCCAGAACAGGTCCGGCACGAGGCACACGAAGCCCGCCTCGGCGAATCCCTGCGCGTGGCTCCGCATGGTGTCGTTCACGCCCCATATTTCCATGATGGCGATGATCGCGCCCGCGGGGGTGCGTTCGGGGAAGGCGACGTGCGCCCCCATCTCGCCATCCCTCAGGCGGACGCGGAGTTCCCGGGTCCGCATCATTCGTCGAGTTTCAGCAGCGCGCGCGCGTTGCCGGCGAAGATACGGTCCTTTTCGGCTTTCGGGATTTCGAGGCCGTTCACGGCGTTGATCGTCTCGCGGATCAGCATGCGGCCTTTCTCGGCGTCGAAGGGCGCGTCGGTTGCGAAAACGCAATGTCCGGTCGTGAAAAAAGCGTGCCCGCAGCGCGTCGCGGCGACCGATCCGTTGAGCGCCGTGTCGCCGTAGAGCATTCTGTAGTACTCGACCGGACGCTTCTTCAGGCCGGCCTTGCGCGCCACGGGGTTCTCATTCGTCCTGCCGTGGAAGATCTGGTCGAACCCGAGGTCGATCTTGCCCGCGTAGAACGGCACCATTCCGCCCATGTGGTGGGTGATGACCTTCAGGCTCGGCAGTTCGTCGTAGATTCCCGAAAAGATGAGCCGCGTCACGCAGGCGGTCGTCTCGTACGGCCAGCCGAAGGTAAACCAGATCTCGTTCTCGGAGGCCTTTTCGGACGCGTAGTCGGAGAACTGCGGTCCGCGGATCGGGTGGATCCACACGGGTAGGTCGTGTTTCACCATGTTGCGGAAAATCGGACGGAACTCCGGAGCACTCAAGGGTCTGCCGAGGACGTTGGTGAAGATCTGGATGCCTTTGGCACCGAGCTCGACGATCGCGCGGTCGGCCTCGCGCACGCAGGCATCCACGTTGTTCATCGGCATCGACGCGATGAACGCCGGGAACCGATCCGGATATTTGCGGCACAGCTCGGCAAGCCCGTCGTTGGCGATGCGCGCGAGCTCGGGCGTCTTGTCCGAGGGCCCCAGCATCTCGATCGGCGGATTGGCAAGCGACAGAACCTGCTGCAGGCCTTCGAACTCGTCCATCATCCGAAGGCGCGCCTCGACGTCCCACAGGGTCGGCAGCTCGGGAAACGCGCTGAGCGTCACGTGGCCGGGAACGAGCGAGCTCAGGCGCTCGAGAATGCTCCTCGGCATGAAATGATTGAAGACGTCGATCATCCCGGTGAATCCCTTCAGTCGATGGTGATCCTGAACTCCCGGATCACCTGCGTCCACTTTGCGATGTCCGCTTTCAGGAATGCGGAGAACTGCTCCGGCGTGCTGCCCCCGAGCTCGATGCCCTGGCTGCGGGTGCGATCCCTGAGGTCCGGCAGGTTCAGTATCCGGACCGTCTCCGCGTTGAGCTTCGATATGATTTCCTTCGGCGTGCCGGCGGGGGCGACGAGACCGTACCAGGTGTCGATGTCGATCGGATAGCCGAGCTCAGCAAGGGTGGGAATGTCCGGGGCGAGGGGGGAGCGTCTGGAGCTCGCGACGGCAAGCCCGGTCAGCTTGCCCGCCTGCACGTGCGGGAGCGGCAGCAGAATCACGTTGAAGGCGATCGATACTTCGCCGGCGAGCAGGGCGGCGGCCGTGGGCGCTGCGCCCTTGTAGGGTACGTGCAACAAATCAATTCCCGCCATTCGTTTCAGCTGCTCGGCGGCCAGATGCTGCGGACTGCCGTTTCCGTTGGATGCGTAGGTGATTTTCCCCGGGTTGCCCTTGGCGTGCCGGATCAGCTCCTCGACCGTCTTCACCGGAACCTTTGGGTGCGCCGCGAGCAGGTTCGGCTGGGTGGCGACGCGCGAGATCGCCTCGAAGTCCTTCACCGGATCGTAGGGCAGCTTCGGATACAGCCCGACGTTCAGCGCGAGCGGGCTGTTTCCGCCCATGAGCACGGTATAGCCGTCGGGCGCGCTCTTCGCCGCGGCGTCGGTGCCGATGTTGCCGTTCGCTCCGGCCTTGTTCTCGATCACCACCGGCTGGCCGAAGGTCTTGGACATTTCCGCGCCGATCAGCCGCGAAAGGAAATCGTAGCCGCCGCCCGCGGGGAAGGGCGCAATGATGTGGATCGGCCGGCTAGGGTAGGATTGCGCCTGAGCACCCGAGCCCGCGCCTCCAAGCACCGCGGTCAGGAGGAAGGCAAGAACGATACGCGCGCTGGAGTCGCTTGTGTGCACAGTGCTCTCCCGGGAAGCTTCACATCGCAGGGGTCCTGACTTCGATGCAGACTATGACAAAATTTCGCGCCGCTGTCAGCGTCCGATTGTCCGCCGGAATAGAAACCGATCTGGCGTGTTGACCGTGGCAAGGGAGGCACCGATGCGTCCAACAACTTCAGAGGAGACATGTCCAATGAGCTCGTTTCGCATTGCAATGCTTTTCGGCGCGCTTGTCCTCGCCAGCGTCGCCGCCGATGCGCAGACCCCCGGCCGGGTCCGCGGCACCATCACGGCCATCGACGGGAACACGCTGTCGGTAAAATCGCGCGAGGGCCAGGATCTCAAGATCGAGCTCGCACCGAACGCGACCTTTGCTTACGTGAAGGCGCTCAAGCTCTCCGACATCGCGCCGGGAACGCCGCTGGGCACGAGCGCGGTGAAGGGCCCGGACGGCAAGATCGTCGCGCGTGAGCTGCATTTGTTTTCCAAGGACCGCCCGATTCCCAATGAAGGTCACCGCCCCTGGGACCTCGAGCCCGGCTCGACCATGACCAACGCGATGGTCACCGCGATGGTGCAGGCGAAGAACGGCCACGAGCTCACCCTAAAATACAAGGACGGCGCGCAGCAGGTCATCGTGCCGGAGAACATCCCCATCGTGATGGCCGTCGACGGGGACCGCTCGCTTCTCGTGGCCGGCCAGTATGCGGTCATCGCCGTGACCACGGACGCTGGGGGCAAGATGACCGCGACGCGCGTGCAAATCACCAAGGACGGGATCAAGCCTCCGCAGTAGTCGTGGGCGGCGGACCTCACCGCCGCGCAATCCCCGGTCTGGGCTGCCAAGGGGCGCCGCAACGGCTGCCCGGCGACGCTGCGCGTCAAATACTGCCAAAATCCGGCTTCGGCGTCGCGGCACCCGGAATGCACTTGCCGTGAAATTCGAGCTGTTTCATAATTGATATCAGGGGTTTATTCGGCGAAGACTTATCTGGCACGCTGCTTGCAGCCAATCCGGTCATTGCGCGCCGACTTGCTCCTCGGCGATCTGACAAGAAAGAGTGAGCCACATGCGAACAACCAATAGCCGGCATGCCGGGTTCACTATCGTGGAACTCATGATAGTGGTCATGGTCATCGGGGTGCTCGCCGCCATTGTCTTGCCGAACGTCAGGGCCAACGCCGCCCGCGCGAGGATGTCGGAGGCGATTCTTGCACTGGCCCCCTGCAAGAACGTGGTCACGGAATTGTACAATTCCGGGGGCGACCCGCCCGGCGCCGGCAATTGGGGCTGCGAGATCGCTGCGGACGCGTCCCAATACGTGGATTCGATCCAGACCAGTGACGAGGGTGTCATCAAGGCGTCGTTGCGGGGCTTCAACGATGGGAGGATCGACACCCACGACCTCACCCTTGCGCCGCTTGATAGCACGGGAGCTTTACCTGTACCAGGCGGGAACGTCAGAACTTGGCGATGCGGCTCTCCCACGGACTGGACGGGCACGAACGTGCCGTCGCAGTACCTCCCGGGCTCGTGCAGAGGTTGACGAGCCGGGCGAGGCGGGGCCATCATCCCGCCTGCGTGATGTAGGTCCCGCAAGTGAAAGGCCCTGCCGCGGGCCTTTTCCCTTTTACCCAAACCACCCGGAGAAGAAACATGTCCGTATGGCGTTCCGCAAGCCGATGCTCGTCAATCCTGATCCTGTCCGCGATCGCCATCTGCGCCTTTGCCCAGGCACCCAGCGCCGAGTACACGCCGGAAGTCGGCCAGTCGGGCAAGGACGTCGTGTGGGTACCCTCGCCGCAGGACCTCGTCGACAAGATGCTCGACATGGCGAAAGTCACCCCCAGGGATTACGTGATCGATCTCGGCTCGGGCGACGGCCGCACCGTGATTACGGCCGCGAAGCGGGGCGCGCGCGCGCTCGGCGTCGAGTTCAATCCGGATATGGTCGCGTTGTCCAGGCGCAACGCCGCCAAAGCCGGGGTGAGCGATAAAGCGAGTTTCGTCGAGGCCGACATATTCCGCAGCGATCTATCTCCCGCCACCGTGATCACCCTATTTCTGTTGACGGAACTGAACCTCAAGCTCCGCCCGACGATCCTGACGCTCAAGCCCGGAACCCGCGTCGTCTCGAACACCTTCAGGATGGGAGACTGGGAACCGGACCAGACCGTCGAGCTCGGTTGCGATACGTATTGCACCGCTTATTTGTGGATCGTGCCCGCACGAGTCGAGGGCCGCTGGAAAACTGGTCGGGGCGAGCTCGCACTCAAGCAGGAATTCCAGAAAGTCTCCGGAACGCTCAATTCCGGAAATGTCGCGGTGCCGATTTCCAGAGGCAATTTAAGCGGCGATCAAATCAGGTTCGTCGCTGCGGGCGCCGAATATCGCGGCCGCGTGAACGGAAACACGATCGAGGGGACCGTAAAGTCGGCGGGAAAATCGGCCGACTGGAAAGCCACGCGCTGACCCGAGCACGCCCCGGTTTCCGGGTAGCACGCGCGGCGCATTACGTCTCGCGCGAATTCGCGGGGGAAGTCGAGACTGGGCTAATCGATCTTGGCGCCGACGGCCTTCACGACCTCGCCGTACTTGGCGTACTCCGCGCGGATGAGCGCGGCGAATTCCTCGGGCGTGGAAATGAAGGGCTCGAGCCCGCCGACGCTTCGCACCTTTTCGCGCATGTCCGCGCCCGAGAGCAGCCGGTTGATTTCCCCGTGCAGCCGAGAGAGCACGGGCGCCGGTACTCCAGCGGCCGTGAAGATTCCGATCCACGCGGTAACCTCGAGGCCCGGAAAGAACTCACCCAAAGTAGGAAGGTCCGGGAACGTCGCGGAGCGCTTTTTCCCCGCGACGGCGAGCCCGCGCAGTTTACCCGCCTTGATGTGTCCCGTTACGGAATTCCCGCCGAACATGACTGGTACCTCTCCCGCGAGTAGGGCGATGGTTGCCGGGCCGCCGCCCTTGTACGGCACGTGAATGAGCTCGATGCCGGCGCGTGTTTTGAGCATTTCCATAGTGAGATGATGCTGGCTGCCGTTGCCGATCGAAGCGTAGGCGAGCGGCGGGTTCGCGCGGCGTGCGTACTCCAGAAATTCCTGCAGATTTTTCACCGGCAACGCGGGGTTGCTTGAGAGCACCATCTGGGTCGTGACGAGCGTGGATACGGGCGTGAGATCCTTCAGCGTATCGATCGGCAGGTTCGCGTACAGATGCGGGCTGATGACGATCTGGCTGTCTTGCCCCAGGAGCAGCGTGTATCCGTCGGGCGCGGCCCTTGCGACGAGCTCGCTCGAGAGATTGCCGTTGGAGCCCGGGCGATTCTCGACGACCACCGGCTGTCCGAGGGCCTCGCCGAGCCGGGGGGCGACCACGCGGGCAATCGTATCGGTGGCACCGCCCGGCGGATTGGGCACGAGCAGGCG
>Ga0137409_10007673_pt2 | contig 10493 bp, 8 predicted proteins | sample CZODoug1_16funga_FD_122059 | JGI IMG/M metagenome (GOLD analysis project Ga0137409, IMG submission 122059) | Vadose zone soil fungal communities from Angelo Coast Range Reserve, California, USA - CZODoug1_16fungal (Hybrid Assembly) | ecosystem: Environmental > Terrestrial > Soil > Vadose zone... | reverse complement strand
CGGGGGAGCGATGGCGAGCGCGATCAATCGCCGATTGTTGCTGATTGTTGTGCAGACCAATATGGTCGTTCTCGTCCTTGCGTTTTCCGTCATTGTCACGCTTGGACGCGCGACGCCCGGGGGGTTGCTCGCCTATGTGTTTCTGACCGGGACGGCCGCCGTGCTGATTGCCCCGACATGGCAAGCGATCGTGCCGCAGCTCATGCCCCGCGGCAACGAACAGCCGGCGATTACACTCAACAGCGTTGGATTCAATGCCGGCAGTGCTGTCGGACCGGCTGTAGCGGGGTTTGCCATGGCGGTGTTCGGCCGTCCGGCGCCATTCTGGATCGCTTTCTTGAGCGGGCTCGCCCTGATCGCCGCGGTTGTGTGGTGGCGGCCTCCCCAAGAGGCGGCACGACGCTTGCCGCTCGAGCGATTTGCGGCTGCGCTACGTGCGAGCCTGCGGCAGGCGCGCCGCAATTCGTTCCTTGCAGCGACGCTCGCGCAGGCGATCGTGTTCGTCGCCTCTGCGAGCGCGTATTGGGCATTGCTGCCTTTGGTCGTGCGCAATGTGCTTGGCGGCGGCCCATCGCTCTACGGCTTGCTGTTGGGAGCGATCGGCGCGGGTGCGGCCGTTGGCGCGATGGTGCTTGCTTGGCTGCTGCGTCGGTTTGGGGCGGACCGGCTCGCATTCGGCTGCATGATCGGCAGCGCGCTCGCGCTCATATCGTTTGGCTTGGCGCCGGAGCCCTATACGGCTCTTGCGGCGAGCTTCATTGCAGGTTTTTCCTGGATGGGGATGTCGGCGATCTGCAATGCCTCTGCCCAGATCTCGCTGCCGGTTTGGGTGCGTGGCCGGGGGCTCTCGGTCGTTGCCGTCGTCATGTTTGGCGGATTGGTCCTCGGCAGTCTTCTTTGGGGGCAGATTGCCACATTGGTTAGCGTTCGCGCCGCCCTGCTCTTGGCCGCCGCCTTCACCTTCTTCGGAATGCTGCTGATGTGGCGCCTGAGGTTTCATCCCGGCACCAGTCTCGATTTCGTGCCGTCGATCCATTGGCCTGAGCCGATCGTGACGCGCGATTTGGAAACCGACCGCGGCCCTGTGATGATCACGGTGGAATATCGCGTGCCGCCTGAAAATCGCGACGTGTTCCTGACAGCGGTTTTCAAACTGGCCGAAGTCCGTCGCCGCGATGGCGCGTTCGATTGGGGCCTCTATGAAGACGCCACCCGCGATGGCCGCTTCGTAGAGACGTTCCTGGTGGATTCCTGGATGGAGCATTTGCGCCAACATGAACGCGTCGCGAATGCGGACCGGCTGCTGCAGGATGCGATCAACCGATACCAGATCGGCGGCGTCCCGCGGATTACGCGCATCGTTGCGGTTGAACCCGACGCGGCAAGGGGATGAGGTTGGGGATGAGGTTAGATTTCGTCTTCCGACATCGGGCCGCCGTAGCGGTGTAGTTCTCCGCCGTGTGTGCCGAGCCAGGTTTTGGCGCGTTCGAATTCCGGTGCGAGCTGCCGCACCAGGCCGTTCCAGATTCCGCTCGGGGCGCTCCTGCCGGTGCGAACGGAAAACCTGATCGCCGGCGGCAAGAATCTCGGTACCACGCACATCACCAACGGCTGCTACCGGCTGCACCCGGTCGAATGGAACGTCGGCGAGGCCGCCGGAGCGCTGGCGGCGTTCGCGCTCGAGAATCGAATGCCGCCCGCCGCAGTGCGGGAGGATGCTGCGGCGCTTTCCCGGTTCCAGCGCCGTCTGGCGGAGGAAGGCGTGCCGCTCGCCTGGCCAAGCTTATGATGGAGGCTGTTCGCGAAGGAGTCTTGCCATGACACCGGAACAGGTTCTCGCCATCAAGCCGAAGGTCCTGACGCAGGCGCAGCGCGAGTCCTACTTCAATGACGGCTTCCTGCTCGTCGAGCGCGCGATCGGCGAGGACTGGATCCGGAAGCTGCGCGCCGCCACCGACGAGCTGGTCGAGCGCAGCCGCAACGTGACGAAGTCGGACCCGGTGTTCGACCTCGAGCCCAAGCACCGGCCGGAGGCGCCGCGCCTGCGCCGGGTGTCGAACCCGGTGGAGCAGCATCCGGTGTTCTGGGCGTACTGCCTGAATTCGGTGATGGCGGATATCGTCGCCGACCTGGTCGGTGCGGACGTGAAGTTCCATCACTCCAAGCTCAACTTCAAGTGGGCGAACGGCGGCGAGGAGGTGAAATGGCACTACGACATCAGTTTCTATCCGCACACCAATTATTCGCCGCTGACGGTCGGCACCTATTCGGACCTCGGCCGGCCGCTGCTTCTGAACGCGATGAGCTCCGCCGACGCATTTCCCTACACGGTCAACCCGATCAAGCCGAAGCACGACCAGTACATGCTCCGCGGCAAGCGTGCGCGCGATTTGCGCACCATGATCCGCGGCCCTGCCTGATGCCGCCGGACTGGTCGAAGGGCTATACCTCGATCTTCTCGCTGCAGCAGGAAGAAGAGGCGGAAATCGCGCGGTGATCGCCTAGTCGCCGAAGAAACAAAAAAGCCCGGTCTCTTTCGAGATCGGGCTTTTCGTTTTGAAGATGGCCTGGCAGCGCTAACGATCACTTGGCGCCGCTGCTCTGAACCTCCTGCGCCAGACTCCGGTCGACGAGCGTGATCTCGATGCGGCGGTTCTTCCTGCGCCCCTCGGCGTCGTCGTTCGACGCGACGGGCGAGTATTCCCCGCGCCCCGACGCCGTCAGGCGCTCGGGCGCCACGCCGGCCGACTGCAGGAAGCGCACTACCGAGGTCGCCCGGGCGGCCGACAGCTCCCAATTCGAGGGGAACTGCGCCGTGGAGATCGGCACGTTGTCGGTATGGCCGACGACGCGAATGACCTTGTCTTCGTAGCCCTTCAGCGCCTCGCCGACCTTGGAGAGGACCGCCTTGCCCTGTTCCTTGAGCGTCGCGCGCCCCGAATCGAAGAACAGCTGCTCGGCGACCTCGACCGTCAGCATGTCCTTGAACTGGCGCACCTGGAGCTGGCCCTTCTTCACCTCCTCGGTGAGATTGCGCACCAGCCCGTCGTACTGCGACTTGGTCTGCTGGTTCGAGGTCTCGAGCTGGGCCTTCTGCCTCGCCAGCGCCTCGAGCTCGGCGCGCAGGCTGCCCTGCTGTCGCTCGAGAGCCGTCTTCTGCTCCTCGAGCGCCCTGCGCTGCGACTGCAGCTCGCGCGTCTGCTGCTCGAGCTGATTCTTGTCAGCCTGCACCTTCTCGAATTCGCCCGTGCTGACGCAGCCGCTCGCGATCAGCGCCGCGGCGATCACGGTTCCTGCAAGTTGAAATGCTGGCTTGTTCATGCGCGTTTCCTCTTGGTCAATCCCCCAACAAGCAAGACCATAGCATGATGCCGGTGTACCGCACCCGGCGCTGGATCGTCATGCGAATTGCGGTCAACTTCGCGAGCGCGGGAATCGCCAGACGAAACCTCACCATCACGGCCACCAACAAAAAACCCCGGCACTCTCTCGAGCCCGGGGTTCCTCGCGAATATGGCCTGGCGGTAACCTACTTTCGCGTGCGGAATGCACACTATCATCGGCGCAAACCCGTTTCACGGTTCTGTTCGGGATGGGAAGGCGTGGGTCCAGGCTGCTGTGGCCGCCAGATAGAAGAAGAATGAAGAAGTGAAGGTTCTCTTTTAAACCCAGCTCACGTACCACTTTAATGGACCGAGCCGCGCCTTGCTCCGGGCGTTCATCCGGTCGCCGCCTGCCTCATCGCCGCGCTGCGGCGCGAGCTGCAGACCGTGTGGGTCGGATAGGATCAATCCTTTCCGACCGCCGACTGCGCCGCGCGGTCAATGGAAGCCGCGGCATCCGGCGTGAGGAGATATCCCGCCTCCACCGCGTCACGCACCGCCTTCGCGAAGTCCGAGACGTACGCCCCATGGTTCCGATAGAGCGATCTCAGCGACGGTTGCGGAAGCCCGTTCCCCGGCGGGGGCGCCGGCAGCTCTTCCGAATTGCTCCAGGTGTAGAGCGCGCCGGCCAGGCTGCAAAGGAGCGCGCCGATCCCCGTGAGGTTCGACATGCCGTTCGGAGCGTAGCGGGCGATCGGAACATTCATCTCGGGCAGGCGGATTCCGCCGAGCGCGTTGCCGTACGCATCGCGCTGTATCGCGCGAGGACTGCCCTGGATATCGATCTTCGGCAGCGAGGGCGGCAACGTGCCGGCTTGCACCCAGGCGTTGAGGTGCCTCGTCGCCGCCTGCAGCACCCGGTGGAAGGGCATGTCGTTCTGCACGGTGGTGCAGTTGTTGTTATCCAGCGGCAGCCCGGCCTGGGCGTTGCCATACTGGGTCCTGAACCACGGCGCGTGCGCGCTGCCGGCGATCTCCCAGTAGCGGAAGCGCTCCGAATCCGGCTGGCGGGCGGGAAAGTATCCGTTGGCATCCGTTTCTGAGTTGATCGTGAATACCGGCACATCGAGGTCGGAACGGATCAAGGACGGCGAAGGAACGCTGACGCCGATATCGAGAGCGGCGCCCGCGGCGCTGCGCAGCTGAACGAGGAAGCCGTCGAACACCATGGCGAGCGGGTGGACGGCGTTGATGTACGTGACGAGGCGGCCAGCCGATTGGGATGCCCCCTGCGCCAGCACGCGTTCGGGACTCAGGCCGCCCAGCAGGATGTGCGCTTCCGTCCGAACGGCGTTGCCTGCCTGCGAGAAGATGTCGTAGGAGAAACCGTCGCCGCTCGGCGAGGTGATGGCCGCGTAGCGGGTGGGATTGATGGTCTTGAGCGCTTCGATGCCGACCTTCTGCGCGGATACGCCGACCCAGGCGTATCCCTCGCGCAGCAGCATCGGGTACTGCTGGCCGAACGTCGAGTCCGCGTCGAAGCCGCGGGTGACGTTCACCCACTCGACCAGCACGGTGCCGTTGAACTTCTGCGCGCTCGTCGGCCGACGCACGAGCACGCGCGTCAGGTACGGCTCCTGGGCCGCCGCGGTCGCGGTCCATAGCCCGTCGGAAGTCCAGGTACCCACCCTCGAGTACTTTGCAGCGGTGCCGGCGAGGAAGAATTCTTCCTCGACATAGCCGCTTGCAGTAAGCCCGATGTACCCGTCCGGGGCCGCGGATTGCGGGCTTGCCACGTTGGGCGCCGGAAGGATGGTGACTGAACCCACGGCGGAGGCGGCTCCGGGCACCATGGCAGCCGCCAGCATGAATGAAACGAGGACGAAAACCGCTCCCCAAGCGCGTGACTTGCCCATTTTGTGCCTCCCCTACCTGATGTTGAAGTGATTTATTTCAAAACGTCGCTCGCTTCGGCCGCGGCGATGAATCCATCCGCGTCCACCTGAAGCAGGAAGCGCTCTTTCACCAGTTGTTGCGCAGCCGTGCGCACGGCATTCACGAAGCCAGCACGATTGCCGTAGCGCTCCTCGAGCGACAACCGCGAGTCGGCGTTGGCCAAGCGCTCCGCCCTCGTTCGGGCAAGCGGGATAAATGAGCCAGTCAGCCCGCAGAGGTTCGGCGGGCGGTGGCCGGGCGCGCGGATGTTCCAGCCAAGCGTCGTGCCCAGCGGCACGCGAATCTGCATCGGGTGGATGCCCGCGATGTCGTGCCCGTCCTCGTCGGGCTTGGGCACGAACACGTCGTAGCTTGCGCCCAGTTGCGGCGGCTGAAGCGTCAATATCCCGCCGGTCTTGCCGAAGCTGTGCCCGAAGTCGAGCAGCTCGTACTGGTTCATCATGGTCGGAAACGTCACGCCGGGAATCGCCGGGAACGATGCCTTCGCTTGGGCCAGCGGAACCAGGGTCGCGGGTTCGTCCTTGCGGCCTTTGCCGTCGTCATCGTCGTCGTCATCGCCGTCGTCCTCATCTCCGCGTCCGCGGTTGCCCAGCGCCGGATAATTGCTCGGCGGCGGCTTGATGCCGCGGTCCACCCATTCGTCCATCGCGACCAGCAGGGCACGGGTGGTTTCCGCCACCGCGCCGCCGGTGGTTGGATTGACGCACAACGCGCTCTGCCCCGGGAGCGACACGCCGCCGGTGCTTCTCAGGCCCGCGGTGCCGAAGCCGTGCGACATGCTCGTGTTGAAGTACAGCCGGGCGTTCTTCGGAATGCGCACCGCACGGCCTTTTCCGTCGGCGACGTTGAGGGAGCCGCGCAGCTGCCAGAACTCCGCCGCCGAGTCGATCTGGAAAACCTTGGGGTCGGTCGCGGAGCGCTTCAGTACGCCGTCATGGATCCCCGAAATCGGGTCGCGGGTCACCGCATACGTGAACGGCGGATAGCTCGACTGCAGGAAATTGTGGCGGTCGTCCTGGTCCGACCAGATATTCGGATCGGCAAAGCGCACGTTGATAAAGACGCGATCGGTGCCACCGTACAAGGGCAGCATGCCGTCGAACACCCTGCGCTGCGACTCGTCGGCATTGAACCCGAGATAGATGAAGTCCCGGATGTAGCCGGCGGTTTGCGAGCCGCCGTCGGCATAAATGCGGCGGATGCCCGCGCCGACCGGGTTGGGCGTACCGGTATCGTCGCGGTCGCGATAGCGCAGGAACGAAGCGAAGTCGCGCGTCGTCGCATGCCCCAGTCCCATGACGATCGGATTCTTCGCCATGTAGATGAGCTCGTAGAGCTTGTCGTTCTTGAAGCCGTCGAAATAGCAGATGTCGAAGCTGGAAGGCACCAGGCTTGCTTGTCCGGTGGGGCAGGTGCCGAACGCCCAGCGGTCCGCCGCGATAGCGGTCTTGGCGCCGTTGACCGAATCGCGCATCGTGAAGGTGGCGCGTGCCGTGCTCGTATCCGCGGTCTCGTAGGAACGGAACGCCGCGTTGCCCTCGAGATTCATGCTGAAGCTGCCGGTCAGCGGGATGGTGCGGTCCGAATACTCGATGCGCATCGGTCCGACGATCGGGCTGCCGTCCTTGTTGGTCGCGATCGGCAGCGTCGGAACCAGCCTGGTCGCCACCGGCACGAGGTCGCCTTGCCATCCGGCGTCCACGATGATGTAGCCCATGCGCAGGTAGACGTCGTTCGCCGCGAGCTGGGCCGCGGTCGTACCGGTATACACCGCGTTGTTCCCGCGATTGTTGATGCGGTAGAAGATCTTGCCATTGCTCTTCGACATGTCGACCGGCCGGACGATCATGAACTGGGTGCTGAACTCCACCATGCCGCGCGCGTTGCGCGGAGCCTTGTCCAGATCCACGATGACGTCGTTGTTCGGGTGATTCGGATGCACCTCGAAATACGCGGTGCCGGTAAGCCGCTCGTAGGGGCCGGTGCTACCCCACGAGACTCCTCCTGCGAGCGGAACCGTCTGCGTGACCACCAAGCGCGTCAGGCGCGCTGAAGACGAAAGCGGCAGCAGCAACGAAGCCGCAGCCAGCAGCAGCAACAATCCTCTGAGCATGTCACTCCCCTCTGGGTAGACCGAGTTCGAGCGCCTTCGCCTGCTCGACCAGGGCTTGGGCATCCGCAGGAAGCAGGAACCTGTCCTTTACAAGCTCTTTCGCGGCGCGCTCGAACTTACGCACGTAGTCCTCGTGGCTTCGATAGCGCTCTTCAAGGGAGCGACGCGGATCCCCGCTCGCAGCGCGCTCCGCCGCGGTCCGCGCAAGCGGAATGTACGAGCCACCGGTCGCGCACATTTCGTCCTCGGCGTGACCGGGCGCGCGCAGATTCCAGCCGGTGTAGGTGGCAATGGGGGCTTCCACCATCGGCAGGCGAATGCCGGCAAGCGAGTTTCCGTCGCGGTCAACCTTGGGCACCACTTGGCCGTACTCGGCGCCTTGCAGTGGCGGCTGCACGTTGTAGTCGGTGACCCGCACGTAATTGAAGAGGCCGTTGTAGCTCACGCCGGGAATTTCCGGAAAGCCGGTGCTGGCGCGGTCGGAGGCCACCAGGGTGCTCTTGTGACCATGTTCCGCTACCTCCCCATACCGGCTCTCCGGCGGCTTGCGGCCCGTCGTGAGCCAGTCGTTCAGGGCGGGAATGAGCGCTCTTATGACCTGTATGCCGCCTATGGGACTACCCAGGTGCTTGCACCTGCCGAAGGACGGCACGGCAGGGACGATCGTAGCCAGCATGTGTTGATGCGGCGTGCCGACGATCATGTATAGACGCACCTCATTCGGGATGCGGAGGGCTTCGGGTTGCCTGGGATCGCCGTCCGTGAGCACCAATGACCCCCGCGCGCCCCAGATCTCGTATTCACCGTCCAGGTGAAACACCTTCGGACAGGTGTGTGTCCGCGTGCACTTCTCGAGCACGCCGTCGACCTTGCCGGTCAGCGGATCGCGAATGGTGTTGTACGCGAATGGGAACTGGTCGCCGGGCTGCAGGTGCTCCTCGTGCTGCTTGGAGTAGCGCCCGGGCTGCGCAAACTGGAAGTTGGTCCAGGTCTTGCGCGTTCCGCCGACGATTCGCAGGAAGCCGTCGAAGATCTTGCGCCCCGCTTCGTCCTGATTGAATCCTTGCCAGAGAAAATCCCCCATGAAGCGACCGCTCTGCGACACGCCGGCCATCATGGCTCGCTGGATGAGCCGCCGCTCATGCTTCGACGTTGCCTTCCCGGCAAGAGGATTGGGGTGTCCAGCGCTGTCTCCATCCTCATACAACAGGAAGGAGTTCACGTCGCGCGTAGCAGCAAACCCGATTCCCGCCACGATGGGATCCTTGGCCGGATAGATGAACTCGAAGATCGCCCCGGAAGAGTACGGCGCGCCCGGGTGCGTGATGCGGATCTGCCGCTCATTGACATACTGCCAACTCGCGATCGTCTGACGCGCATCCCTCTCCCTCTCGCGCACCGTCAAGGTCGCCTGACTCCTGTCCAGGTTGGCCGCGGGATAGGTCAGCGTACCGAGGAACGTGCCGATACTCGTTCCGTATAGCGCGAGACTGTCGACATATTCATCTCGACTCAGCGCGACGATCGAACTGCCGTCAGGATTCCTGGCAATCGGAAACGATCCGATCAGATTGTCGCCAACGCGCGCCAGATCGCCCTGCCAGGCACTCCAGACGAGCGTGAACCCCTGTGTCAAATCGACAGCGTTCTCGTCGCTGATGAGCCGACTCCCGCGATTCACCACGTCGTACAGGAACGTGCCGTTTCCTTTGGCGAGATCGACCGGCTTGCGGATTTCCACGTCGACGCGGTACTGGACGCGGCCGTTGCTGTTGCGCGGCGCCTTGTCGAGGTTGACGATCCCGGCGTTGTTGCGATGCGAGGGGTCGAGCTCGCCAAGGGCATAGCCCCTGAGACGCTCGTACTGGCCGACCTGGCCATACGTTGCGCCGTTGTTGAGCAGCGTTCTGGACTCGATGACGAATTGTGTGACTTCGGCACAGGCAAGCGCCGGCACGAATGCGGCGAGCAGCAGCAATCTTCTTGGCATGTTCACTCCCCTCCCTGAGAATGCATCGAAGATACCCTGCCTGGCGTCGGGGATTCATGAGGGCTTTTCGCCCACTCATGAGATTCCCTGATGAGCATCCCTGATCTCTATCCGCCTGTTCGTAGCGATCGGGGATGTACAGCAGCTCCAGCCACTCGGCTCCGGGCATCACCTAGAAGTTGCGCTTCAACCCCAGGTGCATCTTGGAGCGGTAGATGACCGTCCCTGTCTCGGTGTCGTAGCTCATCTTCTCCAACGACATCGGCGCGCGAAGCATGTAGCCGGCGAGCTTGCTCTTGGCCTCGGCATCGCCCTCGCCTACCCGCACCTCGTTGTGCACCGAAAGCCGCTGTGGCGCCAGCCGAGAAGCATGGTTCTCGGCGAGAAACCGGAGCAGCGCACACCGAAAACCCTCCACGAGCAGCCCCTCCGGAACCGCCGGCAGCGGCACGAACGTCCCGTCCGGACCGAAAGCCCCGTCGGCTGCGAGCACGTGCACGTGGGGGTTGAAGTTCGCGAGATCCCCGGAAGGTCTGCACGAACAGGATCAGTCCGGGACGGGCGCCCGGCGCCGCTTCGGCGTATGCCTCGACAAGGAGCCGTGCCGCGATGCGGCAAAGCTCGCCCAGCCATGCCCGATGCCGGCCGAAGATGGGGCGCAGCAGCCGCGGCACAGTGAACACGTACTGCCGATGCGCCACGGGCTCGAGGACGTTCTCTTCGACCCACTCGCCGTACAAGGGGCACCCGCTTCTGGTGACAGCTCGGGGGCGAGCAGGTAGTCGTGCCCGCAGGCGTCGCAGTAGATGCGCGTAAACCCGTGATGCGGGTCGTCGCACTCGATGATTCGCTCGATCACCCGACGCTCGATGGCAACTTTGCGAGCGCGGAAATCGTTAGACGAAATCTCGCCGCCAACAAAAAAGCCCGGCCTCTTTCGAGACCGGGCTTTTTCTTGCTGAATTGGCCTGGCGGTAACCTACTTTCGCGTGCGGAATGCACACTATCATCGGCGCAAACCCGTTTCACGGTTCTGTTCGGGATGGGAAGGCGTGGGTCCAGGCTGCTGTGGCCGCCAGATAGAAGAAGAATGAAGAAGTGAAGGTTCTCT
>Ga0137409_10008473_pt1 | contig 10494 bp, 8 predicted proteins | sample CZODoug1_16funga_FD_122059 | JGI IMG/M metagenome (GOLD analysis project Ga0137409, IMG submission 122059) | Vadose zone soil fungal communities from Angelo Coast Range Reserve, California, USA - CZODoug1_16fungal (Hybrid Assembly) | ecosystem: Environmental > Terrestrial > Soil > Vadose zone... | reverse complement strand
CCGCTTCCTCCTCACGTCGTGGCGGCACCGCTTCGATGTGACCGAGCTCGGTACCATGAGCCAGCAGTGGCGAATCGAACAGCAGGCGAACGAGCGGTACGACTCGCATCGGTGACCGAGCCGCGAGACGAGAGCCGCCTGGCCGCTCTCGTCGCGTTCGCCCTGCTCTCGGCGCCCCCGCCGCTGCTCGGACAGACGTCCGACTGGTTCGGCACCTGGCGGCTCGACCTCCAGAAGTCGGTCTACATTCCCGGCCCGGCGCCGTACGCGCGCGCGACGATGAAGGTGGAGCCGCTCGGCGCCGGCCGCGTGCGGTTCTCGTACGACTTCGTCTACCCGCGCGGCGGCGTTCAGCACCTCGAGTGGGACGGCCGCTTCGACGGCCGCGACTACATGGTCCAGGGAGCGGATGAATACGTCACGTACGCGTACCGCCAGACGGGCGGCCGTACGTACGACATCGTGGCGAAGCTGGATCCACGGGAGACGGCGGTTGCGAAGGTGACGCTTGCCGCGGACAGCCGCACGCTGACGACGATCACGAGGAGCAGGAACGCCCGTGGCGAGGAGATCGCCAACACCACGGTCTACGAAAAAACCGACTGACCTATCCGCGCGCGATCTGGCGTGACGCCGGTCCGGTCGGGGGATCAGCTGGTCTTGCAGGGCGAGGGGCTCCACTTCGAACCGTCAGGCTCCCTCTTGAAGTGCGAGCTGGTCACGAAGTCCGTATTCAGGTACTTCGGGTCGGTCACCATCGTCGTGACCGCCAGCCACTCGTCGCCGTTCGGCGCAGCGAAGCGATCGAAGTACTCGGTGACGACCGCGTCTTCGCTGTACGGCACGCCGTTCCTGCGGAGCCAGCCGCCGCTCAGGCGCGTGGTGACGACTTTCAGGTTCGCGCCCGGGGCCGGTCCCGTCGGCGCCTCCGCGCCGCGGCCACCGCGGCCCGCACCGCCTGCCCGCGCCGGCCGATCCCATTCGGCGAGCGAGAAGCCCTGCAGCGATCGCGTGGCCGGCGCCGGACGCGCCTTGTCGAACAGCAGCCGCCGCGTCTGCTGGCCCGCGTCGGTGTCGATCTTCAGGACCGCGTCGGCCTCCCACGTGATGTGCAGCCGTGTCGGCATGCGCATGAGCGCCGCCGCGCCGTACGCCTCGCAGCGTCCGTCCTTCGAGACGTCCCACGTGTCGGCGGCTTTCCGTCCCGCGTCGTTGAGCGGCACGCTCGCGTAGTCGCCTTTGGGCGGCGTGACCATCCGCCAGCGCCAGTCTTCGTTGACGATGGAGACCCAGTACCCGGTGAGATCGATGGGCGCGGCCGCGCGAGGCGTCGGTGGCGGCTGCGGCGCCGGCGGCGCCTGGCCGGCGCGCCCCTGCGCGAGGATGTGCGGCTGGCTGACGGCCGCGGCCGCCGCGAAGACTACGACTGCGGTCAGTCTCATCGTGTCACCGGTTCTGGCTCGCCTTCTTCGCCGGCTCGCTCAGGCTGCGGTAGATCGCCTCCACGAAGTTGTCCGTCGTCCAGAAACCGCTGCTGGCGCCGTAACGCCCCTCGTAGTCGCGCAGGAGCCGCGCCGCCTTGACCTGCTCCAGCGTCATCCCCTTCTTGATCGCATCGAGGAAGCGGTCCCTGATGATCGTGCTCATGTCGCGGTACTCGACGACGTCGGCTTCGTCGGCCAGCCGGCCGTGCCCGGGAATCACGTACGTGCCGGCCTCCTGCTTTTCGGCCGGCACCGTGATGTCGATGATGCGGTTCAACGCGTCGATCACGCCTTGAAAGCTGCCGCCCTGGGCGACCTGCACGATCGGGAACGTCGTGTTCATGTAGACGTCGCCGGCGACGATCACGTCCGACCTCCGGAAGTGGACGATGACGTCGCCGTCGGTGTGCGCCGCGGGCTGGTGCAGGATCTGGACGGCCTCGCCGTTGAAGTAGAGATCCTTGGAGTCCGTGAAGAACGTGTCCGTCGGCATCGCGATGAACGGGGGCGGCGGCTTCAGGTCGCTCATCATGCGGAGCTGGGCGTTCTCGTGCGCGAGCACGTTCGCCTGGTTCGCCGCGTCCTGGCCGACCTGCGCCGCGAAATTGCCGGCGACGATCGACTGGCCGGCCCGGGCGACCTTCGCGTTGCCGCCGGTGTGATCCGCGTGGAAATGCGTGTTGATGATGTAGCGGATCGGCTTGTCGCCGCCGATCTTCTTCACCTCCGCGAGGAACCGGTCGGCGAGCGGCTCGACCATCGTGTCCACGACGAGCACGCCGTCGTTGCCGATCGAGACGGCCGCGTTGAACGGGCCGCCGACGACCATCCACACGTTCCCCTGGACGTGAAGCGAGTGAATCTCGATGTTCGAGAAATCGGGCGCCGCGCCGGTCTGCGCACGGAGGGGCGCGGCCGCCACGCCAGCGGCGACGAGTGCGACGCTCGCGAGCACGCGCGTCATCATGCGGCGTCCTACTTCGACCCTGCGGGCCCCGCCGCGCGCCTGGCGAACTCCGGCAGCGCCGTCTCGGCCCCGCCTCTCACGCCTTCGACGGAGAGGTGGTGTTTCGCCGCGAATTCCTCGGACGCCTGATTCGTCCCGGGCAGGTGACTCGGCACCACGCCTTTCGCGCGGACGACTTCATCGACCGACTCGCACGGATACGGATCGACGACGCCGTTGGCCGTCAGCCGGAAGCCGTTGGTCTTGATGAGCGGCTCCGTCAGATACACGGGGTCGGAGATCATGTAGACATGGGTCAGCAGATCGCCGTGACGGATGAAGCGCTCCTCCATCGTCGCGCGATCGCTCAACGCCAGCCCGTTGCGCCGCATCCAGCCGGTCTTGAGGTGCCTGGTGCGCACCACGAGCACGGGTCCCTCCCAGCGTCCCGTCGAAAAGCCCTGCCACGTGTGCGCGGCGTAGTCCGGCGGATGCGGACGGCCGTCCATCCAGATCTCGCGCTTCTGCTCCATCCACTGAATCTGCGTGTTGATCTTGACCAGCCGCTGCGTGGCATCGTCGAAGTCGGGGGAGATGCGGAGGTTGCCGACGCCGCGGAAGCCGTAGGTGGAGGGGTGCGGCTTGCACTGGTGTTCCGGCAGCGTGAGCAGCGAGGCGTCCCACGTGTCGGCCTTGAAGCGCGCCGCGTCGTTGATGGGAAGGCCCGCGTAGTCGCCGATGTCAGGACCGGGAACCCGCTCGGGTTGATCCTCGTGAAAAATGGGAGCCCAGACGCCGCCCAGGTCGATCTGCGCGAACGCGCGCCCGGGCGTCGCGAGCGCCGCCATCGCGATCGCGGCGATCACGAATCGGTTCGGGATATTCATAGTGCCCCCGTTCTCGACGTGCCTGACAGGTCCGCCTTTTAAAAATCGAACTGGATGCTGAACTTCGCCAGCCGTGCGTTGAGGATCTCCGTCGGACGCATCCAGGCGGCGAAGTTCTGGTTCACGTTGATCAGCGCATCCGTGTTCAACGCATTGTAGATGTCGAGGCTGACGATCGAGCGGCTTTTTCCGGCGCGCAGGATCTTGCCGAACCGGAGGTCGAGCTCGTTGCGCCGGTCGACGAAGACGCTGTTCGGCGACAGGAGGCCGACGGTCACATTCGCCGACCCGCCGGCGAGCGGCCGGCCGAGCGTCGAGCTCGCGGCGAGGAACTGGTTGCTGGCCGCGAATGCCGCGTTGATCTCGTTGCCCGGCGTGCTCCGGAACGTCCCCGCCAGCTGGACGTCGATCCGCGGAACGGTGTACACGCCGTACATCTTCACCTGCGTCAGCATCGGCGACGCCCGATGGCAGTACTGCGCGGGCCGCCACATCGCGGGCGTATTCGGCGTCTGCGACGCCTGGGCGCCCGTCATGTTCAGCATCTCGGGCAGCTTCGCCACGATCTCGCAGTTGTCCTCCAGCGTCCGCCCGGAGCTGAGCCCGCCCTGGAACACCAGGCCGTTCTGGAGCCGGGCGCTGAGGCTGACATCGATCCCGTCCCAGTGCTCGATCTGCTTGCCGAACTTGTCGGACAGCGTGTTGTAGTTCTGCTGCTGGCCGAACTTCTCCGGCTTCACGTCATAGAGCCCGGAGAGCGTGTACCCGCCATTGCCGGGCAGCCGCGAGTCTGCCGGGACCGTGAGGTTGAACGGCGTGAAGTCGTCGGGTCCGACGGCCAGGTTGTCCGTGACCGTGAAGTTGCCCCAGATCCGCCGGAAGTAGCCGACGTCGACGGCGAGCCCGCGCCGCAGCTCGTGCTGAACGCCTGCCGAGAATTCCCAGTTCCGCATGCGGTTGCCGAAGCCCCTGAGCAAGTCCGGGTCGTAGAGCTCCGCGGGGCGCGTCGAGCCGAACGCCGCGGGCGCCGTCGGCCCGCACTCGCCGTTGGCGGCCGGGTTGGTCAGCTCGCAGTCGGGCGCGAAGTTCCTGTTCGCGTCGTTCCACGAGCGGTTCGCCGAATTGACCAGCACGTTCACCGGATTCGGGTTCGATCCGAGCACGTTCAGCGTCTGGCCGAGGAGGTACTTGTTGAACGTCACCTTGATCGCGGTCTTGCCGTTGCCTCGCAGATCGTAGGCGGCGCCGGCTCGATAGGTGAGGTCCTTCCACCCGAGGTTGTCCTGCGCCGGGAAGGTCAGGTCGCGCGTGGGCACGAGCGGTCCGGGCCCGACGTGCTGTTCCGGAAAGCTCGTGGCGAAGTAGTCGTAGCGCAGCGCCACGTTGAGCGTGAGCCGGTTCATCTGCCACTGGTCCTGGCCGAAGACGCCCAGGTCGTTGTCCTGGTTGCTGCGCGCCGTGAAGGGCGTCGCATACAACGTGACCTGGTTCGGGATCCCGTTGTTGAACCGGTACTGGTACGGCTGGTAGTTGTAGGTTTCCTGCTCGAGGTATCCGTGCGTCCGGTTGAACCCCACCTTGACGTTGTGCGTGCCCGTCACGTAGGACATCGCCGCGCGGTACGCGAAGTTCGGCACGCGGGTGTTGTTGAACCCGAGGGTGCTCGGGCCCTGGCCGATGCCGCCCATCCGGTACGCCAATCCCGTTGACTGCTCCACGACGGAAATGAGCGACGGCAGCGCGGCCGCCGCGGCCGAATCGTCCAGCGAGCCCCGCCTCTGCAGCTGCATGTTGCCCCAGCGCTCGTACAGGTGCAGGCCGACCGCTTCGAGCAGCAGGCGATTGGTCACCGGCGAGGTCCACTCCGCGTGCTCCTGCCGCAACCGCGGGAAGCGCCGGTCGTAGCCGGCCTCGGGCGCTCTCGTCGCGCTGATGAAGTTCGGGCACTGGCACCAGCTGTCGGCCTTGTAGGTCCCGGCGATCTTGTTTCGCGGCGTCGCCTGCCACGTCACGCGGAGGCTGTTGTTGAACGAGCGTCCCGCGTTGATGCCGCGCTGGGTGGTGTCGGGCTCGTAGAGCCACTTCGTCGCGTCGAACGCGTTCTTGTTCACGAACACCGGCGCGTAGTTCTCGACCTCGTTGTAGCGCGTCGAGAACCAGAACCAGACGCGCTCGCGCCGCAGCGGCCCGCCGAACGACTCGTTGAGATCCCAGTTGTGCTTCACCGCGTTCGGCGTGCCGAGGCCCGCGTCCTTGAGACGCTGCGTGAAGTTGCTCCCCTGCAGGCTGCCGCTCGAAAAGGTGAAGAAGGTCGAGTTGGCGAACGTGTTGCCGCCGTCACGCGGGATGAAGTTGATCCGCACGCCGCCGGTGGCCATTTCCGCCGACAGGCCCGACGAGTCGACCGTGATCTCCTGGGCGGAGCCGACGTCGGGAATCTGCCCGCCGACGTTGCCGCCGGCCTGCAGCGTCATCGTGTTGATCCCGTTGAGCGTGACGCGCTGATCGACGGTGCGGCTCCCATGGATCGTCACGCTGCCGCCGGTCCCCTGGAGCTCCGACCCGCCGACGTCGTTGCCGCCGCCCGTGGTCCCCGGAATCAGGCGCGCGAGCGTCACGTAGTTCCGCGCCGTCGGCAGCGCGTCGATCATCTCCGCCGACAGCACCTGCTGCCGCGTCACGGTCTGCACGTCGACCGCCGGTGATTCCCCGGTGACGGTGACCGTTTCCTGCACGGCGCCGACGCGCATCTCGGCGTCGATGCGCGAGACCGACGAGCCCGCCAGCTCGATCCCGTCGCGGGCGACGGTCGAGAACCCGGTGAGCGTGAACGTCACGCGGTAGAGCCCGGGCCGCAGATCGACGATCTGGAACCGGCCGTTGCCATCCGTGACGGCGGTCCGGGTCTTCTCGATGAGCACCGGACTCGATGCGTCGACCGTCACGCCCGGCAGCACGCCGCCGGACGGGTCCTGCACCACGCCGGTGATTGACGCCTGGGCCGACGCGAGCGCCGGCAGCAACAGCGTCCACGAGAGCACGAACATGACCGCGGTGAATCGGCGCATTTCGCAATCTCCTCCGTTTGTTTCGGATCCCGGATCCCGGCTCCAGGATCCCGGCCTGAATCCCGGTGAAGGGCCCCCAGCATTCTTCTAATCGGAGCGGCCGTCTCCGTCTTGCAGAAACGGGACGGCAATGAGCAGAATCCTGTGCTAGCCGTTGCGGCGGTAGACGCCGGGCGACACGCCGGTGTGCCGGATCATCCAGTGCGAGAGGTGGCTCTGCGACGAGAAGCCGACCGACAGCGCCACGTCGATGATCGGCATCCCGGAGTTGCGCAGCAGTTCCTTCGCGCGCTCGATGCGCCGCGCGAGCACGTACTGATGCGGTGACTGGCCCACGGCGGCCTTGAACGCGCGCGCCAGGTACAGCGGGCTGATCCCGACCTGCGCCGCCATCGCGTCGAGCGTCAGCGGCTGGTCGAGATTGGCCTCGATGAACTCGATCAGCTGCCGCATGCGCTGGTGCGACACGGCAGGCGCCGTCGGCAGGCCGGCCAGACGCGACTGCACCGAGTGGGTGCGCGCCAGGTGCACGGCCATCATCTGCGCGACGGTGTCGATATAGAGGCCGTCCCGCACCGACCCGGTGCGCAGGGCGTCGGCGAGCGCGATGGCGAGCTGCTCGAGCAGCGGATCGACGATGCCGAAGCGTGGCACAATCTCGGCCGCCGCCGCGTCGCAGCCGTACAGTTCGCTCACCGCGGCCTCGTACAGCGATCGGCGCAGGTAGACCTGGAGGATCTCAGGGTGTCCGTGATGCTCCCATTCGGTGACGGTCTCGGGCGGCGTGACGCAGATGTTGCGGGGGCCGAGCAGTCCCTTCTCGCGCCGCGCGCCTTCGATCTTCCGCGTCACCTCGCAGGGATGCGTGATGTGGTAGATGATGAACGGGTGATCGAGCGCCGATTCCGTCACATGGAGCGGCGCTTCCTTGAAGATCGCGGCGTGCAGCGACCGCCAGCCGCTGTCCTGGCTGTGCGCGACGAGCTCGTTCTCCGGCCGCAGCGCGCGCCCGTGTGTTTCGCCGGTCGTAAAGGGAGTGTCCGGCAGCGTCATGGCGGTGTCCCGCGTTCGCGGTGGGCCTCTTATACGCCGCCACGCGACTAGAGATCAATACGCCATGCACCACTTCGGGCACTTCGACCCCGCCGCGCTTGCAGGTCATCCCGTCTACCACGGGCACGGCGACGGCTACCGGCAGGCGACGCTCGTCGATCACGCCGCCGGGTCGGTCCACACCGGTCTCGCCATCGCCGAGCTTGCGCCCGGCGGAACGCTCGCGCCGCACGTCCACTCCTACGAGGAGAGCTTCTACGTGCTGAGCGGCGAGGCGATTTTCCGCGTCAACGATCAGGTCTGGCGCGTCGGTCCGGGCGATCTCGGCGCGCTCAAGGTCGGCACGGTGCACGCGTGGCGCGCGGCCGGCGCGGCTCCGGTGCGCTGGCTGCAGATGGCCGCGCCTCAGCCGAAGCCGCCCGGCAAGGAGCGCGACACGTTCTTCCTCGAGAACGCGTCCGTACCGGGCGACGCGCCGCGTCTCGATCTCGGCCGGCTCGACGGGAACCTGCTCGGCCACTTCGACGTGGGACAGATTCCCCCGGGCGACGAAGGGCGCATCGAGGCGGGCGGCCTCAAGGGCGTCTTCCTGAAGTGGCTCATCGACGAGAAGCTCGGCGCGCGCCACCATCGCCTGCTGTTCATCGAGTACCTGCCCGGCGTCTCGATCGGCCTGCACGACCACACGTACGAAGAGGCATACTTCATCCTCAGCGGCGAGGTCGACGCGACGATGGATGGCGCGCGGCACCGGGCGAGGGCCGGAGACGTGCTCTGGACCGGCGTCGGGTGCGTCCACGCGTTCGCCAACACGGGCCGCGAGCCCGTCCGCTGGCTCGAGACGTTCTCCCCGCAGCCGCCGCAGGAGAACGTGTTTCGGTTCATGGCCGAGTGGGAGCAGCGCGCCAGGGAACTGGAGGGATCATGACCGAGCAACGCACGCGCCCGTTCACCGGCGCCGAATACCTCGAGAGCATCCGCGACGGCCGCGAGATCTGGATCTACGGCGAGCGCGTCAACGATGTGACGACGCATCCCGCGTTCCGGAACACCGTGCGCATGATCGCGCGGCTCTACGACGCGCTGCACGATCCCGCCCGCAAGGACATCCTCACCATCCCGACCGATACGGGCAGCGGCGGCTACACGCACCGGTTCTATCGCGCGACGCGCAACGTCGAGGAGCTCGTCGCCGCGCGCGACGCGATCGCCGAATGGGCGCGCGTCAGCTACGGCTGGATCGGCCGCAGTCCCGACTACAAGGCCGCCTTCCTGGCCACGCTCGGCGCCAATTCCGACTTCTACGCGCCGTACGACGAGAACGCCCGGCGCTGGTACAAGAAGGTGCAGGAGGAGGTGGCGTTCGTCAATCACGCGATCGTCAACCCGCCCGTCGATCGCGATCGGCCGCTCGACGAGGTGAAAGACGTGTACATGCACGTCGAGGAGGAGGCCGACGGCGGGCTGATCGTGAGCGGCGCGAAGGTGGTCGCGACGACGTCGAGCCTGACGCACTACAACTTCATCGCCAACAACGGCGCGCTCCCCATCAAGACCAAGCCGTTCGCCTTCGTCTGCATCGTCCCGACGAACGCACGGGGGGTGAAGCTGTTCTGCCGGCCGTCGTACGAGATGACGGCGGCCGTCATGGGATCGCCGTTCGACTACCCGCTCTCGAGCCGGATGGACGAGAACGACTCGATTCTCGTCTTCGACAAGGTGTTCGTGCCCTACGAGAACGTCTTCGCGTACGGCGACATCGACAAGGTCAACAACTTCTTCCCGCGCTCCGGGTTCCTCCCGCGCTTCATGTTTCAGGGGTGCACGCGGCTGGCGGTGAAGCTCGATTTCCTGGCGGGGCTGCTGCTGAAGGCGGTCGAGGCGACCGGCGTCAAGGATTTCCGCGGCGTGCAGGCGCAGGTCGGCGAGGTGATCGCGTGGCGGAACCTGTTCTGGGGACTGACGGACGCGATGGCGCGGACGACGATGCCGTGGACCGACGGGTACGTGCTGCCCAACCTGGATTACGGCCTGGCGTACCGCGTGATGTCCAGCATGGCGTACCCGAAGATCAAGGAGATCATCCAGAACACGCTGGCGAGCGCGCTCATCTATCTGCCCTCGAGCAGCCTCGACCTGAAGGTGCCGGAATTGCGCCCGTATCTCGATCAGTTCGTTCGCGGATCGAACGGCTACAGCGCGGAGCAGCGCATCAAGCTGATGAAGCTGCTGTGGGACGCGATCGGCACCGAGTTCGGCGCGCGCCACGAGCTTTACGAGCGCAACTATGCGGGCAACCACGAGGATGTCCGCATCCAGGCGATGTGGAACGCGCGCTCCAACGGCGCGCTCGACCGCATGATCGGGCTGGCCGAGGATTGCATGGCCGATTACGACGAGAAGGGCTGGACCGATTCGACCTGGCTCAACCCGGACGAAGGATTCCCGGCGCGCCGCCGAGGTGACGCCACCAAGCCCGGATCGCCGTGAGCGCGCGGTCGATGACCGGCAGCGATCTTGCTGCTATCCTGGAGGTGCGGCGCGCAGCGCCGGATCACCCCCGCGCTCGACGGCACGCATGAGCTGGATCGATCAACGCCCCGACGATGCGATGGCCGGCGCCTTCGAGGCGGTCGGTCCCGACCCGATCGTCACCGTCGACCCCACGCTGTTCCGCGAAGCGATGAGCCGCCTCGGCGCGGCCGTGCATGTGGTCACGACCGCGGGGCCGGCCGGCAAGACCGGCTTCACCGCGACCGCGGTTTGCTCGGTGTCGGATGCGCCGCCGACGCTCCTCGTCTGTCTCAACCGCAAGAGCGCGGGCGGGCCGATGATGCGCGAGAACGGCGTGTTCTGCGTCAACACGCTGGGCGCCGACGCCGAGGCGATCGCCGACATGTTCGCCGGCCGCACCGGCGCCCAGGCGCAGGACCGCTTCCAGCTCGGAAGCTGGAGCCGGCTCACGACCGGCGCGCCGGTGCTGACCAGCGCGGTCGTCGCGCTCGATTGCCGCATCGTCGACGTCAAGGCGGTGGCGAGCCACAACGTGATCTTCG
>Ga0137409_10008472_pt1 | contig 10494 bp, 8 predicted proteins | sample CZODoug1_16funga_FD_122059 | JGI IMG/M metagenome (GOLD analysis project Ga0137409, IMG submission 122059) | Vadose zone soil fungal communities from Angelo Coast Range Reserve, California, USA - CZODoug1_16fungal (Hybrid Assembly) | ecosystem: Environmental > Terrestrial > Soil > Vadose zone... | reverse complement strand
TGAAGACGCCCTGGCAGGTCGCGGCGCACGGCGCGGCCGGCGCCGAGGACCTCGAGCGCAAGTTTGCCGAGCGCACGCCGCTCAAGGTCGCGCCCGGGGCGGGCGACATCGCCGAGGCGATCGCCTGGCTGATCGAAGGCGCGCGCAGCGTGACCGGCCAGATCGTCTATATCGACGGCGGCATGCACATCGCCTCACCGCGTTGAGCTTCGACTTCATCGTCGTCGGGGCAGGATCGGCGGGTTGTGTTCTCGCCAACCGGCTGTCGGAGGATCCCTCGAAAAAGGTCCTGCTGCTCGAGGCCGGACCGCGCGACACCAACCTCTGGATTCACGTGCCGCTCGGCTACGGCAAGCTCTTCGCGCGCACCGACATCAACTGGGCGTACGAGTCGGAGCCCGAGCCGGCGCTGAACGGCCGCAAGGTCTTCACCCCGCGCGGCAAGGTGCTCGGCGGCTCCTCGTCGATCAACGGCCTGGTCTACATCCGCGGCCAGCGCGAGGACTACGACGGCTGGGGCGTCCGCGGCTGGGGATTCGAAGATCTCCTGCCGTACTTCCGCAAGTCGGAGATCAAGGTCTCCGAGCTGCCGCGGCACGAGCTCTGCGACGCGTTCATCGAATCGTCGGCCGCGCTCGGCATCCCGCGCACGGATGATTTCAACGGCCCTTCGCAGGAAGGCACCGGCTACTACCGTGCGACGACGTTCGGCGGCCGGCGCTCGAGCGCCGCGACCGCCTACCTGCGGCCGGCGCAGAAGCGGCCGAACCTGACCATCGAAGTGGATGCTCTTGTCACGCGCATTCTTTTTGAGGGGAAACGGGCGGTAGGAGTGCAGTGCGGGGAGAGAGTTTTCAAGGCGAGGGAGGTTCTGCTTTGCGCCGGAGCGTTCAACTCGCCGCAGCTCCTGCAACTCTCCGGCATCGGTCCGCGCGCGCTGCTCGAGGGTCACGGCATCCCAGTGGTCCATGAGTCACCGCGTGTCGGCGAGGACCTGCAGGACCATTTCTACGCGCGAACCTTCTGGCGGTGCCGCCGCAAGATCACGCTCAACGACGACATGGCGACCTGGTGGCGCCAGGCGCTGATGGGCATGGACTACCTGTTCCGACGCAAGGGCCACATGATGGTCGCCGGCGGCTACGCGGCCGCGTTCATTCGCACGCGGCCGGAACTGAAGCGGCCCGACGCGCAGATCTATTTCATCAACTTCTCCAGCGCCCAGCGCGGCGGCATCCTGCATTCCCATCCCGGCTTCACCTGCTCGGTCTCGCAGATGCAGGTCGAGTCGCGCGGCTCGGTGCAGATACGTTCAAGCGAAGCGACGCAGCCGCCGGCGATCCGCTACAACTACCTCGCCACCGAGAACGACCGGCGGGTGATGGTCGAGGGACTGAAGTTCGTGCGCCGCATCTGCGCCACGGCGCCGATGCGCGACTACGTCGACGCAGAGTTCCTTCCCGGCGACAAGGTGAAGAGCGACGACGACTGGCTCGACTACTGCCGCGAGTATGGCGAGACGGTGTTCCATCCGACCTCGACGTGCCGCATCGGCAGCGTCGTCGATGACAAGTTGCGCGTGAGCGGCGTCGCGAACCTGCGCGTGGTCGACGCGTCGGTGATGCCGGCCGTGCCCTCGGGCAACATCAATGCGTCGGTGATCGCGGTCGCCGAAAAAGCCGCCGATCTCATCCGCGACGGCGCGGGGCAGTAAACTCGCTCCGTGTGGGAAGGCGCCGCGATTGTCCTCATTGCCGCAGGGATATTCCTCTGGCTGGATAGCCTGCGCGCGCGCGAGCGCGCGCTGCGGGCCGGCCGCTCGGCGTGCGAGCGCTATGACCTGCAGTTCCTCGACGACACGGTAGCGTTCGCCAAGCTGCGCCTGGCGCGCGACCAGGAAGGGCAGCTGAAGATCGCCCGCACCTACACCTTCGAGTTCTCCGATACCGGGAACAACCGGCGTCACGGCGCCATCGTCATGCTCGGCGGCGAAATGCAGGACCTGCAGCTCGAACCGTACCGGGTGCAATGACGACCAAATGGCTCGACGGCCGGGTGGTCGAGAACCGCGTCTGGACGGACACGCTTTTTTCCCTGCGCGTGGCAGCTCCCGGGCTGTCTTTTCAGGCCGGTCAGTTCGTTCGCATCGCGCTCGACATCGAGGGGGAACGCGTCGCCCGCGCCTTTTCCTTCGTCAATCCGCCCGACGCGCCGGTATTTGAGTTCTACGGCGTGATTGTTCCCGAGGGACCGCTGTCGCCGCGCCTCGCCCGGCTGCGCGCCGGAGATGCGCTGCAGATCGCGTCGAATCCGGCCGGATTTCTCGTGCTGCGGGAAGTTCCCGATGCGCGCACCTTGTGGCTGCTCTCGACCGGCACCGGCATCGCGCCGTTTCTGTCAATTTTGCGCACCGAGGCGCCGTGGCAGCGTTTTCGTGAAGTCGTGCTAGTACACGCGGTGCGCCATGCCAGAGAATTGACCTACCGCGACATGATTTCCGCGCTGCAAAAGCAGAGAGGACCCGCGCTGCGCTACGTATCTTTCGTCAGCCGCGAGGCGGCACAGGGCTCGCTCGCCGGACGCATCCCGGCCGCGATCGGCGACGGACGACTCGAAACCGCCGCGGGCGCACGCCTCGCCGCCGAAACGTCGCAGGTGCTGCTCTGCGGCAACCCGGACATGCTGAAGGATGCCGGCGCGGCGCTCGCCGGACGCGGGCTGCGCAAGCACCGGCGCCGCGCGCCGGGACACATCACCACGGAGAGCTTCTGGTAAAGCACTGGCTGGCGGCGATCCTTGCGGCGGCAACGCTCGCCGGCTGCAGCGGCGTGCGCATGGCGTACGACAACGCCGACACCTTCATCCGCTGGCGCCTGCTGCAGTTCCTCGACGTGCAGGGCGAGCAGGCCGACGAGCTCGACGAGCGCATCGCCCGCTTCATGCGCTGGCATCGCACGCAGGCGCTGCCGAAATACGCGCGCGATGCGGAAGACGCTGCGCGCCGCCTCGAGAGCGGGCTGTCCCGCGACGACCTGGTTTGGGGGTACGATGTCTTCATCGGGCATGGCAGGGAGGCCATGCGCGCCGCCGTCGACCAGGCGGCGCCGTTGCTCGATCGGCTCACGCCGGAGCAGGTGCGGCACATGGAGCAGCGCGTCGCGGAGGAGAACCGGAAGTTCGCGCGCGAAAACCTGCGCGGCAGCGAGCAGGAACGGCGCGAGAAGCGCGCCAAGCGCATCGTCGGGCGGCTGGAGGACTGGTTGGGGACCCTGTCTCAAGCACAAATCGAAGCGGTGAAGCAGTTTTCCGTGCGCGCGCCGCTCATCGACGAGATGCGCGACCGCGACAACAGGCGCATCCAGGGCAAGATCATCGCCGTCGTCCGCGCGCACGAGGCCAGGAAGCGGCTGGGGGAGAAGGTCGCCAACTGGGACAAGGGGCGCGATCCCGCGTACCTCGCCGCGCGCGCGACCAACGTGCAGGAATTTAACACCCTACTGTTGGAGGTGAATCGCGTCGCGACGCCCGAGCAGCGCGCCCGCGCGGTCGCCGAGCTGCGCCGCTATGCCGTGGAGTTCCGCGCGCTCGCCGTCCGTCCGGCCTCATGAACGATCCGGCGCCGCTGCGCAACATCGAATCGGCGCTCGAGGCGGTGCGGGCGACCTACGCCGGCCGCACCCGCTACACGCAGCTCGAACACGAGGCTTTGCTCGCCAACGCCTCGATCGGCATCGCCTTCACGCGCGACAGGCGCTTCTTCCTCTGCAATCCGAAGTTCGCCGAGATGTTCGGCTACCGCGCCGACGACCTGGTCGGCCAGTCCGGCGAGGTGCTCTATACCAGCCGCGACAGCTACTCGGCGCTCGGCCAGATCGCGGTGCCGCTGCTCGCCGCCGGCCGCCAGCTCGACATCGAATGGGAACTCAGGCGCCGCGACGGCTCGACCGTGCTGTGCCGCGTGGTCGCCAAGGCGATCGACGACAAGAATCCGCAGCAGGGCGGCACGGTCTGGATCGTCGACGACGTCACCGAGCGTCGCCGCCATGCCGACGAGGTGACGCGGCTCGCGCGCGAGCAGGAGGCGATCCTCGGCAGCGCCTCGATCGGCATCGTCTTTCTCAAGGACCGTAAGGTCGTGCGCTGCAACCGGCGTTACGAGGAGATGTACGGCTACGCGCCGGGCGAGCTCGTGGGCAAGCCGATCTCGATCCTCTACGCCAATCCGGAGGACTTCGCGAGCGCGCCCGCTGCGTACGACCTGCTCGCCCGCGGCCAGACTGCTCGCCGGGTGCAGCTGCGCCGGCGCAAGGACGGGACCACCCTCTGGTCGCGCGGCGACGGCCGCGCGGTCGACCCGCACGATCCGCTGAAGGGCTCGGTCTGGATCGTCGAGGACGTGACAGAGCAGCGCCGGGGGGAGGAGGAATTGCAGCGCGTGCTCGCCGAGCAGCAGGCGCTGCTCAACAACGTCGTGGTCGGCATCGCGTTCAGCCTGGAGCGCAAGATCGTGCGCTGCAACCGCCGCTTCGAGGAGCTGTTCGGCTTCCCGCCGGGCGGCGCGCTCGGCGCCTCGTGGCGCGAAGCCTACTTCACCGAGGAAGAATTCGGGGCCCGACAGAGCACCTACGCCGAGCTCGACCAGGGCCGCATCCATACGCGAGAGCAATGGCTGCGCCGCCAGGACGGCTCGGGCTTCTGGTGCCGCGTCACCGCGCGGGCGGTCGAAGCCGGGCACCCGGACAAGGGCTACGTCTGGCTGGTGGACGACATTTCCGAGCGCAAGCGGTCCGACCAGGCGCTCGAGCGCATGGTGCGCGAGCAGGACGCGATCCTGCAGAACACGCTCGCCGGCATCGCCTTCATCAAGGACCGCAAGGTGGTGCGCTGCAACCGGCGCTTCGAGGAGATGTTCGGCTACGGGCCGGGCGAGCTGCTCGACCAGACCACGCGCTTCATGTTCCGCAGCGACGCCGAGTTCGCCGCCGCCGGCGGCGACGCGGTCTACGAGACCGTCTGGGCGGGCGACACGCAGTACCTCGAGCGCGAGCACGTGCGCAAGGACGGCTCGCGCATCTGGTGCTCGCTTTCGGGCCGCGCGGTGCAGGCGGACGACCCTTCGCAGGGCTCGGTCTGGCTGCTCGACGACATCACCCAGGAGCACGAGGCGGAGGAGCGCGTCCAGCGGGCGCTGGCCGAGCAGGAATTGATCCTCGACAACGCCACGGTCGGCATCGCCTTTCTGCGCAACCGCGTCATCCTGCGCTGCAACCGCTACTTCGAGGAAATGATGGGCGCCGGCCCCGGCGAGCTGGTCGGGCAGAGCACGACGACGCTGTTCGCGAGCAAGGAGGAGTGGAAGCGCGCCGGCAAGCAGAGCGACAAGGCGCAGCCCGGCGAGTCGTTCGAGGGCGAGGCGCGCTTCAAGCGGCGCGACGGCTCGACCTTCATCAGCCGCGTGCGCGGCCGGCGCATCGACAGCGGCGACGCCGAGCAGGAATGGATCTGGAGCTACGACGACGTCACTGCCGAGCGCGAAGCCGACGCGCGCGTCAAGAGCGCCCTCGAATCCCTCGAGCGCGCGGTGGCCGACCGCACCACCGAGCTCGAGGAGGCGAAAGCGCGCGCGCAGCACCTCGCCGACCACGACGCGCTGACCGGCCTGCCGAACCGGCGGCTGCTCGAGGACCGCCTGACCCAGGCGCTGGCGATGTCGCAGCGCAACCGCGAGCACACCGCGGTGATGTTCGTCGACCTCGACCGCTTCAAGACCATCAACGACTCGCTCGGCCACGCGGTCGGCGACGTGCTGCTGAAGGAGGTGTCGCGGCGCTTGGTCGAGCAGCTGCGCACCGGCGACACGATCTGCCGCATCGGCGGCGACGAGTTCGTCCTGGTGCTGCCGCAGATCAAGCGCACCTCGGACGCGGCGCAGGTGGCGCAGAAGGTGATCGAGCAGCTGTCGCTGCCGCTGATGGTCGAGGAGCGCGAGCTGGTGGTGACGCCGTCGGTCGGCATCGCCGTTTTCCCCGACGACGGCCGCGACGCCGAGACGCTGATCCGCAATGCCGACGCCGCCATGTACCACGCCAAGGAGGCGGGGCGCGCCAACTACCAGTTCTTCACCGATCAGATGAACCAGGCGGCTTCGCGCCGCCTCGCGCTGGAAAGCGATCTGCGCCGCGCGCTATCGAAAGGCGAGCTGCGCGTGTACTACCAGCGCTTCGTCGACACCACCGGCCGCGAGCTCGGCAAGACGGCGGGCCACGAGGCGCTGCTGCGCTGGCAGCACCCGGAGCGCGGCCTGGTCCTGCCCGGCGACTTCATCCAGCTCGCCGAGGAGACCGGCCTGATCCTGCGCATGGGCGAATGGGTGCTGCGCGAAGCCTGCCGCTGGGCGACCTTCATCGGCGCCGAGCACGGCCTGCAGGTGGCGGTCAACCTCTCGCCGCGCCAGTTCAACGACCCGAACCTGCCGCGCATCGTCGCCGCGGCGCTGAAGGAGAGCGGGCTGCCGCCGCGCCTGCTCGAGCTCGAGATCACCGAGTCGCTGGCGATGCGCGAGACCGACACGACGCTGGCCACCCTGCAGAAGCTGAAGCAGCTCGGCGTCTCGATCGCGATCGACGACTTCGGCACCGGCTACTCGAGCCTCGCCTACCTGAAGCGCTTCCCGGTGGACAAGCTGAAGATCGACCGCACTTTCGTCGCCGAGCTGCCGAAGGATCGCGAGCAGTGCGCGATCGTTTCCGCCATCGTCGCGCTGGCGCACGCGCTCAACGTGCGCGTCATCGCCGAGGGGGTCGAAACCAAGGCGCAGCGCGAGTTCCTCGCGCGCTGCGGCTGCGATTTCGTGCAGGGCTACCTGGTCGGCAAGCCGCTCGAGGCGGACGCCGCCGCCAAGGAGTACCTCTAATTCGGGGTCAGGGTCGTAATTCCTGGCCCTGAATTACGACCCCGACCCCAGATTCCTCGCGATGAACTGCCGCACCATCTCGTGGGCGCGGTCGGTCATCGGGCCGGGCCTGCCGGTCCACTCGTGCTCGCACTTGGCGTAGAGCTCGTAGCGGCAGTCGCCGCCCGCCGCGCGGTAGGTCGCGGCGAATTTCTCCTGCACCGCTGGCAGCACGTTGTCGTCGAGCTCGCCTTGCATGATGAGCATCGGCCGCAGGGTCACCGCTTCCTTGCGCTCCAGCATCTCCTGCGGGTTGGCCTCGTGGATCGTCTCCCACGGCACGAACCAGGCATGGCTCGACTTGATCAGGTTCTCGCGCTTCATCTTCTGCGCCTGCTGGTAGCGGGCCCACGGGTCGCTGATCGGCGAGCGCGCCGCGACGTAGACGACGCTCGCGTCGAGCCCGGGCGCTTCGGGAAGGGGAATCGCAGCGTAGCGCGCGTCGCGCGGCCGCATGGCGACGAGCTCGGCAATGTGGCCGCCGGTCGAGCTGCCGATCAGGCCGAGCGTCGCCGGGTCGCCGTTGAATTTAGGCGCCTGCCACTTCAGCCAGCGCACGGCGTAGTGCGCGTCCTGCACCGAGGCGGGATAGGGCGACTCCATCGCGAGCGTCATGTCGATCGCGGCCACCACCACGCCGCTCTCGGCGACCGCGCGGCTCATCGGCTCGTTGGCGTAGCGGTCCTTGCCGCTCCAGGCGCCGCCGTGCAGGTCGAGCACCATCGGGAACGGCCCCTTGCCCTGCGGCTGGTAGACGCGCGCCAGCAGCGATCGTCCTTTCGCGGTGCGCCGGTATTCGACCTCGCTCACCTTCACGGCCATTCTCGCGGCCGGGTCGTAGCCGCGTGCCGTCGCCGCGCTTGCGAGTCCAGGCATTGCCGTTCCCAGGGCCATGGTTTTCAGAAAGGCGCGCTTGTCCATGTTTGATTATGGGCATAATCCGCGGCGCCATGGCTAGAACAACCATCCTGTTTGCTCTCTTCGCGAGCGAATGCTGGGCCAATCCAGGCCATGGCGGGCCTCTGGGGCATCTGCACGACTGGGGCTGGGAGCATGTGCTCTTCGCGCTGCTGGTCGCCGGCGCGGCTGCCCTCGCGATGTGGAAGACCAGCCGAGCGAATTTCTCCCGGCACGTGGCGCTCGCCGCGCTGACGCCGATCGCGGTCAACGCGCAGCAGGCCGCGAAGGAGCTGGACGTGGTCGAGGTGATCGGCCGCTACAGCAACAACGTCGGCGAATGGGATGCCGCGAGCCAGGGCGTGGTGACGCAGGAGGGCATTTCCAGGCGGCCGCTGCTGCGCAACGGCGAGGTGCTCGAAGCGGTGCCGGGCATGATCGTCACGCAGCACAGCGGCGAGGGCAAGGCCAACCAGTACTTCCTGCGCGGCTACAACCTCGACCACGGCACCGACTTCGCGGTGACCGCGGCCGACACGCCGATCAACCTCGGAAGTCATGCTCACGGCCAGGGCTACCTCGACCTCAACTTCCTCATCCCCGAGCTGATCGCGCGCGTCGTCTACCAGAAGGGTCCTTATGCCGCGGCCGACGGCGACTTCGCCTCGGCCGGCTCGGCGCGCATCGACTATTCCGATCGCCTGCCTGCGTCCATCGCGAGCCTGACGGCAGGCTCGTTCGGCTATCGGCGCCTGCTGCTCGCCGGCTCGCCGCAGGCCGGCAGCGGCAATCTCCTCTACGCGCTCGAAAGCCTGCACAACGACGGATCGTGGGACCGGCCGAACGACTACCGGCGGCTGAACGGCGTGTTGCGTTATTCGCAAGGCACGGTAGCCGACGGCTGGCGCCTTACGGCGATGGGCTACAACGCCGATTGGTTCGCGACCGACCAAGTCGCGCAGCGCGCCGTCGACTCCGGCTTGATCAGCCGCTACGGCACGCTCGACCCGACCGACGGCGGCAGCTCCTCGCGCTACAGCCTGTCGGGCCAATGGCGCTCGAGCATCAGCAATGGCAGCCGCAACGCGACCTTCTACCTGGTGCGCTCGCGCCTGAGCCTGTTCTCCAATTTCACGTACTTCCTCGATGACCCGGTGAACGGCGACCAGTTCCAGCAGGCCGAGCACCGCACCTACTACGGCGGCACGGCGAGCCAGTCGTGGTTCGCGCCGATCGCGGGCCACGACAGCGTCACCACGGTCGGCTTGCAGGCGCGGCGGGACAAGGTGTCGCCGGTGGCGCTGCGCCACACCACGGGGCGTGAATATCTGTCCACGGTGCGCGAGGACCAGGTCACCACCGAGAGCCTCGGACCGTACGTCTCGAACACCTTCTCCTGGATGCCGAAGCTGCGCACCATCGCCGGGCTGCGCTACGACAGCTATCGCTTCCGCGTCGATAGCGACAACCCGCTGAACTCGGGAACGGCGAGCGATTCGATCGCCTCGCCCAAGCTCACGCTGGCGCTCGGCCCATGGGATCGGACCGAGTACTTCATCAACTATGGGCGCAGCTTCCACAGCAACGACGCGCGCGGCACGACGATTACCGTCGACCCTGCGACCGGTGCGAACGTGGACCGCGTTTCGCCGCTGGTGCGCACCGAAGGCTACGAGCTCGGGATGCGCTCCCAGGCGATCCCGGGCGTGACCACTTCGCTCGCGCTCTGGGAGCTGAAGCAGGATTCGGAGCTGCTATTCGTCGGCGACGCGGGCACGACCGAGCCGAGCCGGCCGTCGCGCCGCCGCGGCCTGGAATGGCTGGCCGAGTACCTTTCGCCAAAGGGAGTTGCGGCGGACATTTCCTTCGCCCTGACGCGTGCCCGTTTCGCCGCCGACGATCCGGCGGGGAGCTACATTCCCGGCGCTCCGGACAGGGTCGCCTCGGCGGGCGTTACCGCGGGCGGGAAGACCGGCTGGTCGGGCAGCATCCGCTGGCGCTACTTCGGGCCGCGGCCGCTGATCGAGGACAACAGCATCCGCTCGCAATCGACTTCACTGGTCAACGCCAAGGTCGGCTACGGGTTCGAGAAGCGTACCGCGGTGACCTTCGAGGTCCTGAACCTCTTCGACCGCAAGCAGGACGACATCAGCTACTACTACGAGTCGCAGCTCCGCGGCGAGGCCGCGCCGGTGGCGGATATCCATTTCCACCCGGTCGAGCGCCGCGCCTGGCGCCTGACCTTCACGGTCAATTTCTGAATTAGGTTCGATTGCCGCGTCGCTGCTGCAGGCGCTCCTGCGGGTCATCGGGGTCGAGAGCACTCCGATCCTGCTGCACGTAGGTCCCGACTACTCCGTGCCGGGCGATTGGGCCGGCAACTTCCACTTCAATCACACGATCATGGCGGTGGCGCTGCCGGGCGCGAACGGGTTCGGCGCCGTTCTCGAGGACGGGCCGGCCAAGGGGAGGCTGCTGTTCGATCCGACCTGGACCCTGGGCTTTCAGGACGAGGTCTGGTGGAGTCGATTGGCGCGGCCCGAGTTGCATGCTTGAGCCGACGGCGAGCCGAAGCGGATGCACCAACCCGAGGCCGAGGCCGCTGGGGCCGGCCCGAAGGCGTTGGCCTGCTATGGGCTGCTGAG
>Ga0137409_10008469_pt1 | contig 10496 bp, 15 predicted proteins | sample CZODoug1_16funga_FD_122059 | JGI IMG/M metagenome (GOLD analysis project Ga0137409, IMG submission 122059) | Vadose zone soil fungal communities from Angelo Coast Range Reserve, California, USA - CZODoug1_16fungal (Hybrid Assembly) | ecosystem: Environmental > Terrestrial > Soil > Vadose zone... | reverse complement strand
CAGGCTTGTTAGGCGCTGGTTATTTCATCCTGGCGGCCTACGTGCCTCTTCTTCTCATAACCCATGCCTTGGCGTTCCGAATATTGCTACGAGCCAAGGCTGTCGCGCCGTCACCGAGCAAGGTACGTACCGCTTGACCCACAAAATGGAAAGACAAGGGCAAAAATGAAAACGCAAGCTGCTTCTACGTGCCATCGAAACGGCTGCCCTATGAGCTTGGAATTTTCGTTCATAATTAGCTAGAGCAGAAGAGCGGCGAAACCACTTGGCGCGGTTGCACTCAATGCCTGTTTAACGCCGCGCGCATCCGGTGGAACTCCTGCCCTCTTAACTCTGCCATCACACCTGTGCCAGGCTCCAGTTCATTGGACACCACTTTCTGTGGTCGAATGACGGTGGGTTGACGTGGCTTTAGATAAATGCCAACGACGCTCACATTGATTGCAATCTTTGCGGGCCTCCTGCTCGGATGTGCCTCGGCAGGGGCTGTGAGTTGGTACTTGGTGCTTTCACGTTCGTATCGGGCGGTGAAGAATCGAATTGCGATTCGGCTTGGCCAGCTCGTTACTCTAGTTTCGATCTGCGGCGGCCTGTTGCTGATTCAGGTGCTCGAAGCACACCTGCGTATCAAACGGCATAGCGCACTCTACTACTATGCAGCCGTTTGGTCATTTCTCTTCGGCTTCATCTGCGTAATGTTTTTGGCCCTCAGGGTTGACCTTCGTTGGCAAGAATCAGTTGGGCTGTACCGAAAGGCCAATTAGTTGGGCTCGGTGCCCGGTAAACAGCGTTCCCGTTCATATGGAATCCCGCCGTGAAAGGCTACCGGTTAAATAGACGAGGACTTGACCGGTTCAGAATGGCCGGCCTCGTGACCAATGGTGAAATTTGCTTACCTCGCGACCTCATAGCGCACCTTGACGACGCTGTCCGGGTACTTCTTGGTTGAAAGCAAGCGAAGTACGATGTCCCGATGGCGCGGCGCCATCAGCGGTATTCCCTCGCCGATGAAGTTGGGAATGAGGTGAATATCGAACTCGTCGATCTCGCCAGCGTCGAGAAACGAGGCAATCAGTTCACCCCCTCCCATCATCCAAATGTGTTTTCCCGGCGTCGCTCGAAGACGCTGCGCGAATGCTTTCACCGGCCCCGACACGAATTCGACCCCGGGTGCTGCCCGTTTCGGCGGCTTCTTTGAGAAGACGTAATTGCTGACCTTTCTGTCGAACATCCCCTCTTTCTGGCCTTTCTTCTTGTGATAGGAGAGAACCCAATCGTAGGTTTTTCGGCCCCACAGGATGGTGTCAATCGTCCGGTAGAACGAGGTCATACCGTAATCGAATTTGCGGGGCCGACGATTCAGCCATTCGACATCACCGTTTGGCCTGGAAATGTAGCCATCGGCGCTTGTCGCAATGTACACGATGATTTTTCGATGTGCTTTCATGAGACCCCCCATTTCTTAACTATCGGGTGCGGTTTTCCTAATCTCGGCGGCGCCAATACTCACACAGTTCAGGCAAAGCGGTCTACGTCCTGAGAAACAGCGTACTCGTAGATGTGAAATCCGTCCGAAACCACTTCTCCGCGAACGCCACTCCAGAAACTTGTTGAGTAAGTCCTTTCAAATCAACAAATCTGTCTAGACAAGCTTCTGGCACTAGCGTCGAACGCTATACGGCCTCTGGTTTTCATATTCTCCGCTGCGTAGAATCCGTGATACGGGAGTATGTGGTTACAGCTACTGGTTCAATGCCCCCAAAGAGGGATTGGGGGCATTACCACGACCAGCTGAAGCAACATGGGGCCAGCAACGAAGTAACTTCGATTGTGGACAACATGAGACGAGACGACCGCAACCCCCTGATGCCCCCAGAGAAATTCCTGAACATGGATGAAGCTATCGGCTTATTTTATCTTTCCCAAACTGCTCTTGACCGCTTGATTTCTGACATGGAAAAACGTGGTTTTGCGAAAGAGTTTGTCCCATAGGAAAGTGACTTAGCTTGAGCCACGAATTTGACTCAGCTTTCCCGCAGTCTCTAGCGCTTCCCCTTCGCCTTCGCTGCCCTAAACTTTGCCCACCGCTCTTTTGTTGCCTTCCCAATCCTCGCTCTCGCAGCCGCAGACATCTTGCGTTTTTTCTTGCCAATTGGTTTAGCGCCGCTAGCTGCGTCACGACCTAAAATCTTCATGGCCCCACGCACCGCGTCCAACTGTTGCCGCACTCTATCCGCCTGCTTCTGTAGCTTCGCTTCTTCCCGCTTCAACGCCGCCAAAATGTTCATAAATCCTCCGGGCGGCTAATCTATCACAGAAGGACTCGCGGTTCTGTCCGCAATTCCAGCCAGCATTATTTCCTTCTTTTTTTTTCCATCTCCGTTCGCTCTTCTTCAAGCTGGTCAAAGTTGGAGGCAAGCGCGTTGATTGGATTGACGAACCATTATGGGGAAGGCTTCCTCTACGTTGGCATCCGGTTCACGGATGAAACCTATTTCAGAAGTTGATCGAAGATAAGCTTGCCAGCCGCCAGGCAAAGTAAGAGGCGGCGGACTAAGCGGCTGTGAGAACCGACTATGCCTGCCACACCAAGTCTCAAGTCTTACAGTCCAGCAAAGGTCGCCAGCGCAATTCGACGGCTCACGGCACCAGAGGTGATTCTTTTGAACCCACAACGATACGCAGAACGCTGTCCGGCAGTGAATCGTCACGTCCGCCGTATAAGGTGGGATAGTGAGCCTTTATGAAGGCATTCCACAGGGCGTCATAAGGTGTGTTGCGGTTATGCGGCGGCGGATGCCATCCTTCCTTGTCATTCGCCACAATTGTCAGCCCGCTTGGGTGCCCTCCTAAAGTCTCTGCCGATGACATATAACCCGGAGAATTGTTAGCTCGTACGATGGGCGTTGGGATGTACACGTGCCATCCCGCCTGGAATAATAGACCCATGATTTGAAACGCCAATCGCTGCGATTCGTTGTCTTCGGCATAGACGATCAACACACCCACAGGTTTAGCCTGGTCTTTCAGCGATTCGAGAAACGATTTTTCCTCGACCCATCGCGGCACGGCTATCGCTCTAAGCCTCTGCACCTCCAATTCCGCCTTCGCTGCACGCTCAAGAGCATCCGCTGCTTTCCGATTCAGAATAGAGAAGACCGCATCATTGGCTTCTCTTAGATTCGTTTCTTTTCGTGCAGCAAAGAACTGCACGGCCAATTCCCCAGCGACTCCGACCGTGATTAAAACACCCCCGAGAGTGATAAGGAATGATTTCCACGCCCAAGCCTATTTGAGCTCGACTATGGCCTCGGGAATCTCGTGCCAGTATTCGAGGACAAGTCCAAGCACAACTAGCGCAGTCGCGACGAGTAGCCAAAATTCAAGGGAGGCTAACGACTTCTCTAGACTGTCTATAATGCGTTGAAGGGCAGGAAGGTCCATGTTTTGCCACTCCCTCGGAGCGATCTTCGCAGAAATCGTCGTACAGATCACTCAGGTAGGCGATTTCTGATTGCGCCGATCTCTCACAGGATGGATTTCGGTTCCGGCCAACAGTCCTGCTTGTGTTGCTATACAAACGATGTGAGTGCTAGGCTCTCCGAACCGTGGTACCAAAACCTCCAAAAGTGGAACCGCTTCGCAACCCGACCCTCTTCGAAATGGAGAAGTTGGACAAGGCGGCTGAACTCACAAGCCAGCCAAAGATCGAGCGCCCTTACTCTTTGCCGGGAATTCTGCTCGGCACTTCCGCTTTCACCGCAGACGGTTGGCAAGGCTCATTCTATCCAGCAGGTATGAAACCTGCCGACTATCTCAAGTTTTATTCAACAAAATTCCAAACGGTTGAGGTGGACAGCACGTTTTACGGCACACCTTCTGCCTCGACGGTTGAGAAGTGGTACGAGAGGACGCCGCCTGATTTTATCTTCGCCGCCAAAATTCCACAGGTGATTACACATGACAAGGTGTTGGTGGATTGCGATTCAGAATTCGAAGAGTTCGTGAAGACGATGGACATTCTTGGTCCAAAACTAGGCCCGATGGTCTTTCAATTTCCTTCGTTCGACCGCTGGAAATTCCCTAAGCAAGAAAGTTTTCTCGCCGTACTGGAACCCTTCCTCAAGAGGCTTCCTGCCGACCACAAATTTGTAATCGAAATTCGAAACAAGACCTGGCTCGACGCCAGATTCGCGCACGTGCTCCGGGAGCACAACCTTGCCTTGGCACTCACCGACACATCGTTTATGCCGCGACCGTGGGAGTTAGAACAAAAGTTCGATCTGGTTACAGCGAACTTCGCTTATGTTCGCTGGCTTGGAGACCGCAAAGGGATTGAGAAGCAGACCACGACGTGGGACAAGACCATCATCGACCGCACTAGCGATTTGAAAAATTGGGTCGACGTATTCAAGTCGCTGGTGAGCAATACCAAAGTTTTGAAGATTTTTGCCTTCAGCAACAACCACTATGCGGGGCATGGGCCAGCCACGGCAAAACTCTTTTGGGATTTGTGGAACAAGAAAGAATAGAATTGTAGTGGAGGTGTTTCATGCAAAGACGTATGTTCGCAGCCCTTTTCCTTGTCTCTCTCTTCATCGTGTCCGGTAGAGGGGCTCAGCAATTCCCAGCGGACGGTGAAAAGCCGGTGTGGACGATGGAAGTCATTAAAGTGAAACCCGAAATGTTCGGTTCCACGCTGGGTTATTTGGACGACAACTGGATGAAAGTACGCGAGGAAGCCAAGCGTCAAGGTGCCGTCATGACCTATTACCGCATCGCAGAAGGCAGCGGGGACAGCGACCGGAGCATTGTGTTGTTGACAGAATTTAAGAATCCGGCTGCGTATGGCACACGTGAAGGGCTGTTCGCCTCGATACGCAAGCAGCGCAGCAAGCAGTTCCTGTACAATACACCGGGCGTGGTAAGGCTTGGTCGGCCAGAAGACCTCTATGAAGCCATGAGTACACGGGTATTTCAGGATTATTCGGATATGGACGATGTGCGGTTGCGACTTCTGTCGAAAAATTAGCTTATAGCGCAGGACTTTGTTCCACCAGAAAGGCGGGAGGTGCAGCATGAAAAACCGAATTGCAATGTGGGCGGCTGCTGGCTTTCTCGTTGCGAGCGGCTGGGCGATTTATTTCTTAATGGCAAGCAAGGACCATCCGATAGAACCGCTTGTGTCCACTCTTGCCAGGTTAACCTGCCCCGTTGCGATTGTCGGCTCTCATTACCCCGTTAGCATCTATTCGGCTCTTGTTGCGAATGTCGCCATTTATGCCCTGGTCGGTCTAGTGGTGGAAACCCTGCGGCGACAATTAAACCACTCAAACTAATTCAAGACCGCTCGCTACGGCTCCGTTCATTTGCGGGACCCGTCGTTTTGACTGTTGGTATAGAACCAACGATTGAAGAGGTACAAAACGCCCATTGCCGCAACAGCCGGATTTATGATGTGAATGACCCAGTAGCCGATGCTCGCTGCCACGGGCAGCGTCAAAAACCGATAGGGCGGATGTGCCGGGTCAATCCACGGAGCTATCGGGAAACCGAGTAGCCAGAGCCACTTGAGGATTTCAAAGAAGACCGGAAACAGTGCGGCGATATAGCGCTGTTTCGGAGAACTATTGACGAACGCTCCGTATAGTGCCGAAATGGCTCCTGCGGCGGCGAAGCTCACTATCAAATCCCAGTGTATAAAGAGCGGCAGATGAGTGAACGGGATGTGCACGCGGAATATCCACGAGGCACCTCCACTGGTTGGTGCTGTGGGCGTCCAGTTGACGAGCCCGAGCGCGGACTGAACTAACCACACAGTCAGTATTGCCGCAATTCCGGGTATGAAGATACGGCGAGTACGCTCATATGGGATTCGCTCTGAATCGCAAATGGAGTTGGCAAAGGTCCTCAGCAAGTGCCTCGCCTCGGAAAGGTTTTGCGCCCAAGCTAGTCATATAGCAACCAAAGGGCCGAGGGCAACTGATTAACGCCATGCTTAGCGGAGGGCGGCCCGACGACGGTCCAACTCAGCATGGACATGGCGGACAAGAAAAAGTAAACTGCGGTTCCCGATTCTCCTACCTGCAATTCAATCCACGATGCAGGAGTTCCGATGCCAAGCTACGATTCGTTCATGTGCCCCAATTGCGAACATCATTTCCGCGTGATCTGGCCTGAACGAACGCCAAGCCACCACGACTGTTGCAGCAAGATAAAAATGAAGTGCCCCGACTGTCAGGAAGAGACCGAGCTTTACGATTATCTGATCGACAAAATATTGCAGGCTCCTGAGCCAGGAATACCGTCAGTCGAGGTGTTGTCTATTTCTCCGCGTGACCTGAACCCCGACCCTAACGCCCGTAGCAACTACTGGCAAATGGTCTGGGCATGCCGGGAGGCGAGATACAGGACGACGTATAGGCCGGTGAAATGACTGAAGAAAGAAAATTCGCCATCCTGTTTGCTGCAACCATTCTGGCTGCGCGGAAACTGATCGACATGGACCCTAACAAACCGAACATGGCGAAGGGTATTTCGTGGACAGAGCTATTGATGATGCCGTGTTCATTCTTGAAAAGATTGATGAGCGTTGGCCTTCGCTTGTGAACACATTCGCTGCCAAGGAGTGAAAGGCGAAGCTTTAAGGGAGAGCCACAGAACAGTGCTATCGTTGCTCGGAAATGACGTTGATCGATCAATACTCCGTTTCTGAGCGAACGCGTCCTTTAGTACTTCGATAGTACTTCCCTCAGGGAATTACCCGATTCATCTTTAAAGGATTTCCTCAGTTGATTTGATTACACTAAATCATTAAACCAACCAAAGCACCGTCACGTTCTCAGACGGTAACTAACGGCCTCCACGGTTCTACCGGTTATGCCTCGAACGGTCCGTGGACTACGCCTCGGAGGCCCTATGCGAGTGGCTCGGCTCTTCCTTCTTGTCTCCATTTCCTTCTTGCCTTCCATTATCGCTGCGGCTCAGCAAACCGCCACGTCCAGTCCCCAGGCGGTGCTGCTTCTCCAGCATTCCCTCAACCCTCTCGGCGGTAGCAATGCTATCACCGACGTCACTCTCACAAGAACCGCCCGTCGCAGTTCTGGCTCCCACGACGAATCCGACACCGTCGTCGTCAAAGCCTTCGCTGGAACCGGCAGCCGCATCAACCTCAGCTACGCCTCCGGAACCGCAGCGAAGTCCGCAATTTCTCCACCGCCCCGCCCGCAACCGAAAAAAGCATTTGGTGTTCAGATCAATCACGCAGTCCACTTTTCTCGTCACTACGCTGGTTTGATCGGAATATAGGAGGATTGGTCATGTCTTACGATCCGAGACTACTTTTTGAAGAGATATCCATTTGTTTGCGCGAGAGCCCTTCGAAAACGCTTCTGGATATTTCGAAAAACTTGCAGGTCAGCCGACGAACAATCGAGAAAGCAGTCAGTACAGCGACCGGTGGAACCTTCAGGCGACTCCGACAAGAAATCCTTCTAGCAAGGGTCAGAAATCTTTTCGCGTCTGAGCCTACACTGGCGATCAAGGAAATATGCTTTGGGGTGGGCTTCAAGTCTGCCAGTTCTTTCGCCCGCGCGATTAAACGTGCTTGTGGCTCTTCCCCGGAGGAATTCCGCTTTAGTGTGGCTCTTGAACCCTTAGATGCACAAGACACAGGGCGGATGGTTGGAAATCTAAATATGAATCGGCCCCGAATGATACACGGACACAAGGCCGCTCTCGCAAGGTCGTAAAGACACGCAAACTGCGCGGCTTTTGCGCGAGCGGCGCAGTATTAGTCCTTGCCCTTAGAACCTTGTTTTCCTAGAGTCGGACACGTAGTTGAGATTGCTGTCGGTTATGGCACACGGTCATTTACTCAGACAGTAACTAAACTCGAACGGTCCGTGGACTCAGCTTACCGGAGGTCCCATGCGCGGTCCTCGCAAGTGGCCAACTTCGTTGGCCGCTGCAGTCTTCTTCTGCTCGCTCGCCTTCGTCGCAAAGGCACAAGACGCAGCTTCGCAGATCGGTAGCGAAGTTGGTGTTCCCCGCCACTTACAAGACGGCGAAGAATACCAACGTTCTATCTCCCAACTCATTGCCTTTGGCGAAAAACTGTTCACCGCGCGCTGGACCGTTCAGGAAGGCGCTGGTCGTCCGCTTTCAAAAGGCGCGGCAAGCGGCGCCAAGCTCTCCGATCCTTCCACTCCGCTCGTCTTCCCTTTCAATTTCAATCGTCTTTCCGGCCCGGACGCCAACTCCTGCTCCGGTTGCCATAATCTTCCGTCCACAGGGGGCGGGGGAGACCGCGTAACGAATGTTTTTGTTCTCGGCCAACGTTTCGATTTCATTTCCTTCAATCACAACGATGCACTGACCACCAAAGGCGCTCTCGACGAGCGCGGTAGCTTCGTCACCCAGCAGAATTTTGCCAACGAACGCAAGACCATCGGCATGAACGGCTCCGGGTTCATCGAAATGCTCGCCCGTCAGATGACCGCGGATCTTCAAGCCATTCGAGACTCAACCCCTCCGGGAGCTGCCAAGGCTCTCGTCACGAAGGGAGTTTCCTTTGGCACTCTAGCCCGCTCCGTGGATGGAACATGGGATACCTCCCGGGTTCAAGGACTGCCCGCCCCGTGTTTGGTTTCGCCGGACGCAAGGCATCCTCCTAGTTTGATCATCATGCCGTTCCATCAAGCTGGCGCAGTGATTTCCCTCCGTCAGTTCACCGTCAACGCCTTTAACCAGCATCACGGCATAGAGGCGGAAGAACGCTTCGGATTGGGCATCGACGAAGATGGTGATGGCTTCGTCAATGAACTGACAACGGCAGACGTTACCGCCGTCACGCTCTATCAGGCCACGCTTCCCGTTCCCGGTCGCGTCATTTCCAACGACCCGCAAGTGGAAAAAGCCGTACGTATCGGGGAACAGCGCTTTTCCGATATCGGCTGCGCCAACTGCCACATTCTCAAACTGCCACTGACAAACAAGGGCTGGATTTATTCAGAACCGAATCCTTACAACCCTTCAGGTAACCTCCGCGTCTCCGACGTGACTCCGCTCGCCGTAGACCTCACCAGCGACGAACTTCCTGGCCCGCGCCTAGAGCCCGACGCACATGGAGTCGTGTGGGTTCCTGCGTTCACCGACTTGAAACTCCACAACATAACCAGTGGCCCAACTGACCCCAACGCCGAGCCGCTCGACCAAAATCAACCCGGCGGTTCTGCCGCTTTCTTCCAAGGAAACACCAAGTTCGTCACCCGCAAGCTCTGGGGAACTGCCAACTCCGGTCCCTTCATGCATCACGGCAAGTTCACCACCATGCGCGAAGCCATCCTCGCCCACTCCGGCGAAGCCTTTACCTCGCGCCAAGCCTTCGAAGCCCTCAGCCCCTACGACCGCGACTGCCTGATCGAGTTCCTCAAAACTCTTCAGGTCCTGCCACCTGGAATGGCGAGTTCCGTCATCGACGAGCGTGGCAGGCCAAGCAGTTCGAACTAGGAGTTTCACCAGGGTTCTAGTTTTTGCTGTAGAAGCAAAAGGGAGAGTACATCATGTTGAAAAGCTACGTTTCGAGGATGCCCGGGTTTATCCATTCAAATCGAAATCGGGGGCTCGCAACCGCCAGCCTCGCCATCCTTACCGCCCTCGCATCGACCCTGGTTTCCGTGGGGGCAAATGATGCCTTTCGCCTGCAACCGAAACGTTCGCACACACCGCAAAGCTCCTCCCCGCAGCCGCCTACAAGTTACAAGGCGCCCCTCTCCGAGCAGCGACTGGAGGGCGGTTACTGGCGGGTCGACCACACGTTCAGACCCATGCTAATCGTCACGAACTTTCTCGAAAATGCGGCGCTTCCGGTCACACCGGCCCTTTACGCTGCCGACGGCACCGAGTATCAATTGCCTCCCGTCACCCTCGGCCCCGCTGGTGTCTCCTCCATCGACATAATTGAAGCGTTAAACGCCGCCCCGGACGAAATCAAAACCCACTTTTCAGAGTATGGGAGTGCCGACGTCAAATATGTCTGGCACTGGCCGGGAGCCGTGAGCGCAATGGTTCAGAATCGAGATGCCAAGCGCAGTCTAAATTTCAATTTCGAATTACGCACGACTAATGCGATGAAACATGCCGAGCATGCGAAGGCAAAAGCGAGCGTAAAAGAAGGTCTGTGGTGGAAAGAAGACCCTGGCGTTAAGGGATTCTTGGCTCTGACAAACATCGCGCGGCGTGCGCACGAGGTTCAAGTCCAGGTCTTGTCGGAGCACGGAGATCTTGAGAGTGAAAGGGCTATTCAGCTTCGGCCTAAAGAAACACGAGTCCTGGATTTGCTCGGAGACAGTCGAGGCACATCGGGCGGCATTCGAGTAAAATACGAAGGCTCAGAGAAAGATATCGTCCTCGCGGGAGGCCTTGAAAATCCCAGTGAGGGTTATTCTGCACAAGTCCCTTTCGCTCTACCGCAACCCGATGCGAAACTTTCGACT
>Ga0137409_10008467_pt1 | contig 10497 bp, 5 predicted proteins | sample CZODoug1_16funga_FD_122059 | JGI IMG/M metagenome (GOLD analysis project Ga0137409, IMG submission 122059) | Vadose zone soil fungal communities from Angelo Coast Range Reserve, California, USA - CZODoug1_16fungal (Hybrid Assembly) | ecosystem: Environmental > Terrestrial > Soil > Vadose zone... | reverse complement strand
CTCGTCACGGACCTGCGCGTCGGCTTCGAAGGACCCGGCGCACACGCGACCAAGACCCTGCGCCAGGGCGAGCGCGCCTACGTCGCCATGGTCTGGGCGCGCTCGCGCCACTCAACCTCCAAAGAGCATTGGGAGGAGCACCCCGCGCCCTCGACTGCAGAGGAGGCGTTCGATCGGGTCGAGCGCACCGCCGACTACTGGCGCGAGTGGATCAATGGCGGCGAGTTCCCAGAGCACCCCTGGCAAAGCTTCTTGCAGCGCAGCGCGTTGACGCTGAAGGGCCTCACGTACAGCCCCACCGGCGCACTGCTCGCGGCGCCGACGACCTCCTTGCCGGAGACGATCGGCGGCGAGCGAAACTGGGATTACAGGTACACGTGGATCCGCGACGGGACCTTCATGCTGTGGGGTCTTTACACGCTGGGCTTTGATCGTGAGGCCAACGACTTCTTCTATTTCATCGCCGACGTGGCCGCCGGGAAGAAGGACCTGCAGATCATGTACGGCATCGGGGGCGAGCCCGAGCTGACCGAAAAGACGCTGGATCACCTCAGCGGCTACGACATCTCTCGGCCCGTTCGCATCGGGAACGCCGCCTACCAGCAGGTCCAGCACGACGTATGGGGGGCCGTGCTCGATTCGGTCTACCTGCACACCAAGTCGCGCGACTACTTGCCTGAGGTCGTGTGGCCGATCTTGAAGCGCGCAGTTGAGTGCGCGATTGAGAACTGGAGAAAGCCTGATCGGGGAATCTGGGAGGTTCGTGGGGAGCCACAGCACTTCACGTCCTCGAAGCTCATGTGCTGGGTGGCATGCGACCGAGGCGCGCGCCTGGCTGAGATGCATGGCGACACCGACCTGGCGAAGTCATGGCAGGCGATCGCCGACGAGATCAAGTCGGACCTGTGCGAGCACGGCGTGGACAAGCGAGGCGTCTTCGTGCAGCACTACGGCACCGACGCGCTCGACGCATCAGTCCTCCTGATCCCGCTGGTCCGTTTCCTGCCGCCGGAAGACCCGCGGGTCCGTGCGACCGTGCTGGCGATCGCCGACGAGCTGACCGTCGATGGGATGGTGCTGCGCTACCGAACCGATGAGACCGACGACGGGCTGTCCGGTGAAGAGGGCACGTTCACGATCTGCTCGTTCTGGCTGGTCTCGGCTTTGTGCGAGATCGGCGAGCTCGACCGGGCGCGCGAGCTCTGCGAGAAGCTGTTGTCCTACGCCAGCCCCCTGCAGCTCTACGCGGAGGAGATCGACCCCCGGAGCGGCCGGCACCTCGGCAACTTCCCGCAGGCGTTCTCGCACCTGGCCCTGATCAACGCAGTGATGCACGTCATCCACGCGGAGATGGGCACGCCAGGAAGATTCGGCCCAGGAGCAACAACCCCCCAGCCTTAACCTGGCTGTTTCCGCGCGGAAACCACCTCTGCCCCCACCGCGACACGCCCTTTCCGCGCGGAAATCGCCAGGCTGTGCGAACATTAGTTCGTCGTGGACCTGAACACGGCCGACCCCGAAACCCTCGTCGTCGACCTCAACTGCGCTTTCGCCTCGATCGAGCAGCAGCACGATCCGAGCCTGCGGGGGAAGCCCCTGGCCATCGCGGCCTACAACACCGACGCCGCGACCATCGTGTCCTCCTCGCGGGAGGCTCGGGACCTGGGCATCAAGACCGGCATGAAGGTCTTCGAGGCCAAAGCCATCTTCCCCGGGATCACCGTGATGGAGCCCAACCCGCCGCGCTATCGCGCGGCGTCCGACCGGCTGATCGAGATCATGACGCGCCACAGCCCTGACGTCCTGCGGATGTCGATCGACGAAGCCTCGATGAACCTGGCCGGCACGCCCAACCTGAAAAAGCTGGGTCCCGAAGGAGTCGCGAAGGCGATCAAGGCGTCGCTGCGCAAAGAGGTGGGGGAGTGCATCACCAGCTCGATCGGCATCTCGACTTCGATCTGGATGGCGAAGCAGGCCTCCAACCTCAACAAACGCGACGGCCTGGAGCGGATCGATCACACGAACCTGGTGTCTGTTCTTGATCGCCTCCGGCTCACCGACCTGTCCGGCATCGCCGAAGCCTCCGCGCGCCGCCTGCTGCTGGCCGGAATCCGCACACCGCTCGAGTTTTTGCTCGCGACCGTCGATCAGCTGAGCCGCGCAGGCATGCAGCCGGCGGTGGCGGGCGGTTGGTTGCGCCGCCTGCGAGGTTTCGAGGTCAGTCACTTCGAAGGTCCTCCACGCAAGAGCTACAGCCATTCGCACGTGCTGGCGCGCTCGACCACCTCGCAGGGCGAGCTCGAGGAGCTGCTGATGCGCCTGTCCGAGATGGTTGGGCGCCGGATTCGGGCGGCCGGCCGCCGTGGCATGGTCGTTTCGATTGGCGTCGTGTACCGTCCGGACGTCGACCGCTTTTCCAAGCAATCCAAGCTGGCCCACCCGGTCGGGACCGGCGAGGAGATCTACCAGGCCGCGCGCACCCTCCTGGCCGCCCGTGACGTCCGGCGCGCGGTCGGGACCCTCGGTGTCGGCCTGTCCGGCCTGGTCGACGAAGACGCCGGACAGCTCGACCTGTTCGGCGGCTCCGCTCCACCTCGCAGCCAAAAGCTGGAGACGGCCATGGACGCGATCCGAGATCGATTTGGCGAGGACGCCGTGCAGAAAGCCCGCCTGCTCGGGCGCGCCAGGGTGGTTCGCGATCGGATCGCGTTCGGCAACACCGGCCACCCCGAGGACTAGTTGGTGAGCACTCCCGCGACCGCTCCGAGTGAGCGAAGCAGGGGCCGCGCGATACCCTCGCGGCGAGCGGGCTCCAGCTGCACAGCACCCGGCAACGTCTGCGCGAAGGCGTCCACCACTGCTGTGTCCCACTGCGTGCCGCGGCCGCGGAGCAGCTCTCCGAGCGCGACCTCCGGATCGAGCGCGGCGCGGTAAGGGCGGTCTGAGGTCATTGCATCCCAGGAGTCGGCCACCGCGATGATGCGAGCGCCGAGCGGAATCTCGTCACCGGTCAATCCGCGAGGGTAGCCCCGTCCGTCCATCCGCTCGTGGTGCGCCAGGACCAGCTCGCGCCCGCGCTTGTATTGAGGGAACTTCTCCAGGATCTCGACGCCGGTTTGAGGGTGCTTCTTCATCAGCTCGAACTCGGCCTCGGTCAGCCGGCCCTGCTTGTGCAGCACCGCGTCCGGCACTGCGATCTTGCCGAGGTCGTGCACTCGGGCCGCGAGCCGGATGAGCTCGACCTCGCGGTCGGGCAGTCCGAGCTTGCGCGCGGTGAGCACGGCATGGTCGGCGACGCTCTCCGAATGCTTGAACGTGTAAGGATCGCGACGGTCGACGACGTCCGCCATCGACTCGACTGCCGCGACCGTCTCATCGCGCAGCTGAACGGACCGCTTCAGAGCCAGCTGAACGCCCGCGATCGGTGCCATCATCACGACAGCGAGCCACGGCCGGCCGTGCGACAAGACCGCCAGCAGGTAGCCGGCCACGTATGTGGCCGCGGTCTGCGTGATCTCGGTGCCCGCGGTCTCTACCCAGATCTGCAGCGGGCTCCGGGCTGTGAGCCCGCCTACGGCCAGCACGACCAGCGTCGCGCTCACGACATACATCACGCAAGCCGCCAGGCCTGCGGCTATGAGCTGCCCGGCGGATGGTGCAAGTCCGTGGTAGACGACGGCTGCGGCAGCGGCAGCGATCATCAGCTGGGAAGTGTTGAAAACGAGGTCGATCGAGTTACGGCGCCTGGTCCCGGTAAGCGGGTTGCGCCTCAGGCACAGCAGACCGTCGCCGAGGATCCTGCTCAACCCGACGAGGGCGACCGCAGTCGCTGGTGGAAACAGGAGGACGAGCGCGAGATCGATAGCGGGCGACGCGTCGGTCTTGTAACGCGGCGAAACCATGACCGGGAAATTTGCCGCCACCGCGCCAAGCAGCACCAGCAGGACCATCAGCAGCGGATCCCCCGATGCTGCCGGCGCGAGGCCGAGCAGCAGCAGGGCGGCCGCGACTGCAGGTGCCGTCGTGGCCAGCCAGAATGCGCGAACCAGCGGCGTCATGGTGCCCAGGCCTAAATGCCGATTACTGCGCCCCACGTCGTCGTTTTGCTGGTCCCGCTTGCGTACACGTGCGTACCCAGCACCTGGACGCTCAGGCTGTAGTGCAGCGGGGTGCCGATCTTGTAGGTCGGGTCGATCGAACAGACCGTCGAGGCACTTGCGTTGACGACCCCTATCAACAGCATGCCCATAGCTAGACCAAAGCCGGCCAACACCCTTCTCATAGCTCCCACCCTTCGTAACTCAGCCTGGAAAGGCTGACGTGACTTGAAAATCTAAGCGGGACTTAGTTAAGAAAGGTTAAAAAGGTGTAAGACCCTGGGGGAGTCCGCTACGGCGTCATCCATCCTCGCCAGGGGCCGGCTTCAGGAAGAGCGCCGCCAGGGGGGGAAGGGTCAGCGTCAGGCTGTGCCGGTGCCCGTGCATGCTGATCGGGACGGCCTCGACCCCCCCGAGGTTGCCCTGCCCGCTGCCCCCATAGAGCGGCGCGTCGCTGTTCAGCAGCTCGAGCCACCGCCCCCCCTCGGGGATGCCGATCTGGTAGTTGTTTCGGGGCACCGGGGTGAAGTTGAAGACCCCGACCAGGATGTCGCGGGGAGACCGGCCGCGCCGGATGAGGCTCACCACGCTCTGGTCGGCGTCGGTGACATCGATCCACGAGAAGCCCGCCGGGTCAAAGTCCAGCTCGTGCAGCGCCTTCTCATCTCGCAGGATCCGGTTCAAATCGCCCACCCACAGGCGCATGCCCCCATGCATCGGCTGGTCGAGCAGGTGCCAGTCGAGGCTCTGCTCGTGGTCCCACTCGTGCCACTGCCCGAACTCGTCGCCCATGAATAGAAGCTTCTTGCCCGGCTGCGCGTACATGTACCCGTAGAGGAGCCGCAGGTTCGCAAACTTCTGCCAGTCGTCGCCCGGCATCTTGGCGAGCAGCGATCCCTTCCCATGGACGACCTCGTCATGCGACAGCGGCAGCATGAAGTTCTCACCGAAGGCGTAGAGCATCCGGAACGTGAGGTTGTTGTGGTGGAACTTGCGGTGGATCGGTTCCTCTGACATGTAATGGAGCATGTCGTGCATCCAGCCCATGTCCCACTTCATGCCGAAGCCCAGGCCTCCCAGGTAGGTCGGGCGAGAAACCAGGGGAAACGACGTGGACTCTTCTGCGATCGTCTGCACCGCGGGCTGTTCCTTGTAGACCTCGATGTTGAAGCGCCTCAGGAAGTCGACCGCCTCGAGATTCTCATTGCCGCCGAACTTGTTCGGGATCCATTCGCCCGACTTGCGCGAGTAGTCGAGGTACAGCATCGACGCGACGGCGTCCACGCGCAGGCCGTCGGCGTGGTAGCGGTCGAGCCAGCAGAGCGCGCTGCTGAGCAGGAAGCCGCGCACCTCGTTGCGGCCGTAGTTGAAGATCGAGCTGCCCCAGTCCGGATGCACGCCCAACCGCGGGTCGGCGTGCTCGTAAAGATGCGTCCCGTCGAAATTCTGCAAGCCGAACTCGTCGGATGGAAAGTGCGACGGGACCCAGTCGAGGATCACCCCGATTCCGTTCTGGTGCAGGTAGTCGACCAGGAACATGAAGTCCTGCGGGGTGCCGTAGCGGCTCGTGGGCGCGAAGAACCCGGTCACCTGGTAGCCCCACGAGCCGTAGAACGGGTGCTCCATCACCGGCATGAATTCCACGTGCGTGAAGCCCATCCGGCTGACGTAGTCGGCGAGGCGAGGCCCAAGCTCGCGATACGTCATCCACCGGTTCTGTTCTTCGGGCACCCGCATCCACGAACCGAGGTGCATCTCGTAGACCGACCACGGTGCGCTGCGCCCGTTGCTCATATGCCGGCTGGACATCCAGCTTTCATCGCCCCACTGGTAGCTCAGGTCCCACACCACCGACGCCTGCCGGGGTGGCTGTTCCGAGTAGGCGGCGTAGGGATCCGCCTTGTCCGCTCCCGCTCGGGTGACGCGCGAATGGACGTGGTACTTGTAAAGGGAGCCGTGCTTCACACCTGGGATGAAGCCTTCCCAGATCCCGGACTGCTCCCTTGGAAAGAGCCCGTTGGCGGTTTTGTCCCACCCGTTGAACTCGCCGATCACGCTGACCGAGTCGGCGTTGGGCGCCCAGACGGCGAATGAGGTCCCCTCCGGCTCGGCCGAGAGATGCGAGCCAAGCTTGTCGAAGAGATGGCTGTGCGTGCCTTCGTTGAAAAGGTGCAGGTCGAACGGGCTGAGCAGAGAGCGCGCAATCATGCGGGCGTCACCACCTCCAGGATGCCGCGCAGTGGAATGCGTACCCAGTCGGGCCGCATGTTCAGCTCGTAACGCAGCTCGTACAGCGCTTTCTCGAGCAGCATCGTAGTGAGCTGTAGGTCGAGGTCGTCGGCGGCCTGCGGCACGAACGACGCCGTGCCGGCGGTCGCCAGGTAGCTCTTGAGGAAAGCCGCCGACACGCACTGAACCCAGAACCGGCCCCAGCTCCGCAGGCGTGGAAGCTCGTCCGGAGCGATCTGGTCGGAACGCATGGCCGCCTGGCTCGCGTAGTCGAAGGACCTCAGCATTCCGGCGACGTCTCTGAGCGCCAGGCGCTTGAGGCGCCGCTCGTAGAGGGTGCGGGTCGGCTCGCCCTCGAAATCGATGATGACAAAATCGTGCCCTGTGTACAGGACCTGTCCCAGGTGGTAGTCACCGTGGATGCGGATCCTCGTGGTGCTCTGGCGCCGGCTCAGGAACTTCTTGAAGAGGCTCGCGATCCGGGGTTCCAGCTCGAGCACCTGCTTCGCCTCTTCCCGCGCGTCCGGGGGAATCCTGGTCAGCTGGGTGCGAAGCAGGTCGGTCGATCGCATCGCCAGCCCGCTCATCGATTGATAGATCGAACGCTGATCCTGGGGCGTGATCTTCTCTGGCGCAAACGCTGCGTCGTCCGGGTCGGACGCGAGCGCAATGTGAAGCTCGGCGCTGCGCCGGCCGAGCAGCCGCGCCGACTCGAGGTAAGCGCCAAAGGTTCTGGCCGAGACCTCAGGAAGCTCGGCTGCGCTTGCCTGGAGGAGGTTGCGCGGCATCGCCGGCGGGTCTGAAACCTGCAGCTCAGGACCATGCAGGAATTGAGCGAGCGTGTTCAGCGTGTACTGCCAGGCGTCGCCCTGGTTCGGCACGTACCCCTGGAGCACGGCCAGGCTGATGGGTTCGCCAACCTCCCGGCGGTACTCAAGGCTGCCCGCCAGGGGCGCGATCTGTCCGAAGTTCGTCTTCTCGGTCAGGAACCTGCCCACCTCGAGCTCCGGATTCACGCCCTCCTCGAGCCGCCGGAACACCTTGAGGATGAGACGCTCGCCGAAGACGACCGAGTTGTTGCTCTGCTCGGCCACCGAAAGTGCGGCCTCGAGGCGAACCGTCTCCGGTCCCCTGAGGCGCAGGAACGCGCGCGTCGTCGACCCGATCAGGGTGCCCCGTCCGCCGGCCGCACGCCGGCGCCTGGCGATCGCTCCCAGCACCGCCTCGGCGAAAGCCGGTGGGCCCAACGCGTCGTAAAGCAGCCCGCGCCCTTCCTCGCCTGGCGTGCGGACCCAGGCGATGGCGGAGTACGGCCAGCGCTCGAGGATGTGCGGGGCCTCGGCCGCGTTGGCGAAGGCGAGTGGCAGCTGGTACGTGTCCGGGTCGCCCTCCGCGTAGGAGATGACGACGGCGGTCAGGTTCGCCCCACCGACCACCCCCGGGACCGGGATCACGTCGGAGATCTGGGCAGATTTCAAGCGCCGCGCTTTCCCGGCAAACCAGCGGCGGTGCTTCACATACCCCAGCAGCACAGCCTCGAGCCGCTCCTTGGCCGGCCCGGTGAGGACGGACTCCCAGCCACCTGTGGTGCGGATCTCCGGCAGCGAGGCCGCGGCCGAGGCGCCGTCGCTCTGCACCGTCGGCGCCTGCCGGGGCTCGAGCGAGAACCAGTAGAAGGCGTGCGGGCCGAGGGTCAGGAAGTAAGGCGCGTCCCCGACGACCGGCATCTCGTTGCCGCTGAAGAGCTCCACCGGCACCAGGCCCTTCCACTTGCTGAGGTCGAGCTCGACTGCCTGGAGGAATCGAGACAGGTTCGCGATGCACAGGATCTGCTCCGACTCGTACCGCCTCACATACGCGAGCACCTTGCGGTTCTCGGGCCGCAGCAGCTCGAGCGTTCCGCGGCCGAACGCGCGATGCCGCTTGCGCAGCGCGATCAACCGTTTCATCCACGACAGCAGCGAGTGCGGGTTCTGTCCCTGCGCCTCGACGTTGACCGTCTCGTAGTGGTACTCGGGATCGGTGATCACCGGGAGGTAGAGCCGCTGGCGGTTCGCTCGCGAGAAGCCGGCGTTGCGGTCGGCGCTCCACTGCATCGGCGTCCGGACCCCGTTTCTGTCGCCGAGGAAGATGTTGTCGCCCATCCCGATCTCGTCGCCGTAGTAGAGGACCGGCGTGCCGGGCAGCGAGAACAGGAGGCCGTTCATGAGCTCGATGCGCCTGCGGTCGTTGCCGAGCAGGGGCGCAAGCCGCCGCCGGATGCCGAGGTTGAGGCGCGCCAGTCGGTCTTGCGTGTACGCGCGGTACATGTAGTCGCGTTCTTCGTCGGTGACCATCTCCAGGGTGAGCTCGTCGTGGTTGCGAAGGAACAGCGCCCACTGCGAGATATCGGGAATCGCCGGGGTCTGGGCGAGGATGTCGATGATCGGGAAGCGGTCCTCCATGCGGATCGACATGAAAAGGCGCGGCATCAGGGGAAAGTGAAATGACATGTGACATTCGTCGCCCTCGCCGAAGTAGGTGACGGCGTCCTCGGGCCACTGGTTGGCCTCGGCCAGCAGCATTCGATTGGAGTAGTTCGAATCGATGTGGCGGCGCATCTCTTTGAGGAACTGGTGCGTCTCGGGCAGGTTCTCGCAGTTGGTCCCCTCGCGCTCGTAGAGGTAGGGCACGGCGTCGAGCCTCACGCCATCGATCCCCATGTCGAGCCAGAAGTCGAGCGCCTTCAGCACCGCCTCTTTGACCCTGGGGTTGTCGTAGTTCAGGTCGGGCTGATGCGAGTAGAACCTGTGCCAGTAGTACGCGCCGGCCACGTGGTCCCACGTCCAGTTCGAGGTCTCGGAGTCCTTGAAGATGATCCGCGCGTCCTGGTAGCGCTGGTTGGTGTCGCTCCAGACATAGAACTCTCGGGCGGCGCTGCCGGGCCGGGAGCGCCGAGCGCGCTGGTACCAGGGATGCTGGTCGGACGTGTGGTTGCAGACGAGCTCGTTGATGACCCTGATCCCGCGGTGGTGCGCCTCCTTGACGAAAGCGTTGGCGTCGCTGAGCGTGCCGAACATCGGGTTGACGTTCGTGTAGTCGGCGATGTCGTAGCCGTCGTCGCGCAGCGGTGAGGGATAGAACGGGAGCAGCCAGATCGCGCTGACTCCGAGGTCCTGCAGGTACGACAGCTTCTCGATCAGGCCGCGGAAATCGCCGCTGCCGTCGGCGTCGCTGTCGTTGAACGCGCGGACGTGGAGCTCGTAGATGAGCGCGTCTTTGTACCAGAGCGGGTCGTCGTCCAGGCGGGACGTCTCGAGCTTTCGGCGAGGCGATGACGTCTTGTCTGGAAGTGCGCCCGGCGCGCGCCCGGTGATCACAAGAAATACTCGAAGTCGTGCTCGCTGCGGATGCGGCGTCGGAAGCGGAAGATCTGCGCCGGTATCGCGTGCGGGTTGATCTCGACATAGTTGCGCGGGCCGTTCCACAGGTAGCGGGCGCCGCTGAGCAGCTCGTGCGCCTGGAAGCCGCGGTCACGCCTGATGCCGAGCTCCTCGAGCGGCAGCGTGACCATGCCCGCCTGCATGTGGTGGGGGTCGACGTTGACCACCGTGAGCACGACGTCGGCCAGGTCCGGAGTGGTCTTGGTGTAGGCGATCAGCTGCTCGTTCTCGGTGGGGTGGAACCTGAGGCCGCGATCGCTGCGCAGGGCGGGGTTTTCAGTCCGGACTTTGTTGACCAATGTGATCAGCTCGCGGAGGCTGTCCGGGCTGTTGTAGTCCCACTTGCGAATCTGATACTTCTCGGAGTCCAGGTATTCCTCCGAACCGGCTTCGCGAGCGCGAGCCTCGCAGAGCTCGAACGCCGGCCCGTAGATGCCGTAGCTCGCGCCAAGGGTGGCAGCCAGGATGAGGCGCGCCGCAAACGCCGGGCGGCCGCCACTCTGCAGGTACTCGGTCAGGATGTCGGGGGTGTTGGGCCAAAGGTTTGGCCGGAAGAATTCGCGAATGGGCGGCTGCGACAGCTCGGTGAAGTACTGCACGAGCTCCGAGGCAGTGTTGCGCCACGCGAAGTAGGTGTACGACTGCGTGAACCCGAGCTTGGCCAGGCGATACATCACCTTGGGGCGGGTGAACGCTTCCGCGAGCAGGATCACATCCGGGTGTTCACGCTTGACCTCGCCAATGAGCCA
>Ga0137409_10008465_pt1 | contig 10498 bp, 8 predicted proteins | sample CZODoug1_16funga_FD_122059 | JGI IMG/M metagenome (GOLD analysis project Ga0137409, IMG submission 122059) | Vadose zone soil fungal communities from Angelo Coast Range Reserve, California, USA - CZODoug1_16fungal (Hybrid Assembly) | ecosystem: Environmental > Terrestrial > Soil > Vadose zone... | reverse complement strand
ATGACGACGTTCGACGTCCTCAACGGCGATCCGCGGGCCGGCCGCGCCGAAGCCTTGCGACGCGCCATGCTGGCGTTCCTGACCGACCCGTCGGTTCCGCCCTCCTACGCGTACCCGGGAATCTGGGGTGCATATTCGCTGGTCGGCGAGGCGGGTGCGGTAGCCAGCGCCAGGTGAAAGCCTCGGGTGGTGGCCGCTGCGGTGGCGGGTTCATCGAGAACCCGGCTTGGCGCCATTTCATAGATGCATTTCCGCAACACATCGCTAGCAAAATTCAACCTGAAGCTTAGCAAGTTTGTCGCAGCCGATCGCTTGGTGCTACAAAGCCTTGGTACGCTTTTCGACAAATATCGGGACGCTTGGACAAGGGGCTGGGAATGGAAATGCGTCGTTTAGCTCTGGTCACAGCTGGACTTCTTTCGGTGGGATTTGTGGGAGCGGCCCCTGCCGCGGACCTTCCGGCGCGGAAGACGCCCCAGCTGGTCGCGCCAGTCTACAACTGGAGCGGTTTTTATGTGGGGCTCAATGGTGGCGGCGCGTCGAGCCACGACTGCCTGACCCTCACCAGCCATGCAGGCATTGCGATTGTCCCGACCTCGGAAGGTTGTCACGACGCGACGGGCGGGCTGGCCGGCGGTCAGATCGGCTATCGCTGGCAGGCCACCAACTGGGTGTTCGGCGTCGAAGCCCAGGGGGGATTGGGCTGACCTGAAAGGTTCGAATGCGAGCCTGACGGCGCGCCTTGCCTCCACCAACCAGACCAAGATCGACGCCATCGGCCTCTTCACCGGCCAGGTCGGCTATGCCTGGAACAACGTCCTCTGGTACGTGAAAGGCGGCGCTGCGGTCACCGACAATAAATACAGCTCCTTCTTCACTGCCACTGCGCCTCCTGGATTCGCGCCCGGTGACGTGTGGAATCGGGCCACCGAAACCCGCTGGGGCGGTGCCGTAGGAACAGGCCTTGAATTTGGCTTCGCGCCGAACTGGTCCGTTGCCGTTGAATATGACCACCTCTTCATGGGCAACAATGGCGTCACGTTTCCGCCACTGATGTTATCTCCTTTCGTCGGTGCCGTCGGTCGCACCGACAACATCCGCCAGGACGTCGACATGGGGACGGTGCGGCTGAACTACCACTTTTGACTGTTGCCGAAGTGAGGTCTCCTTACGGTCAAAACCGGCTGTGCGCCGGCGTCTCATTCCGACTGATACACGCAAGGCAATCCGCTCGGACAATTCGTCGAAACGTCTGTGCAGGGATATTAGTGAGACGGCAAATCGGCAAATTCCTTGCCCACTTTCCCCGTGCGCGAATGATCGGTCGCGATCAGCAGATAGACCGCCGGAACGACGAACAGTGTGAACAGCGTCCCGACCGCAAGTCCGGACGCGATCACGAGGCCCATGTTGAACCGCGACACGGCGCCGGCGCCGGTCGCGGTGATCAGCGGGATGACGCCGAGCACCATGGCGGCGGTCGTCATCAGGATCGGGCGCAGGCGGATGCCGCTCGCAAGCTCGACGGCCTCGCGCTTGGTCTTGCCTTGCATCTGCAGCTCATTGGCAAATTCGACGATCAGAATGCCGTGCTTGCTGATGAGCCCCATCAGCGTCACGAGGCCGACCTCGGTGTAGATGTTGAGAGTCGCACTGCCGATGCCGAGGCTGATGAAGATCAGCGCGCCTGCAATCGACATCGGCACCGAAACCAGAATGATCATCGGATCGCGGAAGCTCTCGAACAGCGCCGCAAGCGCGAGAAAGATAATGATCAGCGCGAATCCGAATGTGGTGGCAAATCCGGTCGATTCCTGTACGTACTGGCGCGATAGGCCGGCATAATCGACGCTGTAGCCTTGCGGCAGCGTTCTCGCCGCAAGGTCCTTCATAAATTCAATGGCGTCGCCGGCGGCGACGAACGGCATGGCAACGCCTTGAATCGTGGCGCTGTTGAGCTGCTGGAAGTGATTGAGCGATTCCGGAACCGTCTTGGTGGTGATGGTGGCGACCGTCGACAGCGGCACCGCGGCGCCGCTCGCGGTGCGGATATTGTAGTCGAGCAACTGCTGCGTATTGAGCCGATAGCGCTGCTGGACCTGCGGGATCACCTTGTAGGAGCGACCCGCCAGGCTGAAGTAATTGACGTAGCCGCCCCCCAGCATGGCGGCCAGGTTGCCGCCGACATCGCTCATTTTGAGGCCTAATTGCGCGGTCTTGTCGCGATCGATGGTGACGACCGCCTGCGGCAGGTCGAGCTTGAGGTCGGTATCGAGGAAAATGAACATGCCGCTTTTCACCGCCGCATCGAGGAATTCGTGGGCGACGTCGTTGAGCCGCTCGAACGGATCGGTGGTCTGGATCACGAACTGGACCGGCAGGCCGAAGCTGCCCGGCAGCGGGGGTGGCTGAAATGCCACGGTGCGGGCGCCCGCGACCTCGGCCAGCTCCTGCTGCAGCATAGGCTGGAGCTGGACAGTCGTCAGCTTGCGCTGATCCCACGGCTTGAAGACGTCGCCGCCAATGTTCTGCCCGGGGACGTCGAGCTGGAAGACATGGGCGGTTTCCGGGTGCTTGGCGAAGATTTCGAAGATCTGCCGTCCATACATCCGCCGCTGCTGCAGCGTCGAATCGGGCGATGTTAAGGATGAGGTGATGATCACGCCCTGGTCCTCCATCGGCGCCAGCTCCGTCTTGGCGCCGGCATAGAGGAAGTAGATGCTGCCGAGCACGATCGCGGCGAAGACGGACGTGACCGGCAGGTAGTTCAGGCTGCCATGCAGCGTCGACAGATAGCGCCGGTGCAGCCGCTCGAATTGGCGATCGACGAACGCGACCAGCCGGCCTTTACGGGCCTCGCCCGTGAGCAGCCGCGAGCTCATCATCGGCGACAATGTCAAGGCGATGACGCCGGACATCGTAACGGCGCCGACCAGCGTGAACGCGAACTCGGCAAACAACGCACCGGTCAAGCCGCTCTGAAATCCGATCGGCACATACACGGCGACCAGCACCACCGTCATGGCGATGATCGGTCCGCCGAGCTCGCGTGCGGCTACGATCGCGGCCGGGATTGGCGCCATCCCGGCCGCAAGATGCCGGTTCACATTTTCGACGACGATGATCGCATCATCCACCACGAGGCCGATGCCGAGCACCAGCGCCAGCAACGTCAGGAGGTTGATCGAATAGCCAAGCGCCAGCATGACCGTGAATGTACCGACCAGCGACAGCGGGATGGCGATCGTCGGTATCAATGCCGATCGTACCGAGCCCAGGAACGCAAACACCACGAGTGTTACGATCACCAGCGCCTGAAGCAGGCTGCTGACAACTTCATTGATGGCGCTGTTCACAAATTCGGTCGAGTCGTAGACGATCTCGCCGGAGAGCCCCTGCGGCAATTGCGACACAATGCCCGGGAAAACGTCGCGCACACCTTTGATGACATCGAGCAGGTTCGCGGCCGGCGCAACCTGGATGCCGACATAAACCGCCTTCTTGCCGTCGAAGCCGACCTCCGATTCGTACTCTTCGCCACCGAGCACGCCGGTGGCGATGTCGCGCAACCTCACCAGGGCGGTGTCGGTCTGCTTGACGATCAGGTTTTTGAATTCCTCGACCGAATGGACGCTTGTCGAGGCGGTCAGGCTGATTTGGACCATCTGGCCCTTGGTGGTGCCGATCCCCGAAATGTAGTCGTTGCCGACAAGCGCCTGGGTGACATCGGCGCCGGTCAAGCCGTAGGCCGTCAGCTTGTTGGGATCGAGCCACGCCCGTAGCGCGAAAACCTTCGCGCCGAGGAGTTCCGCGGTCTGCACGCCCGGCACCGCCTGCAATTTTGGCTGCACGACGCGGATGAGGTAGTCGGTAATCTTGTTGGCGCCAAGCACATCGCTGCTGAAGCCGATATACATGGCGTCGATGGTCTGGCCGACCTTTACGGTGAATGTCGGTTGTTGTGATCCGGGTGGAAGCTGGTTGAGCACCGAGCTGACCTTGGTGCTGATCTCGGTCAGCGCCTTGTCGCCATCGTAATTGAGCCGGAGATTGACCGTGATGATGCTCACGCCCGGCGTACTGCTCGAGGTCATGTAGTCGATGCCATTCGCCTGGGCGATGGCGTTCTCAAGCGGCGTCGTGATGAATCCCGCGATGACATCAGGATCGGCGCCGTAAAACGTGGTCGTCACGGTTACCACCGTGTTTGAGGTGCGGGGGAATTGGAGCACGGGGAGCGAGTAATAGGACCGCACCCCAAGCACAAGGATCATCAAGCTGACGACGGATGCCAGCACAGGGCGCCGGACGAAGATGTCGGTGAAGCGCATCGGATTGCTATTGGTCTATCGGAGTTGGGTTGGCGTCGGCTGTCGGTCGAATCGTGTTGTCGATCACGAGCGGCGAGCCGTTGCGAAGCTTCATCTGGCCGGCGGTGACGACGGTTTGGCCTTCCTCGACGCCGGAGAGGATCGCCACCTGGTCTCCGCGCTTCAAACCGGCGGTAACGAAGACCTGCCGCGCGATCAATTGTGGCCGGCCTTGCGGGTCCTGCCCTTTGTCATCCACCACGTAGATCGTCTCCCCATAGGGATTGTAGGTGACGGCGGTCTGCGGAAGGGTGAGGTAGCGTTGCTTGCCGCCGGCTGCGACGTTGACGCTTGCATACATTCCAGGCAGCAGGAGCCGGTCTGGATTTTTCAATGTGGCGCGGACCTGGACGTTGCGGGTTGCCGGGTCGACCTTGGGGTTGATCGCCGTGATGGTCCCAGCGAAATCTCCGTTCGGATAGGTGTCGATCTTGATGGTCACAACCTGCTCAAGCCGGATTTGGTTGAGCGCCTGCTGCGGCAGAAAGAAGTCGGCATAGATCGGGTCGAGCGCCTGCAGGGTTACGACCGTGGTCCCGGCGCTGATATATTGACCGATATCGACGACACGCACGCCGAGGTGGCCCGCAAACGGCGCCCGCAGCGTCTTTTTGTCCACCACGGCCTGCTGCTCGGCGACCTGCGCCTTGGCGTTCTTCAGGTTTGCGGCGTCAGCATCGAGCGTCGCCTGGCTCACTGCCTTGATCTTGAACTGCTCCTGGTCGCGCTGATGGACGATTTCGCTGAGAGCGGCGGTGGCCTTGAGCGCTTCGAGCTTGGCACTATCATCGTCGGCGCGCAGCGTCAGGAGGATGTCGCCGGCAGCGACGTCGTCTCCCGATTTGAAATGCAGCTCCTTGACGATCCCGGACACCTCGAACGCGAGGTCGGCGCCATTGACGGCGCGCAGGCTTCCGACCGCCTCGATCTGCGGCTGCCATTCTTGCATCGCCGCCGTGACGGTTGAGACGGTCTGCGGCGGCTGCGGCATGGCGGACATGAACTTCTTGATCATGGCATTCTTGAAAATCTGAAAGCCAAAGACCCCTCCGAACACCAGTCCCACCGCAATCAGCATGATTATCATGCGTTTGGTCATTCTACCCTCTCCCTGCGCGACCTACTGCCCGCCATGCCGGCTCCCCCGCTTCGCCTCCTCCCTACGCTCCCCGGCACTCATGGGACGTAGGGCGCTTCACCCTTGGCCCGATGCGACCGTTGCATCCTTCGATGGCACGTCGCGCCGATTCCACCACCCGCCGCCGAGCGCCTGAAACAGCGCCGCGGTATCGGCGTAGCGCGCGGCCTGCGCCTGGGCGAGCCCGATCAATGCCTGCTGCTGGGTCCGTTGAGCGTTCAAGAGCGTCAGGTAGGTAATGGCACCGGCTTTGAACTGCTCGCGCGCCAAAGCAAGGCTGTCATTCGCCGTGCGCGCGGCACGCTCCTGGGCGCGGAGCGTGACGGCGTCGGTCTGGATCGCCCGTAATGAATCCGAGACATTGCGAACGGCGTTGAGCACGGTATCGCGATATTGCGCCTTCGCGGCCTCGAAGGCTGCGATGGCCGCCTGCTTCTGATGCAATAACGTGCCGCCATGGAAGAGGGGTTGCGCCACGCTGCCGCCTATGCTCCAGACCGCGGTCGCGGGCGAGAACAGGCTCCCAAACTTGAGCGCCGTGCTGCCGTAGTCGCCGGTGATATTGAACTGGGGCAGCAGATTGGCGGTCGCCACTCCCACATTTGCGCTCGCTTGATGCAGCTGCTCTTCCGCGGCCCGAATATCGGGACGTTGCTCGACCAGACGGGAGGGCAGGCTCACCGGCAGGTTCCGCGGCAGCGTCAGGGAGGCGATTGTAAACGCCTCGCGGTCGGCCTCATTGGGAAACCGCGCGGTCAAGGTCGCCAGCAGGCTGCGCTGTTGCTCAAGCTGCTTCTCGAGCGGCGGCAAGGTCGCCTGAGTCGCCGCAAGGTCCGCCTCCTGAGCGAGCACGTCCGACCGCGGCACGCCGCCGAGGTTGAATTGCCCGCGCAATACTTCAAGCTGCTCAGTCTGGCCCTTGATGATGTCCTGCGTTGCCTTGATCTGGCCGCGAAGCGACGCCTCCTGGATCGCTGTCGTGACGACGTTGGCGGTCAGCGTCAGAAAGGTGGCTTCAACCTGGAACCGCTGATAATCGGCCTGTGCCTGGCTCGCCTCCAGTGCACGCCGCTTTCCTCCCCAGACGTCAAGTGCATAGGAAACATTCACCGTCGTGTTGAACAGGCTGAAGAGAAGCGGCGCCCCGCTCCCCCCGAATTGGGCGGGCGATATTTGCTGGCGGGCGCCTGACCCGTTCGCATCGACTGTCGGGAGCAGCGTGCCGGCCTGGGCGGCGGCGTTTTCCTGCGCTTGCCGCAACGTCAGTTGCGCGGCCTGCAGATTGGCATTCTCCGCAATGGCTCGCTCGATCAGCCGGTTGAGGTGCCGCGAATGGAAGAGCGTCCACCATTCGCCGGGAAGGTCGCGGCCGAACGAGAAGTACTGCGCTTCGCCGCCCCTGGTCTCGGACGAGACGGTGGCCGTCGGCAATCTGGAATCCGTGTAGCGGGCGATGTCCGGCGGCGGCAGCGGTTCGAAATCTGGACCAACCGCGCAGCCGGAGACGAGGACCGCCGCGAGCATGCCGACCCCCTTCGCGTGGCGCGGCGCGACGCCCGCCGCCAACCGCAGACGATGACGATGACGAAATCCCCCTCGATACATGAGCCCCATCCTACCTGACCGCAACGCGAATCACTGCGCGGTTGAACTAAACCGTTCAGTTTTTCTGTTGCAATCGAGGCAATAGCGTGGCAAGAGAAGCGATTGGGGATTCGCCGTAGAAATGGTCACACATGCACAGCTGACGCGTGCCGGCGGCGTGCCTCAATATGGAGGCGTGCGCGACGCCGGCAACGCCCGGGGCGACCGCATCCTCGCGGCCGCGCGCACGCTGTTCCTGAAGCTCGGTTACGGTGAAACGAGTATGGATGCGATCGCACGGCAGGCTGCAGTGTCGAAAGCGACGCTCTATTCGCATTTCGCCGGCAAGGACGCGCTGTTCGCTGCTCTCGTCGTGACGGAATGCCGGCATTTGTCCGATGCGATCGGCCGGCGCGCGCTCGATGAGCCTGACATTCGCGACGCGTTGCTACGGGTGGCCCACGATTTCAACAACCTGCTGTGCACCGGCTACGGCCTGACGATGTATCGCATCGTGGTCGCTGAAGTGCCGCGCTTTCCGGAACTCGGGCGAATTTTCTACGATAGCGGGCCGAGCATCATGATCGACCGCATCGCCGCCGTCTTGCGTCGGGCGACAGAACGCGGGCTTTTGAAGGTCCGCGATCCGCGCATCGCAGCCATCCAATTCATCAGCCTCGTCCGCGGCGAGCTCCACCTGACACGCGTGTTGGGCCTGAAGAAGACATCAAAAAACCCAGCCGACTATATCGAGGCGAGCGTTGACCTGTTTTTGGCGGGCTGCCGCGCAGGTAAAATGCGCAAATAGCCTCTGACGGTCGTTTGATTCTCATTGTTGTCATCGTCCGCGAAAGCGGCGATCCAGTAACCCGCAGCCTTCGCTTTATGACCGCATAAATATAAACACCATTTCCAAACTAAAACAGTTTTCGTTCGTTCCGACGAAGGAGTAGGCGTCTCAAGTCGACAACCCAGGCCCCTGGGTGCTGCGACGAACGCTGCGAGGATTGGTTTGAGGCTCAACGCGAGGCATCCTGAGAACTTCTGCGCCGAGCTGCAGGCTGCCGGGATGCCAGAGGTGCCAGCAGAATTCTCTGTGGTACCGCGACATCAGGTCATTCCCGGCGCCATGCTCGCCGAAATATCTGATTTCATTCGCGCCTTTGACTGTGTTACTGCACGCCGGGCCTGGCAGGCGGCGGCCTTGAGCGAGGCGCCGCCGATCGTGCAGCTCAGGCGGCCGGAGATTTGCTTCTTCAGTGCTTGGGATTTTCATCTTCCCCCGGGGGATAGGTGGCAGCTTATCGAGTTCAACGACAATGGGTCGGGTTTCATATTTGCGGCGATCATCAATGCCCTGTACTACGAGACAGCAGGACTGGAGCGGGAGAAACGAATAGCGCCGCCTGTCAATCTGCCCGTGTTCAAACAACGCATCAGAGACTTCGTGGAGCGCGAGGCCAGAGCATTCTTTGGAGAATGGCCTGGGGGTGTGTGTCTCATTCTCGATGATCCCGAATCGCTGCAACAAGGCAAATTTCGCAGAGAGCTCCAACTGCTCTGCGATCTGTTGTGCGAGGGCGGATGGCGCGCCGAAGCCGGATGTCCCGCGGAGATCCGCTGGGATGGACGTCGACTGCTGTTCAACGGACAGGCGGTGACTTTCATTATCAACCGCTCGACCGATTTCTTCTGGCAGTCTGAGGACTTCGCAGCCTTGCGCATGGCCTATCAGGCAGGCGGCGTCTATGTCGCACCGAATCCTTTCAGCTATGCCACGCGCAGCGATAAGCGGCTGATGGAATGGCTATCGCTGCCGGATTGGGACAAGGAATTGGAGATAGAGCCGGCAGAACGGCAAATCTTGAGCGACCACGTGCCGGAGACGCATCTCGTGCGCACCGGAAATTTGGCAGACTTGGCGGAACGAAAACAGGAATTTGTGTTCAAGCCTCTGCATGGATTCGCCGGACGTGGGCTCATCGACAGCGCTGCGGTCGGTCGGGCGCGTCTGCGCCGCCTGGTGACGCATGGCGAGGGCTATGTGGCGCAGAGAAGGGTTGCGAAGCGCTGCCTGGAAATCGATGGCGAACCATTGTGGACGGATCTCCGCGTGTGGGCTTACCGGGGGGAGATCTTTCATCTTTCCGGCCGGGCGTCGCGGCGGCCGGAGCGGCTGGACTTGACGCCACCTGGCGGATGGATGCCGACATATGCGTCGCTTTAGCCCTGCTCAGGCGACGGTTGGCGTTCCGTCAATAGACGCAGTCTCCGACGATTGGAACGATCGCCGCCGGCCGGCATTGATTCTCTGCCCGAGCGACCTGCTCCGGGCCGTTGGTTGGCCTTGTGTCTTTGACAATCGATAGGAGAGTAAATGGCCACGCCCAAGCGAGAGGCACTTCCGGAACACGTCCGCCGAGGCAGCCAGCCGTGGATTCATCAACGCAGTCAGGAGATCCAGAGCTTCGGCACCGTGCGTCAATTTCCCTTGGGGCTTACCTATAATGCCCGACTGCTGTCCTGCGGGCGCCTGAACCAGATCCTCTCGGACTCGCAGATCCTGTACGCGCTCTACAAGAAACATCATTGGCTCATGCGCGGACCGACTTTCTACCAGCTCCATCTCTTGCTGGACAAACACGCCGGCGAGCAGATCAAGCTGATCGACCAAATCGCCGAACGGATCCAGACGCTCGGCGGAATTGCAGTCGGAGATCCGCGTCATGTGGCCGAAATCACGCGCGTGCCGCGGCCGCCGAACGGTTGCGAAGAAGTGCACGCCATGTTGTCGCGGCAGCTCGAAGCACACGAGCTTATCCTCGTCGACGCGCACGATGCTGCCAAACGGACGGCCGAGTTAGGAGATGACGGAACAAACGATCTCATCGTCTCCGACGTGATCCGAACCAATGAGTTGCAGGCGTGGTTCCTGGTCGAGCATCTGGTCGATACGCCGCTTGTGCGTGCGTGACACGCCCCTACCAAATCGGCGGCCCGGCATTCCGACCGCCGATCTTCAAGGCCTGACGACTTTGCGGCAGGCGCTCCGACTCTAAACGCCGCTTCACCGCCGGCTTGTCGTCGATATCCCATCGTTGCGCGCTACGCCAGATACTTCTTCAGAGGCTCCCAATATCGCCTGTGCCATCCCCGGTCGGCTTCCTCACCATTGAGATGCGCGCGCATCTCCTCCGGAAAGCCAACGTAGTCCATGACCAGCCGCGTCTGCGAACCTTGCGGCTGCAATTCGAATTTCACGATGGAATAGTGTCCGTCCGGCCACACCGCAACGCGCCAAGCCTGGACGATGCGTTGATCGGGCAGAAGCTCAATGTTTCGCCCAGTGATGACCCCGCCGAAGCACGAAAATGTGCCGCCCGACTTTGGATCGATCTCGGCCGGC
>Ga0137409_10008464_pt1 | contig 10500 bp, 9 predicted proteins | sample CZODoug1_16funga_FD_122059 | JGI IMG/M metagenome (GOLD analysis project Ga0137409, IMG submission 122059) | Vadose zone soil fungal communities from Angelo Coast Range Reserve, California, USA - CZODoug1_16fungal (Hybrid Assembly) | ecosystem: Environmental > Terrestrial > Soil > Vadose zone... | reverse complement strand
AGGCTGACGAACAGGAACTGGATGCCGATGATCTTGTGGTCGGTCGAGAAGATGTATTTGCGCCAGAAGCTCATCGGTGCGTGGGGTGCATCGTGAGCCCCTCCTGCCGGCTTGGCGTGCGCAACGCTCGTCATTCGGTTCCTCCGGCGATTTGTTGGGCGACCCAGGCCTTAAACTCGTCGGGCGTGTGCACGAACACGCGCGCCCGCATCTTGTAGTGCCCCATCCCACACAGCTCAGCACAGCCGAGCTCGAACTCACCCGTTTTCGTCGCCTGGAACCAGGCCATAATGTGCATACCGGGCACCGCATCCTGCTTCAGGCGAAACTCCGGCACGAAGAAGGAATGAATGACGTCCTCGGAAGTGAGCTCGACGGCGATGGGCTCGTTGACCGTCACATGGAGCTGATTGCGCACGGTGAAGTCGTCGGCGGTGCCGAGCTTCCCGTCGGGACCGGGATAGGTCACCTGCCACTCGAACTGCTTCGCATGCACACCCACATGGTAGGCGTTTGGCGGGATGCTTCTTGGGTTCTTGATCAGCACCCAGTAGTGATTGCTGATCAGTCCGAGCGCAACCATGGTCACGGCGGGGATCGCGGTCCAGATCACTTCGGCGCGCGTCGAGCCGTGCGTGTAGAAGGCCTTCCGGCCCGGACGCGCGCGGTACTTGATCACGAACGTCACCAATCCGACCTCCACGACGACCAGCGCGATTCCGGTAATGATCAGAATCGCGAGGAAGAGCGCGTCGATCGGACCGGCGAACGTCGAACCTGCGTCGGGCAGCCACCAACGCATGCGGCTCTCCTCGCGCCTAGTGCGCGGCGAAGGTGAAGTTGGCCGTCTTGCTCTCGGTTCCCGCGATCGTCACGGTCGCCGTCTGCGTGCCGAACTTCTCGTGCCAGGCTTCGATCGTGTACGTCCCGGGCGGCAGGCCCTTGATCGAGAAGCTGCCGTCGGGCCCCGTCACCGCGTAGAACGGATCGGGCCGCACGCCAAGGTAGGCGTGCATCCAGCCGTGTACGTTGCACTCGAGATTGACCATCACCTCCGGCGCGGTAAACGTGACGTTCTTCGTCATGCCGGCGTTCGGCTGACTCACGTTGAAGCCGCGATTCTTCTTGGCAAGGGCTTTGATGTTGTGGAGCAACGGATCGGAGTTTTTGATCTCGAGCGGTTGGCCGACCATGACCCCGAACACATGGGGATGGTAGCGGCAGCCGTCCTGATCGAGGATCACAGGGGTCGTCGGCGCCGTGAACTTCTGAGTCGCGGGCACGCCCGCGCTCACGTAGACGAATACGTTGGCGAGCGCGTTCGCCGGACCCGCCACCACGTTTTCCTCGGTGGGCGTGGTCTTGTACTTCGCCTTGCACGCCGCTTCCTCGCTCATGTCGATCGCCGGATTGCGAGGCGCCGTGCCGGTGAACTTGACCTTGCCCGTGACCGTGCCCCCTGCCTGGACCGCCTGGGCCGTCTGCCGAGCGGCCGACGCCCCGACAACGGCGAGCAGGACGGCGCCGCCGATCACGCTCAACAGTCTACGATTCATTCAAGCCTCCTTAGGTCTCTGCGCGCGCCATACGACGAGCATGCCGAGCGCCAGGGTCAGAGCCATGGCGATCACCGGCGAGATGAACACGCGCGCCGGAGTCGGCTCGTCGAGGGCGAGAAAGTACCACGTGCTGATGGCCATTCGCGTGCCGTGTTCACCATTGGACCCGTCCCACGCGAAGAACGCCACCGGAATGGCCCGGCCGCTTCGGACCTGAAGCTCGTTTGCCGTGTCGGCGGTGGCAAGGGCGCGGGCCAATGCGACCCGCCACTCGCCGTGGTCGTAAACCGCCTGCGCACCGACGGTTCCGCCGCCGGCCAAGGGATCGAACCGCTCGAGGCCGCGGGCCAGGCCCGCTACCGCACCACCCTGGCTCGACCAGCGCCACTGGTACACCGGCGCGGTCGCGTTGCCCATCAGAAAGTACGGCCGCTCCATCCCCTGAGGGATCGTGAGGGGGAACTGCACGGCCAACTGGTCGGGCCAGAGGCCGGGCTGAGCCGGCGCTGCGGCCGAGTCGTCGCTCGCCAGCGCGGCGAGGACCCTGCCGATGTGTGCCAGCCAGGCGGAGTCGGGGCTCTGGGACCGGTCGTCCCACACTACGCGCAGCGCGAGTGAGTCGCGCGTGTGCACGGCTTGCACGCGCACACCGCTCACCGCCGGGTCGAACCAGCGGGTCTTTTTGACCACCTGCCCCACAAGCGGGAACCAGTAGGAGTCGATGCGGCTCCATGCGGAGTCGCCGGGGGAGCGCGGCAGAGGTCCCGTGGCCTGCGGCGCGTGAATCACGTCGCGGACCGCGGGGGGCTCGCCGGGCGAGAGGCTGCGCACGTACTGCGCGACCCGCCACAGCTGCTCATCGGTGAGGAACTTCTGGTCGAGGAGATCGCTGAACGACGGCATCGGCGTGCCGTCGAGCCCGGTGCGCAGGCGGTGATAGATGTCCTCCACCGTGCCGCCGCCGTTGAAGCGCCAGTTCTGCGTCAGATCGGCGGCGAAGATCGGCCGCCCGGCGTCGTCTTTCAGCGTGGGCGCGGAGGGCCCGTCGCCCCGGCCCTGGTCGCCGTGGCACTTGCGGCATCCGATCGAGTCGTAGAACTGGCGCCCGACGCGCAAGGCGTCGGCGCCGCTCCCGCCGCCCGGCGCCCGGCCGAACTGTAGCGGCTTTGGTTTGATGGTGGTGTCGGCAAAGAACGTGGAGAACGTCTTCAGGTACGCCAGCACGTTGTGCCGATCCCGATCCGAGAGCCGCGTCTTCCAGCCGGGCATCGCGGTCCCCGGGAGCCCCTGGTCGATGGCGCGGAGCAGATCGGCGTCGGTGGGCAGCTCGCCGCTGGCGGTCGAGCGGATCTGGTAAACCGCTCCGGTGAAGTCGCGCGGATGCGGCAGCATGTAGCGCGCGGCCTCGCCGTCACCGGCTCCGTTATCGCCGTGGCAGCCGGCGCACCACTTCCCGTAGACCTGTTTGCCGGCCGTGGTGTCTTGCGTGGTGCGCAGTAGGCTGTGCGCGGTGCGCGGCAAGGCCAGCGCAGCGCACAATAGCGCCATCGGGATGCCCCGCGTACCGCTCACCGCTCACCACTCACAGTTTTTTCCCACGTCCTCGGCTTCCACCCCGTCTGATCGTACACGAAGAGAATGACCGACCAAATCTCTTCTTCCGACAGGAAGTCCTCCCAGGCCGGCATCGCCGAGTTCCAGGGCGTGGCTTCACGCGGCAACCCGGGCCCCCCCTTGGCGACGCGCCAGAACACGAAGCTTTCAGTCAACTGCGCGATCGTGCCGTTGTCCTGGAAATTGAGCGGGATCGGATTGAAGCCGTTGGCGTAATGACCCTGGCCGTCGAGATGATCGCCGTGGCAGGGAACGCAGTTCTGATAGTAGACACGTCGGCCCACCGCGAGGTGCTGGGCCAGCTCCGCGCCGACGGACGCGCGCAGCGGGTTCTCGAGCCCCGCCAGGGTCATCGTCTTGCCGCGGAACGTGATCTGGGCCGGGGGCGCCGGGTGAATCGACCGGAGGTTCGGCGGCGCCGCGACCGACGCCTTCACCTGACCGTACGTGAGGCCGCCCACGATGAGCGTGACCGCTCCGAGCAGGCCCGTGCGGACGCGCTTGAGCCGCGGCTCGATCATGACCGCGTGCAGCGGCTCCTTGAAGCGGGTCCAACGCGCCTCGTCGTCACTGACCCAGATCAACAGGCCGACGGCTATCGTCGCCATGTACTGCAGGACCACGCTCTTGGGAACGATGGCGCTGCCAGGCAGCAGTGGAATGCCGAAGACGACGATCAGATAGGCCAGCACCAGCAGGCCGACCGCTTGCCAGAACGGATGCCGCAGCGTCTCCCTCATTTGTGCGCCGCCAGAAAACGAATGAGCGCTTCGAGCTGGTTTGCGGTCAGCTGATCGCCGAAGGTCTTGGGCATGATCCCGGCGAATTTCTCGAATCCCTTCGTGACTTTGGCGTCGGGCAGCAGGATCGCCTCGCGGATCCCCGCCGCGGTGAGCCGCGCGCCGACGTGCGTCAGGTCGGGACCCACGGCCGCGCCCTCGGTGCCGATCTTGTGACAGCCGATGCACCCGGCGGCGTGGACGATCGCCATGGGATCCCTGCTGCCGCCGGCGATGCCGGTGGCTCCGTTCCCCGGGCCGCCGCCCGCAGTCGATTTGCTCTCCGCCGGAATGTCGGAGGCAGTGACCGTGATCGCCCCGCCCTGCGACTCGAGGTACGCGATCACAGCCCAGATCTGCTGCGGCGAGAGCGTCCGGGTCATGTCGGGCATGATCGGCTCGTAGCCCGGGACGACGAACGCCCCCGGTCGCGTCAGCGCCTCATAGAGGTACGCCTTGCAGTCCTTGCCGGGCTCGCGTTTGCCGCAGCGGGCGCCGATCGGGCCCTGGCCCTTTTCATCGGTGAGCAGGTTGGGCGCGCGCGTGCCCAGTCCGTGACAGGTGGTGCAGCCGCCGATCCCCGCGAACACTTGCTCGCCCGCCTGAGCCAGCTGTTCGGGGGTGACGTCGGCGCCGAGCGTCAGGGCGCGGGGCACCTCCGACTGCACCTGCGGGATCTTGTTCGCGATCAGCGTATAGAGCGCGAGCGTGCCCAGCACGACGCCAAGAATCTTGAGGTTAGTGGCCCACATGCTGGGCCTCCTTCCCCGCCGGTACGAACGTGGATTTCTCGGCCAGTCCGCCGAGCCAGAAGATGAAACCGACGAGCGAGAGGAAGATGAGTACGCACACGCTGATCATGATGGCGGCCTGACCCAGGGCGGGCGTGGCGGCGTACTTGGTCGTGTCCTGCAGCACCTGCCACACGTGCCAGTGCTGGCGGATGCCGCTGCGCGCGAAGCCCATCAGGCCCATCAGCCACGTGAAAGTGACGGCGAGGATGAACAGCGCGTACTGCGACCGGGGCGGCATCTTGCCCCACTGAATCGCGCCGAGCGACTGCGCGCCGCGCGCCATCAAGACGTCGATCACGGTGACGAAGATGATGCAGGCGAGCACCGCGCCGACCTGGTACACCGAGTAACCGATGCGGACGATCGCTTCGACGAAGTAGCCGCGGATCCCGAAGAACAACACGATCGCGGCGGCGACGCCGAACATCCCGCCCTGGATCAGCGTCCCGGCGCGCGCCCAGGGCACGACCGGCCGGATGTTGGCGCGGCGGTACAGCAGGAACGACAGGAACGTCGTGAGGATCATCAGGTTCACGGCGGTGTTCTTGGCGCTCATCACGCCCAGCGCGCCGAGGAAGGGATGGTGCGAACCCCCCATCGCCGCGAGCTCGCGCGAGTCGGCGATCATCGTGTGCGGCGTGCCCCACACGATCGCGCCGAGCACCAGCACCGCGAGCAGCCACTTGGTGTAGGGGCGGAAGCGCTCGGCCCCGGGAATGCGGCCCATCCCGACCCACAGGTAGTAGTTCCCCGTGAGGAACAGCACGGCGATGAGAAACGCCTGGATCACCCACAGCCAGCTCATGAAGCCGCCCATCATCGTGATGCCCATCGACTGGTCGTACTGGTAGATCTCGCGGCCCAGCCAGTAGCCGGCGAAGGGCAGCACGATCAGCGCCGAGATCGCGATGAAGTTGCCGACGTAGCCCATCCAGTCGTAGTGGGCGCGCTCCTCGTCGGTCTTGGCGGCCAGGAAGCGATAGCTGGCGTACGCGCCGACGATGGCGCCCCCGAACACCACGTTGCCGATGAGCCGGTGGATGTTGATCGGCATCCAGGTGTGGTTCAGGATGGCGTGCCACAGCTTGATGGAGCCCGGGGCGGTGTCGGGCGTGATGTCACGCGGCGGGGTCATCATGTACGTGAGCCACGAGTCGGCGATGAACATCACCGTCGTGCCCCACAGGTTCAGCAGGATGCCCAGTCCCCAGTGGCCCACCTTGGCGCGGCCGTACTTCCAGCGGTCCCAGCCGTAATAGTAGAGGTACAGGGTGAACGACTCGAGGAAAAAGATCGAGACGTAGATCCACATCGATACGCCGAAGATCGCCGTCAGGTAGGCGAAGAACTTCGGGTACAGCGTGGCCAGGAAGAACGTCAGCACGGCCCCCCAGATCGCCGTCGCGCTGTAGGCGATCAGCAGCAGGCGCGTGAATTCCTTCGCCAGGCGGTCGTAGCGCTGGTCTTTGCCGAAGATGCCGATCGCCTCCGCCACCACCGCGAACATCGGCACGCCCAGCACGAAGGCCGCGAACATCAAATGGATTTCTGCCGCGATCCACACCGCCGCGCGGCTCCCGATCACGGGGAAGTCGCGATAGGCAGGCAGGCTGTCGGTCGCGGCCTGGAGGAGATGGATGGCGTCGACCATCAGCTGTCAGCCATGAAGAAGGGCCGCTTCTTGCTGAAATCCACCGGCATCGCGGATCGAATTTCCGTGAGGAGCTCGGGTGTCACCTCGTGTACGCCGTGCTCGCGCGCCCAATCTTCGATGCGCTTGGCCACGACGCCGCGCACAAACGATGGGATCCGCTCGAGCCGCGCCCGCGCCGCATCGGCCCAGACGAGCGCCGGCTGGAACTCCTGCCCGTAGGTCATTTCGCGAGCCGCCTCGATCACGGCCGTCCCAGGAGCGGGCTCGTACACGCACGACGGATCGGCAGCGAGCACGTCGCCCTCGAGCGCGAACGCCCGGGCGCGGCAGCCGCCGCACAGCTTCTGGTACTCGCAGCGCCCGCACTTTCCGCCCAGCGTCCCCTCCCGCAGCTGCTGGAACAGCGGCGCCGAGCGCCAGATCTCGCCGAAACTGTGCGTGCGGAGATCGCCCGCGACCTCGGGGAGATAGGGACAGGGGGTCAGTTTACCGTCGGGCGTGATGCGGCAGTACTGCGTGCCGCAGGGACAGCGGGTCTGGTAGTTCAGCACCGTGGAATCAGGGTCCGCCAGGTGCACGTGGCGCATGAAATGCGGCGCACACTTGGCGCGTACCATGAGTCGGCCGCGGTAGTCCTTCTGCCAGCGGGCGAGGTCGGCGAGCACGGTTTCGTACTCCGCGGGCGCGAGATCGGACAACCCGGCGCCCCGCCCCGTGGCCACGAGGAAGTAGCAGTTGAACGCCACCGCGCCCTCGTCCGCCGACCAGGCGACGAGCCCCTCGAGCTCGGCGCGGTTGCCCTTGGTCACTGTCGTCTGGACGATGAAGTCGAGCTTGTGCGCCCGCAGGCGCCCCAGTGCCGCAACGGTGTCGCCGAGGGAGCCCTTGCCGTGGCGGAAGTTGTCGTGATAGGTCGGGCGCAGCGAGTCGATGGAGACCGCGACGCCGCGCACCCCGGCGCTCTGTAGCGCGGTGATGCGGTCGTCCGTGAGCAGCGTGCCGTTCGTGCCCACGACAACGGTCGCGCCGCGCTGCGATGCGTAGGCCGCGATCTCGGCGAGGTCATCGCGCAGCAGCGGCTCGCCGCCCGAAAGAATGAGCATCGGCGCGGGGTTCACCGCCAGCAATTCGTCGACGATGCGCAGACACTCGGCCGTCGCCAGCTCCGAGGTGGCGCTCTCGTGCGGGCCCGCGGAGATATAGCAGTGGGCGCACTCGAGGTTGCAGCGCCGCGTGAGATTCCAGGCGACGACGTGCGGAACGTAGCTCACTGCAGCAGTTTCTCGACCGCCCGTTTCGCCTCTTCGGGCGTGACCGTCTTCATGTCGACCGGGCACTTGTCCATCTTCTCTTCGATGTCGCGGATCGGGCAGCGCGTGATCCCCTGCGCCTTCGCCTCCTCGATGAACGCCCGCATTTCCGGCGAAAGCGCGTCCTTGCCCTCCGCTTCGGCGCGGATCTGCTTGGCGCGCAACTCCGTGAACATCACCATCATCGTGTCGATGTCGAACTCGTCGGCCTCGATCATCGCCTGTTTATTGTCGTCCATCACGGGCGTCGTGACGCGCCAAATGTCGTGATTGCGCGCGAAGCGCTCGACCGTGTTGCGGGCGAGCGGCCGCGCGATCAGGGGCACGAGTTGTAGCCGCTGCCAAGCCTCCTGCGTCCAGACGATCGGATCGGTCACCACCCGCTCGCGCGTGCTGACATTGCCCGTTACGGGGCACTTGGTCTCGATCATGGGGACGGCGGGAACGGGGTCGGCGTCGGAGCCCTGCACCTTCGTCGCTTTCATCTGCTCCGTCGCCTTCACTTCGGCGAGCGCGATCTCTTCGGCGTTGCCGATCCCCATGATGAGCTGCATGTGCGTGGGCAGCAGCTTCTGGATGGCTTCATCGAGCAGCTTGCTGGTTACGATACTGCCACCTTTTTCAAGGGCGAACTCCTCGACCGCGCGCCGCGCGATGCCCTGCGCGAACGGCGGCACGCGCAGAATCCGCACTTCGGCCTCCGGGGCCCAGGGGAGCCCCGCCTGGCCGTCCTCCTCTATCCAGGGGATATCCTCGGGCCGGATGCCCACCGTTCCGGTCAGCAGCGTGTTGCAGGGCGCAAGGCGCACCAGGTTCTCGGCTTGCGAGCCGAGATCCGTGCCCTCGATGCGGTGCGCGCCGTGCCGGGCAAGCACCATCAACGACGGCTTCACTTCCTCGGCCCACTGCATGATCACCTGGAACGGCTTGCCGATCAGGATCTGCGTCTTGATCGGCACGTCGGGGAACTGCTGCGCCATCACTTCGGCGCGCTTCAGATTCGCCTGGCAGAGCTTGAGGAGACCCTTGTCGATGATGTTGTTGTGCAGCTCCTCCTGCTCTTCGAACTTGAAGACCTTGGACGCTTGATAAGAAAGGACGTCCTTGATGTTACGGAACACCACGTGGTGGTACTCGACGTCGAAGGCGCTGCACACGTACAGCGACCCGCCGAAGGTCTGCGCCAGCTCGAGCGCCGCCTTCATCGCCTTGTAGCTGTATGACGAGCCGTCCACGCAGACGAGAAAACGTCCGCCCTCGAGAGACCGGTCGTCGCGCACGATCAACACGTCCTTCTCCACGCCACGCAACACGCGCGCGACGACGCCGCCCAGCTGCGAGAACTGCTGGCGGCCGAGGCCGTGGGCGCCGACGGCGAGCAGGTCGTATTGGCGACCGGAGGAGCCGACCAGGCGGGCGGCTGAGTCTTCGTCCTCGGCCACGAGCCGGCCGTTCTCACCCAGCTTGACGTCGCTGCGGACCTTGTCGCCGCCGTCGTAGCCCGCGGCGCGGTTCGGGTCGAACCCGATGAGCCCGGGCAGCCTTCCGGCGCCCCGGTTCACTTCGTTGACGATTTCTTCGTAGTTGATGCCTTCCAGCAGCTGGCGGGTCAGGGGAACACCGGCAGCCTCGCACCGCTTCCCGAGTTGATCGAGAAAGCTGTCAGCGATCAGCTGCAGACCTTTTTCTATCAGCTTGTCGTGGATCTTGCGCTGCTTCTTGATCTCTTCGGGAGTCTGGAACTGCGCGGGGAGGCCGGTTTCAAGCTGGCGGAAGCGAACATCGTGGAGGCGGGCGGCATACACGTGATTGCCGGTGATCCGCCCTGCTGACTTTCGGCACAGCTCGAGGGCCCGGTCCACCGCCCAATCGGAATGCTGCGAGTTATCGACCGGAACGAAGATCTCGCGGTACACCGGCGTCTCCTAGAGCGATGGGAGGGGGAGGTGTCGGCAATGCATATGCGGCATCGCGCGGACGCTGTCAAGGAACAATTTTCCCACCGGTTTCGTCCCAAACTGTAATCGCATCGACGGGGCAAACGTCGCACGCGCGCAACAACCGCTCACGGTCGACTTGTTCAGGGCTCACGAACACCGCGGTCCCGGCATCGTCGAGGACGAACGCCTCAGGAGCTTCCGTGACGCAGTCGCCGAATCCGACGCACAGCGTTCGGTCGATCCGGATGCGGAGACCGGCGACGATGCGCTCTTCGAAATCGCTCACATCCCTTCCAGGCCCAGCTCGGCACGCGCCGTGTCCATCACGGCCGGCGTGATCTCGGCTATGCCGCGCTCCTTGGCATAGTCGGCGTAGATCCGTTTCACCATCCCGCGGACGAAGTTGGGCACGCGCGCCAGGCGCGCTTCAGCGTCCGTCGACCAAGCCGGAGTACCCTTCCCGCGTCCCTCGTCCCCCGTCCCCTCTGCAAAGGCATCCTCGCGCCCCGTCGACACCATACTGCGCACGGTCTGCAGCGGTTGCTCCGGAACGGTCCGCCCGCCGATCTCGACGCCAAGCGAAGAGACCAGCTGCGTCTCCATCGGATTTGTCAGCATCGCCACGACCCGGCCGCAGGTCGGACACTTGAACGTCGCCGCCAGCGTGCCGTCGCCCGGGAGCTGGCGCTCCTCGAACGCCATCTGCTTGTCGCAGTCGACGCAAAGAAACTTCACAGGCGGGCTCCCAACGCGTTCCAGATGTCCGGTGTCGGGTGCCAGGGAATCCTGGCGAGAACGGGAACGCTGAACTCCGTGGCCAGATCATCCCCGGCAGTCCCCGCGAAGCCTT
>Ga0137409_10003082_pt1 | contig 10501 bp, 7 predicted proteins | sample CZODoug1_16funga_FD_122059 | JGI IMG/M metagenome (GOLD analysis project Ga0137409, IMG submission 122059) | Vadose zone soil fungal communities from Angelo Coast Range Reserve, California, USA - CZODoug1_16fungal (Hybrid Assembly) | ecosystem: Environmental > Terrestrial > Soil > Vadose zone... | reverse complement strand
GGGCCCGGTGCAAGCCGCACCGCCGCTCGCCTTGCAAATATTTCCACATCGCTCACGCCGGGACAGGACTCCACGGCCGAACGAGCCGCTGTGGTAAGCTGTGAATCCCTTGTGAGTCCGCCGCCGGACCTCTCCGGCAACCCGCGAATTGCCGGCCGCGAATCGCGAGTCAAGACGCGAAGCGGATTCCTCAAAAGCCTTTCGTACGGCATTATCGTGCGTGTATAGAGTGTGGACGAAGAGTCATGAGTCAAATCAACCGTCCAGAATCTAAAACAGGAAGATTCTAGTAGATTTGTATTGGAAGCACTTGAGCGGTGAGCATCTGGTGAGTAAACGGGTTCTCGACGTCCTCGGTGGGAAGCGGCACAGTCCTCCGCCCGTCTGGTTAATGCGCCAGGCCGGCCGCTATCTGCCGGAATATCGGGCGTTGCGGGAAAAGGCTGGAGATTTCCTCGATCTGGTCTTTACACCGGAGCTGGCGGCAGAGGTCACGCTGCAGCCGATTCGTCGCTTTGGTTTCGATGCCGCGATCCTATTTTCGGACATCCTGGTCATTCCGCATGCGCTTGGCCAGCGAGTGAGGTTCGAGGTCGGCGAGGGTCCAGTCCTGGAGCCGTTGACCGACCGCACCGCATTCGAACGCCTTGCCGGCGAGCTCGACCACAAGGTGCTGGAGCCGGTCTACGAGACTGTCCGCCTCGTAAAGCGCGCGCTCGCGCCCGAAGTGACGCTGCTCGGTTTTTGCGGGGCGCCTTGGACGGTAGCGACCTACATGATTGCAGGGCACGGCACGCCCGATCAGGCGCCGGCACGGCAGTTCGGCTATCGCGACCGGGTCGGCCTCGATACCCTGATCGACGTGCTGGTCGATGCGTCGGCGGCGTACCTGGTCCGGCAGCTGCAGGCCGGGGCCGATGCGGTGCAGATCTTCGACACCTGGGCTGGCGTGCTGCCGACCGATGAGTTCCAGCGCTGGTGCATCGCACCGACCCGTCGAATCGCCGATAAAGTCCGGCGGGAGGTGCCGGGGGCGAAACTCATCGGCTTTCCGCGCGGAGCCGGCACGATGCTCCCGAAATACGTTGCAGAAGCCTCTGTGGATGCAGTCGGGCTCGACTGGATGATCGATCGGGCGTTCGCGCGCGAGCAGGTGCAGTCGCGGCTGCCAGTGCAGGGCAATGTCGACCCGCTGGCGCTGGTTGCCGGCGGAGCCGCGCTTGACCGGGCGGTCGATGCGGCGCTCGAAGCCTTTGCGGGCGGCCCTTTCATCTTCAATCTGGGCCACGGGATCGTGCCGCAGACGCCGATCGAGCATGTCGAGCAGATGCTTAAGCGCGTGCGAGGCTAGACGGGGCCAGGGTGTGGCGATGACGGCAGACGTCAAAACGCGGGGCCTCCGTGCCGGCATCGGGCTCGTCATCACGGCCGTCCTGCTGGGCGCCCTGCTCTGGTGGCACCCTCCCGGGCTCTACCTTTGGGCCAAGGCCTTCCACATCATCGCGGTCATCTCCTGGATGGCCGGCATGCTCTATCTGCCGCGGCTGTTTATTTATCATTGCGAGGCCGAGCCGGGCTCGCGGCAGTCGGAGACCTTCAAGGTCATGGAGCGCCGGCTGCTGACCATCATCATCAACCCGGCCATGGTGGTGACCTGGGTGCTCGGCCTGTGGCTCGCGCACGACGGCGGCTGGCTCAGCGCCGGATGGCTGCATGCCAAATTCGCCCTGGTGGTGGTGCTGTCGGGCGTCCATGGCTTCATGGTGCGCTGGGTGCGTGACTTCGGCGCCGATCAGAACCGGCATACTCAGAAATTCTATCGTATTATCAATGAAATACCGACAGTTCTCATGATCGGTATCGTGCTTCTGGTGGTGCTCAAACCGTTTTGACAGCGATTCAAGTTGTCGACACCCCGCACGCGGGCCTTGCGGAGAGAACTTTATTTTCATATGTTTGTGTCATCTCCCCGACCGCAGGCAGATGCATCCGTATACGGCCCGCGTGTATTGGGACCGGCCGCTGCATCGGGCCCCCTGGCCCGGAAGCTCGCCTTCAATACCTTCCCCCTCCACTTTCGCGCCGACCGGCTGATTACTCCTCCCCGTCGCCGCCATTCCCAGGACGACCCGCATGCGGGAAATGAGACTCCAAGAACTAAAATCCAAAACGCCAGCCGAGCTCGTATCGTTTGCCGAAGAGCTCGAAGTCGAGAACGCCAGCACCATGCGCAAGCAGGAGCTGATGTTCGGCATCCTCAAACAACTGTCGGTGCGCGAGACCGACATCATCGGGGAGGGCGTCGTCGAAGTTCTCTCCGATGGCTTTGGCTTTCTCCGCTCGCCCGACGCCAATTACCTTCCGGGCCCCGATGACATCTATGTTTCGCCGTCGCAGATTCGCCGATTCGGCCTGCGCACCGGCGATACCATCGATGGCCAGATCCGCGGCCCCAAGGATGGCGAGCGCTACTTCGCACTGCTGAAGGTCAACAGCATCAATTTCGAGGACCCGGAGAAGGCCCGCCACAAGGTCAACTTCGACAACCTCACCCCGCTCTATCCCGATGAGCGGCTGAAGATGGAGCATGAGGACGCGACCAAGAAGGACCTCTCGGCGCGCGTCATCGACATTGTGGCGCCGATCGGCAAGGGCCAGCGTGCCCTGATCGTGTCGCCGCCGCGCACCGGCAAGACCGTGCTCCTGCAGAACATCGCGCATTCCATTACCGCCAATCATCCGGAATGCTTCCTAATCGTGCTGCTGATCGACGAGCGGCCGGAAGAAGTCACCGACATGCAGCGTTCGGTCAAAGGCGAGGTCGTGTCCTCGACCTTCGACGAGCCGGCCTCGCGCCACGTGCAGGTCGCCGAGATGGTGATCGAGAAGGCCAAGCGGCTGGTCGAGCATGGCCGTGACGTGGTGATCCTGCTCGACTCGATCACCCGCCTCGGCCGGGCCTACAACACGGTGGTGCCGTCCTCCGGCAAGGTGCTCACCGGCGGCGTGGACGCCAATGCGCTGCAGCGGCCCAAGCGCTTCTTCGGCGCCGCGCGCAATATCGAGGAAGGCGGTTCTCTCACCATCATCGCGACCGCGCTGATCGATACCGGCAGCCGCATGGACGAGGTGATCTTCGAAGAGTTCAAGGGCACCGGCAACTCGGAACTGATCCTCGACCGCAAGGTAGCTGACAAGCGCACCTTCCCGTCCATGGACATCACCCGGTCGGGCACCCGCAAGGAAGAGCTGCTCACCCCGCCCGACCAGCTCAAGAAGATGTACGTGCTGCGCCGCATCCTCAACCCGATGGGCACCATGGATGCGATCGACTTCCTGCTCGACAAGCTGCGCAACACCAAGAGCAACGGCGAGTTCTTCGAGTCGATGAACACCTGACCTGTTGGCGTGGAACTGCTGGACCATGGAGCTGGGAGCAAACAATCTCATCGCCCTGGTTCAGCAGGCAATGCTTCATCAGCAGGCGGGTCGGCTGGTGGACGCCGAGGCGAATTACCAGCGCGCGCTGGCGATCGACCCGAATCAGTTCGAAGCGTTGCACTTTCTGGGCCTGCTGGAAGCTCAGCGCGGCCGGCTTGCCGAGGCCGATCGATTGGTCGAGCGATCGCTCTCGATCAATGGGATGCGAGCCGAGGCGCATTCGAACCACGCCCGCATTCTGCGCCAGATGGGACGGCCGCAGGATGCGGTTGCGCGCTGCGACCGGGCGCTCGCGCTCAACCCGTTTCTGGTCGATGCGCTTATCCTGCGCGGCAATTCATTGCGCGATCTCATGAGGCTGGCGGAGGCTCTGGCGACCTTCGATCGCGCGCTCTCCATCAATCCGAACGAGCCACTCGCGCACTACAACCGCGGTCTCGCGCTGATTTTGATCCGGGGGCGCGAGGAACAAGGGCTCGCCAGTTTTGAGAAGGCTTTAGCGTTACGTCCGCGCGACCCGGATTTTCTGATCGCACGCGCGCGTGCGCAGGCCCTGATGCTGCATCAGGATGATGCGGTGCGCAGCCTTAACGAGGCGCTCGCGATCCGACCCGGAGATGTCGAAGCGCTGCTTGGCCTTGGCGATACCCTTTACAGAATGGGCCGCTCACAGGAAGCACTCGCCGGCTACGAGCGTGCGGTCGCGTTGCAGCCTGACAATGTGAGGGCGAGACTTGCGCTGTGCATGGGCCAGTTGCCACTCAGCTACGAGAGCGAGGCTGAGATCGACGAGCGTCGGGAGGCCTACGGACGACAACTGCAGGATCTCTGCGCCCATGACGAACGGGGGGCGCTCGCGGCTCTTGCAAAGTTCGTGGGTCTTTATATGCCGTTCTTTCTCGCTTATCAGGGCCGCAGCGATCGCGACCTGCAGAACAGCTACGGCGCGCTCGTATGTCGCGCCATGGCGTCGCAGCACTCCGCGGTGGCGCTGGCGCAGCTACCGGCTACATCAGAGCGGATTCGGATCGGCATCGTGAGTGGATTCTTTTGGTGGCACACGGTCTGGAAGATCATGGTCAAAGGCTGGCTCACTCAGCTTGATCGGCGCCGATTTGAGGTTTTCGGCTATCATACCAGCACCACGAGAGACGCGGAGACCGAGATCGCGGCCAAGCTGTGTGAGCGCTTCGTGCAGGGTCCGAAACTGATCGATGATTGGCGCGAGACGATCGCGGCCGATGCCCCGCATGTGCTGCTCTATCCCGAGATCAACATGGATCCGGCTACGGCGGCGCTGGCGGCGCTGCGGCTCGCGCCGGTGCAATGCATGTCGTGGGGACATCCGGAGACCAGCGGGTACTCGACCATCGACTACTTCCTCTCGAGCGAGCTGATGGAGCCGCCTGATGCCGATGCTCACTACAACGAGCAACTTGTCAGGCTTCCCAATCTGTCGGTCTACTATGAGCCGTTCGAGGTCACGCCGGCGCAGATGAGCCGGCCGGAGCTCGGGCTGCGCCCGGACGCGATCGCTTTCTGGTGTGGGCAATCGCTCTTCAAATATCTGCCGCGGCACGACGACATCTACCCGCGCATTGCGTTGGCTGCGCCCGGTTGCCAATTCGCGTTCATTGAGCATCCTGACGGCAAGTCGGCGACCGACGTGTTCCGCCAGCGGCTGGAGCGCGTGTTTGCTGCACATGGCCTCGCGGCTGCTGACTATTGCGTGATCCTGCCTCGTATGCTGCCGCCGCAATTCGTCGGCGCCATCGGGCTGTGCGACATCGTGCTCGATAGTATCGGCTGGTCCGGATTCACCACCACGCTGGATGGCTTCCATCATGATCATCCGGTCGTGACGCTCGCCGGCCCGTTGATGCGCGGTCGCCACACCACGGCGGTGCTCACCATGATGGGCGTCACCGAGACCATTGCCCGCACGGTCGACGACTACGTCGCGATGGCGCAGCGCTTGGCTACAGTCGCAACGTGGCGCAATGCCATCAGGGAGCGAATGCGGGCGACCAAGCATCTCGTCTACCGCGACCGCACCAGCATCACGGCGCTCGAAGAATTTCTGACCCGCGTGGCGCGAGACCGCCGTGCCGGCTCGTGATGTATTGCAGCAGGCGATCAGCCTGCACCAGCAGGGGCGGCTCGCCGACGCGGAGCCACTCTATCGGCAAATCCTGGCGAGGCAGCCGGCGCATTTTGATGCGCTGCATCTTCTGGGCGTCGTGCGCATGCAGCAAGGCCGCGGCCTCGAGGCGCTCGAGCTGATCGAAAAGGCGCTCAAGGTCGATCCGCGCTCGGCGCGCGCTCTCTCCAATCACGGGCTGGTGCTGTTCGGGCTTAATCGCCAGGACGAGGCGCTCACAAGCTTCGACCGGGCGCTGGCGCTCGATCCGGCCTTTCCGGATGCGCTTGCGAACCGCGCCCAGCTCAACTACCGGGCCGGCCGCCATGAGGCAGCGGCGGCCGATTTCGAACGGCTGCTCAAGCAGCGTCCGGACTACGCCGAAGGCTTCTTCCTGCGCGGCAATGCGCTGGCGCAGAGCGGGCGCTATAGCGAGGCTGTGACTTGCTACGACCGGGCGCTGGCGCTGCGGCCGAACGTTGCGGAGATCTTCAGCAATCGCGGCAATGCGCTCGAGGCGCTGATGCGCTACGACGAGGCGCTCGCCAGCCATGATCGGGCGCTGGCGCTCAAGCCCGACCATGCGCCGGCACACAACAACCGCGCGACACTCTTGGCGACGCTCAAGCGCCACGATGAGGCGCTCGTCGGATTCGACCGCGCACTGGCACTCAAACCCGACTATCCGGAAGCGCACAACAACCGCGGCAATGCGCTTGCCGCTCTCGGGCGGCACGAGGAGGCATTGGCGAGCTACGATCGGGCGCTGGCGCTGAAGCCCGACTACGCGGAAGCCATCAACAATTGCGGCATCGCTCTGTCGGCGCTCGACCGGCATGAGGAGGCGCTGACGCGCTTTGATCAGGCGCTCGCGCTTGCGCCCTCCTATGCGGTCGGCTGGTACAATCGCGGCAATGCGCTCTCGGCGCTGCGGCGCTATGAGGAGGCGCTCGCCTGCTATGATCGCGCGCTTGCGCTTGCCCCGGACTATGCGGAAGCCTGTGACAATCGCGGCAATGCACTGTTGCGGCTCAACCGGCACGAGCAGGCGCTGGCGAGCATCGAGCACGCGCTTGCGATCAATCCGGCAAGCCCCGGCACCCACAACAATCACGGTTCGGCGCTCTCCGCCCTTAAGCGGCACGATGCCGCGGTTGCAAGCTACGATCAGGCGATTGCGCTCAATCCCGATTTTGCCGACGCCCACTCCAACCGCGGCAATACGCTCAAGGATATGCGCCGCCACGATGAGGCGCTGGCAAGCTTCGAACGGGCGCTGGCGATCGATCCGGAGCACATCGATGGGTCGGTCGGCATGGCGGAAGTCGTGCTATCGGTGTGCGACTGGGCGCGGACCGGGCCACTGGTGCAGGAGCTGGCGGAGCGAGTGAGGGCCGGGAAGCCCACTGTCGCGCCATTCACCCTGCTCGCATATTGCGACGATCCGGCCCTGCATGCCGAGTGTGCGAAGACGTTCGTGGCAGACCGGATGCCTGTGAAGCCGAAGCCGTTATGGCGCGGCCCAGCGGCGCGCCATGATCGCATTCGCGTCGCTTACCTTTCGGCGGACTTCCACCGCCATGCCACCGCCTATCTGGTCGCGGAGCTGTTCGAGCTACACGATCATGCACGTTTCGAGATTGTGGGCGTGGGCTTTGACTGGGACGACAGCAGCGACGTCCGCAGCCGGCTGGTGAAATCGCTTGATGCCTTTCACGACGTGCGCCCGCGCAGCGATCACGATGTGGCGAAGCTTCTCCACGAGCTCGAGATCGACATCGCGGTCGACCTCAAGGGCCACACCGGCGATTCAAGGCTTGGCATCTTTGCTCACCGCGGCGCTCCGATCCAGGCGAGCTATCTTGGCTATCCCGGCACGGTCGGGGCCGACTGCATCGACTATGTGATCGGCGATCCGGTCGTCACGCCGTTCGAGCATGCGCCGTTCTATGTCGAAAAGATCGTGCAGCTGCCCGATTGCTACCAGGTCAACGACCGCAAGCGCGCGATCGCGGCGCATGTGCCGAGCCGGCAGGAGGCGGGCCTGCCGCCGGTAGGCTTCGTGTTTTGCTGCTTCAACAACAACTACAAGATCACCGCGTCTCTCTTTGACGTGTGGATGCGGCTCCTCCACGCGGTGCCCGGCAGCGTCCTCTGGCTTCTGCGCGACAATGTCGGAGCCGAGCGCAACTTGCGCCATGAGGCGGAGAAGCGCGCCATCGCCCCGGATCGCCTGGTGTTCGCCGGCCGCAGCGGCCTTGCCGAGCATCTGGCGCGCCATCGCCTGGCCGATCTGTTCCTCGATACCCTGCCCTATAACGCTCACACCACCGCGAGCGATGCGCTGTGGGCTGGCGTGCCGGTCGTCACTTGCCGGGGCAACGCTTTTGCGGGCCGGGTCGGTGCCAGCCTGCTGCGCGCAGTCGGCCTGCCCGAGCTCATCACGACGAGCCTTTCCGATTACGAGGCGCTGGCGCTGCGGCTGGCCCGCGAGCCGGCGTTGCTCGACGGCTTCCGCCAGACGCTTGCCCGGAACCTGCAGACCTGCCCACTGTTCGATACCGACAAGTTCCGCCGCCACCTCGAGACCGCCTACGCGACGATGTGGGAGATCTGGCAGCGCGGCGAAGCGCCACGTGCCTTTGCGGTGGAAAGTGATTGACGGTGGAAGCTGATCTGCAGCCGCGGGCGTGACTGGCCGCGCAATCGGGCGCTATAAGGTCGCCATGACCGGACCGAGGCAGACAGCGCCTTCGCTCAGCCAGTTGCTCGACCGCGCGATCGCCTGCCATCGGCAGGGGCAGCTCGCGCAGGCCGAGGCGCTCTATGCGCAGATTCTGCGGGCGCAGCCGCGGCACTTCGATGCCCGCCACATGCTCGGTGTCATCCGCTATCAGCAGGGCCGCAACGCCGAGGCGCTCGAGTTCGTCGAGACCGCACTCAAGTTGAGCCCGCGCTCGGACCGTGCGCTTTCGAACCAGGGATTGATCCTCTACGCGCTGCGCCGCTACGAGGAGGCGCTCAAAAGCTTCGACAAGGCCCTGGCCATCGAGCCCACCTCGGTCGATGCCATCAACAACCGCGGCAACACCCTGCAGCGGCTCAAACGCAACGAGGAGGCGCTTGAGTGCTTCGACCAGGTGCTGGCGCGCACCCCTAGCCATATCGAGGCGCACAACAACCGCGGCAATGCGCTGCAGGGCCTCAAGCACTACGACGAGGCGGTCGAGAGCTATCAGCGCGCCCTCAAGCTGCGGCCGAACTATCCCGATGCGCTCTACAATTGCGGCTGCGCGCTGTCGGCGCTCGGCAAGTTCAGCGAGGCGCTGCAATATTTCAACCAGGCCCAGGGTCGGCGGCCCGATCATGCCGAGACGCAATTCAGCCGGGCTGATGCGCTCAATGCGCTCAAGCGGCACGGAGATGCCATCGCGGGCTATGAGAAGGCGATCGCGCTGCGCCCTGATCATCCTTATGCGTATAGCGGCCTGGCCGAGGCGGCGCTGTCGATCTGCGACTGGGGGCGCACCACGGAGCTGGTGCCGCGGCTCGAAACCCTGGTCGCCGAGCGCAAGGCGATCGTCAATCCGTTCACGCTCATCCGGTTCAGCGACAAGCCGGCCTTGCACCTGCAATGCGCGCGCTCGTTCATCGCCGACAAGGTCGGCGCCCTGCCCGCCCCGCTCTGGACCGGCGAGCGCTGGTCGCATGAGCGCATTCGCCTCGCCTATCTCAGCGCCGATTTCCACCAGCATGCGACCGCCTATCTGATCGCCGAGCTGATCGAGCGGCATGACCGCGACTGTTTCGAGGTCATTGGCATCTCGATCGGCCGCGACGACGGCAGCGACATCAGGCGGCGGGTGATTGCGGCGTTCGATCGGGTGCACGCCACGCGCTCGAACAGCGACCGGGAGATCGCCCAGCTGCTGCGCGAGTACGAGATCGATATCGCGGTCGACCTCAAGGGCTATACCCAGGAGTCGCGCCCGGAGATCCTGGCGTTCCGGCCGGCGCCGATCCAGGCGAGCTATCTCGGCTACCCGGGCAGCATGGGTGCCGATTTCATCGACTACATCATTGCGGATCACGCGGTGATCCCGCCCGAGCAGGTCGCCTCCTACAGCGAGAAAATCGCGTGGCTGCCAGACTCCTATCAGTGCAACGACCGCGAGCGCGCGCTCGCGGAGGCGACGCCTGGCCGGCGCGATGTCGGCCTGCCGGACCATGGCTTCGTGTTCTGCTGCTTCAACAACAACTACAAGATCACACCGGCGATGTTCGATGTCTGGATGCGACTGCTGCAAGCGGTTCCAGCCAGCGTGCTGTGGCTGCTGCGCGAGAATGTCGTCGCCGAGGGAAATCTCCAGCGCGAGGCCAAGGCGCGTGGCGTCGACCCGGCGCGGCTGGTTTTTGCCGACCGCATGCCGGTGGCCGAGCATCTGGCGCGCCACCGGCTCGCTGACCTGTTCCTCGACACCCTGCCCTACAACGCCCACACCACCGCGAGCGACGCCTTATGGGCCGGCCTGCCGGTGCTGACCTGCCAAGGCTCGTCCTTCGCGGCGCGGGTCGCATCGAGCCTGCTCAAGGCGGTCGGGCTGCCCGAGCTGGTGACGACCTCGCTTGCCGACTACGAGGCGCTGGCGCTGCGGCTTGCAACCGACCCGAGGCTCATCGGCGAGCTGCGCGCGCGGCTTGCCGCCAACCGGCTCACTCACCCGCTGTTCGACACCAGCCGCTTCTGCCGTCACATCGAGGCTGCCTACGCGACCATGTGGGAGACCTGGCAGCGCGGCGAGGCACCGCAAAGCTTTGCGGTCGAGCCGCAGTTGCCTTGATCTAATCTTACTGCGTCAGAAGCGCGAGCAGCGAGTGACAGTGCCGTGCAACGCGGCGGTTGTTATTGCGCCCTCTCCC
>Ga0137409_10008463_pt1 | contig 10503 bp, 12 predicted proteins | sample CZODoug1_16funga_FD_122059 | JGI IMG/M metagenome (GOLD analysis project Ga0137409, IMG submission 122059) | Vadose zone soil fungal communities from Angelo Coast Range Reserve, California, USA - CZODoug1_16fungal (Hybrid Assembly) | ecosystem: Environmental > Terrestrial > Soil > Vadose zone... | reverse complement strand
ATTTCGCCTTCGCGAATTTCGGAGACTACGGCTACGGCCGCTTCCTGCTCGACCCGATGAGCCGCGACGCAGTGCTCGCACGCCCGGAAATCGTGCAAGGCGATCTGCTGCGCGCGCTCGTCTTCGGTTCGCTCTGGGAATCGGTGCGGGACGCCGAGCTCGCGCCCCTCGCCTATCTCGACCTCGTCATTCGCGTCGCCCCGGTCGAGCGGGACCCGGTGACCCTCGCCGGCCTGCTGCAGCGCGCCCAGGTCGCTTTTCTCCACTATGCATCGGATCCGCAGCGGGACTCCGTCGCGGAGCCTTTCGAGCAACTTCTCGCGGAGGGAATGCTGCACGCGGATACGCCAGGGCGCCGCATCACCTTCCTCAGGACGTTCACGGCGAGCGCCTGGTCTGAGAGCGGCCGCTCCCGGCTCAAGTCGCTCCTCGCAAACGCGCTGGAAATCCCCGGGGTGAAGTTGAGCTCGCGCGACCGTTTCCGTGCAATCTCGCGGCTGCTCGCGCTCGACGACCCGGAGGCGAAGGCCCTGCTCTCCGCGCAGATCGCCGCGGATCCCGGAGACGACGGGCGCCGCTACGCCTTCGCCGCCGCCGCGGCCGAGCGCAGCGCCGAGGCGAAGCGCGCCTACTTCGAGCGCTTCTTCAACGAGCAGGGCCTGCCCGAGAGCTGGATCGATGCGGCGCTCGGCCCGTTCAACGCGGTCGAGCACGCCGAGATGACCCAGCCCTACCTCGATCTCGCGCTCGCCGCCCTGCCCGAATTCAAGCGCACGCGCAAGATCTTCTTCGTCAACAGCTGGCTCGCCGCCTTCATCGGAGGACAGGTGGACGCCGCCGCCCTTGAACAAGTGGAGAGTTTCGCAAGGCAGCCCGAGCTCGAGCCCGACCTGAAGCTCCAGCTCCTCGAAGCGATGGACGGACTCGCGCGCACCGTCAAGATCCGAGCGAGGTTTGCGAGGCTCCTGCCCTGACGGGCTTGCGGGCGTCAATCCGGTGCGCCGGCGGAGTAGGCGCGCTCGATCTCGGGGCCGAATTTCTTCTGCACCTTCTCGCGTTTGACTTTCAGAGTCGGCGTGAGCAGCCCGTTCTCGACCGTCCAGGGTTCCCGAGTCGTCACCACGCGCCGCACCCGGATGTAACGCGGGAATCCCTTCAGGCGCTCGTTGGCGCGCTGGACGAGATTCTTTTCGTCAGTCTCCTTGGTCACCGCCACGAGCGTCAGGAACGGGCGACCTTCGCCGATCAGGATGCCCTGTTCGAATACTCCATCCCCGAGGATGGCGAGCTCCACGTCCTGGGGCGGAAGCTTTTCTCCGTTCGAAAGGACGAGTACGTCTTTCAGGCGCCCGCGTATGAAGATCCTGCCGTCGGCGATTTCCGCAAGATCGCCGGTATGGAGCCACCCGTCGCGATCGAGCGATTTGGCGCCCGCTTCGGGATTGTTCCAATAGCCCTTCATGATGCTCGGGCCCCTTGCCAGCAGTTCGCCGCCCGCAGCGATTCGCACTTCGACGTTGTCGAGAGGCATGCCGACCGACTCGGGAACGTTGCCCTCCGGGCGGTTCACCGAGATCACCGGTGAGGCCTCGGTCATTCCGTATCCCTGGAGGACCGGCAACCCCAGGCCCAGGAATATCCATGCGATCGACGGATCGAGCGGGGCGCCGCCGAGCACCGCGAGCCTCATCCGGCCCCCGAGCCGCGCGAGCACCGGGCGGGCGACGCGCTCGCGCAGGAGCGCGAGAACGATCCGATCCGCGATGCCCGCTTGGCCGCGCTCGCTGCGCCCTCCGGCCGCCACCACGAGGTCGAAGAGCCGCCTTTTCAGCGGTGACTTGGCGAGCGCTTCGTTGACTCGCGCGGCGAATTTTTCGAAAACCCGCGGCACCGCAAACATTATCGTGGGGCGCTCGCTCGCGAGGTCCTCCGCGAGCTGCGAGATCGAGCGGGTGTAAGTGACCTTCGCGCCGATCGCAAGCGGCAGGTAGTAGCCGCCGGTGCGCTCGAACATGTGCGAAAGCGGAAGCAGGGAGAGAAATACGTCGTCGCTCCGCGCGAGGCGCAGGTGCTCGCAGGCGGAGACGTTCGCGAGGATGTTGCCGTGCGTGAGCATCACTCCCTTCGGCCTGCCTGCCGTTCCCGAGGTGTAGCAAATCGTGGCAAGAGCGCCGTCTTCGAGCGGCGCTGCTTCGAACGCGGGCGCCTGCCTCGGGAGCACCGCCTCGACCACATCATGGCCGCTGCCCGGATCGGCGGCGAGGCACAGCACGCGCGGCAGCGACGCGGCCACGGCCTGCAGCGCGTCTGCCATGCGGCTGCTCTCGGCCACGAGCAGGCGCGCGCCGCTGTTCTCCAAGCACCAGGCGACGTTTTCCGGGTTGTCGTCCGCGTAGAGCGGCACGACGACCAGACCGAGCCCGAGCGCACCCTGGTCGGCTGCGACCCAGTGGATGCCGTTTTTCAGGCACAACGCGACGCGGTCACCCGGCGCGAGGCCCTCGCCGCGCAGAAACGCCTGCCAGCGCGCCGCGTACGCGGCGATTTCGCGTGCGGAGACATCCCGCCAGCTGCCCTCGGCGAATTGGCGGTAGAGAATTCGCTCGGGCGTGGCGAGATGGGCGCCGAGAAGACCCGCGATGTTTGCCATGGCGGGGCTGTGTTAGGCTGCGGTCCCGTTATTGAGGCCCATCCAGCCCATCATGCTGAATCCGCCGTGAGCGTGCAAGCCTTCTTCGCCTCCTGTCCGAGAGGCCTCGAATCGCTCCTCGCCGAGGAGCTCGGCGGGTTCGGCGCGAAGAAAACCGACCCCGTTCCGGGTGGGGTCGCATTCGAGGGCGAGATGGTCGCCTGTTATCGGGCCAACCTCGAGTCACGGCTCGCCACGCGCGTGCTGATGCGGCTAGGCCGTGCGCCGTACCGCGAAGAGGAGGACGTATACGAAGCGGCGCTCGCGGTGAAGTGGCCCGAATGGTTCAGCGAGACGCAAAGCATTCGCGTCGACGTCAACGCGATACGCTCTCCGCTGAAGAGCCTCGAATTCACGACTCTGCGAATCAAGGACGCGGTGTGCGACCGGTTTCGCGCGGATCGCGGGCGGCGGCCCGACGTCGACACGCGCTCCCCCGAGGTGCGCATCCAGGCTTTTCTCGACAAGGCGGAGGTCACGCTTTACCTCGACACGTCCGGCGAACCGCTCAACAAGCGCGGCTACCGCAGGGACGCGGGCGAAGCCCCGCTGAAGGAGAACCTCGCCGCCGGCATCGTCCGGCTCACGGGTTGGAACGCAAGCGAGCCCCTTCTCGACCCCATGTGCGGCAGCGGGACGCTCGTCGTCGAGGCGGCGATGATGGCGCTCGCGATCCCGCCGGGACACGCGCGCGCCTTCGGCTTCGAGCGCCTCGCCGGATTCGTTCGCAGGCGGTGGAACGAGGTGCGCGACGCGGCGCTCGCCCGCCGCAAGCCGAACGAGCGGCTCCCGATTTTCGCCCGCGACCGCTACGGCGAGGAGCTCAAGAAAGCCCGCCTCAACCTCGAGGCGGCTGGCCTCGCCGACTGCGTCGAACTCAAACAGGCCGACGTTCTCGATAGCGGCGCCCCGGCGCGCGCGGGGGTGCTCCTCGCCAACCCGCCCTACGGCACCCGGATCGGCGAGCAGGCGGTGCTCGCGGAGTTCTACCCGAAGCTGGGCGATACGCTGAAGAAATACTACGCGGGCTGGCGTTGCTACCTCTTCTCGGGGGATGCGCGACTTCCGAAGCTGATCAGATTGACCGCGTCCAAGCGCACGCCGCTTTACAACGGCCCCCTGGAATGCCGGCTCTACGAGTATCTCGTCGTCGCCGGATCCAACCGCAAGAAGTCCACTCCATCGCGCACGAGCGGACCGGGCACCTAGCGCATCTGGCTGCGCGCGCTCGATACCGCCAGGAAGATTTCGCGCAGGAACACCAACAGCGCGACGATGAAGGCGAGCATCGCGGCGATGAACAGCAGCCCGATGAACTTCGACAGATCGACGTCGATGAACGCGTCGACGAAGGCGACCGCAATCAACAGTCCGACGAAAAGCGCGCAAATCACCGAGAGCACGATCGAGCCGTAGACCAGGCGCACGCGCCGGCTGAGGAGATCGAGTTCCTGGCGCGCCGCTTTCTGTCCCGCAGGCTGCAGCTGGCGCAGCCGGTCCTCGAGCGTGCGGCTGCGGTCGACCGCGCGGCCGAGGCGATTGGAGAGCACGCCGATGATCGTCCCCACCGCGGTGAGCAGAAACACCGGCGCCACGGCCAGCTGGATGAGCCGCGTGACGTCGATGACGTTTTCGGGATTCACCATGGGAGCCCTTCCTGACTGCCGCCGCGCTTCACACCATCGCTTTCCGCAACTGGTGCTTGAAATGGTGGATGTGGTTGAGCGCGATCTTCAGCTTGCCGCGATCCTTTGCGGCGAGCGCCTCGTCGCGCTTTTTCTGCCACTCGCCGATCTTGGTCTTGATCGCGGTCTTGTCGACGCCCTTGACTTCGTGGTGCACGTGCATGTCGATATTGAGCGCCTTGCAGAGCGCAGCGAGCAGATGGTCCTTGTTCAGCTGCGTGTAGCCCTTCACCGCCTCGTGCTCGATTCCGGCTGCGATCTCGCGCAGCTCGGCGAGAGGCTTGCTCTTCAGCTCAGGAAAAGTGTGGGCCATGCGTCCTCCTGTTGATCATCTCAGATGATACTGTAGCGCGTCCGCGGCAGCTACCGGAGCTGCCCGTTGGCGTCCCCTATGCGTCTTCCGACGATGATGAGATCGCGTTCGACTCCGTCCAGGGCAGCAACCTTCGGCAGCTCCCCCCACCGCAGGAATCCGAATCGCTCGAACAACGCAAGGCTCGGTTCGTTGTGGCCGAATATGAACCCCAGCAGCGTGTCGACCCCGAACGTCGGCGCGTGAGCCAACGCTTGGGTCAGCAGATAGGAGCCGAACCCCCGCTTTCGGAACGCCTCGTGAACGTAGACGCTCAGTTCTGCAGTCTTGGCGTATGCCGGGCGGCCGTAAAACGAGGAAAAGCTGAGCCAGGCCACGACGCGACCTGCGTCCTCGACGACCCAGAGTGGCCTGCGATTCGGCGTGTGCTCCTCGAACCAGTGCACCCGGCTCTCGACCGAGACAGGCTCGGTATCGGCCGTCACGATCCGAGAGGGAATCGTGGAGTTGTAGATCTCCACGATCTGCGGCAGGTCGCGTCGAGTTGCCGTCCTATGCGAGGGCTCAGGCATCGACCCCTCTCAAGTACCTGAGTTGGACGATGCCGCTCGGATATGCGTTCGTCTCGACAAGCTTCAATGCCTCTTGGGTCCCGCCAGACGCGAACAGGGGAATTCCCGCACCAAGTGTCACCGGGACCACGGAGACGATGTACTCGGAAATAAGACCTTCTCGCCGAAATGAACCCGCGAGCTCGCCGCCCCCGACGACCCATGCGCGATGCAGCTTGCGCGCGTGCAATTCGCTTACCATTTGGTGGGGGTCTTGATTCGTCAAGGTCACGCCAGGTTCGTTGATTTTTATTCTTCCATGCGAGAACACCCAGCATGGCTTCCCGGGATAGGGCCATTCGCCAAGCGTAAGGCACTGCGCATAGGTTCGACGGCCCAGCAGGACCGCATCGATCGACGCGTAAAAGGCTGCGTAGCCATAATCCTGGCCCTTGCCTTCGAACGCGGAGAGCCATTCAACCCCGCCATCGGAAGTGGCGATGTATCCATCGAGGCTCGCTGCAACGTAATAGACGACCTCTGGCACTGCGGCTCCTGCTTGATGCCTAACGGCTTGGTGAACTGCTACGACGATTTGCGCTTGCGAGACGAGGTGCTGGCGGCGGGTCGGTTCGACTTTGGCTTAGGCAGAGCAGTCCATGGGCCTAGGGCTCCCAAAGCTTCCTCCTCGCTGATGACCTTCGCGCGTTCTCTCACTTCGAGCGGAACCCATTTTGGAAACGGGACCTCCCTGTTCACATGGCGTCCCGAGGCGGTGTGCTCTTGCCGCACCTGCGTGACATGATTCTTAGGGAATCTCTCGGCCACGCGGACAAGGGCGGGCCAGAGTCGGCGATGAACCAAGGTTACTTTCCCTTCGACCAGGCGGCATACGAGAACATCGCCTGATTCGACTACTGCCTGAAGAACCGTGAAGATTTCTTGGGCCTTCGGATGACTCCACCAGCTGCCTGTAATCGGCTCGCTCACTACTGCCTCGGCTAGCCGGGGCACCGGACCTTTGCCCGATGCGAGCACGACCCCGTGCTTTTGTACGAAAGACTTTGCCTGATCGATGGTCATGACGCTCGCGGCCGGGCGCATGCGGTTGTCAGGCGCGGGGGATGCGCCTCGTGACTGCTATTTTCCGAGGTGCTTGTCGAAGAACCGGGCGATCTCCGTGAACGCCTCCTTGGTTTCCGGTGCGCCGACGTCGCGGTAGTACTGCGCGTGCGATTGCCCTTCGAAGACCTGCAACGCCGCTTCGACCCCGGCTTCGCGCAGCTTGCGATGCACGCGCACCGTGTTGGAGAGGAGCAGATCACGCGTCCCGGTGGTGAGGATCGCCGGCGGAAAACCGCGCATGTCGCCGTAGACCGGCGAGAGCATCGGGTCCCTGAGATCGCGGCCATTGGTGTAGAGGGCTGCGCGCTTGTCGCAGTTCGCTCCGTACGCCACCAGGACATTGTCGAGCATCGCATTGGTCTGGAAGGAGTCGCCGACACCGGTCAGATCGGACATCGGTGTGCCGGGTGCAATCGCGGCCGGCAGTGGGAGCTTCTCCTGCCTGGCGCGCAGGACCATCGCCAAAGTCAGGTTGCCGCCTGCCGAAGAGCCGAAAATAGCCATGTTCTTCGGCCGCGCCATCTTGCTCGCGGCCTTCCACACCGTAATGGCGTCGTCGAGGGCGGCTGGATAGGGATGGTCGGGCGGCATTCGATAGTCGACCGAGATCACCTTGAAGCGTCCGAATCCCGCCATGTAGACCGCTTCGACGGTTCCGGACTCGCCCGGGAAGCTGACGAAACAGCCGCCATGAACGTGGACCAGCAGCCGGTTGCGGTTCTCCGGCGGGATCACCGCCGGCGTGACCCTATACGCCTTCACCCCGTCGATCGTCGTCGACTCGACCTTGACGCCAAGGGCTTCGCGCAACGCCGGTAGCGCCTTCATGGTGGCCTGGTAGCCCACGTTGACCTGCTCCTTCCAGGCCTCGGCCGTCGTCGGGATCACGTTCCAGGTCGGGGTGAGCGGCGCCGCAATCTGCTTTTGCATCTGCGGGCTGACGGTGTCCGGCACCGGCACCGTCTTGGCCGGCAGCTCGCGCGGCCCCGGCGCGGGCGTCTGCGCGACGGCATGCGGCGCCAAGAGGGCGATCGCGGCCGCGAAACACGCGAGGCTGGGCGCGAGCTCTGAGCGAAGCGACGAAAGAACTGCCGATGAACCTCGCTGAGTGAATTCGGAACGGATTTTCATGGCGTTTCTCCTCGATTTTCGTTTGCCCGCGCGCAGGGTGCACTCTCCTCTTGCGCACCTCTGCGCTCTAATGTTCGCGTGGAGCGGTGCCCCGCTCTTTGGCGCGTCCGCTCCCGAACGCGGCCTTAGGCCCCTTCCAGTATCTGAGGAGGACGGTAAAGGTGATGTAGTGCGTCACCAGCAGGGCAGGAACCCAGAATGCGGGGATCCAGTACGCAGGCCCCATGTGGGCCGCCGCACCATAAACCGTGGCGAGTGCTATGGCGGCGATCAGATCCACGGTGCCCTCGACGTTGAAGACCCACACCAGAAGCCGCGCCCCGCGAGCGTTGAGGGCTACGGCGGGAATGGCAACGACAGCCAGTAATGCAGCAAGCAAGTCACCGAAGGCCGCTGGATAGGCGAACTGTGGAGCTAAGCCGGCGTAGGTACCCCCGGGAGCTAAGAACATCAAGCCAAGGTGGCGGAAAGCGTGCAGCAGCAGAATCGGGAGTAGCACGGACCTCGGCCTCAGCTCGTGGAGTCTTGGAATTAGATAGATCTTGGCCGCGATCCAGAACACCAGGGTGCTGAAGAGGAGATTAACCGTGAGGATGTTCAAGGGGACTCTCTCATTCGTTCGCTGACATGCGGAGCGGCCAACGTTCGCGTTGAGCGGACGCGCAGTTAGAGGTCACGGTCGTCACAGGCAATTTCCCAAGGCGCACCCGACGAAATGCTCCCCTGCGGCAAACGCCAGCATCGAGTAGGGCAACGACAGGACTGCCACCGCGGCTTTTAGCCACGGACGAACGGAAGTCAACGAAAACAGTGCGAGTGCCAAGATCCACGGAACGAACTCGGCGACATCGAACGCTGCCCACGAGAACACCTCATCGGGACGATCCGGCCATGCGAGCCCGTATAAAACAGCGACCGAGATCAAGCAGGCGGCCGGCAAAGTCAGAAGCAGAGCCAGAATCGCAAGCCATGTACGTCCTATGTACACCACCTGAGCTCCTTGATCGGCAACCGCTTGAGCATGAAGGCCGAATTCGAAGGACACAACGCCGAGAACTCCTGCGTCTGCTGGATCGCCACCGGCGCGGCTTCACGCAGCACGCGGGCATAACCCAACCGTTCGAAGAAGCGCTCCGCCGTGCTGGTAAGGAGATAGATTTCTTCTGCCCCTTGAGACTGGGCGAAGAGCTCAGCCTGTGCCACAAGGGCGGTACCACAGCCTCGACCGCGACACTTCGAACTGACCGCGAGCGATCGAAGTAATGCTACGGATTCGTACAGCTCGAGTCCTACGATTCCGTCCGGAGCGCTCATTGAGCCACATCCGAAGAAGTGCTCCAAGTGTGCGTCGGTTAGGTCGGAATAAGGCAATCCCGCCTCCCCCAGAATGCGCGTCACAGCCGACGCCGGTGGATGCGGAAACACGTTCATCATTGCCGGCTGACGTGTGAAGTCTGAAATCAGCGGCGCGCTTGCGCGCGCCCTCCGCATTGTTTCTCCGGATCAAACGATGTTGAGGTGCTCGATCCCCTGCGAGATGTCCCGGTTCTTCGCTTCCTTGGAGTACAGCTTGATCTGCAGGCGCAGGTCGTTCACGCTGTCGGCGTTCCGGAGCGCGTCCTCGTAGCTGATCTTGCCCGCCTCGAACAGGTCGAACAGCGACTGATCGAAGGTCTGCATGCCGAGCTCGCGCGACTTCTTCATGATCTCCTTGATCTCGTGCACCTCGCCCTTGAAGATCAGGTCGGAAATGAGCGGGGAGTTGAGCATGATCTCGACCGCGGCGCAGCGGCCCTTGCCTTCCTTCAAGGGGATGAGGCGCTGCGAAATGAACCCCCGCAGATTGAGCGACAGGTCCATCAGCAGCTGTTGGCGCCGCTCCTCGGGGAAGAAGTTGATGACGCGGTCCAGGGCCTGGTTGGCGCTGTTCGCGTGCAGCGTCGCGAGGCACAGGTGGCCGGTCTCGGCGAAGGCGACCGCGTGATCCATCGTCTCGCGGTCGCGGACCTCGCCGATCAGGATGACGTCGGGCGCCTGGCGCAGGGTGTTCTTGAGCGCGGTTTGCCAGTTCACGGTGTCGACGCCGACTTCGCGCTGGGTGATGAGGCAGCCCTTGTGCGGGTGGGTGAACTCGATCGGGTCCTCGATGGTGATGATGTGGCCGTGGGAGTTCTCGTTGCGGTAGCCGACCATCGCGGCGAGCGTGGTGGATTTGCCCGAACCCGTGGCCCCCACCATGATCACGAGGCCGCGCTTGGCCATGATCACGTCCTTCAACACGGTCGGAAGGCCGAGGTCCTCGATCTTGGGTATGACGGTGGTGATCGTTCGCAGCACGAGGCCGATGTTGGCTTGCTGAACGAAGGCGTTGACGCGAAATCGGCCGATGCCCGCGGGATTGATCGCGAAGTTGCACTCCTTGCTCGCTTCGAACTCGGCGGCCTGCCTGTCGTTCATGATCGAACGGGCGAGGTCAGCGGTGTGCGCCGGAGTAAGCGGCTGGTTCGAAACGGGCGTCATCTTTCCGTCGACCTTGATCGCCGGAGGAAAACCGACGGTGATGAAGAGGTCCGAACCCTTCTTCGTCACCATCAGCCGAAGCAGGTCGTACATGAATTTGATTGCCTGTTCGCGTTCCATATCTGCCTTTCTGAAGCCTAAAGCGGAAAGTCTACCCGCCTACGCCGCAATGTCCCAGTCTGACTCACGTCAACCCGGGAAATTGTCCTTGTTCGCGGCCTTGCCGCGCGCTTCGGCCGAAGAGATGACGTTGCGTTTCACCAGGTCCTGCAGGTTCTGGTCCAGGGTCTGCATGCCGAGCTGCTGCCCGGTCTGGATCGCCGAGTACATCTGCGCGATCTTGTTCTCGCGGATGAGGTTGCGGATCGCCGGCGTGCCGATCATGATCTCGTGCGAGGCGACCCGGCCCGAGCCGTCCTTGGTCTTGCACAGCGTCTGGGCGATGATCGCGCGAATCGACTCGGAGATCATCGCGCGGATCATCTCCTT
>Ga0137409_10008461_pt1 | contig 10503 bp, 13 predicted proteins | sample CZODoug1_16funga_FD_122059 | JGI IMG/M metagenome (GOLD analysis project Ga0137409, IMG submission 122059) | Vadose zone soil fungal communities from Angelo Coast Range Reserve, California, USA - CZODoug1_16fungal (Hybrid Assembly) | ecosystem: Environmental > Terrestrial > Soil > Vadose zone... | reverse complement strand
CCCATCACCGGCGTGTTGTTGGTGGGACGGTTGTCCACGACGGTGACGTTGGTCAGGGCAATGTTGCCCGCGTTGCTCACGCTGCCGCTGTAAATCAGCACCTCGCCGGGACCAACCGGATAAGTCGGACAACCTTTGACAACGCTGATCTGCGGCGTCGTGAGCAGTGGACAGGCGGCGGCAGCAGTCGTCGTTACGTTGCTGCCGGTGCAGAGGGCGTTGCCGCGCGCCGTCTACTACTGCCGTTCTTCGACTCGCGAGCCAACGCAGGATGCGTGGCTTCGCGACCAATCCGATTCCAAACGTCACCAGCGGAAGAATCCGCACCAGACCTTCCGGCAGCGTCACGGAATCAAATTCGAGTTCATATTCGTGATAAGGTGAAAAATTGCCGTTCACATACGACATGGTCTTGCGCATTCCAGGCACCGCATGGATGCTGGTCACTTTCCCGGTGACCTCACTTCCCGCGGGAATCACCGCTTGGTCGAAAGCGTATACCGTCTCCGTAATTTTCCCGGAAACAACCTGACCGACCGCTGCGATGCGCACTTTCTGGTCCACCGCGACACGCAGGGCGGTCCCTGCCGGCACTTTCAACAGGATCACGGAGTCCGGAGCGGACGGAGCGATAGTTTCTGAAGTCGGAGGCGCACAAACCGACGGCAATGAGTCCTCGCGTGGGATTTCGCTACAACCACCTGAAACAGTAGTCTGCGCTGGCAGTGCGACAGGAAAGGTTAAAAAAAACAGAAATGGGAGAAAGCGGCGGCGGTCGCTCCCCTTGCGGGGAAGGAAACCTAGAAACAAATAGCGGTCACCACTGATGCCTGATACTGAGACACTGGCAGCGACCGCATTCGGACCGGGAATTGTGACGACCTGAACGCCTCGTTCTCTGGCAGCGGCCACCAGCGCGACCCCCGGATCACTGATCACCGGAGTGCCGGCGTCGGTGATGAAGGCGACGTCCCGCCCGTCTGTAAGGATGCGCAGGATGCGTTCGAGGGCGCGGTCCGACGAATGTTCATGGAAGCTGATCAGCTCGGCGTGCGAGCCGGCGTGGTGGAGCAGCGGTTTGCTGTGGCGCGTGTCCTCGGCGGCGACGACCGCCACCCGCTTCAGTGTGTCGGCGGCGCGGGGCGAGAGGTCGCCGAGGTTCCCGAGCGGGGTCGCGACGACGTAGAGGGTGCCGGCCACGTCACCACGTCACCCGCCAGGGGAGACGGCCGTAGAAGCCCGCCGCTTGCAGCACGTAGCGATGCTCGCGCGTCGCATCCTTGAGGATCTTCAACGCGGTCCCCGGCATCATGACCTCGGCGCCCTCGAGCAGCTGGAGCGCCCAGTCGGTGAGCGCCGTGGACAGCTCTTCGGGCCGCACCACGCCGTCCGGCGTGTCGGTGCCGCGCGGCACGCTTAGCAGTGCCAGCGCCTGATGCGTGTCCACGATCGCGGCCGTCACCTTCTGCGCGCGCCGCCTGGCCTCGCCGGGGAATTCCCGCTCGACGCCGTCCACGATCCGCCAATACAGCTCGCGGTACGTGTTGACCAGCGCCGTCGCGGCCTGGGCGGGAAGCTCGTCGGCGGCGGGGAACGTTCCGGCGCACATCGCGGGCACGGCGCCGTCGGGCCCCGGATCGAACAGGGACTCGAGGTAGCGGGCGGGCGGGATGTTGTCGGGTTTGTCGCAGAAATGCCCGCTCAGATACTTCCCCTGATCGAACTTCAGGTAGGAGACCCGGCCGTTCGAGATCAGCTCCAGCACGCCCGTCACCTTTTGCTGCTGCAACACCGGAAAGAATTTCTCCGGCTCCTTGACGTCGATGCCGCGCGGCTGGTAGACGCCGGCGCAGGCCGTGTACATCCACGCGAGCTGCTCCATCGGCGCGGCGCAATAGGTTAGATCGCCGCGTTCCACTTCCGTGCGCATGCGCTTCAGCGCTTCGGTGATCGTGATGACGTGACGTCCCGCGGTGTGCAGCGACGCCGCGTTGACCGCCTCACCCTTCCGGAAGAACAGCAGCACGCACTCGTCGGGCAGGTGCGCCGCGAGGTAGCCGTCGATGCGGCCGTCGCGGTCGCGCTTGGCGTAGGCGAGCAGGTTGTCGAGATGAATGAATGCGAGTCGGGTACGATGAATAAGCCGGCTCACCTGCGGAAACTGGAGATCCGCGAGGCGAACCGGCGAATTCGTCAGGCGAGCAGTGCTCGCGCGCATCGTCCTCCGGTGCGGAAGCTACAGAAGATGTTGGTCGATCTTTTGCTCGAACGCCTGCGCCGGATAGGCACCCACCAGCGTGTCCACGTGGAGTCCGTCCTTGAAGAATAGAATACTCGGAATCGAGCGGACGTTAAAGCGCATCGCCGTCGCCTGGTTGGCGTCCACGTCCACCTTCACGATCTTCACCTTGCCGTTGTACTTGCCGGCGAGCTGGTCCATGATCGGCGCCACCATGTGGCACGGCCCGCACCAGGTCGCCCAGAAATCGACCACCGCGAGCCCTATGTGCTGCTCCACTTCCGCCTGAAATGTGGCGTCCGTGACCGCGGCGAGATGCTTCACATCTTCCATAACCCTTCACGCTCCCCTGAGAGACGTTAGTTTGACTTTCTATGAACCCGTCTGTTGCTCACGTCGGCATCGCCGTCACCAGCATCACCGAGTCGCTGGCCTTTTATCGCGACGTCTTAGGCCTCGCTCCGGGACGTCCGGAAACCGCTGACGGCGCCACGATCGTGAGCCTGCATTTCGGCGGCGTCGACGTCGAACTGCTCGAACCGAGCGATCCGGCCAGCCCCGTGGCGAAGTTCCTTGCAAAACGCGGGCCCGGCATCCACCACATCTGCTACCGCGTGTCCGATCTCGACGCCACGCTGGCGCGCTGCCGTGCGGCCGGCTATCGACTGGTCGATGAGACGCCCCGGCGCGGGGCCGGCGGACGGCGCATCGCTTTTCTGCATCCCAAAACGACCAACGGCATTCTGCTGGAGCTGACTGAGTAGGTGGAACGCCCGGCTCTAGGGCCTGGTTCCCGTCTCCGCCTGGGGGCAGCGCCCCCCCGGACTGCCCGCACTCTCGAGATGGACATCGTAGACCAGCCAGCCGCCGCTGCGCGTTCGCACCACGTCGATCGGCAACACCTGATTGCAATTCGTGCGCTGGATCTCCACGCGGAAGGTCCGCAGCTCGTCGTGACCCGGCACGAGCAACGGGCCTTCCAGGATGACATAGCCCGTATGGGCGAGATACTTCTGGATCACCGTGACGCGCTGCTGCAGAACGCCGGGATTCATGTTGTCGGCCGCCGGCCCCCGCTCCGTACCCCAGAGTTGGCCCATGCGGCTGAGATCGTTTGCTTTGACAGCGGCGAGAAACTGCTTGACCGACTCGTTCATCGACTGCGGGACCGGCGCTCCCGCCCCGGGATTCTTGCCGCAGGCGGTGCTGCCGGCGAGCAGGAGCAGGGTAAGCGCGAGCCGTCGCTTCACGAGGCAAGACCTGTGGTCGGGGTGACCCGAAGGTAAGACACCATGCGTCTCTACGTCAACATTGATCACGTCGCGACTATCCGCGAAGCGCGCAAGACCGACGAGCCCGATCCGGTCCAGGCGGCCGCGGCCGCCGAGCGTGCGGGCGCGGACGGCATTACGGTGCATCTGCGCGAGGACCGCCGCCATATCCAGGACGCGGACGTCATCGCGCTCGCGCGCAGCGTAAAGACCGTGCTCAATCTGGAGCTTGGCGCCCATGCGGAAATCGTGCGGATCGCGACACGCCTGAGGCCCGCGCCGTTTCAGGCGACGCTCGTGCCGGAGAAGCGCCAGGAGATCACCACCGAGGGGGGACTCGCGTTACGGAAGGGCGATCGACGGCTGAAGGGCGCGATCGCGCGACTCAAAGACGCCGGGATTCGCGTGAGCCTGTTCATCGATCCGTCCGTGAAGACGATCGATGTCGCGCGCGCGCTCGGTGTTCCCGCTATCGAAATCCACACTGGACGCTACGCGCACTCGTGGCGTCGCGGCGATGCGGCGCTGAAAGAATTACGACGCGCCGCTACACACGCGAAGCAGATTGGCCTCGCCGTCCATGCGGGGCATGGGCTCACGTACCAAAACGTCAAGCCGGTCGCCGCGATTCCAGAAATCGAGGAACTGAACATCGGGCATTCGATCGTCAGCAACGCGGTCTTTTGGGGGCTCGAGGAAGCCGTGCGGCGGATGGTACAGCTCGTTAAGAACTGAGAAACGTCACAACCTGCCTGATGACGGCGGGATCGCTCACGATCCGATGATGCCCCAACCCGGTGGTCGTTACCAGCTCGGCCCCGGGCCAGGATCGCGCGATGGCCGCGCCATCATTCCAGCCGACCTCCCGATCATCCCGATCGTGGATCACGAGCAGCGGCACACGCATCTCGGGTGCGAATGCGGGAATGTTCAGGTCCTTCCAGGAGAAGCCCAGCCGCCGCTCCAGCCGGCCACGCATCGACGCCATGACCGGGCCGTGGACGCCGAGCAGCGCTTCGAATTGCGCGCTGTAGCTGTTCACGTTGGCCGACGGCGCGAGGAACACAGCGCGACGGATCTCGAGGCCTCGCCCAATCGCCAGCGCCGACGCGAACCCGCCCACCGAATGCCCGACGATGTGGCTGACGGGCCCGACCGTATTCACCACCGCTTGCACGGCGCGGGCGACCTCGGGACCCGAGCTGAGCCGCCCGGCAGATGCGCCGTGTCCCGGCGCATCAAAGGTCACCACGCGGTACCCCTGCGTGAGCAGCGCATTGCCGAGGTCGACGAAACGGGCGCCGCGGCTACCCCAACCATGAACCAGCAGGACCCTCGGACCGCCCTCGCCCCACGACCACGCCACAACGCGTCGTCCGCCGACGCGAACCGAGAAGCGCTGCGCCTCGCGCAGCCAGCCGGCCATCCGCTCGCTGATGGGACGGCGCGGGGGCGTGCAGAAAATCCGCTCGGCCCACAGCGCCGCGAGGCGGGGGGATGCCCGCTGCACGGCGCCGAAGGCCGCTCGAGTCAAACGGAGGGTTGCGCTCATGGTGACCGGTTAAGACCTCAACGCTTGCTCACTGGTAACAGTTTCGGCTGTCAGCGCTCGGCATCGATGTCGCAGCGGATCGGCGCGGCGGGCGCCGAGTGCGTGAGCGCGCCGATTGCGATCAGTGACGCACCCGCCTGGGCATAGGCGCGCACGACATCGACGGTAATGCCACCCGAGGCCTGGATCGTGACGGTGCGACCGGCCCGCTGAGCCCATGTGGCGACCCGTTCGGCCGGCTGGTTGTCCACGAGCAGGTGCGTGACGCCAGCGGCCAGCGCCGCGTCGAGCTGCGCATCCGATTCCACCTCCACGATCACCGGCAACCCGCGCTGCGCGGGGGGGGCGGCGCGCAACGCGTCAGCGAGCGACTTACCGGCCTGCGTCGCCAGCGCCCAATGATTGTCCTTCCAGAGCACGGCTGCGGCGAGCGACGCGCGGTTCTCGACCCCTCCCCCTGTCCGCACGGCATACAACTCGAGCTCGCGGAGACCCGGAGTCGTCTTGCGCGTGTGGGTGATCCGCGCGGAGGTCCCCTGCACCGCATCCACCGCGCGTCGCGTCAGCGTGGCGATCCCCGACAGTCGCTGGACGAAGTTGAGCGCGACTCGCTCGCCGGCGAGCAGGGCCGCCGCGGCGCCGCGGACCACCGCGATCGTCGCGCCGGCGTCGACCCACGCCCCCTCCGGGAGGCAGGGTGTCATCGCGGCGGCGGCGTCCAGCTCCCGAAAGACCGTCGCCAGGATGGGAATACCCGCGACCACGAATCCACCTTCCGCGACGAAGCGCGCTGCGACTCGGCGCTCGCCGAGAGACCCCAGGAGGCGCGTCGTCACGTCCTCGGTCGCGCGGTCTTCGGCGAGCGCGCGCCGCACTTCATCCAGGCCGAATGGCAGCGGCTCAACCAATCGCGAGCATCCGGTCGATGGCGCGCCGCGCCCGCGACGCGACCTCGGGTGCGACGGTCACGTCGTATTGCAGGTCGCGCAGCGCGTCGCGCAGTTTTTCCAGAGTGATCTGCTTCATATACCGGCATTCGGCCGACTCCAGGGCGGCGATAAACTCCTTGCCGGGATTCTCGCGCCGCAATCGATGCAGCACGCCCGTCTCGGTCGCCACGACGAACCGCCGGGCGGGAGAGATGCGCGCGCGCCGCATCATTTGCTCGGTGGAAACGATCTGGACACGCCCCGCGGCCCGGTCGCCCTCGGTCTCGGCGTAGTACATGGCGCTCGTCACGCAGCCACACTCGGGATGCACGAGGAACTCGGCGTCGGGGTTTTCGACGCGACGTTCTTCGAGGGTCTCCCGCGTCAGCCCGGCATGCACGTGACACTCGCCGAGCCACACGTCGAGCGGGCGGCCCGTCACTTTGCGCAGGTAGTTGCCCAGGTAAAGGTCCGGAAGGAAGAGCACCGGAACGTCGGGCGGCAATGCATTGATCACGGCGACCGCGTTCCCCGAGGTGCAGCAGTAGTCGGCCTCGGCCTTCACAGCGGCTGCGGTATTCACGTACGCGACGACGAGCCCGTTGGGGTGCGTCGCACGCCAGGCTCGCACATCGGCCGCCTGAATCGTGCTGGCGAGCGAGCAGCCGGCGGTGGGATCGGGACTCAGAATCCGCTTCTCCGGATTCGCGATCGCCGCCGTCTCGGCCATGAAGTGCACGCCGCAGATCACGAGGATCGGTGCATCGAGCTCGGTCGCGCGTCGAGCCATGGCGAGCGAATCGGCGACGACGTCGGCAATGTCCTGGATTTCGGGCCGTTGATAATTATGCGCGAGAATCGCGGCCTGGCGTTGCGTCCGCAGCTCATTGATCTCGGCGATGAGATCCCGAGTCGGAGTCGTTCGTGTGGAGGCGCCCATCGAATGCAGCTCCCATTGTTGTTGGTGCCAAGGCTGAGGGGCCGATTGGGTAACGCCTCAGTTCGTCGGGGATGACGAACCGCTCCCAGCCTGGAACGCGCGTCGCCGCGCGTCCGTGTGAATCATAATCGGGTTGTGAAGGGCCTACTCGGCCAGGATCTGGTGGACGCTCGCAACCGCAATCGAGCCCTCACCGACGGCCGACGCGACGCGCTTGGTACTGCCGCTGCGCACGTCGCCGACCGCGAAGACACCTGGCAGGCTCGTTTCGAGCAGGTGCGGCGCGCGGCGCAGCGGCCACTTCGCGGCTGCAAGCTCGTCGGCGGACAGCGCCGCACCAGTCTTGATGAATCCCTTCTGATCGAGCGCCAGGCAGCCGGCGAGCCACTTCGTGCTCGGCTCAGCCCCGGTCATGGTGAACACGTGGCGAATGTTCTGCTTCTCCACCGGTCCCGTGCGACCGGTCCGCCACGCGACCTGCTCGACGTGTCCGTTCCCTTCCAGACCCACGATCTCCGTGCGCGTGTGTAGCTCGACCCGCGGATGGGCTTCGATGCGGCTGATGAGGTAGCGCGACATGGTCTGCGCCAGGCCGTCACCGCGAATGAGCATGTGCACCCGCTTCGCGGTTTGCGCGAGGAACATGGCCGCCTGGCCCGCGGAGTTTGCGCCCCCCACGACGGCGATCTCTTCATCCGCGCACAGCTGCGCCTCCATCGGGGTGGCGGCGTAGTACACGCCGGCGCCCTCGAAGCGCGACAGGTTCTCAACCGCCAGGCGCCGGTACTCGACTCCACTCGCGATGATGATGGCACGGGTGAGCAATGGATCGCCGGTAGCCTCGCTGCACTGCACGCGGTACGGCTTCGTGCTGCAGTCGAGCCGGGCGACCTTTCTCGCGATGAGGATCTTCGTGCCGAACTTCTGCGCCTGATCGTAGGCGCGAGCCGCCAGCTCCTGGCCGGAGATGCCGAGCGGGAAACCGAGATAGTTCTCGATGCGCGAGCTGGTCCCCGCCTGCCCGCCCGGCGCGTTCCCTTCGATCATCACGACGTTCAGGCCTTCCGACGCCGCATACACGGCGGCACCGAGTCCCGCCGGCCCCGCACCGACGATCACGAGATCGCAGACCGCGGTGCGGTCGATCTTGGGATTCAGCCCGAGACAGTCGGCGACCTCCTGGATCGTGGGATTGCGCAGCACGAGGGTGCCGCGGCAGATCACCACTGGGATGTCGCCGGCGCTCACGTGGAACTGATCGAGCATCGCCTGACTGTCGGCATCGGTATCGAGGTCGACGAACTTGTAGGGATGCCCGTTGCGGGTGAGAAACTCGCGGATCTGCAGCGATCCCTGGCAGTGATTCGATCCGAGCAACAGCACGTCGCCGAGGCCCTGATCGATCAGCTGCAGGCGGCGCAGGATGAACGCGCGGAGGAAAATGTCGCTCAGCTCGGAGTCGGTCTGGATGAGCTGGAGCAGCTCCTCGCGGGGGACCTCGATGACGTCACCAGGGGTGCTCGCCTGGATGCGGGCGAGGAAACGCCCGCCCGCCAGAATCGACCGCTCGCCCGTGAACATCCCCTCACTAAAGCTCGGCACGTCCTCTCCCGCCCAGCGTTGCGGGCGGACGAGGTCGAGCCGCCCCGCCACGACCACGAAGATCTTGGTCACCGGTTCGCCCGCTTCGCCGAGGATTTCGCCCGCGTCGATCTTGCGCCGCCGGCCGTGGGGTTCGATGCGGGCGATTTGCGCAGACGTCAGTCGAGGAAAGGCTTCGGCCTGGCGGGCGGCCTGGGCCGGGGTTGCTGGAGCAGCTGGGGCGGCGGTCATGACTTGAATACTATCCCTCAGGGGAAGAGCTTCCGGCATGGCCCAACAATGCAAGCATCTCGTGCAGGTTCGCGACGTCCAGCCCAAAACGCCGGACGGGTGCGAGGAATGTCTTTCGAGCGGCGACGAGTGGGTGCACCTGCGGCTCTGTCTGGAGTGCGGGCACGTCGGCTGCTGCGATGACTCGATCAACCGGCACGCCACGAAGCATTTCCATAAGACCAAACATCCGATCATGCGCAGCTTCGAGCCGGGTGAGGACTGGGGATTCTGTTATGTCGACCAGCTCATGTTCGAGCCCGCGCCGCGGCCGCACTGATCAGTCGGGGCGCCGTGGATGGCGCCGCAGCCCATCGGCGGCATTATCGATCCGGATGATATAGGCGCGGATCGATTCGCCGTGGTCGCGGCGCGGCAGGACGAAGTGGCGGTCGTCGGGCTTCACGCTCTTCAGATCGTCGACCATCAAGTCTCCGCCGTGCGCCTCGACCGCCTTCTCAAAGCGCTCGACGGCCGACAGCAAATTCGCCAGATCATCCGGACCTTCGGCTCCTGTGACCGCGACGCCGCGCCGCCGTAGGCGGTCACCCACCTCGGCCAACGCGGCGGTGCGCGCGTCCTTTTCTTCTTCCCGATCCATGTCTTGAGTCTAACCCGTTTACGCCGACTCGCGAGGCGCTTCCGCGGCCGCCGGCACCCGGCGCTGGGCCAGCTGCAGCCCGGCCCCGGCGAGTCCAACGACCAGGGCGAGAAGACCCCAGCCCGCTCCGGCATCGCGAACGCCGAGCAGCGCATCGAGCGACAGCGCGCCGGGACCCGTGAACGCGACGCTCAAGGCCGCGACTCCCAGGAGCAGCGTGTACTCATAGCCGCCGTTGTGGGCGAAGAAACCCTTTGCGGCGTGCGCACTCACCCCCGCCACGACCATGACGGACAACAACACCGCCGCGGCGATCGGCGTCGCCAGGCCGAGTGCGAGCAGCAGGCCGCCCACCACCTCGGCGAGTCCCGCGAACAGCGCCTTACGCCGTCCGGGCACGAAGCCGAGCTGTTCCAAGAAGCCCCCCGTGCCCGTCAATCCGTAACCGCCGAACCAGCCGAACAGCTTCTGCGCGCCGTGCGCGGCCAGCGTCAAGCCGACCACCAGGCGCAGAATCAAGATTCCGATACTCATTGTCGTCCTCACAGCTTTCTAGTGGAATGGAACTATCTAGCGGATAGGAAGGTCGCCATGTCGCTTCCCGATGTCAAGGGGCTTTCTTTGGGGAAGTGTTTGGAGTACACTTGACACCATGACGAAGCCGGTGGATTCCCAATGCCAGGCGTTCCAGACTGCGATGCAGGTCCTGGGTCGCCCCTGGAATGCGCTGATCCTCAACGTCTTGCAGGTGGGTCCCCTGCGGTTCAGCGAGCTCTCCGAGCGCGCGAAAGGTCCGGGGGACAAGGTCCTGTCGGCTCGGCTGAAGGATCTGGAAGCCCGCGGGTTGCTCGTGCGTCACGTCGAGGCGGGGCCGCCCGTGCGCGTGTGCTACGAGCTGACCCGCAGCGGGCGCACCTTCGGCCTGCTCGCCGAGGCGATTGAGCGTTGGGGACGGGAGCTCGTACAAGAGGCGAAGCCACGCCGGCGATAAAACACAATTGGAGCGTGATTGCTGTGTCGGATAATACGGGAATAGAAGTTGGCATCGACAGTTTCGCAGCAGCGTACGACGAAGCAAGCCTCGCGGTCAGTCCATCGC
>Ga0137409_10008460_pt1 | contig 10504 bp, 8 predicted proteins | sample CZODoug1_16funga_FD_122059 | JGI IMG/M metagenome (GOLD analysis project Ga0137409, IMG submission 122059) | Vadose zone soil fungal communities from Angelo Coast Range Reserve, California, USA - CZODoug1_16fungal (Hybrid Assembly) | ecosystem: Environmental > Terrestrial > Soil > Vadose zone... | reverse complement strand
GGATGAGCAGGAGGAGCGGGGCGCGCTGCCCACCGGGCGGGCGGACGATCCAGGAGTGCACCTTCGCGCCGTCCTTCGCAGGGGCCCACAGGTCTTGCGGATCGCCGGGCATGTCGATGCCGGCGTATTGGTCGTGGTTGAAGGCAGTCAGCCGCTTCGGCTGCCCGGCGGGCGCGAGACGCGAAAGCTCCGGAGGGCGCACCATCCCGCTCTGGACGAAGACGACCGACCCGTCCGGCGCGAGCGCGAAATCGCCGCTCGCGGGCGAGTCGGCATGGCGGGCGACCTTCCCCTCCAGCGAGACCGTATTCAGGTAGTTGCGCCCGTGGTGCTGGACCGCGGCGACCAGGCCGCTCGAGTCGCGGCGCCAGGAGAAGGCGCCGACGTCGTCGCCGAAATCGCCGATGAGGGATACCTTGCCGCTCCGCCGATCCATCAGCATCAGCTTCCACTGGTCGGACTCGTACCCGTTGCGGGCCTGCGCGAGCCACGCCAGCCAGTGCCCGTCGGGGGACGGCTTCGGGGAGGCGTCGTCGCCTGGATTTCCGGTGGTTAGATTCCGCGGCGGGCCGCCCTGGACGGGGATGGACCACAGGTCGCCGTTGGTGCTCCACGCCTCCCGCTGCGCGGGCTTGGCGCTGACGATGACCTGCGCGCCGTCGGGCGTGAAGGCGATGTCGTCACCGCCGCCCAGGCGGAAGGTCGGCCAGTCCGAGTCCCCGGGCGTCAGGTCGCGCGCCGCGCCGCCCTGCGCAGGCTGCACGAAGACGTGGGTACGCTTGCCTTCCTTCCACTCCGTCCAGTGGCGCGCGAAGAGGTGGTCGACGATGCGCGCCTCGACCTTGCTCGCCTTCCGCTCCTCGAACCGCTTCCTGTCGCACGCGTCCACCGCGGCCGTGTCGCCCGCGCACCCCGGGTAGACCTCGCTGGTGTACGCGATCCAGCGTCCGTCCGGGGACCACACCCCGGCGTCGGCACCGAAGAAGAGCGAAGTGACCTGCCGCGGATCGCCGCCGTCCGCCAGGTCGTAGAGCCAGAGTTGCGCCTGGTCCTGCCCTGCGCGCAGCGAAACGACGAGGAGCTGCTTGCCGTCCGGCGACCAGCGCGGATGCTCGCTGCGCCCGTCGCGGGTGAACTGGCGCGCGGGACCACCGGCGAGGGGTTGCAGCCAGACGTCCTTCACGTCCCGATTCAGCTCCAGCGACTTCTGGCGCACGGTGAAGGCGACCAGCTTGCCGTCGGGCGAGACCTGCGGGTCGTCGAGGCGCCGCGTGGCGAGCAGCTCCTCCGGGGTGAACGGACGCCCGGCGAAAGCAGGGGCGGCGAAGAGCATGGCGAGCAGGAGGAGGCGCATTGGACCGCGCCCTCTAGCACACGTTCGAGCAGGCGGACACACCGAAGCGCGCTTTCGTGTCACGGTCGGGCGTCCTCCTGCCTATGCCTGTGGAGGCTGCAAGCGAGCAGCCGGAGAAGGAGGCAAGATGAGGCGCAGGATGATCTGGACGCTGCTGGCGTTGGCCCTGGCCGCGCCCGCGGTATGGGCGGGGTCGGCGGCGGCGGGCTGCTGCCCGATCGCGTCGTGCTGCGAGAACTGCTCGGAGTGTCCGTTCGGGAGGTGAGTTGGACCACGGCGCGCGCGCCGCGCTCCAGCGAGGGATGTGCCGCCTGGCCGAAGGGGACCGCGAAGCCTTCGAGCCGGTCTTCGCCGCCCTGTGGCCCGTCCTCCGCGCGTTCGCGGCGCGCGCGCTGACCGTCCCGGCCGAGGCCGAGGACGCCGCGCAGTCCGCGCTGATCAAGGTGTTCGCGCGCGCCGCCGAGTTCGACCCGCTCCGGGCGGCGCTTCCCTGGGCCCTGGGCATCGCGGCGTACGAGTGCCGCACGCTGCGCAAGTCGCGCGCCCGCCGGCGCGAGGAGCTCACGCGGGCGCCGCCGGAAGGGGTCCACGCGCGGACTCCGGAGGACGCCGCCGTCGAGCGCGACCTCCAGGCGGCCGCGGCCGTGGTGCTGGGCGGGTTGAGCGCGCTCGACGCCGAGACGCTCCTCGCCGCGGCGCGCGGCGAGCGGGATCCGTCGGCGACCTTTCGCAAGCGGCTGGAGCGCGCGCTGGCGCGCTTCCGCAAGGAATGGAGGGCACGGCATGGAGTCGATTGAGTTGCGAGTACGCGCGCGCCGCGCCTACGAATTGGGCCGCGCCCGCTTGGGCGCGAAGGCCGGCGCCGCGGCCCTGCTGATCGCGGCCGCCGCCGTCGCCCTCGGACGGCCGCTCGATCTCATGGCGCTCCTCAGCGCGGCGCTGGCCGTCCTCGCCGCGGCGCTCGCGTTCCGCGGCGGCGCGGCGGGCCGCGCGGTGTGGGCGGGGCTTTTGGCGGGAAGCGGCGCGATGCTGCTGCCGCTCGCCATCATGACCGCGGGCTGCCGCATGTTCGGTCCGGCCTGCATGCGCTACTGCCTGCCGGCGTGCGTGGTGGGAGGATGCGCGATGGGCGCCGCGGTGGCGATCCTGGCGCGTCGCCAGGAGCAAGGCGCCGGGGAGTTCCTCGCCGCCGGCGCGTTGGTGGCCGCGCTGACGGCTTCGCTGGGCTGCACGCTGGCCGGGACAGCCGGAGTCCTGGGGATGGCGCTCGGGACGGTCCTCGCGGGAACGCCGGTGTGGCTCGCCGCCCGAGCGCAGCGCTGAGGTAGAATAGGCGAATGGACCGGTCGCGTTATCCCACACGCGTTCTGCGGCTGGGCGCCGGCAATGCGCTCGAACCAGCTCTTACGCCACAGCAGCGTCTCCTGATGGTCTGGACACTCACGACCCAAGCCTGGGCCTTCAAGGAAGGCAGCTTCCGTGAATCGCGACTTCGCCGAGATGTTGGCCGCGTTGTCCGCGGCTGGCGCTGATTATCTGCTGGTTGGAGCGCATGCGCTGGCTGCGCACGGAGTCGTCCGGGCGACGGGCGACATGGACGTGTGGATCCGCGCGACGCCCGAGAACGCCTCGAAGGTCTGGCGGGCGCTGCTGGTGTTCGGCGCTCCACTCCAGGAGTTGTCCGAACGTGACCTCGCCACGCCCGAGTTGGTCTTCCAGATCGGAGTGGCGCCGTACCGCATCGATCTGCTGACGTCGATCGACGGCGTCTCGTTCGAGGAGGCATGGACGCATCGCACGACGGTGCGTGTGGAGGGGCACGAAATCCCGTTGATCGGACGCGAGGACCTCCTGCGCAACAAGCGCGCCACCGGCCGCTTGCGGGACCTGGCGGACGCCGAGGAGTTGGAAAAGCTGGCTACTTGACCAGCTTGAGCGCCCGCAGCAGCGGGCTGGGCCGCACCTTGCGCAGCAAGCGCTTGGGGCCGCGGCCCTCGGCAAGGTGCTCGAGCTGCTCGTGCAGCGAGAACCGTCCGGGCCCCGTGACGAGCATGCCCAAGGCGATGGCGATCAGGACCATGTTGTACTCGAAGCCGCCCTTGGCGATGTCGAAACCCTGCTTGCCGTGCACCTTGGCGATCGCCACCAGCTGCGTGATGAGCACCGCCAGCGCCGCCGGGCGCGTCAAGAATCCCAGCATCGAGGCGACGCCGGCGAAGACCTCGGCGGCCCCGGTCGCCATTGCCAGCGGCTTGCCGGGCCGGAGCCCGAGCTGCTCGAACATCTGCCCGGCCTGCTCGCGGCGCTCCTGCTTCAGCTTGGAGAGCCCGTGGTAGATCATCGTGCTGCCCAGCGCAGCGCGCAGCGGGACGAACGCCGCGTCCCTGTGCTCGTGCGCGAACCCGCTCTCCACCATCAGCGCCATCGGACCCTCCTTGCGACAGTTCCCGGAAGGGTCCTCATGCCCTGCGGCGATTTCAACAGCCGTCCCCCGACCGTCCAGCCGCCCGGCCGCCGGAGCGCATCCCGCGCCGTCCGCGGTGTGAAAGGCGTAGCGCCGCCGAATACGGCGGCGACTAGAAGTAGGCGTAGTGCAGCGAGATGTTCGGCACCCAGGTCGGGTTTCCGTTCTCGTCCCGCTCCGGCACCAGCCCGCCGATGTCGACGCCGTGCGCGAATTGCACGCGCAGCTCGAACGGCCCCAGGCCGAAGTTCACCCCCAGGACATAATCCATGGTGCGGTTGTCCCAGGCCTGCAACGCGGTGGCGACGAACCGGGTCCTGCCCGGATGGTTCCGCTGCGCGCGGACCGACTCCACCACGCCGCCGAAGTCGAGCCCCACGATCCCGGTGATGCCGCTGAAGAAGGCGAACCGGATGAGGAAGTCGAGCGGGAAGGCCAGCTCGCTCTGCGCCACGTAGTAGGCGGTACCGAGCAATCCAGGATCGTTGAAGCGGAACCCGCGCAGGTTGTCGAACGAGCTCAAGAAGAAGTGCCGGCCGAAGCGGCTTCCCTGCGCATACCCGAGCGCGGCCCGCGCGGTGATCTTGGTGCGAGAGAACAGCCGGATGGTGTGGATCGCGTCCGACTGCCCGTACGCGAACAAGCCGTCCGCCCCGCGCTTGGGCAACGTCCCGGCGCCCAGGGTGAAGAGCACCGAGGAACCGCCGATCGCGCCGCCCGGTCCGTATCGGGTGGTGTCCCATCCATAGGACAGGTTCGATTCGATCTCGCTATCGAACCCGGTGATCGAGTTGGCCGCGCCGGCGGGGAGTGAGGTGGGAAAGCCGTTCACGTCGAAAATCCTGTTCTCGAGCAGCGAGCGGGACATCCCCTGGATGCGCACCGCGGCGTCGACCCGGCTGAAGGTCGAGAACGGGTACGAGAGCAGGCCTTGCGCGCCGAACATCCGCTGCAGGTACTGCACCTCGCAGGCGAACCCCGGCGCCGGTTGCCCGTTCACGAGCGGGGGCGCTTGCCCGCAGTTCTCCACGCCGGGGAACTGGATGTCGCGGCCGACCTGGAACGTGTTGAAGGCGCCGAAGCCCCAGACCAGCCGTTTCGACCGGTCCACGTAGAACGCGAGGGCGTCGGTCAGGTCGAACGATCCGTACACCGCCAGGTTGGCGAGGAAGCTGCGGTCGCGCAGCACGTCCGCGAAGACCACGCCGCCGCCTCCCACCGGCGCGAGGCCGATGCCGACTCCGCCGATGGCCGCTCCGCCGCCCTCGAGCCGCCAGTTCTTGCCCAGGTCGAGCGCCGCATACTCGGCCGCGTTCTGCGGAATGGGCTCGTCGGGGAAGGACAGCGGAGAGTTGAGCGTGCTCGCGTAGCTGGGCGGGATCGCGTCCTGCTCGTCGGCCGAGAGCATCTCGCTGGTGGGCACCTCGAACATGCGGTAGCGGGCGCCGTACCAGGCGACGCCGTAGATGCCGTTCGGAGCGAGCCCCGGGTGGGAGAGCGCGGTGGTGAAGTCGGTGAGCCGCTTGACGCGACCCTCCTGCAGGAACCACAGGTCGCTCTTCCCGCCCGCCTCGCTGTCGAACAGCACCGCGCCGCCGGCCAGCGCCACCGCGTGCCGCTGGTTGACCGGGGCGTCGGTGAGCCGCTCGCGGGTGCCGGTCTCCGGGTCGATGCGGAACAGGTTGAACCGCCCGCTCTCGGTCGCGTCGCCGGCGTAGACGATGCCCTCGTCGCCCCAGCTCAAGTCGCGCTCGGCGTACAGATCCTCGGTGAGGCGCCGCGAGTGCGCGTCGCGTTCGCGCAGGTCGAAGGTGTAGATGTCGCTCTTGCCGTCGCGGTCCATGCCGTAGAACGCCAACCGCTGGCAGTCGGGGCTGAAGGTCGGGTCGCCTGCCTCGATGACGCCGTCGCGGACCACCCGGATCTCGCGGTCCGCCCCGAGACGCAGGTCGACCGGAGCGCGCTGCCCGACGGCGTCGATGCCGGCGAACGCGCTCGGGCCGGGCGTGCGCCCGCGGCCCGGCGGCCGCGCCATGCCGGGAGAAACCGGCAGCGGCGCGGGGCCGGTCTGGGCGCCGCGGACCACGCGGTCGAGCGGGCGGTAGTGCAGTACGTCCGAGTCGCCGTCCTGCGCGAACCAGGCGATGCCGGTGTCGCACACCGCCATCACGCTCTTCATTATCGGGTGCAGGCTCTCGGTGCCGGGGTGCTGGTCGATCGCGATCTGGCGATGCGAGCTCGGATCGCGCCGATCGATCAGGATCAGCTTGGCGCGGCCGGTATCGCGCTCGACGCCGCGGTAGAAGATCAGATTGCCGTCCCGGCTGGAGACGAACCAGTCCAACTCGTCGGGCAGCTTCAGCTCGGTCACGTCGGGCAGGTCCTGCTTGGACTGCAGATAAGTCGGGTAGGCGCGCCTGCGCATCCACTCCTGCCAGCGCGCGTTCATCTGCTGCGGCTGCTCACCGGCGATGCGCGCCAAGAGGCCCATGAATCCGCCGGCTCCTCCGCCTCCGCCGCCCGGATCGCCGCGGCGCCCGCCGCCCGCCAGCCGCGGGCTCTGATCGAGCACCGCCTGGATCACCTTCTCCCCGTAGGTCTCGGCGAGGAAGACGAGCCTCGCCTGCCCGTACTTGTACGTGTAGAGGAATGCGTACGGTCGGTCCTCCTCGAGGCTGGGGATGTCGTAGCCGATCTCGCCGTTGGGGTTCAGCACCACGTCCCGCAGGAACATGTCCGTCTCGGGATCGATGGTCTGCCCGTGCGCGTAGTATTCGGCGAGTCCTTCGATGAACCAGAGCGGGAAGGCGCCGATGGGGCTGTCCAGGCCGGCGCTGGCGGCGCGCTCGGCCACCTTCTGGATCTGGAACTGGTGCACCATCTCGTGCGTCGACACCTCGGTGAAGAGCTGCCGGTCGCCCGAATAGGACAGCGTCATGCGCAGGTCCTGGGGGCTGGTGACGCCGAGCGTACCCTCTTGCACCTCGAAGACGTTGGTCTCCAGGAACTCGCGGTAGGTGTTGTACAGGATGTACGGGACCTTGAAGGACGGCTTGTAGTTGAAGCGGTCGGTCAGGTACGCCCAGCTCTGCCGGACCAGTCCGGCGGCGATGCGCGCGACTGGGTACTCGCGGTCGTAGAAGTAGAAGCGGATCCCCGCCGAGCCGTCGTCGTCGAGGAAGTCGTAATCGCGCCAGTGGAAATCGAAGTAGCGGACCTGGTTCTTCCCGGGGCGCGAGGGGACTACGTACGCCTCCTGGGTGAGCGGCTTCTCCTTCTTCGAGGTCCACTCCTTGCCGGTGAGCTGCCAGAGGGCGTCGTGGCGGTGCCAGGGAAGGTCCTCGTGCGGGCCGAAGAGCGAGAGGCGCGGGCCGCCAGGTGCGGCGCGCACGGCAGGGGCGACCACCGCGCACACGGCGACGAGCCGCAGCCAGATTACCTTGGTCATGTTCCTCCCCGGTGTCCGACGATGGTGGGGCGAGGACGAAGCTAGTGCGAGTCCGACTTGAACGCCATGTCGGCCATTCAACCCCGGCGGACCGTCACGCGCTCGTGAGGCATGATCGCGCGTGGGGAGCGGAACACTTGCATCGGTGAGTAGTAGAGGAAATTGGAGACGCGGCTGGTGTACAAGTCCGCGTAATCCTGAACCTGTTCGCCGAATCGGGAGTTCTCGTTGCCTTCTTTGAAGACGAGCCCCCAGTAGGCATTTGCCCCGCGTTCGAAGCGCTGCTCCACCTCGCCGCTCTCGGCGAGGGCGGCCTTGAACGCCCGGCGCAAGAGCTCGAGGTCGCGCTTCTCGCGCTGGCGGCGCTGCTCCAGATCCGCCGGCACGGGGCCCCCCCGCTCCAACTTCCGATCGAGCTGGTTGAGGAAGACCTTGTGATGGTTGATGAGGTCGTCGAGCAGGGTGCGCAGCTCGTCCAGCTCGCCCAGGCGCTGCACCTCGGCGGCGTGCTGCTCGATGTACTCGATCTCGCGCTCCAGCTCCTGCACCACGAAGCAAGTGCGCCACTGCGACGCCTTCCGGTTGCGGATGATGTCGCCGTAGATGTGGTCGCCGACGTAGAGCACGCTCTCGCCCGCGTGGCCGGAGAGCCGCTCGAACTCGAAGAGGTTGCCGCCCTCGTACACCTTGCCGCGCTCGAGCGCCTCGACGCCGGGGCGGAGGATGCGGCCGTCCGGTCCCAGCTCCACGAAGGGGTGTTGCTCGGCGAAGAAGGCCGGCTTCTGCGCGCCGACGATGACGTAGTCGAAGTAGTTGCGCCAGGACGGGTACTCCGGTAGGCGCTCGTCGAGCACGAACGACATCACCGCCTCGGTGTAGTCCCACAGCGAGTTGGTGAGGATGAAGAGCCGCTTGCCGCCGCTGCGCAGCTTGTGCAAGGCGGCGGGCAGCTCGGGATCGCGCTGGATGTAGCGCGCGAGGTCCTTGCGCACCTCGGTCTTGAGCGAGCCGTCGCGGTGCACCTCGTCGATGCTGTCGCGGGTGTCGTCGTAGAGCTTGTGGTAGTCGAGCGGCTCCTTGCGCGCCTCGAGCGCCTCGATGATCTCGGCGTAGAGGCACGCCTCGGGCAGGCTGAAGAGCGTGTCGATCCAGGCGAAGCGGGGCAGCGAGAGCCGGATCTTCTCGTTCTTCTGGTACAGGGCCCGGCGCTCGTCGAGCTTCAGCTCCCGGCGGCCGTGATAGCAACGGCCGACGTGGTTGTGCCGGTCCATCTTGAAGATGTTGCCGAAGTCCTTGTCGACCACCAGGCCGCGGATGACGAACTCGTGGTCGTACTTCAGCCCGGTCAGGTAGGCGGGGTAGCCCTTCTTGGCCACCATCCGCTCCAGCGTCATGTGGAAGGCCAGCTCCTCGATCTGTCGCATGGAGTACACGGCGAGCGTGTAGTCCATGTCGAAGCCGACGAGCGAGATCTCCTCCATCTTGAGCGAGCGGTTGGTATAGACCTGCCGGGAGTGCGGCAGCTCGAGCCCCTGGTGCTCGGGCTCCTTCAGGAGCCGTTGGATCTCCGGGTCGCGCAGCACGTCCTCGGCCAGCGCGCGGGCATGCTTCTCGGCGAGATCTTTGCGAGGCAGAGCCATGGTGCGGACGATCGATCTTCGCCGCGTCCGGGGGCGGGCGCAAGGAAGAAGGTCCGCGCCTTGCGCACAACCCCCCACCTGAGCGGGCTTGACCTCCGCGCACCGCCGGCCCGCAAAAAACACCGGATCCCGACGCGGGGGGGGGTGGCGTCGGGATCCGGTCCAGCGACTTCGACAGCCGCCGCCGCTGGGGCGGCGCTGCCCTTTCAGAGCGTGAGTGTTGAACCCCGTACAGGTGACTCCTGTGATGCTGACGACGTTGGACTCCATGAGGGGGAAAATGGATCGACGTCGACCGCGGGAAGTCCCGGTCGGGTTTGGAGGTCGGTAGCTATGAGATGGCGCATCGGCACAGCCATGGCTTGGGTCATGTGGTTACTGTCACTGATAAATCCAGCGCAAGCGGCGTCCACGTGGGGACGTAACACCGCTCCGTCCTTGCAAGCTCCTCCGAGTGTGGAGTGGGCTATTCCGGGAACATGTGTGGGATTTTCGGCTGATGTGCCCGGACGGAAAATAAAGGCCACCGTAACATTTTCCGGATATTGCACGTCGTCGTTCTGCGGCATGACCATGGGACTCATGAATGCGTCAACCGGCTTTCGGGACGCACAGTATCGGTTCTATTACAACACTGGATTTCAGCATCAGGGTTGGTCTTTTCAATGGCTATTCGATCCAGGCGTGCTGTCAACGCCCGGAGCATTCGTTACGATCTGTGCGAGCGTCCTTGCTGACATTAACGGTGGCTCATTTGTAATGGACTTCAATGACTCCGCTTTCATTGCTATCGAAGAATTAGTGAACTGAGTCTAGTGGTCACCTCCGTCGCCGCCGCCCGGACCGGAGTTGCCGCCGTCGCCGTGATCGTCGCCGCCGTCGCGGTCGTCGTCGTGATCGTCGTCGACGTCGTGGTTCTCGTGGCCCAGGCCGTCGTCGTCCTGGAAGGCGTTGATCGAGTTGCGCAGGTTGGCCTCGATGGCGGCGCGGTTGGCCGCGTCGCGCGGGTCGAGGCGAGCGCCGTCCTTGACGAACCACTTGCTGGTGTCGACGTCGAAGGTGACGTTCGAGGACTTGTCGGTCACCACGAAGCTGCCCTCGAATTCCTGCTGGGCCTCGATCGCGGTGGTGAAGGTGAACTTCTCACCGTCGATGGTGCCCTCGATGATGGCGGACGCGTGCTGCTTCAGCAGGTCGTCGGCGCCGGCGGCGGTGGTCGCTCGCTCGAGCGGGTGGATCTCGAACTCGATCTTGTCGTAGGTGCCGGCCGGGACGGTCGAGTCGAAGACCCGGTGCACCTTGCCGTCCAGCTCCGCGGCGGAGAGGTCGATGACGACCGGGCCCAGCGCGATCTCGGCGCGGCGATCGCCTGCGCGGCTGCGCAGCTCGATCTTCTCCAGGGCGACGCGGACGCGCGTCAGGGCGATCCCCGCGGGCGCCGCCGCCGGCTGCGGGGCCGTGGCCGCGTTGCGCGCGCTGAGCGAGAGGGATGAAGTGGCGCCTCCACTGCAGGCGGCGAGCAACAGGGCGGCGAGGATCGGACTGCGCTGCATGGGAACCTCCAAGATGGGGTGGTTCGGTCACCCATCCCCACCCCG
>Ga0137409_10008459_pt1 | contig 10505 bp, 11 predicted proteins | sample CZODoug1_16funga_FD_122059 | JGI IMG/M metagenome (GOLD analysis project Ga0137409, IMG submission 122059) | Vadose zone soil fungal communities from Angelo Coast Range Reserve, California, USA - CZODoug1_16fungal (Hybrid Assembly) | ecosystem: Environmental > Terrestrial > Soil > Vadose zone... | reverse complement strand
TGTCTCCACCTGCAGGCGACTCGTACTCCCCCTGGTCAGATTTGCAAGCTCTAGTATACGGCCCAACCGCGCTTACTCAGCCGCACACACGCACCCAAGATTGGCGACACCCTTACCTGTGTCGGAAAAGCGGCTCTGTTGTAAACAGGCGCTCATACAATCTGAGAATCGCTGGTGTAGAGGGGGTCTGGCGCCAACTTTTAAGTCCGTAAAGCAGTGCGTGTGGGAACACATTACTTCAGCTTCACGAAGAGCAAAACGAAGATGGCCCATATTCCAACCGTAACAGGAAACTGCACCAAGGCTGCATCGCGCAGCGAGCAGGTCTTAAGGTTTATGATTTCTGGCGGGATTCCCGGCTCGTGCCGGGGCCGCCCGAGAGGTTCACGGTCTTCTTAGGTCCTGACGGCTTGCGCCTCAGTCCGCTGGCCGCAATAGCTTGCCGCTTCTCCGGCGGCCCGGACGGACCATGAAAGACGGGGCAACGCACCCTCGTATCGCGCCGATCCGATCAGTTCGCAGCCGCTCAAGGGGCGAGCTTGAAGACCGTGCCGAGGCCAAAGGCGCCACCAAACTCCGCAGTGCCGTAGAGATTGCCGGCCGCGTCCCGGATCAAACCCGCGAAGGGATGTTGGCCGTCAGCTCCGCCGGTGAAGCTGTACAGCAAGGTCCTCTTGCCGGTCGCATCAATTTTGTACACAGTTCCGTAGTTGGAAAAGCCGCCACCTGAAGTAGTGCCGTAGAGATTGCCGGCCGCGTCCCGGACCAAACCTGCGGAGGGATTGTACCCGTCTGCTCCGCCCGTGAAGCTGTACAGCACCGTCTCCTTGCCGCTCTTATTTACCTTGTCTACCTTGAACACCGTTCCATAACCGTAGGCTCCACCGCTGCCGGTGGTGCCGTAAACCTTCGCCCCGACCGCGACCAAGCCAGCGAAAGGACTGCCGCCGTCCGCTCCGCCGGTGAAGCTGTACAGCACGGTTTCCTTGCCGGTCGCATCAATCTTGTACAGAGTTCCGGAGTTAGAAGCGCCCCCACCAACAGTGGTGCCAAAGAGATTACCCGCCCCGTCCCGAATTACACCTGCCGAGGGAAGCCCCCCATCGGCTGCATCGATGAAGCTGTACAGAACGGTCTCGTTGCCGGAGCTATCCAGCTTGAACACCGTGCCGCAGCCGAGCCCGCAATTGCTGACATCGCCACCATAGAGCGTAGTGCCGTAGAGGTTGCCGTTCGCATCTCGCACCAGAACGGCCTCAGGCGCCGATCCGTCCGGCGGGCCCGTGAAGGTGTGAAGCACGGTCTCCACGCCGGTCGCATCCAATTTGAAGACTGTTCCGCAGCTCGCGCTCGAGCAAGTGAGAGGGAAACCGGAGCCCGTCGTGCCGTAGAGGTTGCCCGCATTGTCCCGGATCAGGCCCGCGTTGGGCGCTGACCCGTCCGCTCCGCCCGTGAAGCGGTACAGCACCGTCTCCTTGCCGGTTGCATCCACCTTGAATACTGTTCCACAACCGTCCAGGCAAGTGGCATTCCCGCCATAGAACGTGGTGCCGTAGAGGTTGCCTGCGGCGTCGCGAACAACACTTGAAGTCGGAACAGACCCGTCTGCACCGCCCTTAAACGAATAAAGCACAGTGAACTTTTGCCCTAGCGCTGATGGGGGAGCTACGACCCCGAGTATGATCGCTAGTGCCAGAGCGCAGAGCCACCTTTGCTTGCGGGTCGTTCTCAGCGGCAGCATGAAAGTTGAAATGTGGTTTGCAGTGGGTGATATCAGACCGGGTTTCATGGCGTAGCATCCTCTCGACACACGTCGAACTTGCCAGGCCTTGCGGGGTCGTGCGGGGGAGGCGTAGCCGGGATGCCGAGAGTATCCTCCGCCAGGGAACGGCTGTCAAGATGCAGAATCTTGCGGACAGAATTCTCGCTGATTGCGCGGAGCAGTCGGGGAAAGTACTCGGCTTATGTCGCAATGCTATTTCAATTTCACGAAAAGCAAAACGGCGGAATCGCGCATGGCGCCTCCCCAGGGCAGGGCGTACGTAAGCAGCATCATTGCCAGGGCGGTTAACACGCCCAGAGCCAGTTTGCTTTTCCAGTTCATCGTGTGACCTCACTTTTTCCCGAGGGGCTGAGCTTGAATATATGGCCACACTGCGGACTGGTTTGGGGACCACTTGCATGGAAAGCCCAGCGCAAGGTAGCCCGTGTACGAGGGCTCCGAGGGTTAGTGTTGTAAACAGCGATTACACGACCCCAGTCAAAGAGCCTAATGCCGACATTTGGCCAACTGTCCGTTGGGAGTATCGCCCATCGCGAACTGTGACGTGCCTTCACTAGTCGTGTTTCGAAACCGCTACCTCGAATCCGTGGCGACGGTTTCTATCTTCATCGGAGCCGCGGAAACCTCTACACTGGCTGGAAGGTCAAGACTGACCCGCGAGCGCCGCCTGTCAGGCTCGGCGTACGGTATTTCCTCCCCCTCGATCTTGTACACGTAGGTGATGGCGACCTCGGAAGAACTGCTACTCGGTAATGCCACAAAACGCCACGTTTTTACATTTTCTGCCGCCGCGGCTTGTAGGAGCTGGTGACCCGACGTCACTTTCGCTTTTGTTACTTGGCCGTCGCCATTGACCACAACACTCAATTTAACGGTACCCTGAATTCGTAGTTGGTAGGCCAAAGGGGGATAGGTAGGTATATCCATGGATTGCACTGTGCGTTGGAACTCCGCGGCATGGACAGCGATACAGAACGTGAACGTGAGCAGTGCAAGTAAAGTTTTCATCACGGGAATCTCCTCACCGAGGTGGGAATACGCTATTTCAGCTTCACGAAGAGCAAAACGAAGATCGCCCACACTCCAACCGTGACAGGAAACTGCACCAAGGCTGCATCGCGCAGCGAGCCTCCCCGGGGCAGCGCATACGTAAGGAGCATCATCGCCAGAGCGGTTAGCACACCTAGGATCAGTTTGCTTTTCCAGTTCATCGAGTAACCTCACTTTCCTTTCGGACTTGTCTACTCGCAGCGGGAGGGAGTATACGCCCCGGAAGGCAGGTGAACAAGCGGCTGCCTACTCGATGTGGAACGAACCGGGTCTATTCGCCCCCCGTATAATCATTTGGGATGCGGCAGATTCTTGACATATTCGGACAGACGCTGCGGACGTTGTGGGGGCACAAGCTGCGGTCATTCCTGACCATGTTTGGGATTGCCTGGGGAGTGTTTTCGCTGCTGCTGCTGGTAGGGCTGGGGGAGGGATTCCGGTCGGGGAACAAGAAAGAGTTCGATCAGCTCGGCGACAACATCATGTTCATCTGGTCAGGGCGGGCCCCTGCGATGCAGGGCAGTTTTACGGCACTGCGGCAGTACTACCTGACCTACCGGGACTATCTGGATATTCTGCGCGAGTGCCGGAGCGTGGGGAAGGTGGCGCCGGTGATCCGGCGCAACGATATTCGGGCGGTGAGCGATTTTTTTCAGGCCAGCGGACAGATGTTTGGAGTGCCGGCGATGTTCAACCAGATCCGGAACCTTCCCATCAACGAAGGGCGCTGGTTGAATGACATGGACGACGCGCAGAAGCGGACGGTGATAGTGCTGGGCGATGAGGCGCGGCGGACACTGTTCACGGGCAGGCCTTCGGTGGGGAGCACGATCCTGTTGAATGGCGTTCGATTCCAGGTGATCGGGACCCTGCAACGGATCGGACACGGCGACAACAACAACCAGAATCTACAATGCTTTGTGCCGTTCAGCACCATGCGCGAATATTTTCGGCCGATGAACGTGGGGCAAGCTCCGGATGTGATCTCGATGATGAACTACCAGCCGAAGACGCGGGCGCTGCATGAGACGGCGCGGCAGGAAGTGCACAAGGTAATTGCGCGGAATCACGGATTCGACCCGAACAATCCGGATTCGTTCGATGAGTGGGATACGGTGAAGACGGTGGACCAGGTCGGAAAACTTTTCGATGCGATGAACACGTTCCTGGGAAGCGTGGGGCTGGTGACGCTGGCGCTGGGCGCGATTGGGATCATCAACATTATGCTGGTGGCAGTGGCGGACCGTACGCCGGAGATTGGCTTGCGCAAGGCTCTGGGAGCGACGCATGCGAGCATCATGTTTCAGTTCTTCGTGGAAGGGGCGTTTTTGACGCTGCTGAGTGGGGGGATCGGAATTGCGGCTGCGGCGGGCGTGATGGCGGCGTTGTCGGGTGTTCCGTTGGGCGAGGGATTTGATCCTCCGAAGCTGGTGGCGCGGACGGCGGCGCTGGCGGTTGGGTCGCTGGCGTTGGCGGGAGTGGCGGCCGGATTGTATCCGGCGCGGCGGGCGGCGATGCTGCAACCGGTGGAGGCGCTGCGGAAGGAGTAGCTAGTGCCCTAATACTCAGTGCCGAGAATCAAGATCAAAACCTTCACCAAAGAGGACACGGGGGATCACGGGGTAAACCAAAACAATGCATCGGGATTTGATGGGACAGGCATTTTCGGCGATGCGGCATGACTTGCGGAAGACCTTGCTGACGATGGCGGGGATGGCATGGGGGATTGCGACTGTGGTGTTGCTGCTGGCGTATGGCAACGGGTTCGCGGGGGCGATCCAGAATATCTTTGAGAGCTTTGGCGCGACGGCTGTCGGAATTTTTCCGGGGCGGACGTCGCAGCAGGCGGGAGGAAATAAGGCCGGCGTGCAGGTGAAGTTTACGAATGACGACCTGGAGTTGCTGCGCAATAACGTGCCGCTATGCAAGCATGTGGCGCGCATGTCGTGGAAAGATGTGACAGTGCAGAACGGCAATCGCACATTCACGATGCCGGTCAATGGCTTGGATCCAGCGGTTGAAGATATCTGGGCTCTGGAGATGGATCAGGGGCGATTTATCGACGATGCGGATAACGAGCGGCATGCGCTGGTGGCGGCGATCGGTTGGGAGGCGAAGGATAAATTGTTTTCTGGTATGCCTGCTGTGGGCGAGGACATCCGGGTGAATGGAGTGGAGTTTCAAGTGGTGGGAGTGGTGAAGCCGCGTATGCAGGAGGGCGACGACGACGATAACCGGACGATCTACATTCCATACAACTCGATGGATGTGGTAAAGGACAACCACTATTTGGATGGAATCTGGATGGATTCGCAGGGCCTGGACCATACCAAGCTGGACCGAACGATCCGCGAAACGCTGGCGGCGGCGCATGGCTTCAAGAGCACGGACCAGCGGGCGGTATTCGTATTCGACGCGCAGAAGCAATTGAAGCAGTTTGACATTATTTCGCTGGCGCTGAAATTGCTGCTGGCGTTTATCGGAACCGTCACTCTGGGGATCGGCGGGGTGGGGCTGATGAACATCATGCTGGTTTCGGTGACGCAACGCACGCGGGAGATCGGCGTGGAGAAGGCGCTGGGAGCGCGGCGGCGGGACATCCTGTTTCAGTTTTTGGCGGAGGCGATGGTGATTACGGCGGTGGGAGGGGTGCTGGGGATTTTGCTGTCGTACGTGGTGTCGGTGGCGGTGGGGCGGCTGACATTTTACAGCGCGATGGCGAAGCATGCGGAGGCGGGGGACATCCGGCTGATTGTGTCGCCGATGATCTTGATGGTGTCGACGGGGATATTGGCCGTGGTGGGCGTGGTGAGCGGGATGGTTCCTGCGATGCGGGCGTCGAGGCTGGATCCGATTGAGGCGCTGCGGTATGAGTGAGGGCAGTGGTCAGTGGTCAGTGATCAGTGGCCAGAACGAACAACAAAGCCCTTAACACAGGGGACACAGAGGGAACACAGGGTAAACCGAGACTGTGACATCATCCGAGGACATTTTGAGGGTGGCTGCGCCCAAGGCGGATGCGCGCGTGGCTTACGGCGGTGATGCGAATCAGTTTATCGACTTGCGGCTGCCGAAGGGGAAGGGGCCGCATCCGCTGGTGATCGCGATTCATGGAGGGTTCTGGCGCGCGAAATATGATCTGGGATATGCGGGGCATTTGTGCGCGGCGTTGACGGCGAAGGGGATTGCGACTGCGAATCTGGAGTACCGGCGGGTAGGGAATGCGGGCGGTGGATGGCCGGGAACGTTTGCGGATGTGCGGACGGCGTATCAGTTTCTCTTGCAGAGTGCTTCGAAATATGAGTTTGACGCGCGGCGGGTGGTGGTGATCGGACACTCGGCTGGAGGTCAGTTGGGACTTTGTCTGGCGGCGCATGAATCCGGAGTGAAGGCAGTTGCGTCCCTGGCGGGCGTGGTGGATTTGCAGCGGGCGTATGCGTTGCACCTGAGCAACGATGCGGTAGTGGAGTTTCTGGGCGGGACTCCGGCGGAGGTAGGGGATCATTATAAGGAAGCTGATCCGATGAAGCTGACGATTGGGGCGCGGCAGTGGCTGGTGCATGGCGCAACGGATGATACAGTGCCCCCGGAATTTAGCCGCGACTATGTTGCCGCGAAACAGAAAATGAAGGAAGATGCACGGCTCGTGGAAATTGCGGGGGCGGGACATTTTGAGGTGGTCGATCCACGGTCGAGTGCGTGGAAGGATGTGGAGAGGGTGGTGATGGAGGCGGTAGGGTGATGCGGGCTTGACCGGTTAGAACAACAGTGATGGCAGAAAAGTCAAAAGCAGGTTCCTCACCGGGCTTGGCGCCCGGTTCGGAATGACAAAGAGTTGAGTGGAGACTTCAGCGGGCGTCGTTGGATTGGGCTTCCATGTAAGAGCGCACGGGTACTACTTGCGGCAGTGGCGCTTCCTCAAATCGAGAAGCATCAGAGACCTTACTTGTATTCCGTTTGGTAACTCAACTTATATCTCTACGGAATGAAAATATTAAATTACACAATGTACCGTATCGAACAATCACCCATTTTCTGAGATTGTAGGCGTCGTCTGAAGAATGAAGGACACTGTTATTCCTTCTATTTGCCGATTCGACCTGCCGATTTTCCTTGTTGGCAAGTTATGCCAATGCCGTTTCCCGCGTTCGCAACAGCACTGGGAGGTTCTAAGTGAAACTCAATCTACGAAATGCAGTATGGACGCTTGCTCTGGCAATCGCCGTCACCGGGTGCATCACGCCCAGGTTCGCCCTTGCTCAGCAAGACATTTCTCAGCAAAACCAGCCGACTACTCACCCATTGTCGATCGCCACGTCGGGGATTCTGTTGTTCAACGGCACAGGAACTTCGAGCGACGTGGGAGCGCTGGAGTCTGTAATTGTGAACAACCTGGGCCTGAACTACGACACGGCCAATTCGGCACAGCTCAATGCGATGACACAAGCCCAGATGGCCGCTTACAAGCTGCTGATCATCCCCGGCGGAAATTCCATCACCATTGGAAATAACCTTTCCGCGAGCACGCTGTCAAACATCAAGCATGCAGTGAGAACGAATGGTCTGCATTATCTGGGAGTGTGTGCGGGAGCTTTCTTAGTGTCGTATGCCGGCTCTTCGGGTTACAACGACATCAATCTCTTGAATGGTATCTGGTTCGATATGTACGTGGAGTCACCATCACCACACGCTGAACTACTTAGCAGGCCGAATGGCCAGAGTTCGATCGATGTCTATTGGCAAGACGGTCCGCAACTAACAACACAAGGTGGGACGTGGGGAACGATTGTTGCCAAGTATCCGAACGGTCAGCCAGCAATTATTCAGGGGTTCGCTGGAAACGGCTGGACGTTGCTGCAAGGAGTCCATCCAGAAGCGCCCGCAAGCTGGCGGACCTGCTGCACCTTTACGACAGATTTGCAGACCGACCTCGCCTATTCCGCGACGCTGATTAGCGCCGCTTTGAACGGAACAGTACTGCCACATTGGTAAGGAGAAGACGAAGACAGAAAAGCAAAGTCAAAGGCAGCGGACAGGAGTGTCCGCTCCACACGGGCAGAGGCGAAGCGCTCAATCCGTGGCGGGCTGAATCATCTCGCGAATGGAGGCCCATCCTGTGGGACTTTTTTCGTAACGGATATAAACAACCGTCGTCCTGTCCTTGAAGAGAAACGGTTCGCCGCTTGCTTTGGGAGTGCCCTTGATGGCGAGAGGGTTTGTTCGACGGCCGCGCATTCTGGTGGCTGGCGTTATCCATCAGTCTGCGGCTTTGCTTAGCTCGATCAGGTCCGCATATTTCCTGACCAGGAACCTCAATCTAAGCCGGATTTCTTCGTGGTTTTCTTTGACAACGGCTTGCAGGAGGTCCGCAAGCTCTGTGACCTTGTCAGGGTCTTGTTCAGCGGCAAGGTTGGCGCAGAGTTGGCGCACCAGAGCGACGTTGTACACGCTTCCCTCCCCAGAAGAATCAATTTCTTACACGACGTTAGTCTTACGGAATACAGGAAACCACGTATGGGGTTAATCAGAGGTTGTACCCGGAAAGTGCCACTCATTGGACGTTGAGTTTGCGGGGGAAATCCGGAGGCTGCACGGGGCTGAATCCCGGTTTCTTCTTGGGGGAGGTTGTTCGCAGCGCTGAAGCGCTGCGCCACACAACGGCTTAACGCGGCGCCCGGTTCGGAATGACAAAGAGTAGGTTCGAATAACGACGTTTAAAACGGGTGACGGACGGGGGACATCCCCAATTTCCAAAGTCGGGGAACGGTTCCGGCCGTTTGTTTTCCCTGTTTATTGGAACTGAAAGGCTGGGCAGCTCCGTTCGGTTAGTTGTCGTCGTACCGTATCTTTTCTCTCTCCGCCACTTCTTCAAGCATTTGCAGAGTGTGGAGCGCATTGCTTAAGGCACGGTGTTCTTCGCCCGATGGTTCCCTTGATACCTCTTCGGTTCTATCGAGCATTGCGCGGCGCGCGACATCAATTCGGTCCGGCAATAGGGTGCCGTCGAGTTCCAGAATTGCGCACTCGTAGAGTAGTTGCCATCCTGTGCTGAAAGAAGGACGCTGCGCTAGGGCCATGTGAGATTCTCCCTTGGCCGAGAGGATATTCTTGTCTAGCCCAACCAGAATACATAAAGGCAGCTGGTTTGTCGGTACGCTTACGCACCTTCCAGCGCACCGCCACAGCGAGGAGTAAAGTCAAAGGCAGCGGGTAGGAGTGCCAGCACCACACAACCCAGGTCAGGAACAAAAAGGGTCGCTTTCGCGACCCTTGAACTCTCCTGCTACACGTGCGTTACAGAGTGGATTCGATTTCGAAGCCCCAGGCTTCGAGCAAAGGCTCCGGGATGTACTTCGAGTTTTTGTTGCGGCGCGCCCACTCGCGCAGGCGGGTCGAGCGCAGGTACTGATCCGGGGAGAGCTTGTACTCGCGCACAACTTGCTCAAACTCGGTGATGGTGGGGACAATCGGGCCGATCGGCTCGGGTTTGCCCCAGTTTGGATTTCCGCGACGCTTGGCCATGAAACTTGCCTTTCCTACAAAAGGGGATGAACTCAATAGAACAGTGCTAACTATATGATTCTCCGGAGCGTATGGGGATGCATGGAAAGCGCAGCTCAATGGGACAACCAGATTTTTCCGGATATCCCAGCGGCCCAAAGCTCAATCGGAGACACAGTAGCTTAGGGCAGATTTTGGCGAAAGTCAATCAGAATCGGCACGGCAAGGCTTGAGTGAATAGGCTCTAACTAATTGCATTTATTGGAGTTAATCGCCACTCGCTCATTCGGACAGGGCCGAAAGGGCATGGGGTTTTAATACCCGCTGGCGAAATCCATAAAAAGAACAAGAGACGTTACAGTCGTAATCTGGACCGCAAGTCCTTTATTGATGAGCGCTTGGGGTGGGATTAGAGTCAGATGAGGCCGTGTTTCCTTCCGTCGCAAGATCCACAGGAGAAGCACTCCCGGGCCGGCCCGGCGCTGATAGACAGCATGGGCTGGAAGGTCTTGATCGGCACCATGGACGCTGTCATGAATTTAAAATCGCTGCTGCTGTGCGCCGACGAAAAAATCGTGCGGGTGCTTCGCAGAACGCTGGGCGACCTGGAAATTGGGGTCGAACTGTGCGCGAGTGCGGAGATGGCGCTGCGGAAGCTGACGCGGGAGCGGTTTGAGGCAATCATAGTGGATTGCGGCGGTCCAGGTGCGGCGGACGTTCTGCGCTTTGCGCGGACATCGCCGTGCAACAAGCGTACGGTTGCAGTAGCAATTCTGGATCCTGGTACCGGCATGCGTTCGGCTTTCGAGGTCGGGGCTAACTTTGTCCTGCATAAGCCGGTCTCGGTGGAGCGAGCCAAATCAAGTTTTCGGGCGGCAAGAGCGTTGATGAAGAAGGAGAGGCGGCGAAACTCGCGGGTTGAGGTTCGTATTCCCGTGGAGATGTCGAGCCGGGAATCGGGCGCTCGATTCAATGTTAATACCACGGATTTAGGGGAGGGCGGTCTGGCGCTCAGTCTTCCAAGGCGCAGCAAACCCCATGGCCGCTGGGCGCTATCGTTTGCGCTGCCGGGATCTGCCTCGGCTTTGCAAGTGGATGCGGAATTCGCCTGGGAGGGTACCGGGACACAAGTTGGGCTGCGCTTTCAGGATCAGACCCCGGAATTTGCGCG
>Ga0137409_10008458_pt1 | contig 10505 bp, 5 predicted proteins | sample CZODoug1_16funga_FD_122059 | JGI IMG/M metagenome (GOLD analysis project Ga0137409, IMG submission 122059) | Vadose zone soil fungal communities from Angelo Coast Range Reserve, California, USA - CZODoug1_16fungal (Hybrid Assembly) | ecosystem: Environmental > Terrestrial > Soil > Vadose zone... | reverse complement strand
ATGACCATGTCCGCGACCTGCACATGCCGCTCGGCCGGCTCGTCGAAGGTGGAGGAGACGACCTCGCCCTTCACCGACCGCTCCATGTCCGTGACCTCCTCGGGGCGCTCGTCGATCAGGAGAACGATGAGCATCACCTCGGGGTGGTTGTCCGTGATCGAGTTCGCGATCTTCTGGAGCAGGACCGTCTTGCCCGCTCGCGGCGGCGACACGATGAGGCCGCGCTGGCCCTTTCCGATCGGCGTCAGGAGATCCATGATCCGCGTCGGCATGTCATCCGCGCGGGACTCGAGCCTGAGCTTCTCTTGCGGATAGAGCGGCGTCAGGTTGTCGAAGAGGATCTTGTCCTTCGCCGCCTCGGGCGGCTCGAAGTTGACGGCCTCGACCCGGAGAAGCGCAAAGTAGCGCTCGCCGTCCTTCGGCGGGCGGACCTGGCCCGAGACCGTGTCCCCGGTCCTGAGATCGAACCGCTTGATCTGGGATGGCGACACATAGATGTCGTCCGGGCCCGGCAGATAGTTGTAGTCCGGGGAACGGAGGAATCCGTATCCCTCGGAGAGTATCTCCAACACCCCTTCCGCGAAGATGAGACCGTTCTTCTCGGTCTGGCCTTCCAGGATCTTGAAGATCAGCTCCTGTTTCCGGAGACCGCTCGTGCCCTGCACGTTGAGGGAGTGCGCCAGCTCCATCAGCTCGGCGATGGTCTTGCTCTTGAGCTGGATGATGTCGAGGCCCTTCTGGGGGGGCGACGGCGGGTCGCTGCTCGGAGCGGGGCTGGGCGGCGCTTGGGTTTGCTGTTCCATGTCGTTCTGCGACTCCTCGGTGTTGATCGTCGTGGCGTCGGACGCATCTACGCCGTTGGGCGCATCTACGCTGCGTCGCCGGGTGGGGGTTGTAGTTGAGCGGGACATTGTGCCAGCCGAACTGAGGTCCTCAAGGTAGAGGGAATCTGGGACTTCTAGTGCTTCTTAAGAGGGTTGTGGTGTTTCCGGTGTGGCTTACCGCGTGACCGCACACAGGCGATCCAGCATCGGGGAACTTACACAGGGCCTATCCCGGCCCTAAGGACCCCCTGGTTGGTCCGTGACACTTAGACTACTGATCCCCCCGAAAGGTGTCAAGGTCATTTCTGGAAAGCGCTAGCTGGACTTCTTCGCAGGGAAGGCGCCTTTCGAGAAAATCTGTCCTTCCATGAACGTGAACGATTTCCCCTTGGACCAGAAGAACCAGGTCTCGAAGGTCTTGTTCTCTTCGCTGTAGGTATAGACCTCGTCCGGGTAGCCCTCGGCCTTGAGGGTCGGTATGAGCTGGTTCTGGGCCCCCAGCCTGTTAACGGCAGAGTCGACCCAAACCTTGGTGTTATTTTTCTTCGTTCCCTGCGAGAGCGCCTTGTAGATCGTGTACTCGGCGACCGAGTTCTCCTTGTCCCCGGTTTCGTGCAGGGACAGGAACAGGAACTGGTGGTTGGTAGAGTCTTGCGGATCCAACCCCAGCGCGTGCCGTAGCGCCACGACCGCCCCCTTGAAGTCCTTCGCCTGGTACCTGGTCTGACCCCCGACGCTCCAGATCTCCTTGCTGTTCGGGTAGAGCGGGCCCGCCTTGTCGAACATCGCGGTCGCCTTCGGATAATTCTCCTGGTTCGCGTAGATCACGATCGCGTTATACATCGCGTTTTCCTTCAGCGAGTCGGACGCGGCGGACTGTTCCTGGACGGATGCGAAGCCAACGGCCGCGCTGTCGTACGCGGCCTTCTGCTCGGCGGAGCCCTTGGGCAACTCTTCCGCGCGCTTGAGCCACGCGTCCGCGATCCGAAGCTGATACTGCGGGGCCGCCTTGGGATCGGGATCCTGTTCCATCGCGTGCTTGAACTCGGTGATGGACTCGGCGTACTTCCCGTCGTTGTAGAGCTTCACCGCCTTGCCCATCACGGCGGCGCGCAGGTTCTGGTGCAACCGCTGGTCGTCCGGCTTGACCCGGAGTCCACGCCTGGCGGCGCGAATGGCATCGTCGGTGCGCCCGAGCTTGCTCAGGACAAACGCGAGGTTCTGATAGGGTTCAACCGAGGTGGGATCCACGTAGGACGCCAGCTCGAAGTCGTAGGCGGCCTCCTCGAGCCTCGAAGCTCCCGAGTACGGCCCGAAGACGGTCGTGTCGGTAACCGCGGCCTGAGGATCCGGAGGCTCTTTGTACTGGTTGCTGAGAGCGGATGCGCTGTCGGAAGTCACCTCTGCGGACGCCCCGCTGAGCGCTTTGATCCCGGCATTGAAGAGCTGGGCGTTCACCGCGAGGCGGTTTCGCTCGAGATCTTGGATCTTCTTCTCGTCTTTCTTCTTCATCGCGGCCTCGATCGCCAGCTGGAACGCGCCGCCCGCCGAGATGTACTGGCGCTGCTGCGCGCGCGCGAAGGCCAGGAGGGAGAGAACGTCCGCGTTTCCCGGCTCACCCTTTCTGGCACACTCGAGGAAGTAGGCGGCCTTGTCATAAACCTTCTGTTGGACGTAGACCTTGCCGCTCGTGAAGCAGAGGCTCGCGGAGGCGGGCTGGGGGACGAGGAGCGCGACGAGCCCTAAGGCCGCGAGCCCCACGCCTGGTTTTCGTACTCTGATCGAGATTTCCATCCGCCCTCCGGGACGCTTCCCTTCCGTATGTATGTACACGCGCCGCGGGAGCGCGCGTTCCCCACCTCGCCCCGATTAGAGCCTTCGATGCGGGGCCTGTCAAGCGGGTTCCGGGAGGGCGGGAGGCGGCTGCAATGGTGTAATTCGCTGGGGAATATGTACGTTAAAGCACGTTCCTCGGATCGACGTCGATGGCAATGTGGATTCCCGAGGCACGTTTCGAGCGCAGGACGGGGAGCGCTTTCTTGAGGAAGGACTGCAGCGCGCTCCGGGAGCCGCTCCGGATCAGGATGTGCCAGCGCTCGGTTCCCTGGATCCGCGCGATCGGCTTGGGCGCCGGCCCCAGGAGCTCCACGTCGGCTCCGCGCGCGATCGATCGGAGCGAATCACCGAGCTTGCCCGCCTCCCCGATGACGCGCTCCTTCTTCGCGCCTCGGATCTCGATCTCCAGCAGATGTCCGAACGGCGGATAGCGCAGCTCTCGGCGCTCGGCTGCCTCGTGCTCGTAGAACATCTCGAAGTCCTGCGCCGCCGCGCAGCGGAGCGCGGGGTGATCTGGGTCGTAGGTCTGCAAAATGACCTCCCCCGCGCGATCCCCTCGCCCCGCCCGCCCCGCCACCTGCGTCAGGAGCTGGAACGTGCGCTCCGCCGCGCGGAAATCGGGCAGGTAGAGCTGGAGGTCCGCGACGATGATCCCGACCAGCGTCACCATCGGGAAATCGAATCCCTTAGCGACCATCTGGGTGCCGAGGAGGAAATCCGTCTTCCCCATTCGAAAATCGCCGAGGATCGAGGCGGCGGCGCCCCGCTTCCGGGTCGCGTCGAAATCCAGCCGCGCGATCCTCGCCAGAGGAAAGAGGCGCCCGACCTCGCGCTCGATCCGCTGGATTCCCACGCCCCCGAACCAGAGGTTCGAGGCCCCGCAGCCCGCGCACGTGGGGGTGAGCTTGCGCTCGGCGCCGCAGTAGTGGCAGAGGAGCGTCTGATCCGCGAGGTGCACCGTGTAGGAGACATCGCACCGGTCGCACCGTGCCACCTCGCCGCAGCCGCGGCATTGGAGATACGTTGAGTGGCCGCGCCGGTTGAGAAACAGGATCGCCTGCTCGCGGCGCTCGAGCGTCCGCGCCATCGCCGTAACCAGCGGCGCGCCCAGGAACCGGGAAGCCCCAGCGCCGGGAGCCGCCGAGCCGCCGGCCGCCGCCCGATGCCTGAGATCCGTGATCCGTACGGTGGGAAGCGGCCTGCCGTCGATCCGCCGCGGCAGGCGCAGAAGGCCGCATCGTCCCTGCTTCACCCTCGCGAAGGTCTCAAGGCTCGGCGTCGCCGACGCCAGCACCGCCACGCCCCCCAGGCGCTGCGCGCGCACCAGCGCCACGTCGCGGGCGTGATAGCGCGGGGCGTCGTCCTGCTTGTAGGCTGAGTCCTGCTCCTCGTCCACGACGATGAGCCTGAGATTTCGGAACGGGAGGAATACGGCGGAACGGGTGCCCACCACCAGATCCAGGTCGCCGGCGGCGGCCGCGCGCCACACGTCCGCGCGCTCCCGAGGGCGGAGCGTGCTGTGGTAGAGCGCCACGCGGCCGAATCCCGCGCGTCGGAAGGAATCGAGGGTCTGCGGGGAGAGCGCGATCTCCGGGACCAGGATCAACGTCTGACCCATCCCCCGGAGCGCCTCGGCCGCGGCGTGCAGGTAGACCGCCGTCTTCCCGCTGCCGGTCACGCCGAAGAGGAGGAACGCCCCGAACTCACGCGAGCGAACCGCGTTCTCCAGCACGGTGAGAGCGGACCGCTGTTCCTCGTTCAGCGCCTCGCGGACGGGAGGCGCCACGGCGAGCCACGCCGTTTCCTCCTCGGGCGCCGAGCGCGGGGCGCGGCGCGTCAGACCGCTCGGGGAGGGAACGGCCGCCTGGAGCACGTCGCTGAGGCTCGCGGCATAGTAGTCGGCGACCCAGCGGCACAGCTCGAGCAGCTCGGGGGTGACCACGAGGCGCGGCTCGGGAATGCCCGATATTCTCAGAACGCGAAAGTCGGGGCGCTTGGGCTCCAGGCCCAGCACGGTCCCCCACACGCGACGGGGGCCGACGGGGACGAGCACGCGGAGTCCTACCTCGGGCGTGTCCTCTTCGGGGATTTCGTAGACGAGGGCTTCTTCACGGGCGAGCGGGATGGGGACGGCGACGCGGACCAAGGCCATGGCGCGCGCATGGTATCACTAGCGGGGAGGGCGCGGACGGGGGATGCCTTTCCAAAGGCCTTCGGCCGGGAAGCGCGCCTCAGCGCCTTCCGCGTTTACGCCGAGGGCGCAGGGCGCTCGGTGACGGTCTGTCCCAGGAGCTGGTTGATGCGCTCGACCAGCTTCCTCGGGCTAAACGGCTTCGTGATGTAGTCGTCCGCGCCCACGTCAAATCCCAGCTTCTGATCGACGTTTCGGCCCTTCGCGGAGAGGAGAATCACCGGGATGTGCTGGGTCGCGGCGCTGGACTTGATGTTCTTGCAGACCTCGTATCCGTCAAGCTTCGGCATCATGATGTCCAGCACGATGAGGTCCGGCTTTTCGGTCTTCACCTTTTCGAGCGCCTGCTCCCCATCCAGCGCGGTGACGACTTCATAGCCTTCCATACCCAGGCTGAAGTCCAGGATATGGACGATGTAGATCTCATCGTCGACGACGAGGATCTTCCCTTTGGACATCCGACTCACCTCCTCAATGAATGCGACAGAATTCCTATCGGCCGTTTAGGCCGCTTCTCCAGCCCGAACTAGCTTCGTATTCTCCTCGGACTCAAATACTTGCGCGAAAGCCTCTACGACGCGCGGATCGAACTGCGTTCCCTTGTTCGCCCGGAGCTCCTGCACCGCCTCCACGTGCGACATGGAGTTCCGGTAGGGCCTGCCGCTGGTCATGGACTCGTAGGCGTCGAGTACCGCGATGATCCGGGCCCCGATCGGGATCTCGTTTCCCTTGAGCCCCTTCGGGTAACCGCGCCCGTCCATCCGCTCATGGTGCGCCATGATGATTTCGGTCACCTGCTCCTGGAACTCGATCGGTTTCACGATCTCGGCAGAGCGGAGCGGGTGGAGCGCCACCTTGGCCCACGTCTCGTCGTCCAGCTGGCCGGGTACCTGTAAAACGGAGAGGTCGATCTGTCCCATGCCGACGTCGTGCACGCTCGAGACGTAGGCCAGCACCTCCACGTCCTCCTCCGGAAGCCCGAGCTTCCGCCCCACGGTGACCGCGCGTCCCGCCATGGAGCCTGCGTTCAGCTTGAGGCGGCTCCGCCGGGCGTTCTCGATGATCGCGCTCAGGGCCTTGGCGGTCTCCTCGGTCCGGTCCGAGGAGCGCTCATGGTCGGAGACGCGCTTCCACGCCAGCGCGACGCGATCGGCGAGCGAGGAGAGGAGCGCCCGGTCGTCCTCGGTGAAGGGCGTGCAGGAGATCTTGTTGTTGATGTTGATCACACCGACGACGCGGCCCTCGATCTTGACCGGCACCGAGAGCAGCGACTTGGTTTCGTACTGGTGCCCGTTCGGCCGCCCGAACCGCGGATCCTCCTCGATGTTCGTGACGAGGAGCGGCTGCCCGTGCTTCGCGACCCACCCGGCGATCGAGTCGCCGATCTTGACCCTCGTGCCGCACACCACATCCTCGCGCAGCCCCCGCGCCGCGCGGATGTAGAGCTCGGAGCGCTCCTCGTCCACAAGCATGAAGGAGGCCGTCCGGGCGTTCATGACCTCGGCGATCATCTCCACCGTGAGCCGGGTCAGATGATTCGACACGGACCGCGACGGCGTCCAGGAAGCGTGGGTGATCACGTGCGCGTCCCCGGGGCTTACGGGCAGGAGCACGGTGAAGCGCGAGCCGGCGCCGCTTTCGCTCTCCGCCGTGATCTCGCCACCGTGCCACTCCACGATGCTCTTCGAGATGGTGAGTCCCAGGCCCACGCCCGGGTATTCGCGGGAGAGCGAGCTGTCGATCTGGTAGAACTTGTCGAAGATGTGCTCGATCCCTTCCTTGGGAATCCCGATCCCCGTGTCCTCGACCTGGATCCTGACCGCGCGGCCCTCGATGGTGATCCGGAACGTGACCGTTCCGCCCTCGTGCGTGAACTTGATGGCGTTGCTGCCCAGATTGTTGAGCACCCGGCGCAGGAGCTCCCGGTCCGCCTCGATCACGATCTCGGGCGCGACCGTCTCGACCGCGATGGAGATCTTCTTGCTGTCGGCCATCGAGCCCAGGATGGAGACCACCTCGTGCGTCAGCTCCGTCAGATTGAACGGCTCACGCACCATCCGGAACCGCCCCGACTCCAGCTGAGACAGCTCGAGGATGGAGTCGATGAGGTGGCGAAGCTTCAGGCTCTGCTCGTCGATCACGCCCAGGAACTGCCGCTGCATGTCCACGGTGGTCGAGCCCACGTGCTCGAGCAACGCCTCGGCGTACGCGCGGATGGCGGTGAGCGGCGTCAGGAGCTCGTGGGAGACGGTGGAGATGAACTTGTTCTTGAGCTCCGCCACTTCCTCGCTCCGCTCCGTTGCCTCCTCGAGCTGCGCCATGCTCTGGTTCAAGCGCTCGTAGAGCGAAGCGTTCTGGATCGCCACGACCGCGTGGGTCGCGAGGATCTCAAGCGTCTCGATCGCTTCACGCGAGGGGAGCCCACGGTCCACGGGGTCGTCGACCGAGAAGTACCCGATGGCGGCGCCGTCCTTGGTGTAGAGCGGCACGAAGAGCACGTCCTCCTGGTGCCACTCCCCTTCCTGGCGCACGCCCAGCTCCGGCGTGTACCCCTCCCCGTCCACCTCGCCCCAGAATTTCTTCTCGTGGCTGATGAAATAGGAGCGGCTGACCCGGAACTCCTCCTTGAGCCAGCTCTCGAACTCTTCTCTCGACACGCTGCGCTGCTCCAGCTTCCGGATCGCTTCCCGGTTCAGCCCCGCGAAGGCGCGAGCCTCGAAATGGGACCCGGCCTCGTTCAGGACGCGGAGGAGCACGATGCGAAACCCAGCCGCGTCGGAGACGGCGTGGACGATCTCGTGGAGCACAACGTCGAGGGAGAGGTTCGAGTTGATGCTCGTCGCGATCTCCAAGACCTTCTTGATCCGCCCCGCGCGCTTCCGGCTCGTGAGGAGCTGGTAGCGATAGAGGTCCCCCATCTTGTCGCTGGCCTGGGTCAGCTCGTCGTTCCGGTGGATCGCGGCGTCGTATGAAGAGCGGAGCGACTTGAGCTCGTGCCGGAGCGAGCGGCGGTGGCGCACCTGCTCCACCAGGAGAAGGGCCGCGGCGGCGAGCGCCCAGAGAAGCTCGACCGAGGGGATCATGGGGTCACCTCGGTCCGGCTCGGGGCCTGAGTCCCCCGGTCGGCGCCGCGCCGCGCCATGATCTGCTCGAATAACTCGACGACGCGCGGATCGAACTGGGAGCCCGAGCAGCGGCGGATCTCGGCGAGCGCCTCCGCTTCGGGTACCGAATCGCGGTAGGGGCGGCCGAGCGTCATGGCCTCGAACGCGTCCACCAGGGCTAGGATCCGCGCCGCGAGCGGGATCTCCTCGCCGGTGAGCCCGCGCGGGTATCCATGACCGTCCCAGTGCTCGTGATGGCTCAGGATGATCTCGTTCACGCGCGAGGCGAACTCGATCGGCTGCAGCAAACGCACGCCGTCGCGCGGATGCACCTCGAGCTGGCCGCGCTCCTGCTCCGTGAATCGGCGGGAGCTCAGGATCAGGTCCTCCCCCACGGCGAGCATGCCGACATCGTGCACTCGCGCCACATAGCCCAGGACTTCCAGGTCGTCGTCCGGCAGCCCGAGCTTCCGGCCGAGGTCGGTCGCGAGCTTGAAGGCCCGGCGCGAGCTCCAGAGCGCGTAGCTCCGCTTGGCGCGGATCACCGTGCGGATCGTGTTCAGCGTGGCGTAGACGTCTCCCGAGACGCCGGCCGAGCGCACCCGCTCGAGCGCGGTTCCGACCCGTTTCGAAATCGCCACGAGAAGGTTCAGGTCGTCCTGGTCGAAGGGGAGTCCCGTGGATTTGCTGCTCACGTTCACCACCCCCACGACCTCGCCGGAGATCCGGAGCGGCACGCAGAGGAGCGACTTCGTCTCGTACTGTGGGTGGTTGAGCTTCCGGAATCGGCGGTCGTTCTCGATGTCGTTGACCAGGAGGTTCTCGCAGGTTTGCGCCACCCAGCCCGCGATCGAGGCGCCGGTCTTCACGCGCGCCCGCGCCACCATGTCCGGATCGAGGCCGTGCGCCGCGCGGATCATGAGCTCGGTCCCGTCCTCGTTGAAGAACATGATCGAGACGTTCCGCGCCTCCATCACCTCGGCCACCATCTCGACCGCGCTCGAGAGGATCGTCCGAAGCTCCGGGGTCTCGAAGAAAGGCTCGAGCGAGCGCATGAGATTCCGGAAGCCGCGCTGGATGAGCGGAAGCTCGAAGACGAAGCGGCTTCCCTGCCCCAGCTCGCTCTCGACGCGGATGGTCCCGCCGTGGAGCTCCACCACGCTCTTTACGATCGCGAGACCCAGTCCCGAGCCGCCCACCCGCTCGGCGCCCCCTTCCTCCACGCGGTAGAAGCGCTCGAACACGCGCGCCAGCTTGTCGGGAGGAATCCCCATGCCGTGATCCTCGACCACGATCTTCATCCGCTCTCCGACGGGCATCGCGTGGATCGTGATGGGGGTGCTCTCGCGCGAGAACTTGGCCGCGTTGTTAATGAGGTTGACGAGCACCTGCTTCAGGAGATCCGGATCCGCCTCGATCGATGGGAGGTCCGGCGCGAAGGACCGCGCCACCGATAAACTCCGGGCCAGGAGCTGCGGATCCACGGTGGGGAGGACCTCGTCCAGGAGCTGGCTCAGGTCGACCATCTCGGACTTGAGCCGTCGGCGCCCGGAGTCCATGCGGCTCAGGTCGAGCACGTCGTTCACGATCCGGGTCAGGCGGTCGCACTCCTCGTTGATGATGCCGAGGAACTTCTCGTGAAGCACGAACGAGGGGTTCTTCACGTTGTCGATCAGCGTCTCGGTGTAGGCCTTGATCGAGGTGAGCGGCGTCCTGAGCTCGTGCGACACCACCGAGATCAGCTCCGACTTCATCTCGTCGATCCGCCGGAGGGACGCGCTGGCCTCCTCGAGGCGAACCGTCTTCTGCTCCAGCTCTGCGTGGGTGCGGATCCGGTCCACCGCGAGCCCGATCAGGTCAGCCAGGAAGAGGAGGGCGCGGCGCCGGCGCGCGTTCGCCCGAAGCGGCCGGTTGAATCCCAGGAGCGCCACGCCGAGGAGTGAAGTCCCCACGATGATGGGCACCCCGACCACCGCGGCCGGAGGATGGGCGTCACCGCGAAGCTCTCTCCAATCCGCCTCGTCCATGCTGCCCGCGTCCTCGATGATGATCGTCTCGCGTCGAAGGACCTGCGCGAGGAAGCTTCCCGGTCGCGGCGTGACGCGGCACGACCCGCGAGGCGTGTGCTCGCCGCGGTCGAAGTGGTCTCCCTGGAGCTCGCCGGTCTCGTAGTCGAGCAGGAGGAGCGCGAAGTTGTCCGCGCGGGCCAGCTCGAGCACGTGCTGCGCCACCGCGGCCACGAGGCCCGGCGCGTCGAACGCGGACTGGACGGCGAAGCTCAGGCTGGAGAGGCCCGGCAGGAGACGGAACGCGTTATGGGTACGGCCGGTGTTCCCGGCGGAGCGGCCCGCCATCAGGAGGATTCCGGCGGCTCGCCGAGAGGAACATCGGCGGCCGGCATGATCGGCGACCCGTCCGAGCGGCGGTCCGAGATCACGACGCTGCCGCGCATCGCCTTGCCCTGCTTCTTCAGATCCTTGGAAACGTCGATCACCTGAGCGCCGTGATGGATGTCACGCCCCACATTGCTCACGATCAGGATCGTGATCG
>Ga0137409_10008457_pt1 | contig 10506 bp, 8 predicted proteins | sample CZODoug1_16funga_FD_122059 | JGI IMG/M metagenome (GOLD analysis project Ga0137409, IMG submission 122059) | Vadose zone soil fungal communities from Angelo Coast Range Reserve, California, USA - CZODoug1_16fungal (Hybrid Assembly) | ecosystem: Environmental > Terrestrial > Soil > Vadose zone... | reverse complement strand
CGGCGCCTCTGGAGCGTCGGCGAAGGTAGTCCCGAGGGTCTCCGGGGCATCGTCGGATCGGGTGTCGACGGTTCGTCGACGGGTCGAGGGGCTCACCCGCTCATTGTAGGGCGGGCGCCATCGCTGGGAATTGCGGGGAGCTCCCCCGACGACGAAGAAGCCCCGCGACGCAGGTGCGTCGCGGGGCTCTCTGGGCTGCGGCGGGAAAGGTTACGGAGCGATCTGATCGGCCGGCGGGGCGGAGACGCTGACCGATCCGTCGTACTTGAGATCGAGCGTGATGCCGACCGTCCCGATGTCCGGGCTCGTGATCGAAAAGACGAACCTGGCCGGGCGGAGGTCGTTCTTGCGGGTCCAGACGTTAAGGGTGAGATCGCCCGTTCCTCCGACCGTGGTCGCGGCGCTCGGCGCGAGGGACTGAAGGTCGGCCGAGGTGACCTTCAGCGTGACGTCGTAGCACTGCTGGTCGCCGCATGCCACGTCGGCGCCCTTGGTCGGCGGCGTCGGCAGCTTGGCAAGTGCCTCGTTGAGCTTGGTCACGACCTCGGCGACCTGGGCCGCGTCGCCGACGGAGGCCGAGGCGGAGGGGTCGGTCGATGGGGTCGGGATGTCCGTCTTGCTGTACTTGTCCGGCGTCACGCCGGCCATACCGGCGAGCAGTCCGGTGATCTTGAGGTAGCCGACGTTGTCCAGGAGGATCGCGTCGACCTTCGTCCCGAGGATGGCCGGGGCGTCGACGCTGAACTTGGCCTTCTTGGCCGGGATGTCCATCGCGGCGCTGAGCGTCGTGGTGGACAGGTCGAGCGCACCCATGTTCGGGACGGTCACCTTACCGGTGAAGGTGCCCGTCAGCTCGACGGTCTTGACGTCCTTGAGCGACAGGATCGTCTTGGTGAGGATGTCCTTGGGGTCGGTCAGCGCCGGCGCCGCCGGCGCCTGGCTGCCACAGGCGGCGAGCAGGAGCGATGCCACGCTGGCGATCGCGACGAGGCTGAGCATGAAGCGACGAGTCACTGGTTCTCCCCGAAAAGTGCTGGCTGGTCCGGCCACAGGTTCGTCAGAGGCTTGCCCCAGATTTGAACGCCGAGCTGGCGCTCCGGCGTGAGCGCGCCAGTGGGAAGACTGCGTTCGATGGTCAAGATCTTCGTGTCGGGCGTGATCTGTTCTAGGCCAAAGGGCGCTTTCCACTGCCCTACTTTGATGTTCGCTTCCGGGCGCCAGGTGCAACTTCCGAAGACGTAGCTTTCAATTGGCAACAAGGCTTTTCGGGAACCCACACTGTTCCACAGAATGCGATTTTGGGAGACTGGTCGATCACCGGTGTGCGAGCTCATCAGGACGCGAACGATCACACGGGTCCTTTTGCCCCGGTTCAAGTAACCTTTTCTGTCTTCGCTTCTCCCTTCTGAATAACGATGGGATGCAAGACTAACAGGCTGCGGAAAAATGCTCCGAGAAAGCAAACTGCACTGTAGCGGCGGCCGCCGGTTCGTTGATTTTAGGAAAGCTTCATAGAGCGCCGCTACAGTTGCTCGAACCGCGTAGCCGTTTTAAACGCGGGCATAAAGCCCGCGGCTACGAATCCGGTGTAGACAGCCCCAAAACTCAAATGAGGTGGGCCGCCGCTGACGACGGGTCCGCGAAGAACCGCGTCCCGCCGAACTGATGCTCGTATGCGGATCGAGGCAAGACGGCATCGAATCTCCTGGCCCACCGCAAGAACCTTCCGTCAAAGAAAGACCCCGATGAGCGCTGACTTCCTTTCACGGCAGCGAAACGCGGTAAATGTTGCGCTGCGTTGTCACCCTCGGAAACGCGTACACGGACGGGTTCGGTCCAATGAAGGCGCGTGCTTCGTGGATCACTCGGGCTCCTGGCAAAGCGGTCGCATCCGCCTGGGATCGAATACCGGAAGGAGGCAGCGGCGGCAGGTTCCGGCCGGGCGGGAGGGGAATCGCATATTGCTGGCCCGCGGCCGTGCGATCATTCAAATAGAGGAACTTTCCGTCTGGCGACCAGCGCACGGCCGGCGGTGTGGTGCCTCGATTTTCTCCTCCCGCGGCACCGCAAATCGTGCACACGTTGATGAGCGAGCCACCATCCGTAGAGTAGACCTGGGCGCCTCGTCCATCGAAAACTGCCAGGGATTTTGCATCGGGCGAAACGTCGTAAAAGTAACTGATCAGATTCTCAATTGCCTTTTGCAATCCACTCCCGTCCTCCCGAACACGATAAACAAACGTCTGGGTTTCGCTTTCCCCGCCCAGGAAGTAGACGTCGCCATTGGCGCCGAAGAACGTGCGCGTGGCATTGATCGTGGACAAGCGCCGCGGCGCGGTGCGTCCGTCGAGTGTTGCCAGCCAGACCGGGGTATGGCCTGTATCGTCGATTGCCGCAAATACGATGCGGTTACCGTCCGGGGAGATGCTGTAGTGCTCCATCAGGAAATCGGACAGCAGCCGCTCCTTTTGCCCCGTCTCCAGATTCGTGGCCCAAAGCTCCCCACTCACGTAGCGGCGGTTTGCGACGGAGCGCAGCAGGTAGTAGAGCTTCTTGCCGTCGCCGGAAAAGCTGGGAAGCGAGGCGTAGCCCTCCGAAGTAATCTGCCGCTCTCCACGGGAATCGTGAACCCACAAGGTGCTCACGCGCGTACCCACCGATGTGACAAATGATCGGCCGTCTGGAGCAAACGCAATCCCCTCTTCTTCGGTCGCGCCGAAAGTGACCTGTTCCGGCGCGCCGTCCGGGAACTTCTGGCGCCAGATGTGATAACCGTTTCCCGTATTCACTGAGAGGTACATCCACTTCCCGTCGGGCGACCAGGCAGCATTCGTGCACTGGGCCGGCGAGGGACCAACCGGCTTCCCGGCCGCGCCACCCTCGAACGCCACCAGCCGGCAGGGCCGCCAGCCGCCTTCCATCTCGACAACAAGCATCTGCTTCCTATCCGGCGAAAGATAAGAGCGATGAGCCATCCCACGCGGGCTCGGTGGGGCGTATACAGTGCGGGGCTCTGAGCGATTTTCGGTGGAGGTGATAATCGACAGGTGTGTGCCCTCACCCCACTCGGAGAACAGTACGCGCGGACGGCCGCCGCGGCCCGTTCCGATCCACGTCAGCGCGGAGGCATTGGCAAGCAGCCGGCTTGGCTCTCCGCCGAGCACTGGCACAGTCCAGGTATCCCAGTCCCTTGCGTTTCCCACCACGCTGTAGACGATACGGTCGCCGCCTGGAGCGAAGACCGGACTCATCTTATGGACGCCGTCATGCGTGAGTTGAACCGGTTCACCATCCGGCAGGATTTTGACGTAGATCTCGCCGGGGCCCTCGAAGGTCTCTGTCCCGCGGATGAAGGTAAGCATGCGGCCGTCTGGCGAGAGAGCTGGGGACGTGGCGGAGTCCGCGAAGCTGGTGAGCGCCGTGTACTCGAGGGGGGCTGGTGAGGCGGGCCGTGCGGAATGGAAATAGATGAATGCGCTTCCAGCGACGAGCACCAACATGATCAGCGCAGCGGCTGCTCTCTTCAAGGCGCGTGCTTGTCGCTGCATCCTGGGCGCCGGCGCCTCTGCACTCTGGCGGGCGAGGCGGCGCAGGTCGACGACCATCTCGCGCATCGACTGGTAACGATCCGCAGGGTCCTTTTCCAGGGCCTTTTCCACGACTGCACGGAGCGCGGGCGGAGTACCGTCTTCCAGCGGCTGCGGTGTTCCGTGAACGATCGTCTGTAAAAGCTTCAAATCCGTCGAGGCCGCAAACGGCTTCCGTCCGGCGAGCACCTCGTAGAGCATCACCCCAAACGAAAAGACGTCGCTACGCGCATCCAGTGGTTTTCCCGAGGCCTGTTCCGGCGACATGTAGGCGATGGTGCCAATCACCATGCCCGGCCTGGTGCGCCCTTCCGTCAGCGTTCCCGTCTCCTCCCTGGGAGCCGGATCCTCCGCCAGCTTCGCCAAACCAAAATCGGCCAGCTTGGCATATCCGCTTCGCGTGATCAGAATGTTCTCGGGCTTGATGTCGCGATGCAGAATACCGGCCGCATGCGCCGTGGCCAGGCCATCGGCGACGCCAACCAGCAGCTCCACGATCTGCCGCCACGTGCGCCTCTCAGCGTTCGCCCAATCCCTCAGCGTGCCGCCATCGACAAACTCCGTGACGAGATATTGCCGGCCCTCGAACTCGTCCGCATCGTAGACCGTAAGAATATGCGGATGGTTCAGAGACGAAGCCATTTGCGCCTCGCGCTGAAAGCGGCGCCGCGCGGGCGCGTCAGCGAGATCGCCGGGAAGAAACTTGATAGCCACAGGGCGATTCAGCCTGGTATCCATGGCACGAAATACCACGCCCATGCCGCCTTCCCCGAGCTTCGTCTCAATTCGGTACGGGCCGATCTGACTGCCGGGAACAGTGGACGCGAGCGCCGCCAGAGGCTTCTCCAGCAACCCACGCGACTTCTGATCGGCCGCGAGCAGGTCTTCTACCGCGCTACGTAGAGCGTCGTCGCCGGCGCACGCCTCATCCAGAAAGGCCGCGCGGGCCTCCCCACTGCGTTCGCAGGCGGCCGCGAACAATTCGTTGAGCTGCCGATAGCGCTCAGGCGTCATTCCGGTGTTCGTCGGCATCTCTCCGCTCCAGTTCACGATAGAGCCAGGCTCTGGCGGCGCGCCAGTCTCGCATCACGGTCTCCGGCGATATCTTGAGTGTCTCGGCTGTTTCTTCCACACTACAGCCCCCAAAGAAGCGGAGCTCTACAACCTGGCTCTGACGCGCGTGAAGCTTCGACAAAGCTGTGAGCGCATCGTCGAGAGCAATGACCTCTGCCAATCGATCGCCGGAAATCACGCCTGCATCTTCGAGGCGCAGAGGTTTGTGTGGCCCGCCGCGCTTGTCCGTCGCGCGAGCACGGGCGTAGTCCACCAACACGTGCCGCATGGCCTTGGCGGCGACTCCGAAGAAGTGGGCGCGATTCTGCCAATGCCGGCCGGAGTCGCCCGTCAACCGCATGTAGGCTTCGTGGACCAGAGCCGTGGTTTGTAAGGTGTGCGACGGATCCTGCCGGTTCATCGAGCGCCTGGCAATGCGGCGCAACTCACCGTAAATCAGCGGCAGCACTTTCTCCCCCGCGGTCTGGTTCCCGCGGGCCCACTGGTTCAGCAACTCAGTCACTTCCTGGGCAGAGGTCGCCATAAAAAAGGCTTTGCGATGCGGGGGAGTATAGCACAGCGATCGTTGCGGCGATTTGTTGTCCGGTCGTGACAGCTGGGTCGGGGAAATCTCGTTTATGTAAGTGGGAGCAACCTCGCAGACAAACCTTAAAGGAGAATCGAAATGAACAGAAAACGATTAGTCGTTCTAGCAATCTCGGCCATTGCGGTGGCGGGTCCATCGCTGGCACTGATGGTTCCACGGGCTAAGGCGCAAGCGATCCAAAACCGCCAGGATGATGACGACAAGAACGGGAATGCCAACGGCTCGGCAGTCGTTCGCGAGCAGGTCATCCAGAGGCCCGTCCAATGGACATTGACCCCGGCCGTTTGTTCGTTGCTCAAAGCCGACCTGACGGGATCGGGCCAGAGCAGAAAGACCGTTACGCTGGTCCGGAATCACGATGGCACCTGGAATTACAAGATCAACGACGAAGTGAGCGGAACTGCCACGGACAAGAACAACCACCACTACATTTTTCTCTACACTCAAAATATTTTCGTCGACAGGGGCAACGGGTTTCCGCTCCCGAACCCACCCTACACTGCCTACGGAACGGACTCGTTCCAGTTGATCCCGGTCGATGGCGGGCCTGCGTACGCCACAAACATTTTCTTCAACGCGCGAATAAACGCAGACGGCTCCTTTACGGACCTGGGCAGCGTCTTCAGCCCGAACGCTTCCTGCGACCCGATCTAACCATGACCCCGGGTTTGCGGCCTGTTGCCCAAAAGGAAAACTCGCGGTCTGCACGGAGCCGTGGGCTTTATGCCCGCGTTCAAACACAAATGAAGAATTCTTCTGGCGGTACTTGAACGCGGGCATGAAGCCCACGTCTACGTGCTAAACCCAACTTGATTTCATTTGAGCAACAGGATCTTGCGCCGGGGCTATCCTTTTTCCCCGCTTCGCGGCTACAACGGAGGTGACTTGTGAATATGTTTTTCCCCCTGGTGCTGGCGCTGGCGGCGAGTCTGGGCGGAGCGCACGAGCTGGACGATCACCTGATGGCGGCGCTGAGCCGAGCTGGCTTTACCGGCACGGTCGGGTCGAGCATCGAAGCCCGCCTGGGCCGGCCCATCGACAAAAAGCTGGCGAATCTCGGGCGCCTGCTCTTCTTCGACAAGATCGCGTCCCTGCATTCCGATAACGCGTGCGCGGGATGCCACTCGCCGTCCGCGGGCTTCGGCGATACACAATCCATCGCCATCGGCATCCAGAACAACAACGTGGTGGGGCCGAACCGCTTCGGTCCGCGCAACCAGCGCCGTACACCAATGGCATCGAACACGGCCTTCTTTCCGGCCCTGATGTGGAATGATCGCTTCTTCGCGTCTTCCGGAGATCCCTTCGATAACTCCCGCGGGTTCGTCTTCCCGTTGCCCGAAGGGACCACGAGATTTCCGCCCAATGATCCCGTCATCCGCACGCTGCTGGCGGCGCAGGCTCACCTGCCGCCCACCGAGCTGGTTGAGGTGGCTGGATTCACCGGCACTGCCGGAACGATCGGACCCGATTTCGATCAGTTCGATGACGGCAAGGGTTCGATCGTTCCGCCTCCCGACACGAGCGGCTCGCGCAATGAACCCATCCGCCAGGCGGTACTCCAGCGACTCAATGCGTCGCCTACTTATCGGAGGCTGTTCGGGGAGCTGTTTCCAGGCGTCACCGCCGGAGGACCGATCGATTTCGCCATGTTCGGCCGTGCCATCGCGGAGTTCGAGTTCACGCTCATTTTCGCCGATGCGCCGATCGACCACTTCGCGCGCGGTGAGAGCTGGGCGATGAGCCTTCCCGAGAAAAAGGGCGCGTTGCTCTTTTTCGGAAAGGCCGGCTGTGTGGTTTGCCACTCCGTTGGCGGCAAGTCCAACGAGATGTTCAGCGACTTCAAAATGCACGTCATCGGCGTGCCACAGATTGCGCCCGAGTTCGGCTTCGGCAAGGGCAACATGATCTTCGACGGACCCGGGCAGGATGAAGACTTCGGGTTGGAGCAGGTCAGCGGGGATCCCGCAGACCGCTACAAGTTTCGCACATCGCCTTTGCGAAATGTGGCTCTGCAGAAGGCATTCTTTCACAACGGATCCTTCACGCGGTTGGAGGACGCGATCTCTCATCACCTGAACGTGTTCGATTCGGCACGGAATTACAACCCAATCCGGGCGGGAGTGGACAGGGATCTGACGCTTCGAATGGGGCCAATCCGACCACTACTCGCTCGAATCGATCCGCTCTTGACTCACCCCATCAAGCTTACGCCCGATGAATTCGAAAGCCTGGTGGCATTCGTGAGAAACGGGTTGCTCGACCCCCGTGCGGAGCGCCTGAATCTGTGCTCGCTGATCCCCGGGTCGCTGCCCAGTGGCATGCCACCCCTGCGGTTCGAGGAATGTCCGAAGCCCTGAGAGTTACCTCTGGGCTTTGCACATACCGGCTTTGAGCTAGTTTCGTCCTGCCCGTTGCGAGATACTTCCACGCATGGGACGAGAAATTCCGAGCACGCACCAGAAGGCGCTCCAGATCAACCTCGATCCGACGAAATACGGCACGTTCGTCGAGATCGGTGCAGGGCAGGAATTAGCGCGCTGGTTTTTCCGCGTGGGCGGCGCGTCGGGCACCATCGCGAAGACGATGTCGGCCTATGACATGACGATCAGCGATGCGATCTACGGCCCGTGTGAACGTTACGTCAGCCGGCAGCGCCTTCAGTCGATGCTCGACCGCGAGTTCGCCCTGCTGGTGGAGCGGCTGAATGAAAAGCGCGGGTCGACCACCCGGTTTTTCGCCTTCGCGGACACTGTGGCCGCCCGCAGCTACAAGCGCCAGGATGAGGCGCACGGCTGGCTCGGCATCCAGTTCCAGGCTGTGGCGCAGGGTCCGCCGTCGCAGATCATCATCCATGTGCGGCTTCTCGACAAAGAAAACGTGCAGGAGCAGGAAGCGCTCGGCGTTATCGGGGTGAATCTCGTCTACGGGGCGATTTATCAGCATAACGATCCTTACTCCTTGATCGACGCGCTTCTCGACAATCTCACGACCGACCGCGTCGAAGTGGACATGCTCAAGTTCTCCGGCCCCGCGTTCGCCGACGTGGACAACCGTCTCATGGCGCTGCAACTCGTGCAAAAGGGGCTGACCAAAGCCGCAATGTTCATGGCAAACGGCGAAGTGGTCCAGGCGGCCGACGTGCTCCACAAGAAGTGCATCCTCGTCGAGCGCGGCAGCTTCCGCCCGGTCACCAGGGTCACCATGGATATGCTCGAGTGCGCCACCGCGCAGTTTGTCCAGGAGCCGAACGTACAAGGCGAGGACGTTGTCGTGCTCATGGAGATGACGCTGAAGAACCTGATCGAAGGCGACAAGATCGACCACAAGGATTTTCTCGATCGGGTCGACATCCTTGGCGCGATGGGCAAGACCGTGTTGATCTCCAATTACAGCGAGTATCACCGGCTGGCGTCACATCTCTTTCTCTACACGAAAAAAATGATTGGCATTGCGATGGGCGTGCCGAGCCTGCGCGAGATTTTCGACGAAAAGTATTACACGGATCTTGAAGGGGGCATTCTGGAAAGCTTCGGGCGCCTGTTCAAGAACGATTTGAAGCTTTACGTGTACCCGCTGAGGGAGCCGAAGTCCGGAGCCCTCATCTCGGCCGGCAACTTGCTTGTCGCGCCGAACTTGCGGCATCTCTACGCCTACCTCGTGGAAAATCGCTTCATCGAGTCGATGCGCGACTTCAACGAGACCTGCCTGCCGATCTTCTCGCGCGATGTGCTGGCCAAAATCCGCTGCGGCGATCAGAACTGGGAAACCATGGTCCCGGCGCAAGTGGCAGCAATGATCAAGGAACGGAAGCTGTTCAACTATAGCGGCAATTAGTCAGCCGCGGATTACGCGGATGGGCGCATCAAGGTTCATTAATGCGCCCATCCGCGCAATCCGCGGCTGACCATAGTAAATACGATGATCTCGGAACAAGCAGTCCTCTCAAAACTCACGCGGCGCCTGATCCCTTTCATGTTCATGCTCTACATCGTGTCCTATCTGGACCGCATCAACGTGGGTTTCGCCGCATTGCAGTTGAACACCGCGTTGAAACTCGATCCTGCCGTGTTCGGCCTGGGCGCTGGAATTTTCTTCATCGGATACTTCATCTTCGAAGTTCCGAGCAATCTGATCATGGCGCGCGTCGGGGCTCGCATCTGGATGGCGCGCATCCTTGTTACGTGGGGCATCATTTCCGTGGCGATGATGTTCGTACGGGGACCGGCGACATTTTATACTCTGCGATTCCTGCTCGGCGTTGCCGAGGCCGGGTTCTTTCCCGGCATGATCCTCTACCTGACTTACTGGTTTCCCGCCGGAGCCCGGGGGCGCGCCGTTGCCCGCTTCATGACGGCGACCGCGATTGCCGGCGTGATTGGCGGTCCTGTTTCCGGTGTGTTGTTGCAGATGGACGGAATCGGAGGACTCTCGGGTTGGCAATGGTTGTTTCTACTCGAGGGACTGCCTGCCGTGATTCTCGGTTTTGTGACCCTGGTCTACCTGCCCGATGGACCGCACACGGCGAACTGGCTTACATCGGAAGAGAAGGCCTGGATCTCATCCACACTTCAGCAGGAGCGCGAGCAGGTCCGCCGATACGGCCATAACACACTGCGGGATGCGATCGGCAGCAGCCAGGTATGGACACTGAGCCTGATTTACTTTGCGGTCATCATGAGTTTCTATGGTGTGGGCTTCTGGCTGCCTCAGATCATTCGATCGTTTTCGGGACTCAACGATCTGCTGGTGGGATTTCTCAGCGCAGTGCCGTACCTGGCTTGTTCGATCGCCATGGTCCTCATCGGAAGAAGTTCGGACCGCACCGGCGATCGGCGATGGCACGTGGCGATCTCGGCATGCGCCGGGGTTATTGGATTGATCGCCGCGGCGTTGCTGAAATCTCCGGCCGCAGAACTTGCCGCGCTGGCGCTGGCAGCGATGGGAATCTGGGGAACGCTCGGTCCGTTCTGGGCGATGTCATCCGAATTTCTGAACGGCACTGCTGCCGCCGCCGGCATCGCGCTCATCAATTCGGTAGGGAATCTTGGCGGATTTCTCGGTCCTTATATGGTAGGGCTCGTGCTGAAGCGGACGGAAGGCTTTACATGGGCGCTACTTAGCCTGGCTGTTTTCCCATTCATCGGTGCCCTCGTTACCCTCGCATTTGGCCGGTCGCAAAAGCATCGTATTCCGATACAACAGAGAACTGCGCCCCGCACGAAGTGACTGCAAGAACGCGAAACCTCGAAGAGGAGC
>Ga0137409_10008456_pt1 | contig 10506 bp, 11 predicted proteins | sample CZODoug1_16funga_FD_122059 | JGI IMG/M metagenome (GOLD analysis project Ga0137409, IMG submission 122059) | Vadose zone soil fungal communities from Angelo Coast Range Reserve, California, USA - CZODoug1_16fungal (Hybrid Assembly) | ecosystem: Environmental > Terrestrial > Soil > Vadose zone... | reverse complement strand
GTCGCGGTCCGGGCCGTTCATGGGGATCTCGGGCGCCCGGAAGGTCGCGTGCCCCATCTCGACGGTGACGAAGCCCATCCGTCCCCCCTCGACCCGGCACTGGCATTCCACGAGACCGCCCTTCGTGTCGACCGTGAAGGTCGGCCTCTTCGTACGGCCGTGGTCCCAGAGGTACTTCGCGAAGATCCGCAGGCCATTGCCCGACTTCTCGGCTTCGCTGCCATCCGGGTTGAAAATGCGCAGGCCGAAATCGGCGCGCTGTGTCGGTACAAGCAGGAGAATGCCGTCCGAGCCGACCCCCCAGTTTCGGTCACAGATCCGAGCGATCGCCTTGGTCGACAACGGCGCGCGGAGATCCTTCTCGTCGATCACGATGTAGTCGTTGCCGAGCCCGTGGCCCTTCACGAAAGGGATCATGGCCGCGGCAGCTCGACACGGCGGCCGGTCGCCGCCGAGACATAGCCCGCGTAGATGACCTCCACGACCTCACGGGCCAGGAGCCCGCCCGACAGCGGCTCGCGCCCCTCGCTGATCGCGCCGACGAAATCTTCCAGCTCCTGAGGATATCCGCGCATCCAGTCCTCTTCCGGGCTCGGGAACTGCCAGCCCGCCTTGGTCTCGACCTTCTCGGTGAGATACTCGTCGCCCCACACGGCGGCGTCCGGGGCGTACACGGTCAGGGTGTTGTTCGGATTGATGTTCGCCTGGATCACCGCGTTCGTCAGATACGCGGTCACCACGTTGCGGACGCCGCCCAGGGTGATGTCGTTCGAGTGGATCGTGGCCATCGTGCCGTCCTCGAACGTGAGCACGGCGACCGACCAGTCCTCGACGTCCTGGGCCCGGGTCGACATGTGGCGCTTGAGCCCCGCGACCGCCGGGAGGCGCGTGAGGTTGGCGACCTCGGCGAAGACGGCGCGCGTTCGGATGGGGTGGCCGTTCCGCCGCATCCCCTCCCAGTGCTTGAGGTGGAGCACGGCGCCGATCGGGTGCGAGCCCATCCGGAGGAGCGCGCCGCCCCCCGCGCTCTTCCAGCGGCTCGCGTACGCGGCGTGGGAGCCCGAGTGGCTCTCCTCCGCGCGGAGCTCGAGAATCGCGCCGCCGCTCGCATCGAGCAGTCGCCGGAGCTTCGCCACCGGCGGGGCGTAGACGAAGTCCTCGGCGTAGCAGAGGGTCACGCCCGCCCTGGCGACAGCCTCGAGCACCGCGTCGGCATTCGTGAGCGCGGCGGCGAGCATCGCGTCGCGGGGTACGGTGGCCTCGCAAAAGGCGCCGGTGAGCGGCTTCTCGACGATCACGTGCTTGCCGGCCCGCGCCGCCGCGATCGCGATCTCGTGGTGGCTGTCGGTCGTCGCGCAGATGTCGACGACGTCCACGTCGGGGGCCGCGACCAGTGCCCGGTAGTCGGTGAACACGCGCGGGATCGCGTGCCGCCGGGCGAAGTCCTCGGCCTGGCTCCGCGTGCGGGAGCAGACGGCCGCCAGCTCGACACGGGGGCCCAGAAGCGGGCGGTAGTTCGTGGCGTGGAGCTCGGCCGCGAACCGCGCGCCGACGATGCCGATCCGCAAGGCGCTCACGCCAGGCGCGTCCTCAGCCAGTCACGCACGCGCTCCCGCGGGCCGCGGACGTCGCACGGAAGGCGGTGGCCATACTTGCCGGCGAACCGGGCGAGCGCCGAGTCACGCCGCGCGAGGTCGGCTCGCTCGAGACCGGGGTCTTCGCCGAATCCGCGCGTGCGGGTCTTGCCGCCGTGATGCCAGAACGGAGCGTGGACGATCAGGCACCTCCGGCCGCGGTCGACGACGGCCAGGGACAGATCGCGGTCGATGCCGTGATAGAACCCATAGCCTTCGTCCAGGCCGCCGAGCGAGTCGAGCAGCCGCCGCGAGATACAGAGACACACCGCGTCGACGAACGCGACCTCCTCCCAGGGCGCTTTGACGGTCGGCCTCGGCAGCAGGCTGTGGACGACGGTCCGTCCCACGAGCCGACCGCTCGCCCGCACCCGCTTGGCGCCGTAGAGGCCGGCGAGGCCGGCGTCGGGCTCGGCGAGCGCGGCGAGGAGCCGTGAGAGCCACGCCGGCTCGACCATCTCGGTGTCGTTGTGGATCAGGCAGACGAACTCGGTGTCGGTCAGCCGCCAGGCGCGATTGAGCGCCGCGATCACGTTGCCGTTGGTCTCGCTCCGGGTCGAGGTCAGCGGATACGGATACGGGAAGCGCTCGAGGAGCTCCCGCGTGCCGTCGCTGGAGCCGTTGTCCGCGACGACCAGGCGAAAGGGCTCGGTGGTCGCGCGCAGGCTCTCGAGGCAGGCCCGCGTGTGCGCGAGCCCATTGAACACGGCCATCACGAGGCTGACGCGCGGTGCTGCGCGCACAGCCTCGCTAGCGCTTGTCGATCGGGACGTACGTGGCGTGCGTCGGGCCGGTGTACTCCGCGCGCGGCCGGATGAGCCGGTTGTTGGCGTGCTGCTCCATGACGTGCGCCGCCCAGCCGACGACCCGGCTCATCGCGAAGATCGGCGTGAACTGATCGGTCGCGATGCCCATCGAGGAGTAGGCCGCGCCCGAATAGAGATCGACGTTCGGGAAGATCTTCTTCTGCTCGCCGACGACGCGGACGACCGTGTCCAGGATCTGGACGGCGCTGGTGTCGCCGGCCTGCTTGCCGAGCTCTTGCGCCAGCCGGTGCAGGTGCTTGGCCCGCGGGTCCTCGACGCGGTAGACGCGATGGCCGAAGCCCATGACCCGCCCGTGATCGGTGAGCGTCTTGCGGATCCAGGCGTCGGCGTTCGCCGGCGTCTTGATCTTCTGCACCATCAGCATCACCTGCTCGTTAGCGCCGCCGTGGAGCGGCCCCTTGAGCGCGCCGATCGCCGAGACGATCGAGGAGTGCAGGTCCGACATCGTCGCGGCCGTCACGCGCGCCGCGAACGTGGACGCGTTGAACTCGTGATCGGCGTGGAGGATCAGGGCCACGTCGAACGTCTTCACCGCCAGCGGGGTCGCCTTCTTGCCGGTCAGCATGTAAAGGAAGTTCGCGGCGAGATTCAGCTTCGGGTTCGGCGCGACGGGGGCCTTGCCTTTGCGGATCCGGTCCCATGCGGCGACCAGGGTCGGCATCTGGGCCGTCAGCCGCAGCGCCTTGCGGGCCGTGGCGTCCTTGGAGTTGTCGGCCGCGTCGGGATCGTACGCCGAGAGCGCCGAGATGCCGGTGCGCAGCACTTCCATCGGCGTGGTCTTCTTCGGCAGCGCCTTCAGGAGCGAGACGATTCCCGGCGGCAGCTTGCGGTTGGCGGTGGAGTTGAGCGCCTTGGTGTGGGCGACCAGCTCCTTTTTGCTCGGGAGCCCGCCGTGCCAGAGGAGGAAGATCACTTCCTCGAAGGACGAATGCTCGACGAGGTCATTGACGTCGTAGCCGCGATAGACGAGACGGCCTTCCTTCCCGTCGATGAAGCAGATGTCCGACGTCGATACGACGATGTCTTCGAGACCGCCACGGCCTCCGGTACCCATGCTCTTCCCTCGCCGAAAGGTGTGATGAAACCGGTTTGCTTTTACCATACCCCCGGTCATGCTTCAAGGCACCTCCGGGCGCGTGCGGGAGTACTACGACGAGCATCCGATCAGCGAGCCTCACGTGCTCGCGGCCCTCGCCGGCCAGGGGCTCAGCGTCTCCCCGACCGCCGACGACCTCTTCGGGTTCGACCAGGACCACTACGGCGGGCTGGCCGCCGTGGACACGCTGGCGCGCCGGGCCGCGGTGGGCGCCGCGAGCCGCGTCCTCGACGTCTGCGCCGGCCTCGGCGGGCCTGCCCGCTTCCTGGCGAGCCGTCGAGGCTCGCGGGTCGTGGCGCTCGAGCTCCACGCGGGCCGAGCGGCTGGAGCGGCCAGGCTCAACCGGCTGGTCAAGCAGACCCACGTGACGGTCGTCCGCGCCGACGCGGCGACGCTCCCCTTTGCCGAGGGCGCGTTCGACGCCTGCCTGAGTCAGGAGGCGCTGCTGCACGTTGCCGACAAGCCGGCGGTCCTCGCGGAATGCCGCCGTGTGCTCGTGCGCGGAGGCCGCCTGGCCTTCACCGACTGGATCGCCTTTCCGAGTCTCGCGGACCGCGAGCGCCGGCAGCTCTGGGAATGGATGGCGGCCACCACCTTGCAGACGCTCGAGGGCTATCGCCTCCTGCTCGGGCGTGCCGGCTTCAGGGCGGTCGAGGCCGAGGATCTCACGGGCGAGTGGCGCGCGATCGTGCGCCAGCGGCTCGAGCTGCACCGGGCGCTTCGTCCCCAGCGCGAGGGGAGGCTCGGTCGGCAGCGCTACGTGGACTACGACCAGCTCCACGCGTTCTTCGTGGGGCTGATCGAAGCCGGCAAGCTGGGCGGCGGACGTTTCACCGCCACGCGATGATAGCCCGAGCCGAGTTGACTCAGCGGCGGAAGCGCTTCAGGAGATCCTGAAGCCCGCCCTCGACCTTCTCGCGGTCGACCTGACCGGCGAGCGAGGACGGATCGATGCGGACCGACGGCGACGCGGCGTTGCCGGTGACCTTCGCGCGCACCTCACCTTTTCCGTGATCGACGCGCAGATCGAGATTCATGCGTCCGGTCGCGAGACCGTAGTCCCCGACGACGCCCACCTTCACCGCCTTGGCCGTGTAGAGGAGATCCTTCGTGGTGAGGACGCCGTTCGTGATCTGGTAAGTCCCGGTGATCGAGTCGAAGTCGACCGGCGACGACGTGAGCGATCTCGGCACGTCGGCAGCGAGCACCGACGATGCCGCCCCGGCCAGGCGCGTGACCACGGTGATGAGCGCGAGCGCCTGCGGGCCGACCACCTTGCCCGGACCGATCCGAAGCTGGCCCGAGCCTCCGAGCGTGTTCAGGAGGTCGGACGTATTCGTCGAGAGCGCGCCGGTGAGATCGAGCGGGCCGGACACGGCGTAACCCTGGCAGAGAAAATCCACGAGCACCTTCTCGGCCGGCACCGACTTGATGGCGAGATCGCTCAGCTGCACGCGGGCCCCGTGATCGAGCGTCAGCGTCAGATTGGTGCTGATGGGACCACCGCCGACCGAGGTCGTGACGGGCCGGCTCTGAAAGCGCGCGCCGTCCCATGAGGCGCCGCCGACCTTCAGGAGGCCCAGTGCGAGCGTCCGCTGCTTCGGCTCCGGACAGGCCTGGTTCGCCTGGGTCACCCGAACGTTCGCCAGCTCGATATTGCCGGAGATCTTCGGCACGCCCAGCGTTCCGCCGAGCGAGAAGTCGCCCTTGATCGGGCCCGCGATCGCGGGAGTCGGCCCGGCGGCCGCGGCGACGAGCTTTTCGATGTCCTTGCCCTCGATGCCGACCTTGGCGCGCACGGGCGCCTCGAGCAGGGTCTTGGCGCCGTTCACCGCGATGATCCCGTCGGCGATCTTGACCGTGAGATCACCCGGCCTCACCACGAGCGCGCCTTTGAAGGCGAGCTGCGTCCCTTGACCGGTCACGGTGACGTCCAGGTCTTCGACGCGATACGGCGTCTGGGCCGGCCCCTTCCCGTGCGCCACGTACGTGATCAGCCCCTTGTCGATCTTCACCCGCGAAACGATCGCCGTGGCCGCGCCTGCCGTCGCGCCACCGCTCGGTCGGCCCGGGCGCGCCGCAGTTTTGGGCTCGGTCGGGGGCGCGAGACTGGCCACGTTCAGGCGCCCCTCGGCGTTCTGAATGAGCGCGATGCGCGGGCGATGGAGGGTGATGTCGCCGAACTCGACGCGGCCGGTCAGGAGCGGGCGCAGCTTGAGGTAGATCCGGCCCGTCTCGAGCGTCAGAAACGGCGTGGTGCCGAAGTGCGGGTCGTCGGCGACCTCGAGCTTATGGAGCTCGATCGACGGCAGCGGGAACAGGCCGACGGATAGCGACTCGAATTTCACGGGCCGTCCGACGGCTTGCGCCGTACTGCTGGCGATCATCGCCTGGACGCGCGGCGTGTCGATCAGACGCGGGAGCGCGACCGCGGCGACGATCGTCAGCAAGACGACGACGGCGACAACGATGCCGAGCCACTTCAAGGCGCGCTTCAATGCGCACCTCCGGCGAAGACTATGCGGTCTGGATCGCCGACAGCCGCCAGGGCTTCGGGCCGACCGGGCGCGTGAAGGTCCAGTACTCCTGGATATCCACAGGCGTGGTCGTCCCCTCCACGACTGCGCCGGTCGAATCGTCGACCGTGTAGTCGACGAGTGAGACGGCGAAGTACACCGTTACCCAGTCTTGACCGCTCTCCTGCCAGGCCTCGGTCACCTCGCCTCGACCGATCTGGACCCGCTCGATCCGATTCGTGCGCCGGGCGCCGCGAAGCTGGTCGCACTGCGCCTGCAGGCGGCCAAACTCCTGTGGCGTGAGGCGGTCCTGCACCGCGCTCAGGTCGCGCTTGACGATACTGGCCTGGACGTCGGTGAACGTCCCTTTCGCCCAGTCGGCGAACCCGATCGGATCGAAGGCCGCGTCCATTCCGCGGATGTGTCCGACCCCCCGATCGAGGTCCGATTCGCCCGACGGAGCCTCCATCACGGCACCACCACCGGCCCCGGTTGACCAGCCGCGGTCGGCCGAGCCATAGGCGGAGGCTCCGGCATAGGCGGGCTCGGGTCGCGCGGCCGAGCGGCCGCGCAGCATCCGGAACACGAGGAAAGCCGCGCCACCGATCAGCACGAGCTCGAGAAGCCCGAGGCCGCCGCCGAAGCCCCCGCCCATGCCGCCGAATAGCATCGAGCCCAGGAGCCCGCCCAGCGCGAAGCCCGCGAGGCCGCCCATCAGGCCGCCGAACATGCCCGGCCGCTGCCCGGGCTGCTGCATCGGCTGGGGCGAGGCTTGTGTGGGAGCCGTCGCCCGCGAGGGGCTCGACGGCGTCGACGGCGAGGCCGGCGACGAGTACGAGCGAGACCCGCGGCTTCCACCGCTGGTAGCGCGGGCCCACACCGACGCCGTGTCGAGTAACAGCAGCGAAACGAGCGATAGACCGAATATGAGCACGAAGGCTCTTGTTCGCATGTTCGTCCTCCTTCGACATTCTAGCCCGGAATGAGCAGCACCTTACCCGTCGTCTTCCGCCCCTCCAGCGCCCGGTGCGCGTCGGCCGCGTCTTTCAGTGGGAACTCGAACTCGGTGCGGAGCTTCAGCTTGCCGTCGCGGATCCAGCCGAGGAGCTCGTTCGAGCGCTCCAGCAGCTCGGCGCGCGTGATGATGTGATGGTTGAGGCTCGGGCGGGTCAAGAAGAGCGAGCCCTTGGCGTTGAGCGTCTGCGGATCGAACGGTCCGATATGGCCGCTCGACTGGCCGTAGAGCGCCATCATGCCGCGGGGCGCCAGACAGTTGAACCCCTTGTCGAACGTCGTCTGACCGACCGAGTCGTAGACGACCTGCAGCCCCTTGCCGTCGGTGAGCCGCTTCACCTCGGCCTCGAAATCCTGCTTCGTGTAGAGAATGACGTCCGAGGCCCCAGCCTCGCGGGCAAGCTTCGCTTTCTCCTCGGTGGAGACCGTGCCGATGACGCGCGCCCCCCGCATCTTCGCGATCTGGCAGAGGAGCAACCCGACGCCGCCGGCCGCCGCGTGCACGAGGCAGGTATCGCCGCTCTTGAGCGGGTAGGTCGAGCAGGCGAGATAGTGAGCGGTCAGCCCCTGTAGCATCGCCGCGGCTCCCTGACGGGTGCTGAGCCCGGTCGGTAAGCTGACCAGACGTGCGGCCGGGACCACGGCGTACTGCGCGTACGCGCCGGCAACGCCCGTGTAGGCGACCTTGTCGCCGACCTTCACCTCGCTCACGTTCGGACCGACCGCGGTGACCGTCCCTCCGGCCTCCAGGCCGAGGGTCAGCGGCAGCGCGAGCTTGTACTGGCCCGAGCGCTGGTAGACGTCGATATAGTTGATGCCCGCGGCGTCCACCTTCACCATGGCTTCGCCGGCCTTCGGCGCGGGATCCGCCACGTCTTCGTAGCGCAGGACTTCGGGACCGCCGGGCGCGTTGACGCGAATCGCTTTCATGAGGACCCTCCCCTAGATTTCGGCTCGTTGCGGCCGGGATTATAGCACCGGGTCCAGCGGCCGCCGGTCGAGGAGCCAGCGGAGCCAGTGGTACATCGCATAGGCTTCGAGCGCAAACGGAGGAAAGCCGAGATAACCGAGCACGGGCATTTCGAAAATCTTGATCCCGCCGAGATACGGCACCGAATAGGTCCAGCGGGTCGCGGCCCAGTAGTTCCAGAACTCCCAGAGCACGCCACAGACGGCGCCGCCGGCGAGAAGCCCGAACAGGCGCGACGCGTCTCCGGCGGCCAGATCGGCCAGCCACGACGGTCGGCCCCTCCGGTAGTTCAGCGGCTCCAGCATCAGGATCCAGCCGATCCAGACGAAGGGCACGAGCCACGTCGAAACGACGACGAGCGGCAGGACGGCGACGACCGCCCCGGCAACCACCGCGAAGCCGAGGACGCGCCGCGAGGGGCGCCAGGGCCGCACGCGAGCGCGTCGGAAGACCGTCGCCCGCAGAACGGCGGCCGTGAGGAACATCGCCGGGAAGATCGTCGCGAAGGACCAGTCGTAGCCGACTCGTCGCAGGAACAGGTTCGGCTCGAGCCCGTGGTAGCGCCACCAGAGCCCCTGCGCGTCGACGCCCCCCCGCCAGAAGCGCGGCGCATTGTAGAGCTCGAAGAGCCACCAGGACCCGATAGACGCGAGCGCGACCAGGAGGCCTTCGACCCGGTCCGTGGTCAGATACGAGCGGCCGACAAAGCGCGCCGCCACGGCGTCGATGAACAGCACGTAGCCGGTCCACACGATCGGCGTGAACCAGCCGGCGACGGTGGGCTCGCCGGCCATCAGCAAAGTCTCGGCGCCGACGATGACCGCCAGACCGAGCCAGCCGTGCGCCGGCAGCGCGCAGCGCGACGCGAGGGTCGCGCTCACCTCATCGCGGCGAGGTCGATCGTGAAGCGACTGATTTCGCGGCCGTCGGCGTCGCGGACGACGAGGAACAGGTTCGACTTCGGGGTCAGGTCTTTGACCGGAAAGCCGTACACGCATCGAGCGAGGTATCCACCGCCTTCGGTCCGCACGGCGGTGCGCTCGTTCTGGACGAAGGTCGGCTCGATCTCCCGCGTCCCCAGGAGAATTCGCGGCGCGTAGAAGCGCGCAAAATCCACTTTCGGGCCGTGCAGGCTTGCCCAGATCACGAGCCGGTCCTGCTGCTCGCGCAGGAGCTTCTCCGGCTCGCCGTCTTTGACCCGCTGGTTCTTGAACGCGGCGTGGCGGCCCGCCAGGACGAGCCGGTGAAACGGCGTGACCACGGTGACCGAGTCTCCGGACTGGCCGGCCACGCGCCACTCGGCGTCGAACGTGTCGAGCGTGACCGAGTGCGCGCCGGCCTGGAGCGCGGCGGTGCGCTCCTGGGGGCCGAGCGCGAACGATGCCGCCGCGACGACCGGCGGCCCCACGAGCAGCGCGGCGAGGACCAGCGCGCCGGCGCGAATCATTTGGTCTCGCTGACGACGACGCGGCTGAAGCCCGCGGGCGGGAAGAACTTCGCGGCGACCCGCTGGACGTCCCGCGCCGTCACTCGCCCGATTCGCTCCCGGTAGCGATCCGCATAGTCGAGTCCGAGCCCGAGGTCTTCGATCGCCACGAGGAAGTCCGCGACCTTGCCCGAGGTGTCCAGCCGCAGCGGGAAGCTGCCGATCAGGTATTGCTTGGCGAGTGCCAGCTCCCTGTCGGCGACGGGCTCGCGGGTCATGCGAGCCAGCTCGTCGCGGATCATCACGACCACCTTCGGCGCCTCGCCTCAGGCGCCGATCACCGGCACGTTCAGCACGAATCCTTCGATCAGCTCCATGCCGGGATCGACCGGAAGCTCATCGATCGGCTCGAGCACCCCGGCGCCCTCGATCAGCAGCAGCCCCAGCGTTGCCTCGCCCGGCGTTCTCGGACCGGCGCCGACCTCGCACGGGGTCGTCGGCGGCGGCGCGATGAGCACGCCGGGCGCCGCTGGGACCTGTGTGCCGGGGAGCCTCAACAATCCCTGCTAGAGGATCCCGCCTGGCGCGGCGTTGAGGAAGGCGGGCGGCCGGGGCGCCCGCTGTACAATTCGCCCCGGTAACCGATTTAGCGACGTAAAAGCTGGCCGCGGCCGGCTTTTTTATTTCCTTCTTCATTCCAAGTGATCGTCACCTCCGGCATTTCCATGCAGTACGGGGCGAAGCCCCTGTTCGAGAACGTCTCGGTGAAGCTCGGCGGGGGGAACCGCTACGGGCTCATCGGGGCGAACGGCTCGGGGAAGTCGACCTTCATGAAGATCCTCGGCGGCGACCTGGAGCCGACCGCGGGGTCGGTGGCGATCGATTCGGGAGAGCGCCTGGGCAAGCTGCGCCAGGACCAGTTCGCCTACGAGACGGCGCGCGTGCTCGACGTGGTGCTGATGGGCCACGCGCAGATGTGGGGTGCGATGCGCGAGCGCGACGCCATCTACGCGAACCCGGAAG
>Ga0137409_10008455_pt1 | contig 10506 bp, 10 predicted proteins | sample CZODoug1_16funga_FD_122059 | JGI IMG/M metagenome (GOLD analysis project Ga0137409, IMG submission 122059) | Vadose zone soil fungal communities from Angelo Coast Range Reserve, California, USA - CZODoug1_16fungal (Hybrid Assembly) | ecosystem: Environmental > Terrestrial > Soil > Vadose zone... | reverse complement strand
TGCACCGTCGTGACGCCATCGTCGAGCTGCGCCAGTCCGCCGAACAGCTCGCTGATGTACACGTCCTCCGGACGGTATACGGGCGCGAAAGTGAGCAGAATGTAGACGAAATAGTTGGGATCCGCGCTCGGCCCGCCCGAGCCGTCGTTGATCAAGAGGCCGTTGGCGAGGAAGCTGCGCAGCGCCGTCTCGAACTGATGGTGGTGTGTGTCGATGAAGCCGGGCATGACGATCTTGCCGCGCGCGTCGATCTCGGACGCGCCGCCCGCTTGCAGGTTGGGGCCCACGGCCTTGATGAACTTGCCCTCGACCAGCACGTCAGCTTTGGCCCACTCGCCCTTGTTGGGCATGCTGGGGTCCATCGTCATCACCGACCCGCCGCGGATGATGTAGCGACGGCCATGCTTGCCGGTGTCGTCGGGACCGTCGTCGTCGTGCGCCACGGCAGGGCGCGCCGCGAATAGACCTCCCGTCGCAGCGGCCCCAGTCGCCGCTGCGGTCTTCAGGAAATCACGCCGCCCAAGATGGTTCTGCGGATTTCCGTTCCGGCAAAGAATGCACATTTTGGTTTTCTCCCCCGATGGTCGTCGGGAATGACGACGCTGGGGTCATTCTGCTACTGCTTCGGACGAACGTACACCTCATTGCGCGCTGCTTTGCTGCAGTGCGACGACGAAGATGGGACGGCGGTGGGACGGGTCGGGGGCCAGGAGCCGGCCCCGCGGGTCAGGCTTGGGGCTTCTCGTCTTCCTTCTTGTCCTTCTTGCGCCACACCATCCAGCCGAAGACGACGCAGAAGCCGACGAAGAGCACGACGAACACGAGCGTTCCGATGGGATGGGCTTCGACCGGAGGCTCGGGGGCGGACTGGCTCTGTGCAAAGGCGGCCAGGGGCAGGGCGAGCAGGCCAGCGAGTAAACGTTTCATGGCAAACTCCTCTTTGGACCTTTCGGAGTCTGCACCCGGGTACCTTGCGCGGCGCTGACTCGGAAGTGCCCGGACGTTCAACAACAGGCAAAAACACCAGGAGGAAGGGATGAGACTCGGCGCATTGGCCTGCGCGGCGCTGCTCGCCGCGGCGGGCCCCGGACCGGCATACGCCCAGGGCTGGCCCGACAAGCCCATCAAGCTCGTCATTTCATTTGCCCCGGGGGGCGTGCACGACACCCTCGCGCGCGTTCTCCAGCCCAAGCTCACCGAGGCGCTCGGCCAGCCGATCCTCATCGAGAACCGCCCCGGCGCCGGTGGCAACATCGCCGCCGAGGCGGTCGCCAAGTCCGCGCCCGACGGCAGCACCTTCCTCGTCGCGAGCGAGGCCATCGCCACCAACGAGTACCTCTACCGGGGCATGGCCTACGACCCCTACAAGGATCTCGCGCCGGTGGCGAAGCTCGCCGACTACCCGATGGCGTTGATCGCCAATCCCGCGGTGCCCGCCGGCAACATGAAGGAGCTGATCGCGCTCGCGAAGGCGAAGCCGGGTTCGCTCTCCTACGGCTCGGCGGGCGTCGGCGCATCGGGCCACCTCGCCGGCGAGCTGCTCAACAGCGCCGAGGGAATCGACATCGTGCACGTGCCCTACAAAGGCGGCGCCCCGGCGCTCGCCGACCTGATCGCCGGGCGCATCCAGGTGATGTTCCTCTCGATCTCGCTTTCCGCTCCGCAGGCGAAGCAGGGGAGGATCAAGGTGCTGGCGCTCACGGGAGCCCAACGCTCGGACAAGCTGCCGGGCGTGACGACCACCGCCGAGCAGGGCTACCCCGAGGTGCAGGCACTGCTCTTCTCGAGCCTGCTCGCACCCGCGGCGACGCCCATGCAGATCATCCGCCGCATGAACGCGGAGGCCGTGAAGGCGCTGAAGAGCCCCGAGGTCGAGAAGCGCCTCGACGACCTCGGCGCGGTGCCGGCGCCGACCTCGCCCGAGCAGTTCGCCGCGATCCTGAAGCGCGACGGCGAGGTCTGGGGCAAGCTGATCCGCGAGAAGAACATCCGCGCCGACTGAAAGGAGCACCGTGCCCGACAACGCATTCCCGGAGAGCCCGCTCGAGTTCGGCATCTTCGACTGGATCGAGTGGTCCGACCGGCCCGCGGGCGAGATCTTCGAGCACAAGCTCGCGATCGCCGAGGCCGCGGACCGCGCGGGCTTCTACGCCTGGCACGTCGCCGAGCACCAGGGCACGCCGCTGTCGATCGACGGGTCGCCATCGCTCGTGCTCTCCGCGGCGATCCAGCGCACGAAACGCCTGCGCCTCGGCGCGCTCACCTTCTGCTTGCCCTGGTACAACCCCTTCCGCTTCTACAACGAGATCTGCATGCTCGACCAGATGAGCGGCGGGCGCATCGAGCTCGGCGTGGGACGCGGCGTGTCGCCGATCGAGTCGGCGTACTTCGGCATGAAGAGTATCGACGAGTCGCGCGAGCGCTACCGCGAGACCCTCGATGTGTTCTTCAACGCATGCGGCAGCCGTGTTCTCAATCACGAGGGGAAATATTTCTCCTACAAGGAGCTCGAGCTGTACGTCCACCCGAAGCAGAAGCCCTACCCCCCGCTGTGGTTCCCGAGCAGCGACCGCAACTCGATCGAGTTCACCGCGAAGCACGGCTACCACACGGTGCTCAACACCAGCGCGACCGAGGCCGGCAAGCTCTACGCGCAGTACCGCGAGGTCTGGGCGAAGCACCGGAGCGATCCCGGGCGGCACAATGCGCACGTGCCGGCGCCGAAGCTCGGGAAATCGCAGCATGTGTTCGTCGCCGAGAGCGACGCCGAGGCGAAGCGGATCGGCGAGGCGGCGTACCGGGTCTGGAGCGAGCACCTCACGCATCTCACGCGTAAGTACGGGAAGCCCGACCTGCTCAACGTGAGCCCCACGTCGCCCGCGGCCGTGACGCGCCTCGTCGCCGGGTCGCCCGCCACGGTGACGCAGGAGCTCTCGGGCATCGTGCGCGAGTCCGGGATCAACTACCTAGTCCTGGTGTTCTCCTTCGGCGATCTCGCCCCCGAGCGCGCCATGCGCTCCATGAGTCTGTTCGTAGAGCAGGTCATGCCCGCCCTGCGCCTTGCCCGGAAATGAGGCCCGGACTACCATAGCTCACCCGGATTTCAGGAGGCGTCACCCATGGCCAAAACGCTGAAGAAGGTGAAGGTTTCCATGATGAACGCGATCCACGACCTGCCGCTCCTGGTCGCGCGCGACGAAGGTTTCTTCCGCGATGAGGGACTCGACGTCGAGATCCTCAAGACGCCGGGCTCGGGCCAGCGCAACTCGGACCACCAGGCGCTGCGCGAGAACATCTTCGAACGCACCATGGAAGCGCTCTACGACCAGGGCCAGTGCGACCAGTTCCGCATGTGCGAGTGGGGCGTGATGAAGCGCGCGGTCGAGTCGGAGAAGACCGGGCATCGCCCGGCGAAGATCGTGGCGCTCGGCTCGGCGATGTCCACCTTCGCCATCGTCACCGATCCCAAGGCGAAGATCTACGAGCCCGAGCAGCTGAAGGACAAGCCGATCGCCGTCAGCCCCTACAACGGCTCGCATTTCACCACGCTCAAGCTGCTCGAGGGATTCCTCAAGCGCGAGCAGATCAAGTGGACCTTCGCCGGCACGATGAAGGAGCGCCTGGACGCGCTCGCCAAGGGCGAGGTCGCGGCCGCGAGCATGATGGAGCCGTGGATCAGCATCGCCGAGAAGCGCGGCATGCGCGTGCTGATGGAATCGCACTCGACGCGCAGCGAAGCCGCGGGCGACGAGCTCGACGGGCCGACGCTCGCCGCGATGTTCCGCGCCGAGGCGCGCGCCGCCGGCGCGATTGACAAGGATCCGCGTAAGCACTCGAAGTATCTGATCGATGAGGCGGGCGGGCTGCTCGACGCGAAGGAGCTGAAGCTCGAGCGCATCCTGAACGCGCCGCCCGTGCCCTACACGCGCGAGCGCTTCGATCACACTTACCAGTGGACGCTCGGCTGGGGCCTGGTCGAGTCGGGTGCGACCTTCGAGAACACGGTCGATAACCGCGCGTGGCAATGATTTTTTAGGAGGAGGGAAAATGAGAAAAGCAAAACCGGCGGCACTGGCCGCCGCGCTGGGACTTGCGCTCGCCGCGGCGGGCGCGTCCGCGCAGACGATCAAGATCGGCTTCATCACCAGCTACTCCGGGCTGAACGGCAACCTCGGGCCCTACATGGAGCGCGGCGCGCGCCTGTACCTGAAGGAGCACGCCGCGGAGCTGCCGCCCGGAGTGAGCATCGAGTTCCTGATCCGCGACGACACCGGGCCCAACCCCGACAAGGCCAAGCAGCTCGCGCAGGAGCTGATCGTGCGCGACAAGGTGAACCTGCTCGCGGGCGTGATCTTCACGCCCAACGCGATGGCGATCGCGCCGCTCGCGACCGAGGCCAAGGTGCCCTTCATCATCATGAACGCGGGAACCGCGGTGATCACGACGCGCTCGCCCTACATCGCACGGCTTTCGTTCACCCTGTGGCAATCGTGCTATCCGCTCGGCCAGTGGGCGGCGAAGAAATTCAAGCGCGTCTACACGATGGTGAGCGACTTCGGCCCCGGCCACGACTGTGAAGAGGCCATCGTCCGGTCGACCAAGGAGGCCGGAGGAGAGGTCGCCGGCAGCGTGCGCGTGCCGCTGGTCAACCCCGACTTCGTTCCCTACATGCAGCGCGTGAAGGACGCCAAGCCCGACGCCCTCGCGGTGTTCATCCCCGCCGGCAAGACCGCGACCGCGGTGCTGAAGGCATTTGGCGAACTCGGCCTCGCCGGCGCCGGGGTGAAGCTCATCGGGCCTGGGGACGTCACCACCGACGAGGAGCTCGAGAACATGGGCGACGCGGCGCTCGGCGTGCTCACCGTGCACCACTACTCGGCGGCGGCCGAGCGCCCGGCCAACAAGGCTTTCGTCGCCGCGTGGAAGCGCGACTACGGCGCAAACGAGACGCCCAATTTCGTCGCCGTCGGCGGCTGGGACGGAATGGCGGCGATGATGTACGCGATCAAGGAGCAGAAGGGCAAGCTCGACCCCGACCGCACCATGGAGCTGCTCAAGAATTTCAAGGACCCGAACAGCCCGCGCGGGCCGATCTCGATCGACCCCGCAACGCGCGACATCGTGCAGAACGAGTACCTGCGCGAGGTGCGCAGGGTCGGCGGCAAGCTCGCCAACGTCGAGCTCGAGACCGTCGGCACGGCGGTGAAGGATCCCTGGAAAGAGCTGAACCTGAAGAAGTAGCCGCGCCTTATTGCGGTGCACCACGACCGCTCTGCGAACCGTGTTAGTGCGCGCCTGGCTTGTCCAGGGCGCCAAGCATTTTTAGATAACTACATGTATTAAATAATTAATATTAGTCAGTGGGCGCTTCCACCTGCGACCGGCACGAAGGTTGCGATAGGGAGGGTGTGAAGACCAAGCTCACATTGTCGATCGCGTTTCTCCTGGGACTGCTGGTCCCCTTTGCGCTGCCTGTGGGCGCCGCCGAAGCCGTCGCCGGCGCCGTGGCGCTGATCGGGGACCTGCACATCATGGAATTCGCGGTCAATGCGAACGCGCTGATCACCGTTTTCTAGACGCGTTCACATCTTCAGCAGGCGCTCGCAGTTGCCTGAGAGGATCTTCGTCCGGTCCTCGAGGCTCAGCGGCAGGCCCTCCATCCACTTCGCTCCGGGCGGATTCGGCACGAAGGGATAGTCGACCGAGAACAGGATCCGGTCGACGCCCATCTCCATCATGCAGCACATCAGCGCCGGCGTGCAGAAGTTGCCGCTGGTGGTGATCCAGAAGTGCCGGTTGAAGGTCTCGCGGAAGGTGCTCGGCTGGCCGCCCCGCGACAGGCACATGTCGATGCGCCACGCCGAGAAGGGCAGCGACTCGCCCAAGTGGCCGAGGATGATCTTCAGCCCCGGATACTTCTCGAATACGCCCGACAGCACCATGCGTATTCCCTGGGTCGCGGTTTCCACCGTGTAGCCCCAGGCCGCGGCCTGCAGGCCCGGATAGCGGTCGAGATAGTCGCGGTAGTAGGCGTCGACGACGGCTTTCACCGGCAGGGACGGATGCAGGTACAGCGGCACGTCGAGCGCCGCGGCGCGCTCGAAGATCGGCCAGAAGCGCTTGTCGTCGAAGAACACGCCGTTCGTCGGGCCGTGCACCATCGCGCCTTTGAAGCCGAGCTTGTCGACCGTGCGCTCGAGCTCGTCGGCGGCGGCCTTGGGGTCGGCGGTGGGCAGGGCCGCGAACGCGGCGAAGCGGTCCGGGTGCGCGCGCACCGTCTCGTGCAAGCGGTCGTTGGCGCGCTTCGCGAGCGGGATCGCGGTCGCGGCGTCCAGGCGCTGCGTCGAGGGCGCGGCGTGCGACAGCACCTGCACGTCGATGCCCGCCTCGTCCATCTCCTTGATGCGCAGCGCGCCCAGGTCGTTGAGCCGCTTGAGCAGCTCTGGGTTGCGTGCCTCGCCGGGCTCGAAGTGCTTCGAGACTTCCGCGTCCCAGTAGTGCTCCTCGAGGGCGATGACCTTGAGTTTGCTCTGACTTGCCATGGCTGTGATGTCTCCGGAGATGTCTAGGCGGTCTTGGCGTATTTGCCGGTGAGCTGCGGCGCGCGCCCGGGCAGCCCCTTCTGCTCGTGCTCCAGGCGCGTGTCGCGGCCCCAGGTGCGCTTGAGCTTGTCGCGCACCTTCACGCGCAGCCGGCCGACGCTCTCGACCTCGAGCTCGATTTTGTCGCCGTCCTGGAACGCGGACAGGCCGCGGTGGTTGGTGCCGGTGGCGAGCACGTCGCCGGGCTCGAGCGCGTGGATCGACGAGACCCACTCGATGCAGCGCGGGATGTTGTGCGCCATGTCGCTGGTGTTGAAGTTTTGCTTGAGCACACCGTTCACCCACAGGCGGATCTGCAGCTTGTGCGGATCGCGGATCTCGTCGGCGGTGACGATGAACGGTCCCATCGGCGCGAAGGTGTCGCGCGACTTCGCCTGGTAGAACACGTTGCCCGGCGGCGGCAAGTCGCGCGCCGAGCCGTCGATGAAGCAGGTATAGCCGAACACGTGTTTCATCGCCTGCGCGGCCTTCACGTGGCTCGCGCGCTTGCCGATCACCACGGCGACCTCGGCCTCGCCCTCGAAGATCGCGGCGGGGGCGTCGGGGAGCTCCATGGTGTCGCCGTCTCCGATGACGGCATTCGGGGATTTGTGAAAGGCGTTGATCGGCGCGGGCTCCGGGCGCGTGCCGTCCTCCATGTAGTTCACCGCCATGCAGTCGATGTTCACTGGGCGGGGAAGCGGCGGGCGGATCCGGACCTTCTTGAGCGGAATGCCGCGCCCCGAAGCGGCGGCCTTTTCGAGCTTCTTGCGGTAGTCGGCGAAGCGCTCGATCAGCCCGCTGATCAGGTCGTGCGGGCCGGTGTGGGGGATGTCTTTGACGACCTTGCTGACGTCCACCACGGCATCGCCCTTCACGACGCCCAGCTTGAAATCATCGAAGTAGAGAATTTTCACTGCGTTTGTCCTTGGTCAAATATCGGTCAATCGGGGGCGCTATTCTCGTCTGAAATCGATTCCCCTGCTCGCCGGTGTTTCAGCGAACTGAAAGACGGCGTCAGGGGCGTGAAAGGCTCGCGCGGCTATGGTGTGCGCCTCGGTCATGCTTACCCTTCCCCGCTCCCGGTGGGTCGTCGGCGCGCTCCTCGTGTGCGCGCTGGTCTGGTTCGTCGGCCTCGAATACCGCGGCCTGTTCATGCCCGACGAGGGCCGCTACGCCGACATCGCCCGCGCAATGCTGGACACGGGCGACTGGGTGACCCCGCGGCTCAACGGGATCAAATACTTCGAGAAGCCGCCGCTGCAGTACTGGGCGACCGCGGGCGTGTTCGCGCTCTTCGGCATCGACGAGTGGACCGCTCGCATGTGGCCCGCGCTCACCGGACTGCTGTGCATCGCCTTCACTGCGTTCGCCGCGCGCCGCCTCGCGCCGGGCCCTTCGTGGTTGCTCGTGGCGCTGGCGTTCGCCGGCAGCTGGGGATTCTTCCTCGGCGCCCAGTTCCTGACCCTGGACATGGGCCTCACCTTCTTCCTCTGCGTGGTGATGCTGGCCTTCGTCCTGAGTCGCCGCGGGGGCTCGCCTCCGGGCGACGAGCGGAACTGGATGCTGCTTGCCTGGGCTGCGCTCGCGTGCGGGGTGCTCAGCAAGGGGCTGATTAGCGTCGTGATCCCGGGGCTCGCGCTCGCGGCGTACTGCGTGGTCGAGCGCGACCTCTCGCCGCTCAGGCGCCTGCACTGGCTGCCGGGCCTCGCCCTGTTCACGGCGATCGTGCTTCCCTGGTTCCTCTTGGTGCAGGAGAAGAACCCGGAGTTTTTCCGCTTCTTCTTCATCCACGAGCACTTCGAGCGCTACCTGTTGCCGGATCATCACCGTCCCGGCCCCTGGTGGTATTTCGTGCCGGTGATCCTCGTCGGCCTGCTGCCGTGGACGCCCGCGGTCCCGGCCACGATCGCGAGGGCCTGGAGGGCGCCGGCGGAGAGCTTCAAGCTCGACCGTTTCCTGGTGATCTGGGCAGCCGTGGTCGTCGTGTTCTTCAGCGCGTCGCACTCGAAGCTGCCGGGGTACGTCTTGCCCGCGGTCCCCGCGATCCTGCTGCTCTTCGCGAGGCACTATCCGGCGCTATCCGCGCGTCTGCAGCGCTCGCCCGCGCTCGCCTGCATCACCGTGGGCGTCATCCTGGCGCTCGCTGCCGCGGCGCTCCCCGGCCTGAGTGCTCCGCTATCGATAAAGGCTTACGAGCCCGGGTACTCGGTCTGGCTCCTGGGCGCGGCGCTCGCCCTTCTGGCGGCGGGGATCGTCTCGCTAGAGCTGGGCAAGCGCGCCCTGAACGAGGCCTCGTTCGCCGCGGTCGCGATAGGCAGCCTGATCGCGATGCAGCTCGCGGTGTCGGGCACGCACTTGCTCGACGAGAATTATTCGTCGGAGCGGCTCATCGAGCGGATCGCGGGCGATCAGTTGCGGTTTCCGCGCGACCCGCCCTTCTACAGCGTGGCCAGCTACGACCAGAGCGTTCCCTTCTACCTCGGCCGCCCGGTGACGCTGGTGGGCTACAAGGACGAGCTCGCGCCCGGCATCGCCGCCGAGCCCGGTAAGTACGTGCGCTCGGTCGAAGAGTTCCTGGCCCTGTGGCACGACGAGCGCGGCGAGGCCTTCGCGATCATGAAGCCACCGTTGTACGAGAAGCTGAGCGGCGAGGGGCTTCCCGGGCACATCCTCGCGCGCAACGTGCGCTGGATCATCGTCGCGCGGAGGTAGCTTTGCCTACTGAGGCTCGATCTTCGCGAGCCTCACGTAACGGCCCCACTGCTCGATCTCGAGCTTGATGAGTGCCGCCATCGACTCCGGAGTGCCCGGAAACGGATCGGTGGCGAGGTTCTCGAGGAATTTCCGGGCCTCCTCGCTCGCGGTGATCTGGTTGAACCAGGCCGCGAGCTTGTCGACGACGGGCTTGGGCGTCCCGGCGGGAACCACCACGCCCCACCAGGGCGCGAGGTCGTAGCCGGGGAAGCCCGACTCGACCATCGTCGGCACGTCGGGCAGCGCCGCGCGCCGCGTGGCCGAGGTGACCGCGAGGATGCGCACGCGGCCAGCGCGCGCCTGCGGAACGAGGAAGGTGATGTCGTAGGTCATGAAGTCGACCCGCCCGCTGATGGTGTCGCTGAGCGCGGACATCGTCTCCTTGTACGGAACGTAGGTCGTGTTGAGCCCGGCCATCTCCTTGTAGAGCTCGCCGGTCACCTGCCCGGTGTTCGAGCCGGTGGCGTAGCTGCCGTGGCCAGGTTTTTTCTTCAGGTCCGCGGTGAGATCGGCGATCGTGCGCGCGGGACTCTTCGCGTCGACCGCGATGGCGAAGCTGAGCCTGGCGAGCGTGGTCACCGGCGCAAAATCCTTGTCAGGGTCGAAGCGGAGTTCCTTGAACATGTAGCGCGCCGCCGCGAGCGTGGAGCTCGCGGGGGTGATCATGATGGTGTAGCCGTCCGGCTTCGCGTGCGCGACATATTCGCTCGCGAGGCTACCCTGCACTCCCGTCCTGTTCTCGACGATCACCGGCTTGCCGGCGAGCCTGGCGAGCTTGTCGCTGTAGTAGCGGACGACGATGTCCGCGCCCGAGCCGACGGAGAAGTTGCAGATCGAGCGGATCTCCCGCGCGGGGTAGTCCTCGGCGCCGGCGCAGAAGGGTATTGCCGCGGCGAGGAGGGCGATCGCGTTCTTCATCGGATTTCTCCTAGGAGTCCAGCTCCGGGTAGCGCCTGAAGATGCCGTGCTGGTTGAAGGGAATGCGCCGGTCCGAAGCGAGGTAGGCTGCGGTGCGCGGGCGCGAGGCGACGCGGTCGTGGAGCGCGACCAGCCGCGGGTGCTTCGGCTCGAGCCTCGTCATGGCGCGCGGGAAAGCATACCGCAGCCCGGCGATCATCTGGAACAGCGACAGGTCGGCGTACGACGGCGAGCGGCCGAGCAGCCATCC
>Ga0137409_10008454_pt1 | contig 10508 bp, 9 predicted proteins | sample CZODoug1_16funga_FD_122059 | JGI IMG/M metagenome (GOLD analysis project Ga0137409, IMG submission 122059) | Vadose zone soil fungal communities from Angelo Coast Range Reserve, California, USA - CZODoug1_16fungal (Hybrid Assembly) | ecosystem: Environmental > Terrestrial > Soil > Vadose zone... | reverse complement strand
GTTTCCACTGTAAACAGTTGGGCTGAACCCTAGCCCTGCGTTGGTACGCCATGCGCCTGCGAATTTCCCATTCCACCACCTACCGCTACGAGCCGGCCGCGACCGGCGTCATTCAGATCCTGCGCATGACGCCAGGCAGCCATGACGGGCAGTATGTCGCCGCGTGGCAGATCGACGTCTCGACCGATTCGCGGCTCGACATGCATGAGGACGCGTTCGGCAATGTCACGCATGTGATGACGCATGGGCCGATCTCCGACCTCAACATCAGGGTGGAAGGCCTGATCGAGACCCACGACACCGGCGGCGTGCTGCGCGGCACCCGCGAACGTTTTCCGCCGCATTTGTTTCTGCGCTCGACACCGCTCACCGCGGTCAATCCTGCGATGGCGACGTTCGCGCGCCAACTGCGCGCAGAATCCGAGGCCGACACACTCGGCTTCCTGCACATGCTGATGACAGAGATCAACGACCATATGACTTTCGACGAAGACCCCACGACGAGCGGGACTTCGGCGGTGGAAGCGTTCGGCCTGAAGCGCGGCGTCTGCCAGGACTACGCCCACATCTTCATCGCCTGCGCCCGCTCCGGCGGCGTGCCGGCGCGCTTCGTGTCCGGACATTTCCTGCGTTCCGACGGCATGGTGAATCAGCAGGCCGGCCACGCCTGGGCGGAAGCCTTCGTGCCCAATCTCGGCTGGGTCGGGTTCGATGCCGCAAACTGCGTCTGCTCCACCGACGCGCATGCCCGCGTCGCGATCGGCCTCGACTATCTCGGCGCGGCGCCGGTGCGCGGCACCCGCTATGGCGGCGGCATGGAGACGCTGACGGTCGAGGTCAAGGTCGAGCAGGCCGGCCGCCCCGGCCAGTGGCAGAACCAGACGCAGTCCTGAGCCCAATCCCGTCATTCCGGGGCGCTCGTGAAAACGAGCGAACCCGGAATCTCGAGATTCCGGGTTCGTGCTTCGCACGCCCCGGAATGACACCGTGTATTGAGGAATGACGGCTCTATCGCGATCACTTGTCCAGCCAGACGTCCTCGAAGCGCAGATTGTTGTACTGGCTGTTGTCGTGCGGTGTGTAGTTCTTCACATAGGGCTGCCAGCAATTGGCGGCGGTCTGCCACACGATGCTCGGACGGGCGGCGTCTTCGATCAAAAGGCGCTCGATGTCCCAGACGATCTTGGTGCGCTTCTCCTTGTTTAGTTCGCGCGACTGCGCGGCGAGCAGCCTGTCCACGTCGGCGTTGCAATATTGGGTATAGTTTCGCTCCGACTTGCAGGAATAGTTCTCGACGATATTGCCGTCGGGATCGTCGACGGAGACGCCGGTGACGTTCAGCCCGATCGTGTAGTCCTTTTTCGCCAGCCGTGCGTACCAGCGCGGCGTGTCCAGAATATCCAGTTCCGAGTTGATGTAGATCTTCTTGAGCTGGTCGGTCACGATGACAGCGGGATCGCGGTACGTCGGCAGATTCCGCGTCTGGATCTTGATCGCCAGCGGTCTTGCATCGCTATAGCCGAGCTTCTGCATGATCGCCTGCGCGTCCGCGATGTTCTTCTCGCTGTCGGGGCCATATCCGGTCAGCGATGTCACCATCTCCGGCGGCATGCCCCATTCGCCGACCGGCTTTGGCAGCATCGCTCCGCCCAACAGGCCCTGCCCTTCCATCAGGATGGTGTTGAACGGCTTGCGGTCGAGCGCGAGCGACATGGCTTTTCGGATATCGGGATTGTCGAACGGCGGATTGACGCGGTTCACCATCAGATTGACCTGCGTCCCGGCTGGAGTGATCTGGCAGATCGCGTTGGGGGCGCGCGCCTTGATGTCCTTCATCAGGGGCACCGTGACGTCGGAGGGAAAGGTGATGTCGAAATCGCCGGTCGAGAACGCCAGCATGCGCGTGGCGCGGCTGTCGATCACGCGGAACGTGATCTCGTCGAGAAAGGGACGGTCCTTCCTGAAGTAGTCGGGATTGCGCACGAGACGGATCGAATCGCCGCGCTTGAAGTCGACCAGCTTGAACGGCCCGGTGCCGACGGGCTTCGTGCGCATCGCCTGCTGCGGCACATGGCACGGATAGACCGGCGAGAAGGCGCTGGCGAGCAGCACCGGCAGGCTCGGCTGCGGCTCGCTCAGCTCGAAAGTCGCCTCATCATCTCCATTGACCGAGACGTCCTGCAGTTTCGAATACCAGACCTTGCGCGGGTTGCGGTGAAAGTCCTGCGTCTCGCCCTTGCCGATCAGCATCCGCCAGGTGCATTGCACGTCCTTGGCGGTGAATGGCTGGCCGTCGTGCCATTTCACGCCCTGCTTCAATTTGAAGGTCAGCTTGGTGTTGGTTGCGTCCCACGACCAGCTCTCGGCCAGGTCCGGGATCACGGTTTCCAGGCTCTCATGCGGCTTGGCCGGATCGAACACCACGAGATTGTTGAAGATCGCTGCGAACGGCGTCACCGACGCGATGGTGGATTCTTCGAGCAGCGACGTGCTGGGCGGCGTATCGTTATGATAGAGCCGGAGCGTACCGCCCTTTTTCTGCGCGGAAGCAGGCGCGACAGACAGCAGCGCGCACCCTAACACCGCAGCGGATATGGCGAGCTTGCCCGGCAGCAAGTTGGCGTACATTTTTTCGCCTCCCAAAATTTCTTGTTCTTGCAAGTACGAACGTGCCGGAGACTCGCGGTTTACTCAATACTTGCGATTGCGATTAATTCGGGCTGCGGAAGAAAAACGCGCTCATGCCGCAGAGGTGATTGCCGCGTTACGGCCGTAACCGAGACAGGCGTTTCCGAAACCCTGCCGTAGCGCGGCTGATCAAAGCTCTTCGCAATGTCAATTCAGCGAACGAGCCACGACAGATGCGCCATCAGGATCAATTTCGTGACATGAGCTCAGCCGTGCTTTCCGGTATCAAGGAGATAGCAGGCGAGATTACGGCGCGTGCGGCGGAGATCGAGGAGGCGCGACGCGTTCCGCTCGACCTGGTCAATAAACTGAAATCGATCGGCATCTTCCGGATGTTCGTACCGCAGAGCCAAGGCGGGCTGGAGCTCGCTTTGCCGGCTGGGCTCAAGATCATCACGGCGCTCTCCCGGCTCGACGGGTCACTCGGTTGGACAGCGATGATAGGCAGCGTGAGCGGCATTTTCGCGCCCTTGTTGCCACGCGAGACCTACGAGCAGATGTATCGAAGCGGCCCGGACGTGACCTTGGGCGGATCCGTCCAGCCGGCAGGAACGGCCGAGCCCACGACCGGCGGCTGGCGGGTCAACGGCCGATGGCCCTTCGCCAGCGGCTGCCAGCATGCCGACTGGCTGATCGGATTCTGCACCATGGCCGAGCACGGCAAGCCGTCCGCTGGCGCAGACGGGCGGCCGCTGGTTCGCGGCTTCGCGCTGCCGGCGCGTGATTGGGAAATCGAGGATACCTGGCACGCGATGGGGCTCAAGGGAACCGGAAGCCATCACATCGCATTAAGGGACGCGGTCGTTCCCGAGGCAAATTTCTTCAATTTCGAGACCGGCCTGCCCTGTGTGCCGGGCCCGCTCTATCAGGCCGTCAGGCAGCTCCTGCCGCTGGCACACGGCGCGTTCTCAGTCGGCGTGGCCGAAGGCGCCTTGGACGAACTCGTGGCATCGGCCAATACAGGACGCCAGCAATTGCGGGCCGCCACGCCGATGCGAGAGTCCGAGACGTTTCAGTTCGAGCTTGGGCGGGTGGCCGCCGATCTCAGGGCGGCGCAGGCCTATCACCAGTTTCAGGTCGCTGGCCACTGGCAGCACGCGCAGGCCGGGACGCTGAGGGACGAGGCGCTTCTCACTCAGGGAACGCAGGCCGCGATATGGGTCGTCACCACCTGCGTTCGCGTGGCGGATTCGTGTTTCACGATTGCCGGCGGCAGCGCGGTTTACGAGACTTCACCGCTGCAGCGGCGTTTGCGCGACCTCCATGCGGCAGCACAGCATGCGGCCGTCCAGCAGCGACAATATGTCGGCGTGGGCAAGCTGCTTTTGGCTTGCTCGGGTCAGGATGCCGGACGACCACGGCAATGAATGCTCAGGTGAGCCGCTTCTCGCCCGCGGATGGAACCAGGCCAATCGGTGACGACGCCGCGCGACAGAGCCGTGCTATGATGCTTCGGCCGCGTGACACAAACCAGCGAGACAGGCCATGGCGACCGTGAAGTTGCTTTCCGACGATGAACTTTTGCCCGAAGCTCGCGCCGTCTTCGATGACATTCGCAAGACGCGGCAGTCCGATTTCGTCAACAACTTCTGGCGCGCGCTTGCGCACGATCCGAAGACCCTTCGCCGCACCTGGGAGAGCGTCAAGGAGGTGATGGCGCCGGGCGAGCTCGAGCCCAAGGTCAAGGAAATGCTTTACGTCGCCGTTTCGATCGCCCATGGCTGCACCTACTGCATTCATTCGCACACGGCCGCCGCGCGCGCGAAGGGCATGACCGAGGCCGAATACGCCGAGATGATTGCCATCGTCGGCATGGCCGCACAGACCAACCGGCTCGTCACCGGGCTGGGCGTGCCCGTCGATGACGTATTCCTCGTCGATCCACCGCAAGACGGAAAGTAGGCTTTGTAGCGGGTCTGGCGAGGCCTTGCAGGCCGCGCCGCCTGGAAAACGGGGTTGGATGCCACCCCGAAATTCGTTACTAGTTTCGCTTGCCGGTAATTGGACGGTTCGAGGACGCGGGAATGACCTATTGTTGCGGGATCCTGGTGCGGGACGGGCTCGTCATGATCGCCGACACCCGCACCAATGCCGGCCTCGACAACGTCTCGACCTTCCGCAAGCTCCACATCTTCTCCAAGCCCGGCGAGCGCATCATGGCGATCGCCAGCGCCGGCAACCTCGCGATCAGCCAGTCGGTGCTGTCGACCTTGACCGAGGGGATGGAAGACCCGGATACGGGCGAGGTCGAAACGCTGATGAACGCGCCGACCATGTTCCAGGCGGCCCAGCGCATCGGGCGGGCGATCCGCGCGGTGCATGCAACCGAGGGGCCCGCGCTGAAATCAGAAGACGTCAGCTTCGATGTCTCGTTTCTGTTCGGCGGCCAGATCAAGGGCGCGCGGATGCGCCTGTTCATGGTCTACACCGCCGGCAATTTCATCGAATGCACCACCGATACGCCCTACTTGCAGATCGGCGAGCACAAATATGGCAAGCCGGTGCTCGACCGCGCCATGCATTACGACGTCGAGCTGTATGAGGCGCTCAAGACCGGCCTGATCTCGATGGACTCCACGATGCGCTCCAATCTCGGCGTCGGGCTGCCGATCGACGTCCTGGTGGTGCGCACGGACGTCTGCGAGGCCGACCTCAATCATCGCATCGAAGCCGGCGAGCCCTATTACCACGACCTGCGCTCGCGCTGGTCGGCGGCGCTGCGCGCCGCGCATCAGAACATTCCACGACCGCCGTACAAACTGGAAAAAAACGGCAAACCATAACCAGTAAAGCGAGGAAACAGATGACTGAGGCAGCACAAAAGATCGCGGTGGTGACCGGCGCAGGCACCGGCGTCGGACGCGCGGCGGCGATGGCGCTGATGAAGGCCGGCTTCACCGTGGTGCTCGCCGGGCGGCGGATGGACAAGCTGGAGGAGACCCAGAAGCTCGGCGACAATGTCGGCAAGAGCCTGCCGGTGTCCGCCGACATGACCGACCCCGGATCGATCGCCGCGCTGTTCGCCAAGGTGATGCAGACCTACGGCCGGCTGGACGTGCTGTTCAACAATGCCGGCATGGGGGCTCCCCCCGTGCCGTTCGAGGATCTCAGTCTCGCGCAATGGCAGGCGGTCGTGAACACCAACCTCACCGGCCCGTTCCTGTGCACGCAGCACGCGTTCCGCATCATGAAGGACCAGACCCCGCGCGGCGGCCGCATCATCAATAACGGCTCGATCTCCGCGCACGCGCCGCGGCCGTTCTCGGCGGCCTATACCTCGACCAAGCACGCCATCACCGGGCTGACGAAAGCCTCCAACCTCGACGGCCGCGCCTATGACATCGCGGTCGGCCAGGTCGATATCGGCAACGCGGCGACGCCTATGACCGACCGCATGGTCGACGGCGTGCTGCAGCCCGACGGGCGCAAGATACCGGAACCGCGCATGGACGCGAAGGCGGTCGGCGACGCGGTCGCCTACATGGCGACGCTGCCGCTCGACGCCAACGTGCTGTTCATGACCGTGATGGCCTCGAAGATGCCGTTCGTCGGACGGGGCTGACCATCGTCCTTTGGCTCATGTGCGGGGCGCCTTGCCCCGCTCCCAAAGCCACTGGCTGCCCCATGTCTGGCGCGCTAGAGTGCCCAAATGACCGTTACAGACATCGCGAACAGGACCTACAATCACGGCTTTCGGCTCGACCCGATCGTGCGCAGCCTGCTCGATACCGATTTCTACAAGCTTTTGATGCAGCAGATGATTCGGGAATGCTACCCGGATCAGCGGGTGACCTTTTCGGTCATCAATCGCAGCCGGCATGTGCGGCTTGCCGACATCATCGACGAGGGCGAATTGCGGGCGCAGCTCGACCACGCCCGCACCGTCCGCTTCGCCAAGAAGGAACTGATCTGGCTCGCCGGCAACACCTTCTACGGCAAGACACACATGTTCTCGCCGGATTTCATCAACTGGCTCTCCACCTTCCGCCTTCCCGAATACGAGCTGCGCAAGGTGGCAGGCCAGTACGAGCTGCATTTCCACGGGCCCTGGACCCACACGACGATGTGGGAAATTCCAGCGCTCGCCATCCTCAACGAGCTGCGCTCGCGCGCGGTGATGAAGGGACAGGGCCGCTTCGCGCTCGACGTTCTCTACGCCCGCGCCAAGGCCAAGCTCTGGAGCAAGGTCGAGCGCCTGCGCAAGCTGGAGGGCTTGAGGCTGTCGGATTTCGGCACGCGGCGGCGGCACGGCTTCCTGTGGCAGCGCTGGTGCGTGGAGGCGGTGAAGGAAGGGCTTGGGCCGTCCTTCACCGGGACCTCGAACGTCCTGTTGGCGATGGACAACGATCTGGAAGCGATCGGGACCAACGCGCACGAGATGCCGATGGTGGCCGCGGCGCTGGCCAAGGATGACGATGAGCTGCGCTGGGCGCCGTATCGCATCCTCGATCAATGGCGCCACACCTATGGCGGCAATCTCCTGATCGCCCTGCCCGACGCCTTCGGCACCAAGGCCTTCCTGCGCGACGCGCCGGAATGGGTGGCGGACTGGACCGGCTTTCGCCCCGACAGCGCGCCGGCGATCGAAGCCGGCGAAGAGATCATCGAGTGGTGGAAGCAGAAAGGCCGCAATCCGAAGGAGAAGCTCCTGGTGTTTTCCGACGCCATGGATGTCGGCTCGATCGAGGAGACCTATCAGCGCTTTGCCGGCCGGGTGCGCATCAGCTTCGGCTGGGGCACTAACCTCACCAACGATTTCGTCGGATGCCCGCCCGACGGCTCGGTCAATCTCGATCCGATCTCGATCGTCTGCAAGGTGACGTCGGTGGACGGCCACCCGGCGGTCAAGCTCTCGGACAATCCGGAAAAGTCCACCGGCAGCCCCGCGGAAATCGAACGCTATTTACGCGTGTTCGGCGACGCCGGCCGGGTGCGCAGCCCGGTTTATGTCTGAACCTATTCCAGCCGCTCGACATCGCGCAGCGTCGGAAACAGTTTCATCCAGAGAAGCGCAATCGCAATAGTGGCGAGGCCGCCGAGCGCGGCTGACGGAATCGTGCCGAACAATGCCGCGGTGAGCCCGCTTTCGAACTGGCCGAGCTGGTTGGAGGCGTTGATGAAGAGAAAATTCACGGCGCCGACCCGGCCGCGCATGTCGTTCGGTGTCGCAAGCTGAACCAGTGAAAAGCGGATCACCACGCTGACGGTGTCGGCCGCGCCGAGCACCGCGAGCGCGAGCACCGAGAGCCACATCCAGTGCGAGACCGCGAACACCATCGTCGCCGCGCCGAACACGATCACGGCCTGAAACATCCTTAAGCCCACGCGGCGGCTGATGGCATGCCGCGCCAGCACCGCCGTCATCAGCAATGCGCCGACCGCGGGCGCGGCGCGCAGGATCCCGAGACCCAGCGGGCCGGTCTGCAGGATGTCGCGCGCATAGATCGGCAGCAGCGCGGTGACGCCGCCGAACAGCACGGCGAACAGATCGAGCGAGATCGTGCCGAGGATCGCCGGATTGCTCCGGATGAAGCGGACGCCGGCGAACAAATCATTCGGCGCAGCGGACTCCTTCGCCTCGGCCGCCGGCTGAACGAGCTGAATTGCGCCGGCGAACGCCATGCCGAACAGCCAGAACACCAGCATGATGCCGTAAGCAAGCCCGGGTGAAACCGCATAAGCGAGACCGCCGAGCGCGGGGCCGGTGATGGTCGCGATCTGCGCCGATCCGCTCGACAGCGCGGTCGCCCGCTGCAGCGAGCCGGTCGGCGCGATCAGCGGCAACAGCGCAGCCGTCGCCGGACTTTCGAAGGCGCCGGCCGTCCCCAGCACCGCGGTCGCGATGAAGATCTGCACGACGGTCAGCGAGCCCGTGGCGGCGCCCCAAGCGAGCAGCAGCGCGGTCAGCGCCTCGGCGAACTGGCAGGCCTGCAAGACCCGTTTGCGCTCGTAGCGGTCGGCTGCCTGGCCCGCGACGAAGACCAACAGCGCGGTGGGGAGAAACTGGACCAGCCCTACCATGCCGAGGACAAAGGCGCTTCCCGTGAGGTCGTAGACCTGCCAGCCGATCGCCACCGCCGCGATCTGGCTGGAGAAGCGCGACAGGCTGCGCGACAACAGGAAGAACAGAAACGGCCTTTGGGCGAGCAGCTCGGTCGCTCCCACCGGCATGACGGTTGACATGTTTCGGCCGATTCCTCCGTCGATCACTTTGTCGTCGCCCCGACGTGGCTGACGGTCCCCGGGTTGTCAATGGCGGCCTTGCCTGCCGCGCATGGCATTGCGCTTGGCTGCGTTGCCCGGTCATAATGGGCGGGGTCTTCGGGGGATCAATGCTTCAGCTGCAATCGGCACTCGGCATCTTCGCATTGCTTGCGATCGCGTGGGCCTTCGGCGAAAACCGTCGCGCGGTCTCGCTCAGGCAGGCCGCGGTCGGCCTTGCCGCGACGCTCGTCACCGCGGTCGTGCTGATCAAGCTGCCGATCGTCGCGCATGCGTTCGGCGCGATCAACGACGCGGTCGGAGCGATCTCGGACGCCTCGCGCGCCGGCACGTCGTTCGTGTTCGGCTATATCGGCGGCGGACCGTTGCCGTTCGACCCCAAGACGCCGGGCGCCGATTTCGTGCTGGCATTCCAGGCGTTGCAGCTTTGGAAGAAAAAACTCGAACCCCTGCCGGCCTTGCCACGTTGGCTGCTTGTTTTCCAAGCGGTGTGCAGGCGCAACAGGTTGCTCTCATGCAGAAATTTGGCCCTTACAGCATCAGTGCCGGCAATCCAAACGTCAATGGCGCTCCGAGCGCGGTGACGGTTGCGGGTTGTCCTGGTGTTCTGCAATCTGGTCTTATCCGCATCCTGCCGACGCCCTTTCACGGCTTCGACTTCGTGAACCGCGTGGACGGGACCATCGGCAACGATTCATTCATGGGTCGCTATCTGTTTAACCGTGGCAACAATTTCAACGGTAGCGACAATCCGGTTACCGGCTATGCCGCGAACGTGACAGCTCTAAGTCAGGCAGTGCTCTTAAGTGAAACCCATAATTTCACTTCACACATGGTGAATGAATTGCGCGTGGGTTTTGACCGGCTCAATGTGAACTTTGGCGGAAACAACATCGGGAATGCGTTTGAGCCTCCCCAGGGCGGTATTTTGAATGCCTTAACCAACGTCACGATTCAAAGCAGCAACCTGGGCTTCGGTCCGGCCACAAACTTCCCGCAGGGACGTTTGGTGAACACCTGGCAGGCGCAGGACAACTTTAACTACGTTTGGGGAAAACACGCCTTCAAGTCGGGTGTGAACTGGACCTATCAGCGCTCCCCAAATACCTTTTTGCCGAACATCAATGGTGCGTATCGGTACAGCAATCTCACTTCCTTCATCAACGGTACGCCAAATCGCATACAGATTGCTCAGGGTAACCCAGTTCTCGATTTCCGCGAGTATGACACTTTCCTTTACGCGGGTGACGACTGGAAGCTCAGCCAAAACTTGACCCTTAACTTGGGCTTGACTTGGACCTATTACGGTAACCCAGAGCAGCTTTTCACCGACGTTACAAACAAACGTGAAGCGAATCCGGCAACTGCACTCTGGTTGCAGAGCCTTCCGCTTTCAGTACGCACAAACCCGGCTATTCCGACCGTCAAAAATAGCTTCGCTCCAAGCGTGGGATTTGCTTATTCGCCACAATGGGGTGGTTTCATCACCGGACATGGAAAGACCGTTATTCGCGGCGGTTACAGACTGCTTTACGATCCGCCGTTCTATAACATCTTCCTGAACGTCTCTACGGCGGCTCCGTTTGGCTTCCTGCAAA
>Ga0137409_10008451_pt1 | contig 10510 bp, 10 predicted proteins | sample CZODoug1_16funga_FD_122059 | JGI IMG/M metagenome (GOLD analysis project Ga0137409, IMG submission 122059) | Vadose zone soil fungal communities from Angelo Coast Range Reserve, California, USA - CZODoug1_16fungal (Hybrid Assembly) | ecosystem: Environmental > Terrestrial > Soil > Vadose zone... | reverse complement strand
CCGGGCCAGCTCCGCCGCGGTCTTGTTGATCTTCTCGGTTTCGTCGGCGAGACCGTAACTGCCGAGCTTCAGCGGGTTCGCGCCGAAGGTGTTCGTCTCGAGGATCTCGGCGCCGGCGCGCACGTATTCGGCGTGCACCTCCTGCACGAGCTTCGGCTGCTTGAGGACGAGCTCGTCGTAACAGACGTTGAGGAAGAAGCCCTTGGCATAGAGCATCGTCCCCATCGCGCCGTCAAAGACGTGCACGCGGCCGTCGGCAATCAGACTTTTGAGCGTGAGCAAAATAGATCCAGGCCTTTTAGCGGGTTGTTTAACGTGGCCGCAATACGCCGCAAATCACCACGGAATCCGTTGTCCCGTCTGAACCTAGCGGCACGGGAAAATAATTGCCAGGGTAGCACGTACTCTTACCTGACATGGCCACCGTACCGATAGGGGCCGACCAGCTCCTCGCCGAATACGCACCGGCGCTCAAGAACTTCCTCGGCGCCCGCTGCCGGGACGCCGACCTCACCGCCGAGCTGATGCAGGAGGTGGCGGCGCGGCTCGTGACCGCCGCACCACGGCTGCAGCTGAAGAACGGCAACCTGCGCGGCTACCTGTTTCGCATCGCGGCGAGCGTGTGGCACGATCATCTCCGGCGCGAGCTGGTACGGCGCCGCGGCGCGCACGTCCTGCAAGAAGAAGAGCGCTCCGCGCCTTCCGCCGACGCGCCGCTCATGGCGCGCGAGTTACGGGATGCCGTCCGCCGTGTGGTCGCCGAGCTGCCGGCGGCGCAGCGTGACGTGGTGCGGTTGCGCCATGAACGTGGCCTGACCTTCCAACAGATCGCGAACCGATTGGGCCGTCCCCTCGGCACGGTGTTGACGCAGATGCGCGCCGCGCTTGCCAGGATCGCACCGGCGCTGGAGGAGTACCGATGAACCATCCGCATGAAGACCGGCTGCTGTTGTTGGCGTACGGCGACCTCCCCGAGGCCGAGGCCGCCGAGGTCGAGGCGCACGTCGCAGCCTGTACGACCTGCCACGCGGCGCTCGAGCGGCTCGAGCGGGCGCGCGTGGCGCTCGACTGGGCGGTGCCCGAGCGGCGGCCGGTCCGTTGGATCGCGGCGGGTCTCGCCGCCGCGGCCGTCCTCGCCGCTGTGCTGTTCACGCGCGGCGGGTCACACGGTTTGGAGCCCTGGCAGCCGTCCCACGTTTGGTCCCCGACCGCGGGCTACATCGCGGGGGGCCAGCCGCTGGTGGAAATCGATGCTCAACTCACTCGACTGGAACAGGAGCGGACATATGTGCGTCCCTAAGCTCACTTTCGCGTTCGTTTTCGCGGCCTCGGTCGCCTCGGGGGCCGCGGCGCAGGAGCCCAACCCGCAGGCGATGCAGATGCAGGTGCAGAAGATCGCGCAGGAGCGGCCGCGCGAGGCCGAAGCGGCGGCGCGTGCCTTCCTGATGCTCGTCGCGCCCGACCGTGCCGAAGGGTCCCGCAGCCTCGACTCCCTGAAGGCGCGTTCGCTCGACCAATACTGGGTCGAAGTCGCGCAGCTGACCGTGCAGTTCGACATGGTCCAGAACCTGGTGCGACGCGACAGCGTCCGCGCCCAACTCGTGGCGAAGATGTTCGGGCTCGAGTCGTATGCGCGGGAGGCGCAGCGGGCATATCGCGGCGCCAACGACGCACAACGCACCGCGCTTCGGACGCAACTCGAGACGTTGATCGGCAGCCACTTCGACATCGAGAACCAGCTGCGTGCCCTCGAGATGAAGGATATCGAGCGGCGTCTGGCCGAAGCACGGACCGAGACGCAGCGGCGCGTCGACAAGCGCGTCGAGCTCGTGAAGTGGGCCGTGGACGATATCATCCGGGACGCGACTCGACCCCAATAAACTGGGGCGTTGGACGTGGGGCGTGGGATGGGCCCTAACACGCCCCACTCCCCACGCCCTACGCCCCGTGTATTTTGTCCCCATGCCCAACATCGCCTCGTACCATCCGCAAATCGTCCATTTCGCGATCGTGCTCCTCGCGGTCGGCGTCCTGTTTCGCTGGATCTCGCTCACCGGCCGCGCGGCCTTCACCGGCCCCGCGGCCGCTGTGCTGCTGCTCGCCGGCACGACGGCGGCGCTGCTGGCCGTGCAGTCGGGGACCGACGCGCACGGGCCCGTCGAGCGAGTTCCAGGCGCGCGGCAGGCGGTGCAGGAGCATGAGGAGCGGGGCAAGCGCGCGAAGAACGTGTTCCTGTTCGTGGCGGTCCTGGAGATCGGCGCGCTGGCGTTTGCGCGGCGGTCGGCCCGCGTGAAACAGGGACTCACGATCGCGTCGGCGGTCGTGGGACTGTTCGGAGGCGTCGCCCTCTACGAAGCCGGCGAGCATGGTGGGACCCTGGTCTACAGCTACGCAGGGGGCGTCGGGATCCGCTCGGGCGACACGAGCGACGTGAGCCACCTGCTCATGGCGGGTCTCTATCACTCGGCCCAGGCGGCCCGCACGCGGCACGACAGCGCCGCGGCGGCCGACTTGTTCGCCGAGATCGCGCGCCGTTTCCCGAACGACACCACCGTGTGGTTCCTGTCGGCCGAGTCGATCTTGCGCGATCGCAACGACCCCAAGGGCGCCCTCGCCGCGCTCGGCAAACTCTCGGTGCCTGCCGACGATCAGCGCCTGCGGACGCGCTACGGGTTCTTGAAGGCCGACGCGTTCCTTGCGGCCGGACAGGCGGATTCGGCGCGGGCGACGATCGAGCGCCTGGCGCGTGACTTCCCGGAGAACACTCGAATCAAGGATCGCCTTGCGCAGATGACGCAGACTAAGTGAGGGACCTGCCGTCAGGTTCCCTCGCCTAGTCTCCGAACATTCTCTGTGCCGCCCACCAGGCGGCGACGCCCCCGGCGATGAACCCGATCACCGCCCCGAATGGGCCGATGAGCTTATCACCGATCGCGCCGACAATCGTGCCGACGATGAAGCTCACCAATGCCTTGAGTAGTTTCACGTGGCCTCCCCCTCCAGGGCGCGTAGGGCATCCGCCGTCTCGATCCCGGTGACTTTCACTCTCTTGCGCCGGCTCGTGTGACCGGCGGCGATGGTGACGGCGCTGCGTGGGACGGATAATCGCTCGGCGAGAAAACGGATGAGCTCGTCGTTCGCGGCGCCATCCACTGGCGGTGCCGCCAGACGGATCTTCAGCGCGTCGCCATGACGTCCCGCTGCGCCGGTCACGCGCGCGCGGGGGACCACGTACAACACGAGGATGGCCGTCACCCCCCCAGTGGCTTCATCAGAATCCACCTCAGGAGCCACAGCGCGATCAATGCCGCGAATGGACTGAGATCGATCATGCCGAGGGGCGGTATCACCCGGCGCATCGGCAGGACGATCCAGTCCGTGATCGCGTAGACGGGCCTCAGCCATCTCGTGTACTGGAAGTACCCAAGCCACGAAGCGACCACGCGTACAACGATCGCGTAGAACAGGATCTTGTAGGCGATCTCTATGATCAGCCGCAGCGAGTCGGCGGGTCCCCCGGCCACCTGACTGGCCGCCGCCGGAAACGCGTCGACGGCCCAGCCCATGAGAGAGATGAACACCACACCAGCCGCCGCGACAATGATGACGAGCCACCAGCCCGCGTTGACGGGATTCCCACCCATCCGCACGAGGCGCCGCTCCACGGGCCGCACGATCGCGTCGGTCATGGTGCGGAGACTCCGCCCGAACGCGCTGAACGGAGAGATGCGGCGTGTCCGGACGAGCCAGGAGCCGAACGCGACCAGTGCCGACAGGGCGAAGAGTCCGAATACGGTGTAGCGCGTGATCGTGAGGGTGTCGAGCACCTAGCCTCCGAACGCCTCCGCCACGATGCGATCCTGCTCGGCTTTGTGCGCCGCGGGATACCCCTCGGCGGGACTCGAGCGTTGCGGCCGCGATACGTCGCGCAACACGATCGTCTCGGGACTCACATCGCGGATCTTGGGCAGCACGAACTTCCGCGCGCCGAAATTCCTCGGCTCCTCCTGCACCCAGACGATCTCCTTGAGGTTCTTATAGCGTGCGAGATACTGCCCGATCTCGTCCGAGGGGAACGGATACAGCAGCTCCACTCGGCCGATCGCGATATGCGGCGTCTCGACGCGCCGCGGCGACCCCGAGAGATCGTAGTAAACCTTGCCGCTGCACAAGACGAGCCGCGTCACGGCATCCAGCGCGGGTCGCTCGCCATCCCACAGCACGGCGCGGAAGCGGCCTTGCGTCAGGTCTTCGAGTTTGGAGCTGGCGGCCGGCAAGCGCAGCAGGCCCTTGGGCGTCATCACGATCAGGGGCCGGATCTCCTCGTGCCGCGCCTGGCGACGCAACAGATGGAAGTACTGGGCCGGCGTGGTGCAGTTCGCCACGCGGATGTTGCCCTCGGCGCCGAGGGAGAGATAGCGCTCGAGCCGCGCGCTCGAGTGCTCCGGGCCGCCGCCCTCGTACCCGTGCGGCAGCAGCATCGTGAGGCGCGAGGTGTCGCCCCACTTGGCGAGCCCCGCCACGATGAACTGATCGATGATCACTTCGGCGCCGTTCGCGAAGTCGCCGTACTGCGCCTCCCAGAGAACCAGCGCCGGATGCGCCGCCGTGGCATAGCCGTACTCGAACCCGAGGCACGCGGCCTCGGACAAGGGGCTGTTGTGCAGCTCGAACGGCGCGCGGGCGCCCGGCAGATGCTGGATCGGCGCCCAGCGATGGTCGTTCGACGGGTCGTGCAGGACGAGGTGGCGCTGACTGAAGGTGCCGCGCTCGACGTCCTGGCCCGTGAGCCGGATCGGCGACCCCTCGAGCAGCAGCGAGCCGAACGCCAACGCCTCGGCGTGCGCCCATTCCATCCCACCCTGGACGATCGTCTCGCGACGGCGCTCCAATTGCCGCTTGAGCTTCGGATGGATCGTGAATCCATCAGGCACGGCGAGCAACGCGTCGTTCACCCGAGTGAGCACGTCGGCCGCCACTGCCGTATCGGGCTCCGCGACCGCGGCGCGCTCGATGCGGCGCTCCTCACCCGATGAGCGCGACCGCTTGGCCTTCAGCGCCTGCTGCACTTCGGTCAGTCTCGCGTATGCCGCGTCCGCCTCCGCCTGCGCCGCTTCGGGCGTGACCAGACCTTCGGCCGCGAGCTGCGCCGCGTATTTCTCGCGCACCGGCGGTGTCTTCTTGATCACTTCGTACATCAGGGGCTGGGTGTACGCCGGCTCGTCGCCCTCGTTGTGGCCCCAGCGCCGGTAGCCCACGACGTCGATCACGACGTCGCCGTGAAACTTCTCTCGATACATCCACGCGAGCCGCACCGCGGCGATGCACGCCTCGGGATCGTCGGCGTTGACGTGGATGATCGGGACGTCGAACCCCTTGGCGAGATCGCTCGAGTAATCCGTCGAGCGTCCGTCGCGCGGATCGGTAGTGAAACCGATCTGGTTGTTGGTGATGAGATGGATCGTGCCGCCGGTCGTGTAGCCGCGCAGTCGCGCCAGGTTGAACGTCTCGGCCACGACGCCCTGGCCCGCGAACGCGGCGTCGCCATGAATCAGGAGCGGCAGGACCGTGGATACGTCGTACTTCGGCTCCGCGCCCGAGCGGTCGGTCTGCTCCGCCCGCGTCCATCCCTCGACCACGGGGTTCACCGCCTCGAGGTGGCTCGGGTTCGCGAGCAGGGCGACGAGCACCTCACGCCCCTTCGCCGTCTTGTAGGTGCCCTCGGCGCCGAGGTGGTACTTCACGTCGCCGGTGACGGCCTCGGGATCGGTCGCGGAGCTGGCGCCGCCACCTTCGAACTCTTCGAGGATGGCTTCGTAGGGGAGGCTCACGACGTGAGCGAGCACATTGAGTCGGCCGCGGTGCGCCATGCCCATGACGATCTTGTGCGCGCCGAACGCCGCGCCGAGCTCGAGGGCGGTATCGAGCATCGGCACGGTGATGTCGACGCCCTCGATCGAGAAGCGCTTCTGGCCGAGGTAGGCGCGCTGCAGGAAACGCTCGAGCGTGTCGACGAGGGTGAGCCGCGAGAGCAGTTGCCGTTTTTCGTCGGCAGACAGCGGCTTGCGGTGCTCGCCCGCCTCGATCACGCGGCGCAGCCACACGCGCTCCTCGTGGCTGGCGATGTGTTCGACCTCGTACGCGATCGTGCCGCAGTACGTGGCGGTGAGGTGTGGCAGGGCGTCGGCGAGCGTCTCGCCCGGGACGTAGCAGCGCAGCACGTCCGCGGGAATTCGGGCCATCCCTTCCGGGGTGAGCCCCAGGGGCGCGGGATCGAGCGACGGGTCGCCGGGCGGCTCGCTGCCGAGCGGATCGAGGTGGGCCGCGCGGTGCCCGAGGCGACGAATGGCGCGCACGAGGGCCATCGCGGCGGCGACGTGCTTCAAATCGTCGGCGGACGTGGGGCGTGGGACGTGGGGCGTGGGAGGTTGCACTACGTCCGACGCCCCACGCCCTACGCCCAAGCTCTCCGCCACGCCCTCGTAGAACCGCTCCTCGCCTTGCAGCAGGGAATCGAGTTTGCGAAGGAAGCTCCCCGACTCCGCGCCCTGGATGATGCGGTGGTCGTAGGTACTCGTGATCGTCATGACTTTTGCGCCCGCGACGTCACGGATCGCGCCGGTCGCAATGATCGAGCCCTGACCCTTCATCAGGCGCGGAACAGAAGCGACCGTACCGATCGTGCCGGGGTTCGTCAGCTGGATCGTGCCGCCGGCGAAATCATCGGGGAGCAGCTTGTTCGTGCGCGCCTTCTCGACGAGCGCGTCGTACGCCTGATGGAAGGCGGCGAAATCCATTCCCTCGGCGTGCTTGATGACGGGGACCACGAGACCGCGCGTGCCGTCCTTGCGTTCGACGTCCACGGCGAGGCCCAGCCCGATCCCTGGCGGCGTCACGCGATGCGGCTTGCCGTCGACTTCCTGGAACGCGTGCACCATCACGGGGAACTGCTTGACGGCCTGCACGATGCCGAAGGCGATGAGGTGCGTGAACGAGACTTTTTTCCCGCTTGCGGCGAGCTGGGCGTTGAGCGCCTTGCGCCGCGCATCGAGCGTGGCGACGGCGACGTCGCGGAACGACGTGGCCGTGGGGACCGAGAGCGACTCGGTCATGTTCGCGACGAGGCGGGCCGCAGGGCCCGTGATCGGCGTGGCAGCGGGATGCGTGATGGGGGATGCGGGAGGCGTGGTTTGCGGCGCAGTTCCCGAGATTTCCGCCCGAGTCGTCGGGATGATCGGGAGCTCCGCCGACTTGCCGTTATCGAACAGCTTCCGCCATTCCTCGCCGACGGAGGCGGGGTCGCGCAGGTACTGCTCGTACATCACCTGAACGAACGCGGCGTTGTGGGTGCCGAACACGAACTCGCTCACGCCGTGGAATCTAAACCGGGCGACTGGCCTCAGCGAAGGCTATCTTCTCGGGCCTATGACGCTGCTCGCCTTGCTGCTCGTGGTGGCTCAGTCCTCCGATACCGGTCTCGCGGCCCGGATCTCGGCTCGGATCGCCACCGCACCCGCCACGGGTGTCGGCGTCTACTACCGGGACCTGACGACGCGGGATTCGGTGCTTGTCGGCGCCCGCCGGCGCTTCCATGCGGCGAGCACCATGAAGGTGCCCGTGATGATCCAGCTGTTCCGGGACCGCGACGCCCATCGGCTCTCGCTCGACGATTCGATCCCCGTGACGAACACGTTCCAGTCGATCGTCGATAGCTCGACCTATGGGCTCGACAAGGCCGACGACTCCGATTCGACCCTCTACACGCGCGTTGGGGGCAAAGCGTCGATTCGCGAGCTGGTCGAGCTGATGGAGACGGTGTCCAGCAACCTCGCGACGAACATCCTGATCACCCGCCTCGGCGCGCCACGCGCCAACGCGACGGCGCATCGCCTCGGGGCCGACTCGATTCTCGTGTTGCGCGGCGTGGAAGACGGCAAGGCCTACCAGGCCGGCCGCAACAACACGACCACGGCGCGGGATCTGGGCGTGCTGATGGCCGCGATCGCGCAGAACCGGGCCGCATCGCCCGCGGCGTGCCGCGAGATGCTCGAGATCCTCGGTCGCCAGCATTTCACGGAAGGGATTCCCGCCGGCCTGCCTGCCGGGGTCCGCGTGTACCACAAGACCGGATGGGTGGGGAAGGTCGTGTATCATGACGCGGCGATCGTCGAGCTGTCGGGGGGGCGGCGGTACGTCCTGGTCGTGCTCACCGGCGGGATCGAGAAGGACGAAGACGCGCACAAGCTGGTGAGCGACATCTCCCAGATGATCTACGAAGAGATCGCGCGGCGCTAGCCGTTAGGGGTCGGACACCCGCGCGGCGTTGACCACGGCGCTGCCGGCCACGCCGTTGCCGATTTGCCCCTCGTTGTTTCCTCCCCAGCAGTAAGCGCCCCCGCCCATCCCCACGGTGCAGGTGTGGAAGCTGCCGGCAGACAGAGCGCGGAACTGCTGGCCCCCGGCCGCCACGATCGGCGTGCTGGTGCAGGGGAAATTGTCGGTCGGCCCGGGGCCGTAGATGCACGTCTCGCTGGCGGTGCCGCCGAGCTGCGCGGCGCCGTCTCCGCCCCAGCAGTACAGCGTGCCGCCCTCCGCAAGGGCGCACGAGTGGTTCGCTCCGACGCTGACCGCGGAGTACGTCCGGTCGCCGCTGACCTTCACCGGCGCCGGCTCGTCGCTATGTGAGCCATTGCCAACCTGGCCATACCAGCCGGAGCCCCAGCAATAGACGTCGCCCCCGGTCGTGAGCCCGCACGTGTGCACGTTGCCGCCGGCAATCGCCTTGAAGAAGTGCCCTCCGGCCACGGCGGTTGGAGTGGCGTGGAACGCAGAGTCGCCGGTTCCCAGGGCACCGAAATCGTTGGCGCCCCAACAATAGGCCGCGCCGCCGACGGCGATCGCGCATGTGTGGTAGTCACCGGCCGCGATCGCCGTGTAGGTCCGGCCGCCGGTCACGGGAACCGGGGTTCGCACGCTCAGGCCGGTCGAGTCGGCTCCGAGCTTCCCGAAGTCATTGTTGCCCCAACAATACGCCTCACCGGCGGTCGTGAGGCCGCACGTGTGGGACCATCCCAGGGTAATCGCTTTGAACTTGAGGCCGCCGTCGACGGGCACAGGGACCGGACTCAGATCAACGGTATCGTTGCCCAGTGCTCCGTCGTTGCTCCCGGAGCCCCAACAATACGCAGCGCCCGCGCGCGTGATGCCGCACGTGTGCCCCTGCGAGGCATCGATCTGCGTGAATACCAATCCGCCACTCACCGCGTGGGGGAGCGTGTCGCGACCGTTGGCGGCACCGGTCCCGAGCTGCAGACTGCCGTTGAAGCCCCAGCAGTACGCCGCGCCGCTGCCGAGCAATGCGCAGGTGTGCTCGAACCCACCGGCGACGAAACCGAATGTGCCGGCCGGCACCGGCCCGAGGGCGTCCGAGCAGGCCGCGATCAAGACGGCTGCCACGATGAGAGGTTTGGTTCGCATGAGAGAGAACTTGAAAGGGGCGCCAGGCAGGGTGCAAGGGAAAGCGCACTAAAAGTCATAACCTGCGGTCGTGCTAACTGACCCTGCGCGTCTTTCTCCGCATGAAGTCCATCAGAATGAACTGCCCCAACGTCATCGTGTTCGTGAAGTACGCTTTGCCGCGACAGATCGCCGAGACCTTCTTCACGAACTCCACGAGACTGCGGTCCCGCGCCAGCATGAACGTGTTGATCAGAATCCCACTACGCCGGCACAAGGCCACCTCACGATAGGTCGCCTGCAGGATGTGCGGGTCGAGGCCCATCGAGTTCACATAGATCCGGCCGTCGGGTTGCGTCAGCGCTGACGGTTTCCCGTCCGTGATCATGATGATCTGCCGCATGTCCTTCCGCTGCCCCATCAGGATGCGGCGCGCCAGCTTCAACCCCTCCGCCGTGTTCGTGTGATACGGACCCACCTGCGCGTGCGCCAGCTGGCCGAGGGGAATCTCCTCGGCGGTGTCGTGGAACAACACCACGCGCAGCGTGTCGCCGGGGAACTGCGTGCGGATCAGGTGCGTGAGCGCCAGCGCCACCTTCTTGGCCGGCGTGAAGCGATCCTCGCCGTACAGGATCATCGAGTGCGAGCAGTCGAGCATCAGCACGGTGGCCGATGACGAGCGATACTCGGCCTGGTGTACCATCAGGTCGCCGTACTCGAGATTGATCGGGACGCCGAGGCCCTCGCGCTCGAGCGCGCGGGACAGCGTCGCGTTCACGTCGAGGTTCAGCGTGTCGCCGTACTCGTAGGGCTTGCTCGCCGCCTCCGCCTCGATCCCCGTTGCCAAATGCTCCGTCTCGTGCGCGCCGAAGCTCGACTTCCCGATGCTGCCGAGCAGGTGCTTCAAGGTGCGGTAGCCGAGGAAGTCGATTCCTTTTTCGGTGAGGCTGAACTGCACCTGTTGCGCCGCCTCCTGGGCCATGCCTCCGGGACCGAAGAGCGGTTGCTGACCCGCGGGCAGCTGCGGCGGCTGCGTGAGGTTGAGATACCCCTC
>Ga0137409_10008450_pt1 | contig 10510 bp, 9 predicted proteins | sample CZODoug1_16funga_FD_122059 | JGI IMG/M metagenome (GOLD analysis project Ga0137409, IMG submission 122059) | Vadose zone soil fungal communities from Angelo Coast Range Reserve, California, USA - CZODoug1_16fungal (Hybrid Assembly) | ecosystem: Environmental > Terrestrial > Soil > Vadose zone... | reverse complement strand
GCGGCGGGAGTGTCCAAGTACAAGGAGCGGCGGCGCGAAACCGAGCATCGGCTCGCCGACACCCGCGACAACCTCGCGCGCTTGAGCGACATCCGCCAGGAACTCGGGTCACAGATCGAGCGGCTGGAAAAACAGGCCGAGGTCGCCCGGCGATACAACGAGCTTTCGACCGATCGGGCGCAAAAGCAGAATCTCCTGTGGCTCCTGCGCCGCAACGATGCGGAGGCAGAGGCGCAACGCCATGCCCGCGAAATCGAGCACAGCGCCACCGAGCTCGAATCCGAGACCGCGCGGCTGCGCGAAATCGAGCGCGACCTCGAGCACGCGCGGGCGGAGCACTACGCTTCGGGGGACGCACTGAGCGCCGCACAAGGGGAGCTGTACGGCGTCAACGCCGACGTCTCCCGCCTCGAAACCGAAATACGTTTCGTTGCCGACACCCGGCAGCGCCTCGACGCGCAGCTTGCGCAGGTTCGCGCGCAGCGCGACGCCGGGAAGCAGAGCGAGGTCGAGCAGCACGAGGCGCTTCGGACCTGGGAGGCGCGCCTCCAGGAGTCGCGACACGCTCTGGAGCAGGCCAGGCGCAGGCTCGCAGAGGAGCAGCTCAAGCTGCCGCAAGCGGAGCAGGCGGCGCGCCTCCTCCAGGGACGGATCGCCGGCGAGCGCGAGCGCATCGCGCAGGCCGAGCAGGCGTTCCAGGTGGAACAGACGCACCTCGAGCACGCAGGCAAGACGCTGCAAGGGCTGGAGCAGCGCGAGGAGAGATTGCTCGCCGAGCGCGCCGAGCTGGTTGCACCCGATGCGCAACTGCTGGTGCGCCTCGCGCAGGAGCTGGCGCAGAGCAGTGCCGAGCTTTCCCGACAGGAAGCATTGCTCGCCCAGCTCGAGGCCGCGCGCGAAGCCTTGGATCGCCAGCGCCGCGCCTGCGTCGACAGTTTGCAGATGCTCGAGCGCGAGTCTTCGGCTCTGGAGGGCAGGCTGCTCACGCTGCAGAAAATCCAGAACCAGGTCGAGGAGAACAGCAAGATCCAGGATTGGATGGGCCGGCACCAGCTGACGTCAAAACCGCGCCTGTGGCAGAAAATTCGCGTCGAGGCCGGTTGGGAGGCGGCGGTGGAATCGGCCTTGGGCGAGCGCTTGCATGCCATGGAGATGTCCGACCCCGAGTTGCTGCAGCGATTGCTCGAGGACCCGCCTCCTGCAAGGGTCAGCGCGTTTCTTCCCGGAAACGAGGCAAAGCTGCAGCGCGAGGCCGGCCTCAAGCCACTTGCCGATTACGTCGAGGCCATCGAACCCGCGGTGAGCGGTGTCGTCGCGGCGTGGCTTGCGCCCTACTACGCCGTGGAAGGCGTGCCGCGACTGCTGACCCGCATGGGATTGTCACCCCAGGTGGTGCTGATCAACCGCGAGGGCCACCAGTTCAGCCGCTTCGGCGTGAGTTTTCACGCGCCCGATCCGGCGGACACCGGAATTCTCGCCCGGCAGCGTGAGATCGAAGCGCTGGAGGCGCAAGCGCGCGCACACGGGGATTCGATCGAGAAGAGACGTGCCGAGCTCTCCGGGCTCGATCGCTCGCTCGCCGAGCACGACGAGGGACTCGCCAAGCTGCGCGCGGCGGGCGCGGCCCTCAAGCAGCGCCATCACGAGCGCCAGCTGGAAAACCTGAAGCTGACCCAGGGCCAGGAGCGGTACCAGGAGCGGAGCCGGCAGCTCGACGGGGAACTCAGTGAAATCGAGCTCCAGCAGACCCAGGAACGGGCCAGCCAGACGGCCGCGGAAACCGGCCTTGAGCGGCACCAGAGCGAGATCGACGCGCTCTACCGCAAGCTGGAATCGACCCGGGAGGAGCAGGACGCGGCGGAGCGCAAGCTGGAGGCGCAGCGCCAGGCGGTGCTGCTGGCGGAGCGTGGAGTTCAGGAAGCGAGCTACGTCGAGAAGGAATGTATAAGTAAAATCAATGAAATAGGAAGATCATCTAAAGTATTACTGGAGCACGCGAAGAATGCGGAGCGGAGCCTTGAGCAACTCCAGGCCGAGCTGGCGGGCATGGATGACGAGGCGTTGCGGAGCCAGCTTCAACGCGGGCTTGCGGCGCGGATCGCTCGCGAGGAGACTCTGGCCGGAGCACGCAGCCACCAGGAAGAAATCGCCAGCAGGTTGCGCTCGTCCGAAGAGGCGCGACTTGCCCGCGAGCAGAAGCTCCAGCCGCTGCGCGACCGCATCGCGGAGCTCAGGCTGAAGGAGCAGGCGGCGCGAATCTCGAGCGAGCAGTTCGCGCAGCAGCTTCGCGAGGCCGGCGCCGACGAAGCCGCGTTGGCGGCGGCACTGAAAGAAGGCCAGCGGGCGGCTTCCCTGCAGGGCGAGATCACGCGCCTCACCAATGTGATCGCAGAGCTCGGCGCGATCAACATGGCGGCGCTGGAGGAGCTCACCGCGAACCAGGAACGCAAGCAGTTTCTCGACGCCCAGGCCGCCGACCTCACCGCCGCGCTGGAAACCCTCGAGAACGCGATCCGCCGCATAGACCGAGAAACGCGGGCGTTGCTGCAAACCACGTTCGACACCGTGAATCGCGGCTTCGGCGAGATGTTCCCCGCGCTCTTTGGCGGCGGCGAAGCCCAGCTCATCATGACAGGCGAGGAAATTCTCGATTGTGGCGTGCAAGTGATGGGACGTCCTCCGGGGAAAAAGAACACGACCATCCACCTGCTCTCGGGGGGGGAGAAGGCGCTCACCGCGATCGCTCTGGTGTTTTCCTTTTTCCAGCTCAACCCCGCGCCGTTCTGCCTGCTCGACGAAGTCGACGCGCCGCTCGATGACGCCAACACCGAGCGTTTCTGCGATCTGGTCGAAAAAATGTCGCAGCAGACCCAGTTCCTGTTCATCAGCCACAATAAGATCACCATGGAGATGGCGCACCAGCTGGTCGGGGTCACTATGCAGGAGCGGGGCGTATCGCGGGTCGTGGCGGTAGACATCGAGGAAGCGTTGAAGCTGCGGGAAGAACCCGCCGTCGCCTGACCATGAGCGAACTGCAAATCGGCCTCCTGGTCGTAGGCGCCGTGGTCGTCGCTGCCGTCTTTCTCTACAACAAGTGGCACGAACGACGCTACCGGCGCGAGGCCGAGGCGGGGTTTGCCTCGCAGCGTGAGGACGTGCTGATGCGCTCGGGCGGCGGTGCCGGCCAGGGGACCGCGCCGGGGTTGGAGCGGCTCGAACCCCTCGTATCTTTCGAGGCCGAGCAGGAAGATCCCGGGGATTCGGGGGCGGGGCTGTCGGAGTTTCTGGACTTCATCGTCCCGATCGAAACCCCGGAGGAAGTTTCCGGAGCTGCCTTGATCGGCGCGGCAGCCGTTGCGCTCGAGCGTTGCTCCAAGGCGATCTGTTGGGAGGGGTTCGATGAGACGGCGGCCGCTTGGGAACGGCTCGATCCCGATCGCAGCTATTCGCGGCTGCGCTCGGGCATGCAGCTCGTGGATCGCCGCGGCGCCGCAGATGAAGAAGAACTGGACGCATTCGGAGCGGCAATAGAGCGAGCTGCGGCGTCCGTGGGGGCGCTTGCGACCGTGCCTGACCCGGCATCCGCTTTGGCCAATGCACGGGAACTCGATCGCTTTTGCGGGGAAATCGACATCCGGGTTGCCGTGCATATCATCAGCGATGCGGCCCCGCTTACGGGGACTCAGCTCGCCGCACTTGCGAAAGCGGCGGGTTTCCGGCTCGGCGAACCGGATGGTAAGTTCAGGCTTCCGGACGAGGCCGGGCGGATCATTTGTGCGCTTGCGAATTTCGAGCCGACGCCCCTCAACATCGACGGTTTGAGGGCACTTTCGACGCGCGGAGTCACGCTCGAGCTCGACGTTCCGCGCGCCCCGTACGAAGCGTTCACCCGCTTCCGGCAGTCCGCGCAGATGCTTGCCCGGGAGCTGAAGGCGCGCATCGTCGACGACAACCGCGAGCCCGTGGGCCCCGCGGCCTTCGACGCGATCGAGGCGCAGCTCCAGGCGGTGCACGGCAGCATGAAGGCGCGCGGGATCGCGCCCGGCGGGGCGCTCGCGCTGCGGCTGTTCTCCTGATGGCGGTGGCAGAAAACGCGCGCGCGCGCGCCGAAGAGCTTCGCCGGCAGATCGAGACGCACAATCACCGCTACTACGTTCTCGACGCACCGACGATCCCGGACGCCCAGTACGACGCCCTGTTCAGCGAGCTGGTCGAGCTGGAAACACAGCATCCCGAGCTCGTCACGCCCGAATCGCCGACGCAGCGTGTGGGCGGCGCGCCGCTGGAGGAATTTCCGCAAGTCGTCCACGCCACTCCGATGCTGTCCCTCAACAATGCCTTCACCGACGAGGAAGTGACCGGTTTCGACCGACGCGCGCGCGAGGCCTTGCGAAAAGACGAAATCGAGTACGCAGCCGAGCCGAAGTTCGACGGGCTGGCCATCAGCCTGCTCTACGAAGGCGGCCGGTTCGTGCAAGGCGCGACTCGCGGCGACGGGCACAGCGGAGAGGACGTGACCGCCAACCTCAAGACGGTGAAGGCGATCCCGCTGAGGCTGCGGGCTGGGAAGCCGCCCGCTTCCCTCGAGGTGCGCGGCGAGGTCATCATGTACAAGGCCGATTTCGAGCGCATCAACGCCCGCCAGCGCGAGCGCGGAGAGAAGGAATTCGTCAATCCGCGAAACACGGCCGCGGGTGCGTTGCGGCAGCTCGATCCGAAGATGACGGCGGAGCGGCCTTTGCGTTTTTTCGCGTACGGCGTGGGCGACGCCGCCGGATTGCCGTTCAGGCGCCACAGCGAAATCCTGGCGTGGCTCGCCGAGGAGGGCCTGCCGGTTTCGGCGGAGCGCGCCACGGTGAAGGGCCTGCCCGGCCTGCTCGCCTACTACCGCGGCATCGGCGCGAAGCGCGACAGCCTGCCTTACGCGATCGACGGGGTCGTCTACAAGGTCAACGATCTTCGCGACCAGCGCTCCCTCGGCTTCGTGTCGCGCGCGCCCCGTTTCGCGCTGGCCCACAAGTACGCGCCGGAGGAGGCGACCACCGAAGTGCTCGACATCGAGGTCCAGGTCGGCCGCACCGGCACGCTCACACCGGTCGCGCGCCTGGCGCCGGTCAGCGTGGGCGGCGCCACCGTCACGAACGCGACCCTGCACAACGAGGACGACGTCCGCCGCAAGGACGTCTGGCGCCGGGACACCGTGATCGTGCGCCGTGCCGGGGACGTGATACCCGAGGTCGTGAGCGTCTCCAAGGCCGGTCCGCGGGAGCAGGGCGACCGTTTCGAGATGCCGGCCCGCTGCCCGGTCTGCGGCTCCGAGGTCGTGCGTCTGGAAGGCGAGGCCGCGGCGCGCTGCACCGGGGGACTCTTCTGCGCGGCGCAGCGCAAGGGCGCGCTGCTGCATTTCGCCTCGCGCAGGGCGATGGATATCGAAGGCCTGGGAGAAAAGCTCGTCGACCAGCTGATCGACCGGGACCTCGTGCATACTCCCGCGGACATCTACCACCGGCTGGACGCGGCCAAGCTCGCGGGGCTCGACAGAATGGGCGAGAAGTCGGCCCGCAACGTCATCGCGGCCGTGGAGGGGTCGAAAAATCCGACCCTGGCGCGGTTCGTCTACGCGCTGGGAATTCCGGGCGTCGGCGAAGAGGTCGCCAGGATTCTCGCCGGGCACTTCCTGACGCTGGACGCCCTTCGGCAGGCGGACTGGGCCGAGATTGCCGAAAGAAAGAAGGCGGTGCAGAAGGAGAACGTCGGACGCAAGAAGAGGGGCGAGACGCTTCTCGCCCCGGTGCTGGAGGGCATCGGCCCCGAGCTGATGGAGAGTCTGGCAAAGTTTCTCTCGCAGAAGCACAATCAGGAAGTCATACAAGAGCTGACTTCGAGCGTGCGGGTGCGGGCCGAGGAGCGGCGGGCCGGCGGGCGCCTGGACGGAAAGGTCTTCGTGCTCACGGGAACCCTGCCGAAGCTGTCGCGGCAGGAAGCCAAGGAGATGATAGAGAGCCGCGGGGGCAAGGTTGCCGCGTCAGTGTCGAGCCAGACGGACTACGTCGTCGCCGGTGCCGAAGCGGGAGGCAAGCTGGAAAAAGCCCGTAAACTCGGAATTGCGCTCGTCGATGAAGACGGACTGCTGCAGATCTTGAGGGGATCCGACGCGTGAAAAAAGTGACCAAAGCGGTTTTCCCGGTGGCCGGAATGGGCAGTCGCTTCCTGCCTGCGACCAAGGCGAGCCCCAAGGAGATGATGCCGATCGTCGACAAGCCGCTCATCCAATACGCGGTGGAGGAAGCCGTGGCGGCCGGGATTCGGGACATGGTTTTCATCACCGGCCGGAACAAGCGCGCCATCGAGGATCATTTCGACAAAGCCTACGAGGTCGAGGCCGAGCTCACCGCGCGCGGGAAGAACGAGCTGCTCGAGCTGATCCAGAACATCATTCCCAAGTCGGTGAACTGCGTCTACATCAGGCAGCCCGAGGCTCTCGGCCTGGGGCACGCGGTGCTTTGCGCTCAGCCCGCGGTCAACGACGAGGTCTTCGCGGTAATCCTGGCCGACGACCTCATCGACGGCACGCCTCCCGCCCTGCAGCAGATGACCGAGATGTTCGAGCGCCACCAGTCGCCGATGGTGGCGGTCCAGAAGATCCCGAGAGAGCAGAGCCGCCAATACGGCATCGTCAAGACCGAGCCCGTAACCGACGGCCTCGATCGCGTGATGGGCATCGTCGAGAAGCCCGCGCCGGAGGCCGCTCCGTCGAATCTCGCGGTCGTCGGGCGGTATATTCTGACGCCGCGCATTTTCCACCACCTGGCGCAGGCCAAACCCGGCGCGGGAAGCGAAATTCAGCTCACCGACGCGATCGCCTCGCTGCTCGCGGAGGATCGCGTGCTCGCGTACAGCTTCAAGGGGACCCGCTACGACTGCGGCTCGAAACTCGGGTACCTGCAGGCGACGGTGGCGTACGGGCTCAAGCATCCCGAGGTCGGGAAGGGGTTCGAGAGGTTTCTGAAATCGCTGTGAAGGCGGGGCGCTATACTTCGGGCGCCATGACGCCCGATGAGGCCTGGAAGATCCTGAAAGGCGCCGACCGATTGTGCGACGAAGCCACGGTGCATGCCGCGATCGCGCGCCTTGCAGCGGAGATCACGGCGAGACTGAAAGACCGCTATCCTCTCGTGCTCGCCGTGATGGGCGGCTCGATATTCTTTGCCGGACATCTCCTGCCTCGGCTGCGCTTCCCGCTCGAGTTCGACACCATCCACGCATCGCGCTACGGCAACGCGACCTCGGGCGGCAGGATCGTCTGGACGGTGGCGCCGCGGGAGAACGTAAGGGACCGCACCGTGCTCGTGCTCGATGACATCCTCGACGGAGGTGAAACGCTCGCGGCGATCCGTGACCGCGTGAACTCGCTCGGTGCGGCGGCGTTCCACAGCGCCGTGCTCACCGACAAGGACATCGGCCGCGACAAGCCCATCGTCCCCGATTTCGTCGGTTTGAAGCTGCCCAACCGCTACGTGTTCGGCTGCGGGATGGACGTATCCGGCGCCTGGCGCAACCTTCCGGAAATCTACGCGGTAAGGGATTCCTGAGGGCACATGCTCGCAATCATCGGCGGCACCGGGCTGACACAGCTCTCTAATCTCGACGTCTCGCGTCGCCAAGTCGTGCGGACCCCCTATGGGGAGCCGTCCGGGCCGCTCACTTTCGGAGTGATCCGCGGCGTGACGGTGGTGTTCCTCGCGCGCCACGGCTACGGCCACACGATTCCGCCCCACCAAGTGAACTACCGCGCCAACTTATGGGCGCTCAAGGAGCAGGGCGTCGGCGACATCGTTTCGGTCGTCTCGGTCGGCGGCATCCGCGCAGACCTCGGCCCGGGGAAGATCGTCGTCCCGCACCAGATCATCGACTACACCTGCGGCAGGATGAACACGTTTTTCGAGAACGAGGCCCCGGTCAAGCACATCGACTTCACCGAGCCGTATACCGGCGAGCTGCGAAACAGGCTTCTCGCCGCGGCAAAAACCTGCGGCGAGGCCGCCGCCGACGGCGCCGTCTATGCTGCAACCCAGGGCCCGAGGCTGGAGACGGCCGCGGAAATCGACCGGCTGGAGCGCGACGGCGCCGACATCGTCGGCATGACCGGGATGCCCGAGGCGACCCTGGCCCGCGAGATCGAGCTGGCCTACGCGGCGATCGCAGTGGTCGTCAATCATGCCGCCGGCCGAGGCGCAAGCGCCCGCGGCGTGCGGCTGCAAGAGATCGACGAAGTACTGAAGGACGCCGTGGGCCGGGTGCGAAGGATCATCGAAGCGCTGGTGGCGGCATGATCCGCGAAGTTCTGAAAATGGGTGATCTGCGGCTGCTCGAGAAATCGCAACCGGTAAAGGCGTTCGGCACGCCGCAGCTGGAGGAGCTGATCGCCGACATGCGCGACACCATGGCGCACCTGAATGGCGCCGGGCTTGCCGCCCCGCAGATCGGCGTGCCGCTGCGCGTGGTGATTTTCGGGCTCACGCGCAACCCTCGCTATCCGGATGCGGAGGAAGTCCCCGACACGGTGCTCGTCAACCCCGTCATCACCCCGCTCGGGGAAGAAATGGAGGAGGACTGGGAGGGCTGCCTGTCGGTCCCTGGATTGCGCGGCGTCGTGCCGCGTTTCAAGCGGCTGAGATACCAGGGCTTCGACGAATCGGGGCTTCCCATCGATCGGAGCGTCGAAGGATTCCATGCGCGGGTCGTACAGCATGAATGCGACCATCTCGACGGAATCCTGTACCCGATGCGCATCCACGACATGTCCCAATTCGGCTTCGTCGAGGTCCTCTTTCCCGACCAGGAGGTGATCGACGAATGAAAATCGGGGGCTGCGTCTAGGCTTGCAGCGCTTTGAGGAGGTCGGTTTCGAGCTGCAGCACCGTTTTCTGATTGGCGAGCGCGTCGCCGGAAATCAGCAAACCCGCCTCTTCGCAGAAGAACATCAACGCCGCCATGTCGTGCCCGGGCGCCGCAATCGCACGCCAATGCAGGTCTCCCCAATGGAATGTGTCGTCCGGAGCGATGGTGTCGTCAAAGGAAAAACGTTCGCAACGCTGGTCGGCAAAAGCCAGCCACAAAGCCTTACCAAAACAACCGGTTAGCCCAGAAATCTGGCATCGCTATTGCTCTTATATCCCCAGGTTCCTGAAATTCGCCCGATGTGTGAGTTCTAGGCAGGAATCGGTTAGGAAAGCGACGAGATGAAGTCAGCGGTGTCGGGTTCCTAACAGAGAGCTGCGATGCACGTCGGGCGGCACTGAAACTAACTGGGAGACAACAATGTTGAACTTTGCAAAGTGGCCCATCGTCGCGATCGCGGTGAACAGCAAATGGTCAAAGGTATTTATCGCCGGAATCGCCGCGCTAGTCGTGTGGTCGATTGGCGCATTCCTTGTCGTCCTTCTTGGCTTCGCTCCTAACGGTCGCATGGCGTTGCCCACGGAGTCATTTCTCGCAACAGGAACGGGGAGGGTGCTCGATTTAGGGGCGGGCTCCGGGCGATCGTCGCTGATGGTCCTCGAGGCGCGGCCTAAAGCCACGCTCGTGGCTCTCGACATCTTTTCCAATTCATACGCCGAACACTTCGACACCAAAGGGGATGAGCACGTGGGCGGCGCGCGCGCTGCCGCCCATAGCGTTCTGCGCAAGCGCGCCTAACGGCTCAAGGGAGAATCACCATGAAATTCGCTGCGCTATGCACCATGCTCGTGTTGATGCTCGCTGCACAAACCGGCTTCGGGCAGGAGAAGCCCTACAAGGAGGGTTCGGTCTGGACGGTGACCTTCGTCAAGGTGAAGCCGGGCATGATGGACACCTACCTGCGCGACCTCGGCGCCAATCGCAAGAAGCTCATGGAGCAGGCGAAGAAGGACGGGCTGATACTGTCCGAGAGGCTGCTCTCGGGCGACGCGACGGGACGCGAGGACTTTGATCTGATCCTCATGGTCGAGTACAAGAACTGGGCGGCGTTCGACGGGCTCTCGGACAGGTTCCGCGCGCTGGCCGAGAAGATGGTCGGGTCCGAGGACAAGCAGGTGCAGATGATGACCAAGCGCACCGAAGTGCGCGAGATCGTCGGCACCAAGACAATGCAGGAGATTTTCCTTAGGTAAGCGGGGTTCTATAGCTTCCAGGATCGTCGGCCTGGTCGGAGGGTAACGTGCCGGGAGGACATTTCTCGCTTTGACGATGTATTTCTTTACACTGGAGTCCCCTATGGCTAGCATGGCTGCCCGGCGCACGCAGATGCGCGGGAGGAGAACAAAACGGATGAGTAAATTCGATAAACAGGCCAGCGACTTGCTAAAGCGCGCTATGAAGCGAACCCCGGCACTGGAAGCGGCGAAGGTCAAGGCGGACATTGCGAAGCAGTTCGCCAAGCTCGATAAGGCTGCGGCGGCGAGCCCTGGTCTGGAAACCCTGCTGCGCGTCTACGGAGGTCACGAGGCCGCGCTCAAGCAGGTGGACG
>Ga0137409_10008449_pt1 | contig 10511 bp, 13 predicted proteins | sample CZODoug1_16funga_FD_122059 | JGI IMG/M metagenome (GOLD analysis project Ga0137409, IMG submission 122059) | Vadose zone soil fungal communities from Angelo Coast Range Reserve, California, USA - CZODoug1_16fungal (Hybrid Assembly) | ecosystem: Environmental > Terrestrial > Soil > Vadose zone... | reverse complement strand
GACGCCGGCGGCGACGTAGCAGCGCGCCATCACCTCGCCCCATTGCGCCACGTCGGCCGCGGTGTACGGATTGAGGATCGGATTGCCCGTCGTCCCGCTCGACATGTGGATTCGCTGGTAGCCGGCCTCGCGCGCGCACGCGAGCCCGTACGGGTACGCGTCGCGCAGCTCCTCCTTGGTGAGGAACGGCAGCTTCCGCCAGTCCTCGGCGCGCGCGAGGTCCTCGGGACGGACAGCGGGAAGGCGCCGGGCCCAGGCCGGCTCGGCCTGCACGCGTGCGAGCGACGCCCGCATGCGCTCGAGCACGAGCCGCTCGAGCGACTCGCGGGGCAGCGTCTCGAGCTCCGGCTGCCACATCGTCAAGGGACCGTCTTGATCCGGTCGAGCCCGAGGTACGCCTTGCGCACCCGCGGGTCGGCGGCCAGCGCCGCGCTCGGGCCCGCGACGACCAGCCGGCCGGTCTCCAGCACGTAGCCGCGGTCGGCGACCGAGAGCGCCATATGGGCGTTCTGCTCCACCAGCAGCACGGTGGTGCCCTGGCGGCGGATATCGGCGATCACCCGGTAGACCTGCTGCACGATGATGGGGGCAAGGCCGAGCGACGGCTCGTCCAGCAACAGCAGCTTCGGTCGCGACATCAAGCCGCGCGCGATCGCCACCATCTGCTGCTGGCCGCCCGAGAGGGTCCAGCCCAGCGCGCCCTCGAACGGCTTGATGTCCGGAAAGATGCCGAACATTGTTTCGGCGTCGGCCTCAAGCGCGGCGCGCGCCGGCCGCGCGCGGTTCGAGCCGCCGAGAATGATGTTCTCGCGCACCGTCAGGCCCGGAAACACCCGCCGGCCTTCCGGCACATGGGCGACGCCCAACTTGACGATTGCGCCGGGCGACAGGCCGCCGATCGGCCGTCCGGCAAACCGCAGCATGCCGGACTGCGGCGGCATCAGGCCGGAGATCACCCGCAAGGTGGTGGTCTTGCCGGCTCCGTTGGCACCGAGGAGCGCGACAATCTCGCCTTCCTCGACGGCGAGGCTCAGGCCTTTGAGGGCCTGGATGTTGCCGTAAGCGGCGACCACCTCGTCGAGCTCAAGGAGCGCCATGGGACCTCGACAGGGTCGGGCGCTCCTCGCCCAGATAGGCCGCGATGACGTCGGGGTGGCGCAAAACGTCCGCCGGCGTGCCGTCGGCGACGCGCTTGCCGAAATTGAGCACCGTGATGTGATCGGCGACTTGCTCCACCATCGCCATGTCGTGGTCGATGATGAATATGGTCAGGCCGTGCCCCTTGAGGCGCTTGAGTAGGCGGACAAGCTCGTCCTTCTCCACGTGATTGAGGCCGGCCCCCGGCTCGTCGAGGAACAACAGCTTCGGGCTGCCGGCCAGGACACGGGCGACTTCCACCAGGCGCTGATGCCCGTAGCTGAGGCTGCCGACGCGGGCGCCGGCGCGCGCCGCGATGCCGACGAAATCGAGCGCCGCCAGGGCGTGGCGCTCAAGCCCGTCGGGCGGCACCTCGTTGTGGGGCCGCTCGGCGCCCACCATGACGTTGTCGAGGACGCTCATGGCGCCGAACAGACGGATGTTCTGGAAGGTGCGGCCGAGGCCATGGCCGGCGCGCCGATGGGGCGGCAGCCGGGTCACGTCGACGCCGTCGAGCGTGATGGTGCCCCCGGTCGGGCGCAGGATGCCGTTGAGCACGTTGAGGAGCGTCGTCTTGCCGGAGCCGTTGGGACCGATCAGCGCGTGCACGGTGTTGCGCCGGATCGTGAGGTCGATGTCGTCGACCGCCTTGAGGCCGCCGAAGTGCTTGGACAGGCCATGGACCGCCAGGATGACGGAGCCGTCCTCGCGGGCGGTCTCGCGGGTGAGCGCAAGCGGCGCGATGAAGCCTGGATCGAACGGCCGCTCGGGCCGCAGCTTGCGCCACAGCGCCATTGCGTAGCCCCAGATGCCGTCCGGCATGAACACCATAATGAGGATCACGGCGGCGCCGTAGACCGCGAGATAGATGACCTTGAGGAAGCGCAGCCACTCGGGCAGCAGGATCAAAAGCCCGGTGCCCAGCACGGCGCCGGCCGGCGCGGCGGCGCCGCCAAGCAGCACCATGGTGAGGAACACCACCGATTCCGCAAAGCTGAACTGGTCCGGGCTCACATAGGCGAAGCCGCCCGCAAACAATGCGCCGCCGAAGCCGCCGAGCAGGGCCGAGAGCGTGAACGCCGCGACCTTGGTGGCGTAGGCATCGACGCCGACGACGTTGGCGGCGAGCTCGTTGTCGCGCACCGCCTGCATGGCGCGGCCGAGTTTGGTCTTCTTCAGGCGCCAGACGAACCACGCGACCACGAACAGCGCCGCGACGCAGAGGCCGAGATAGCGCCCGCTCGCGGCGAGCAGCACCGGCCGCTTGATGTTCGGCACCCCGTCGGGCCCGCGGGTGAAATCGACCCAGTTGGTCAGCACCAAGGTCAGGATGGTCTGGAAGCTGATCGTCACCATGGCGAGGTAATGGCCGCCGAGGCGCAGCGAGGTGAGGCCCAGCACGGCGCCCGCAACCGCCGCGACCACGACCCCGATGGCGAGCGCGACTCCGAACGGCAGCGCGAAGGCGGTGGTGCCGAGGGCGACGCTATAGGCGCCGAGCCCGAAGAAGGCCGCCTGCGCGAGGTTGATCTGCCCGGCGTAGCCGAGCACGATCGTGAGCCCCAGCACCGCAATGGCGTAGGTGGTGGCCTGCATCAGCAGGTTCAGCGCGTAGGCGGACAGCGGCGTGGCGAGCGCAGCCGCGATCACCGCGACGGCTGCCGCAGCATAAAGCGCCAGCGCGAGCCCCCGACCGCCTACCGCGCGGCGCGGCGTTTTCCGGGACAGCGCGGAGGCGCTCATGCCTTCTCCGAGATGCGCTCGCCGAAAATGCCTTGCGGACGCACCAGCAGGAAGACGAACAGCACCAGGAACGCGAACGCGTCCTTGTAGGGCACCGAGATGTAGGAGGCCCCGAAGGTCTCGATCACGCCGAGCGCGAGCCCGGCCACGATGGCGCCAGTGACGTCGCCGAAGCCGCCGATGATGCTTGCCGCAAACGCCTTGAGGGCGATCGAGGAACCCATCCCGACGGTGACGAACAGCACCGGGGCGACCAGGATGCCAGCAAGCCCGCCCAGCATGGCGCTGTACATGAAGGTGATCATGATCATCAGCATCACCGGAATGCCGAGCAGGCTTGCCATCTCCTTGTCCTGGGAGGTCGCCTGCATCTTCTTGCCGATCAGGGTGCGCTCGAAGAACACGTATTGCAGTGCCACCATCACGATGGTGACGACGAGGATGACGATGTACTGGCTGTCGAAGAACACCTCGCCGATGCTGAAGCCCGGCACCGCGAACATGTTGTCGAGACTCTGCGGCCGCGGCCCGTAGGCGGCGAGCACGCCGTTCTCCAACAGGATCGAGGCCCCGATGGTGCTGATGATCACCGGCAGGAACCTGCGATTGCGCAGCGGATAGTAGACGGAGAGATTGAACAGCGCCCCGAAGCCCACAAGCAGAGCGAGGGTGATTGGAGCTTCCGCCGGTCTCGAACATCGGGCCGTTGCGAATCACGTGGATGTTGACTCCGCACCAACCCATTCGAGAGAATACCGGCCGCGCGGTCCGTCAACCACAAGGTGGCAATGCCGCAAAAAATTCCGACCAAGAATCGCGTCCCACGGCTGACCAGCTCCACGAAAATCGAAAATCCCAAAACGCGTCTCGTAGACTTGCGACGCTGACGGAAGGATGACTTGTACGCGAGCGTGCCCTACGACTTTCACCGGGCCACCGAACACTTTTACATCTCCATTGCGCGTCACCTCTGCTCCGATCTCCTTCACCACTACCTGATCAACCGAACAGAAATCGGCACCGGTATCAAGCATCGCCCGGTAGGTTCTTCCGTTGATTATCGGCCAACGGTCCTCTCCAGGACGCCATTTAGGATCAGCGGCCAGGTGCACTGATATTAACGGCGGGCGCTGTGCGAAATTGCCAGAATCGGGGGGACCGAGAAAGACGTCTATTATTTCTGGTTCCGGCATCATTTCGTGCGCCAGCACTTCGGCGCTGCGCCCGCACCCGCAATACCGCCACCAATCGCGCTAGGCTGTGCCACCATCGCCACATCATTTCCCCCGGGGACGCTTCGGCGCGGCGGCGAGGGCTCGCCCAGCTTTCTTCCGCTGAGACGCTCCCGCCAGTTTCATACCTAGCGAGTTCACTTTCTGCCGCGTGGCTCCCGGAGTGCGCTTGAGCTTACGAGCAATCACGGGCGTCTTTTCCTTTTCACGCAGGAGCGTCTTCAACATGCTGACGTCTTCCTTCGTCCACGGTCTCGACTTCTTCGTCTTCTTCGCCATCGGGGCTTCCTTTCAGTGAGTCAAGAGGCCAGCGGCTCACTTCTTTGCTGGCCGGCGCGGCTTAGCGGCTTCAGGCTTAACAGCTTTCTTGTGTGAAGTTGCTTTGCTAGCGGCTGACGCAGCGGGGGCCACAGCCTGAAATCGGACGCCAGGCCGGTTGCCATTGGTGAATTCGACGCCAGCCGATTCGAGAGCGCGTTGAATTACATCCAGCGTTGCCCGCTGCGGGGTCGATTTGTCGTTCTCGAAATTCCGAACCGTAACCACGCTCACGCGCGCAGCGAGGGCGAGGTCATCTTGGTTCCAGTTCAGAAGGCCACGAGCGGCACGGCATTGGGGCGGTGTCATGATCAGGCGATATTCCAGAATATTGAAAAACGCAAGCCATGATTAAAAAGACCTTGACTGTCTGTTTTCGAAATTATACAGTCCTGTCGTTTTCAGAAAGGACGCGCCGATGACCAAGCAGTCCACCACCGAGACGAAAAAGCCCGAAACCCGCGAGGAGGAACATGAGCGCCGCAGCCGCGAAGGCCGGCTCAGCTTCCTGAGCCCGCGCAATCCGTTCAAATATCGCGCTCACGAAACGTTCAAGTTCATTCCCAGCCGAGAACAGCACTAAGGGGAGGCCTCAGCTCCTGCCGCTCACGGGCGGCATGGGTGGCGGCCTGACCGCCGAAGGCGAACCGAGCCAAGTGCTCTGAACACCGGGCTCGGTTCTACCTGCAACAGAGGAAGCATCTCATGTCACAGGCAACCAAATCCCATACTACCAATGTCGCGAACTTCAAGCGGGCACCGGTCACGCTTGCGCTCTCCGCCGACCAGGCCGAGGTGCTCTGGGAGCTGTGCACCTTGGCCGCCTACCATCCGAGCGGCTTCACCCACACGAAAGAAATGGCGTCGGTCACCAAGCTCATCGCCGACAGGGCCGGGCCGGCCGCCATAAGCACCTGCCTCGCCCGCGCGTACGTCCGCGAGCGCGCCTACGTCCTGCGCTGAAATGGAATCACCCTTCCGCGATGGAAGGGTGAAGCCCCCTCCCGACCCTCCCCCGCTTGCGGGGGAGGGGTCCCCACAATCCACATCCATCATCGAAGGTGAATCATGCCTAGCGTTCACGCACCCATCAGCACCACAGCCAAAATCCGTTTCCCGATTGAATTTCTAGCCGTCGTCGACGAGTACGCAGCTTCCCATGGTCTACCGCGTTCCGTCGCGGTACGGGCGCTCATCCTTCGCGGCTTGGCCTGGGAAGACGCCAAGCAGCAGCCCCAGCAGCAGCTAGCGGCTTAAATCCACACAGCGGCCCTGCAAGACGTGTCCAGCATCCTGCAGGGCCTACTCGAACCACGGTGTGCGTTTCCATGGCCCAAGCTACCGATTCCCCTATCCCGAATCCGACCCTTCCGACAAGGCCGCTGCCATTGGCCTGCTGCGTTGGGACGGGCTTCGTCCCCGTCATCTACCATTCCACTCGCGTCGCCGAATACCTGCGGCACGAAAGGCTCATCCGCAAGGCAAAGACGAGTGCCGACGAGGCTCTTGCCTACGCCGCCCGTGTCATCTGGCATCGCCAGCGCCGCGCCGCCGATAAGCGCCGCAAGCTCGAGGCGCTCTCGCACCCGCGCTACTTCAGCTACTTCCTCGACGCCGCGAAGTGATGGCCATGAGCGACCCGGACACGTCCTATGTGGACTTCGCTGGAGGGGCGCAGTGATGACCGACTTTCTCCAGCTGTGCGACAGCCTTCTTGTGCTGCACCACGAAGTCCACGCGTGTACCTGGCAGCCCTCAAGGCCGGACGCGCTTCCTTGAGCGCCAGGGGCAAGCAGATCGAGACTGAGGCGGGGCACCCATCCGGTACGTCGCCGAGCTATTGGGGATCAGCGCTGACTCCGAGCAGGCCATCCGGTGGCTGATCGCGCTGATGGTTATGTGCTGCGATCCACTCGCTATTGCCTTGACGGCGGCGGCACCGGCGGGGAGGGCACGGCCATGAAGATGATCCGCGCCGTGCTGGCGCTGGTCGCGGTCGAGGTGGTGGCGCTCGTGCTGATCGGCGCCATCATCCTCCTCATCGTTGCCGCATGGGAATACGTATGACAGGGGACAACACCATGAGAGCGCCCACGGCAATAACCTTCCATGCCGGGCAGCGCGTCGTCTGCGTCGACGCTTCACCAAACCGGCGATGCGGACTAAAGCTGCTGGCCCGTGGAAAGATTTACATCATCCGCGCCATCGACCAGAAGCCCGGCTGGGAGGCGCCAGGCTGGGGCGTCCACTTGGACGGAATCTGGGTCGTGCATCCCAACGGTTATGAATGGGCGATAAACCCCAAGCGGTTTCGGCCGGTCGTCAACCGGCCGACCAACATCGAAATATTCAGAGAGCTGCTTGCCGGGGTGCCGCCCACAGAGCCACAGCAGCTGCGCTTGCCGCTACCGAATCCACCACGATAACCGCAAGCTTGGCGCTATGCCCGCCATTCTGAGAGCACGGGATAGGGTTGCCCGAGCCCCGCACTCGTGCGAGCGACGCGGGGCAGTTGGAGCCGCCGGCGCCGGGTCGTGGCCAAAGCCGAGTGGACGCAAGGAGAAGCCAACCCCCGCTTCGTGGTCACCTCGCTGGCGCGGGAGGAGTGCAAGGCCCGATATCTTTACGAGAAAATCTATTGCGCCCGCGGCGACATGGAGAATCGTATCAAGGAATGCCAACTCGATCTCTATGCCGATCGCACCTCGACCGCCACGATGCGGGCCAACCAGATGCGCCTGTGGTTTGCCTCGATGGCCTATGTGCTGCTCTGCGCCTTGCGCCGTATCGGCCTCCACGACACCGAATACGCCAAGGCGACCTGCGGCACCATTCGTCTCAAGCTGCTCAAAATCGGAGCTCTCGTGCGCATCAGCGTCCGCCGCATCAAAGTCGCGATGGCATCAGGATGTCCCGCAGCCACAACCTGGGGGCTCGCTGCCGTCCGTCTTGCCGCTGCCGCAAATCCTCGCGCCTCACCCGTCTGATACGCGTCGTCGCAACGCGCAACAAACGCGGCATCATCCCCAGGGCCCACCGAGACCAATTCTTCGCTGCCCCCGCAGCCCGGAAAAATACCACAGACTCTCGCGTCTCCTGACGCCACGGTGGAGTGTGCTCGATAAAACGCCGACAAAGCGCCTCGCAAAATCGCGGCTCATGCAATGATACGGTGAGATAAACGGGCTAACCGCCCGCATCGTGCGCGCGATGCGAGCGATTAGGCCGGCTCACCTCTACGCCGCTCGGCTCGTTGGATCAGACGAAGCGACGACCGTGCCTATGGATCACGAAGCGGTGCCGAGGCATATGGAATGCCATCATATGGTGACCGCGCCTGTGAAACACGAAGCGGTGCTTCGCATGGGACCTCAAACCGATGTGAGTGTGAGAGCGCCTGCGAATCGTAGTCTCGCCGGTCTTTTCGATGCCGGTCTGAGCTTTCTCGGATTTAGTGCCTGTGGACGGTTGGGTGCTTTCAGATCGAGTACCAGTCTGCCCGCGGTTATCGGATCCCAGTGACGGCCCGCCATCTAGCCGGAGCGTCGGACCCACAGCGCCATCGTCGTGCGCCAGAACCTGCGGGGAGAACGCGAGCGTAAACAATGCGGCGGTTGCGACCGTTATTGTAAGTAATCTCATATGAGTTCCTCAGCCGGTTGACCTTCCCGCAGGTCAATTCTCGTGACGAGGAATGGTTTCGGGTCGAACCGACGGTTCCATTAGGAACCGGCAGGGCGAGCCTGGAAATGGAAATCGGCCGAGGTGTGACGCGAATCGTGCAAAGCTACTCCTGGCCAATCTCGCAGAACCGTACTACCGACCCCCTGGCGAGCTTGGCGATCTACAAGCTGTACGCCCTTGGCACGGATAGCCGCTTCAATCAATGCGAGTCCGCGAGCCGATAGACTCGCGACGGTTATCGAGCGCCGGTCGCGGAGCGCGCGCCCTCCATTGTCCTTGCTCACTCGCTCGGCCGGTCAGCGCGATTATTGCCAGCGTGTTGCAATCCGGACACAACGTTTGGTCCTTTGCCCGATATGTCGAAAAGCCGACCGACAGCGTGTGCCGGGGCAGGGACTATCTCGACCGGGATCCAGCACGAGGGGAAATATTTAAGATGAGCGCGATAAGCGGCTCCGCTCGCTCCAAGTACGCGGGCTTGATGCCTATTGGGCCCTTAGGCGAGTTTGTACGGCCGTTCCGGTTAAAACCGAAACGCTTCCTGATCACGTTTTGCACGGGTGTAGCTGCCATCTCGCTTTGGCAGTCGTACGGCGATGCAGCCAGAGAGACGATCGCACACTCGTACCCGCAGCATGGCTGGTTGGCCCAACGGCACGCACTAGCTGCGCAGAACCCTCGCTCTCCGGATATGCTTGGGCACGCCACGCCGGCCGTTCATCCTACGGAGCAACTCATCGCAACGTCGTTCGACCTCGACGCGGGCCGGCAGGACGTCGACGAGATCGCCACCACTATTGCCACCGGTCAGATGGCGCGTAGTGGCGACAAGACCGTCACCAGTATCGCCACCGATCAAGAGCAGATGACGCGTAGCATTAATGAGACTGTAACCAGGATTGCTCAGTTACTCTCGGCGAAGGGCACAGGCATCACGGTCGAGAGCCGAGCCGACGCGACATCGTTGCCGCCGACGGTTCGTTTGAACATAAAGCCGGCTGAGGCGAAATCACCAAAGAAGCAGCCCTCTGTGGCGAGCGCGCATGATCCTTCCTGCCTTCCATCAGCTTTGGCTGTGCTACAGAACCGCCCGGGGGGATTGCCGTCTTGGACTTTGAGAGCGCCCGGTCACGAGGGCACCAAATGTTGGCACGCCGCCGCGCGACCTGGAGGAAGCGACCATCGACCCAAGGCAAGTGACTATCGAAGGGTGGCGAATGAACTTTCCCCAGCGTCTGTGCCGCACCCGCCCCAATGGTGGACCGCTGGACTGCCATAACTCCTATTCGCGGAAAGCTTCGATCGGGTCGCCTCAGCCTGTGACTGAGATGTCGCGGCCATCGTCACAGACAGCCTGTTGCATCGGCCCCGCAACCTAGCGAGCCGCTGCCCCCATCGCGCCCTCGCACCCTTGGGCCGCCGATCTGCCTCCCTTTTCACACAGCCTGGACCCAAAGACGACATGGAGGTTTCCGCCATGAGGAGGCCGCACATCGGCGCTCGATGTCCACCGAAAATGCAAGTCGATCCGGGATTTCGTCTTTTCGGCAGCTCCAAAACGGCGGCAGCGCAGGGGGAGACAATTAGCGTCGCACTCGGCAGCCACCCTTACAAACACGGCGCATCAGACCTGCCAGCTCTTAACTTCGCGGACCATGTCCCAAACGAGCTTGTCTAGCTTAGTGTTCGAACACCTGGTATTCGCAAATGCCGCCCGGCAAAATCCGCTGTGCGTGCGCACCGCAATGGTCGCTGTGCCGGGCAGGCCGCCAGTGTGCCACCAATTATTGGCTTTGTTGACCATCCAGCCTTTCGCGTGACCGGAATTGGCGTCCGAAGGCGCGGTCATGATTGCGATTGTCCCCGGTTTGAGAATGTTGGGCGGCGTGGCAAATCCGCTGACATGCATCAAGAATTGCACAAGGTCGGCGGGCCGCGCGATCCACCCGCCATGGGAATCCATCCTCGTAACGTTCATGCCATATGGATTGTCGTTCCCCTCGCCGTAATACTTGACCTCCTCTGGGCGGCGCTCAGCGAGTGTATTGCCTGCGATCGTCATATCGTTGATGCGCTTGAGTACCGAATTGCGCACAAAGGCGGCATACGGTTGGCCCGTGACTTTCTCGATCACGCGTCCGAGCACGCAATAGCAGAAGTTGGAGTAGGCATACTGTTGACCGGGCGAATGATCCAGTGGCCGGCTTCGTAATGTCCATTCAATCAGCTGGGCATGGTTCATCCCCAGATTCATGAACATCGGATCGGCCTTCGAATTGCTCCAGCCACCACTGGTATGCGTGAGCAGATCCTCGACGGTGATATCGTCCACCCCTCGAAGATCAAGACGATAAGGGGGGCCGTCCATAGTCAGTTCCAGTGATAGCACCAGGGCCG
>Ga0137409_10008448_pt1 | contig 10511 bp, 11 predicted proteins | sample CZODoug1_16funga_FD_122059 | JGI IMG/M metagenome (GOLD analysis project Ga0137409, IMG submission 122059) | Vadose zone soil fungal communities from Angelo Coast Range Reserve, California, USA - CZODoug1_16fungal (Hybrid Assembly) | ecosystem: Environmental > Terrestrial > Soil > Vadose zone... | reverse complement strand
GAACGTAACGAAAGGGAGGAACCGCGAGGATACCAATCGGGCTGCCGCCTCTCGATAGCGCTTCATCCGATTACTCGGACGACAGTGAATAGGCCTTGGACCTATTCCCCAACCACCGCGGTTTCAGCTACCGCAGCGATTTCGGCGGACAATAACTACAATTCAACTGCCCTTTTCGCGCGAGCCTCCGAAGCTGCTCGGAACTACGTGCCCCGCTACTCGTGGCTTCCGCACCTCTACCAAGAAACATTAAGCTTAGCGGAGTGAGGCTCGCGATGGCAACAAAATTCCGGGCCAGATTGAATTTTGAAACAAATGAACCGGCTTAACCGCAAGGTGAGACGAATTCCTTCCAAAGCAGGCAAGGATTCGAAGTGCTGAGCACATGAAATTGAATCATTCCTGGCGGTGTGAGAACATAGGCTTATAACTCTATGACGCAAGATCAAGAGAAAACCGTTTTGGATCTAGTCACCAATCCTCCGCTAGGGAGCGATTTGGCCAAGGCCAAGGAATTCGGCATTGATCTGACTCTGTTCATTGCAACTTTGCGGCGCACCCCAACGGAGCGGGCCCGCAGCCTTTCCGAGGGCGCTCGCATCTTTCAGGTCGCAAAACAAATCCAACGCAAGTAAGAAATGAAGCTCGAAGAAACGATCCGAATTCTTTATGACGCGGACGTTGAGTTCGTGGTCATCGGCGGGGCCGCGATGGGGCTTCAGGGTTCCGCTTACCTGACCAAAGACATCGATTTTTGTTATGCACGCACTCCCGCGAACATCGAGCGGCTTGCGAATGCTCTCCAACCATTCCACCCGGTCTTGCGTGGAGCGCCCGCGGATCTGCCCTTCCGCTTTGACGCCAAGACGATCGCGCAGGGATTAAATTTCACATTGAGCACTGATCTAGGTGATCTCGATTTCCTCGGCGAAGTATCTGGCCTCGGCTCCTTTCAAGAGGTCCTGGCGGAATCCGATGTAAGAACCGTTGGCGTGGTCGATTGCAGAGTTCTTTCTCTTGAAGGACTGATCAAATCTAAAATCGCGGCTGGTCGGCCACGAGATCTGTATGTCCTGCCCGAATTGCGAGGCCTCAGCCAAGTAAAAAAGAAAGCTGGCGTGGAGTGATCGGCAGAGTCATTTAAGCATCGTTAACTCGCGGTACGGGGAGTTGGATTCTCGCCTTATAGTTCAAGCGGCTTGAGAGGCACTTGCTGGGACGCGACCAGGAGTTCGCCCGTGAACGCCGACTCGGCCGGGCGGCGCTTGAGAGCTTCTTCGGCGGAGATCCGCACGAGATCCGGATTGTTGTTTTCCTGCGATACGTGCGCGAGCACAAGATAACGCGCGACCGCGTCGAATCCATCTGGGTCACTGAGATATTCGCTCACCGCGTGATTCGAAAGATGGCCCGTGCGGCTCAGCACGCGCTGCTTCACCACCCACGGATACGGCCCCACCTTGAGCATGTCCAAATCATGATTGGATTCCAGTACCAGACAATCCGCCCCGCGCAGATGGACTTTCACCAGTTCGGGCATGTAGCCGAGATCCGTAACGATCGCCATCTTCGCGCCATTGGAACGAAACGTAAACCCGATGGGATCGGCAGCGTCGTGCGGAATCGCGAAGGCGTGCACGTCAATATCCCCAACCGTGAAATGCTGTCCGGGCTGGATGGCTTCCACGCGCTTGAGCCGCTTCCCAAACGTTTCCGGAAGCATCCGCTGCATCGCCCCTAAGGTCGGTTCGGTGACATAGAGTGGCGCCTTCCACAACCCCAGCATCTGCGGAAGTCCGTTACAGTGGTCGGTGTGTTCGTGGGTAATCAGGATGCCGTCGATGTGCTCGACGGTTCTTTCGACAGCCGCAAGACGCGCCAGCGTCTCGCGCTTGCCCAGACCGGCGTCAATGAGGAGGCGGGTCCGCTCGGTCTCGAGCAATGTGATGTTGCCCGAGCTACCCGACGCCAGTATGGATACCCGCAAGCCGATCGCTCACTCCTCGCCTGAAAAACCTCAGGCCTCAAGGCCTGAGCGCTGCAAATCGAATTTTCAGCATGATGGCAGAGCGCCAAGCGCTCGTCAATAAGGACTCCACGATTCCAACAGTGATATACTCCCGCGGCAAACCATGGAAAAGTACGATCTCATCGTGGTGGGGTCCGGACCGGGCGGCCAACGCGCCGCCATTCAAGCGGCCAAGTTCGGCAAGCGCGCCGCTCTTGTCGAGAAACTCGAAGTCATCGGCGGCACCGCCATCAACACCGGCACCATCCCCAGCAAAACCATCCGCGAAGCCGTCCTCCATCTTTCTGGCTATCAGTATCAAAGCATCTACGGCGTCAACTATCGCGTGAAGGAACAGATCACCATGGCGGATCTCTCCTTCCGCGCCCTCAACGTCATCAAAACCGAAATCGATGTGATCCGCGCGCAACTTTCCCGCAACGGCATCGACGTTCTCACCGGGATGGCCAGTTTCATCGATCCTCACCACATGCAGGTCACCAGTTCGCGCGGACAATCCGAATTGGAATCAGACCACATCGTCATTGCCACCGGCACAAAACCCGCCGTTTCTCCCCTCGTCCCTTTCAACGACAAAACCATCATCAACAGCGACCAAATCCTGAAAATGCCGGAGATTCCCAAGTCCATGATTGTCGTGGGCGGCGGCGTCATCGGCGTCGAATATGTATGCATGTTCGCCACTCTCGGCGTGCGCGTTACGCTGATTGAAAAACGTCCGCGTCTCCTGGAATTCGCCGACGCCGAAATGGTCGAGGCCCTTTGCTACCACTTGCGCGACCGTCGCGTCACCTTGCGCCTCAACGAGGAAGTCGAAAGCGTCGAAGAAACGCCCGAGCATGGCGTCGTCGCCAACCTCAAGAGCAAGAAAAAAGTCTCCGGCGAGGCCCTGCTTTATGCGGTGGGCCGCCAGGGCAACGTCGAAGAATTGAATCTTGCCGCGGCGGGCTTGGAAGCGGACTCTCGCGGACGGATTGTGGTGGATGAGGATTACCGGACCAAGCAGTCGCACATCTTTGCCGTGGGAGACGTTATCGGCTTCCCCAGCCTCGGCTCCGTCTCCATGGAGCAAGGGCGCATCGCCGCCGCCAGAGCCTTCGGCATTCCCACCAATTCCAACCGCGCGAATTATCCCTACGGGATTTACACCATTCCCGAAATTTCCTTCATCGGAAAAACAGAAGAGCAACTCACCGATGAAGGCATCCCCTACGAAGTTGGCATGGCTTTTTTTCGCGAAATTGCCCGCGGCCAGATTCGCGGCGACACCACTGGCCGCCTCAAACTCATTTTCGATCCCACTTCCAAACTCTTGCTCGGCGTGCACATCATCGGCGAAGGCGCTTCCGAACTGCTGCACATCGGGCAAGCGGTTTTCGCGTTGAAAGGCACGGTGGAATATTTCGTGGACACGGTTTTCAATTATCCGACGCTTGCCGAATGCTACAAGGCGGCGGCGTTCAACGGCTTAAACAAATTGGCTCGGGCGTAGATACGCCCGCGTAAGGAGTCGAATGTCCGGCTTTTCGACGACTTAAGATTGGCAGGAGCGAGATGCGCAAGACAGTTGGTGTGCTGGTGATGGAACATATCGCCGTTGGCCTCGTGGAAACCCACAAGGTGCTTGGCGCGCTCAGCGTGTTTCCGGAAAAACCGCAATCCCTCGACCCGCTGCAATCTATGCCCGCCGAAGGCATTGTCGATTGCATCCGCCAACAAATTGAAAAAGTGGCCGGTGGTGAAAAGATCGAAGTCATTGGCATCGGGTTTCCCGGCATCATCCGAAACGGTGTTATCGAGGATTCTCCCAATTTCCAGCAAGCCAAGGGATTCGCGTTGCAGTCCGCGTTGTCTTCTGCGTTGAGCGGCAAACTTACCGGGACCCCGGTACATGTTTTCAACGATGCCGACGTGATGGCCGCGGGAATTGCTGCCACGCGCGGCAAACTGAACAAACTGTTCCGCGTGTGGACTATCGGCAACGGCATCGGCTTCGGCCGCTTCCCTTCCCGCGAAGGAATCTGGGAAGGCGGGCATTCCGTCGTCACCCTCGATCCCAAGGAAAATTTCTGCGGCTGCGGCGGCAAAGGCCATCTCGAAGGAATTCTTGGACGCCGCTCCATCCGTTTGCGTTTCATGGATCTCGAACCCGAGGAAGTTTTTGAAAATGCGCGCGCTGGCGACGCTCGCTGCAAGGAATTTGTCACCCTCTGTCACCGCGCGCTGGCCGCCGCGACAGCCACTAGCATTCACATGGAAGGCCCGGGAACCTTTTTCGTCAGCGGACCCGAAGTGAAGTTCATCGACGTCGGGCTGCTCGACCGCCTGCTGCTCGAAATGGTCAAGATGAGCCCGCTGCAAGGCAGCCGCTTCGAGGTCGTGCCAACTTCCGACGAAATGGGCATCGTCGGCGCCGCCGTCAACGCCGACCACGCCACTTCGCGCTAGTTTTGCGCTAGCAGGCGAGGCGGGAACGATCCAGAGTGAAGCCATTGAGGGGGCCGAGAACGGTGACGGCGATTTGTGTGGCTTGGAAATAGCGCTGCGCGAGAGACTGGAGTTCTTCGCTGGTCACGGCTTCAATGCCAGCGAGGATTTCGTCGAGCGAATAGAAACGGCCAAAATACAATTCCTGGCGCGCCAGATTGGACATGCGCGAACTGGTGGACTCGAGCGAAAGCATCAGCGAGCCCTTGAGGTGATTCTTTGAACGGCGCAGTTCTTCGTCTCCAACCGGTGATTCCTTCAACGCGCGAAATTCCTTGATGGTGAGGTCAATGACCTGGCCGACCGTTTCGGCGGCGGTGCCGGCGTAAACCGTCATCATTCCTGCGTCCGAATAAGGCGTGAGTTCGCTGAACACTGCATATGCCAGGCCCTGCTTTTCTCGAATATTTTGGAAGAGGCGCGAAGACATCCCGCCGCCAAGAAGGTTGTTGAGGACGGCAACGGCGAAGCGGTCCTCGTGCCCGAGTGGAGCCGATGGAACGCCGATGCAGAGATGCACCTGTTCGAGATCGCGCTTGGTTTCGAGATGGATGGGCGCCTCCGTTTGCGGAGCGCCATCACTCTCGGCGGGACCCGTCGGACTCATGTGGCCGAACTCTCGTTGCACCAATTCCAGCACCTGGTCGTGCGTGACGTTGCCCGCAGCCGTTACCACCAGATGATCTGGAGCGAACCAGTCCCGGAAGCGCGTAAACAGCCCGTCGCGATTGAATCCTTTTACCGTTTCCGGCGTGCCCAGAATCGGGCGCCCCAGCGAATGTCGCGGCCAAAACCCGCTCGTAAAAATCTCGTGAAGAAGATATTCGGGATTGTCCAGGTCCATCTTGATTTCTTCGAGGACCACCTGGCGTTCTTTCTTCACGTCTTCGGAATCGAATTTCGGCCGCAGCACAAGGTCGGCGATGACGTCAAAGGCGATGGGGAGGTGCTCATCAAGAATTTTTGCGTTGAAGCAGATCTGTTCTTTGGAAGTGAAAGCGTCAAGCATGCCGCCGACGGAATCCATTTCGCGCGCGATGGCTTCGGCGGAGCGTCGCTCCGTGCCCTTGAAAACCATGTGTTCCATGAAGTGGGCGAGGCCGTTTTCTTCGGGAACTTCGCGGCGGGAGCCGTTGCGGACCCACACGCCGACGGAGACGGAGCGCACGTGGGGCATGGTCTCGGTGATGACCACGAGGCCGTTGGGCAAAACGTGCTTCTGAATATCGCGCGTTTCTGTGGCCATGTAAATATTGTGACACAGGCGGGGTGGAAAATAGAAACGGAAGTAATCGAATCGCTAAATTTAGGCTTTGGAATAACGCGCAAAAAGAAAATTGCAGGCTGGAAGCCGGCGCTACAAGAGTTTTTCGGCGGAGTTCAGTTTGCCGTATTCGCTGGTGTAGAAGAGCGGAACGTCGGAGTAGGTGCCCTGGTCGCGGAGATAGACTTCGCAACTGTCGAAGGGCTTGGAATAGATGTGGATGCTGACGGCGCGCTGCTTAAATTCCGCCAGATTCATGACTTCGTGGACCGGCTCGATGGGATTCACGTAGGCGGGATGCGTGGCGTCGAGATCGTAGGTATCGGTGGGAATAATTTTGCAAGTGCCGCAAGCAGCGTCGCGGCGATCCACGCGAAAATTCTGAACGCGCAGCCGGCCGATGGGCGCGGACATCCAGCAATTCTGATCGCGATGATTGTGAATGCGGCTGTGCTGGCCGACTTCCCAGCAGACAGTCATGCACTCGAAGAGATCATTCTTGAAAATGAGGTTGCGGGTGTAGTTGCCCTTTGAAAAATAGCAGTATTTGTCGAGAGTTTCCGGCAAGACGGCGTGGCGCACGACGTAATCTTGAACACCCTGGAGCGTGAAATCGCCGACAGGAATGGAAGCAAGGCCTTTCACCCAATCGGCAATGGTGAGTTGTTCGATAGCGATGTTTCCTGCCATGGGTTGCCTCCGATTCACGTGCGCCCGCAAAACGGGCGTAAAAGCAATCCGGCGGAAGCGGGGATTGCCAAAGAATTATAGCGCGAATCAAAGGCGATGTAATGAGGTAGCGAGGTAAAGAGGTAAGGAAAAGAGGTAATCTGTAGGCTGAGTTAGTCGATGAAATGAAACAATGAATAGCGGCACGCAAATCAAAACGGAATTGCTGGGCAAATCGAGGGAAGAATTGCGCTCGTTTTGCGTCGCGCTCGGTGAGCCGGCTTTTCGAGGGGCGCAGATTTATCATGCGCTGTACGCCGAAAGAAACTTTGATATGGGGCAGATTACGAATTTGCCGCTGGCGCTGCGGGAACGGCTGGCGCGAGAGGCGCGCGTCACGTTGCCGGAGGTGAAGCAAAGATTTTCTTCGTCGGACGGCTCCGTGCGGTATTTGCTGGCCCTGGCAAGTGGCGACGAGAATCTGAACCGTCCTGCTTCGGTGGAAGCAGTGTTCATGCCGAGCGACGGGCGGCAGACGATTTGCATTTCCACGCAGGCGGGGTGTGCGGTGGATTGCCATTTTTGCCTTACGGCGCAGCTCGGGCTGATTCGCAACCTGACAGCGGGAGAGATTCTAGCGCAAGTTTTGCTGCCGCTCGAAGAGCACAAAGCACAGATCGCGCCGCAAACAAATATTGTGCTGATGGGACAGGGCGAGCCACTGCTAAATTTTGAGCCGGTGATGGAGGCAGTACGCATCCTGTTAGATCCGGCGGGGCTGGGAATTTCGCCAAAGCACGTGACGCTGTCGACGAGCGGGATCGTTCCGGGAATCGAGCGGCTGGCGCTGGAAAAGGTGCGGCCGAAGCTGGCGATTTCCTTGAACGCGTCGAATGAAGAGCAGCGTGACGCTCTGATGCCGATCAACAAGAAATATCCGCTTTCCGCGCTGATGAAGGCGTGCAAGGAATATCCTCTGCGAACGTGGGAGCATCTGACTTTTGAATACGTGATGCTCGGCGGACTGAACGATGCCGAGGAAGATGCGCGGCGCGTGGTGCGCTTGCTAGCGCCACTCAAGAGCGTGAAAGTGAATTTGATTCCCTGGAATCCGGGGGAACTTCCCTACCGCGAATCGTCGGCGGAGCGGATTGAGGAGTTCCGTGGGATCCTGGTGGAGCGCGGGGTGCCGGCGTTTGTGAGGTACTCGCGAGGACGGGATGTGATGGCGGCTTGCGGGCAGTTGGCGCTTTTGCAGATCGATGGTGCTCCTTTGTCAGTGGTCAGTCCTCAGTGAAGAGGCAGAACAAGATCCGGGCATCTTGTGGACATGACAGTTTTAGTTAACAATAACCGGCCCCCCTCCCCCTGTTTTTCATAAGTGTTCATTTTAAAGGGAGTTAAAGTCTTTTAGAATCAACACTTCCAGAAGTGTTGATTCTAAAGGTGGTTACAGGCGTTATTATCGGACCCTCTCGCAAGTGTTGATTCTAAATGTCTTCACCTTTCAGTCGCGCCTGGGCGGAAGATTTCACATCGCGGAGGGTGCGCGGCGACGCGGTACTTGTACGGCGACAGCAATACCACGAGGCCGAAATGAGTCCAGCTTGGCAGGTGGGCCTTGTCTCTGGCATGTATACATACCCCCATGGAACCAGCGTTCCGCGGACAGAATTGATTGAGAGTTGAGGTGAAAATAAAAAAGCGGCAGACAAGCCGCCGCATGGAAACTTCCGCACTTTTACCTGACAAGTACAGCAGCATGGGAAGAAAGGTAGTCAATAGGGATTTTGTACTCTGAAGGGAATAGACAGGAATGTCCTTGCTTCTACACTGCGGCAAGGGGTTGCACTGGAGCGGAATTGACGAGGGGTCTCAGAGGAAAGGGTTGACGACACGCAAGCCAGAGAACTTTTGTCCGTGCTGGAAATCCTCGCTATAGAGAATGCCGCACTGGCTTTCGATGGCCGCGGCAACGATCAAGGCGTCGTACCAGGAAAAGCTATGTTTTCCGAATAGCTGGAGCGCCTCTCCATAAAGTGCGGGGGACGAGTGAATTGTCACAAGAGAGCGGAAAGTGACGGAGAGATATTGATCAGCTTCGACAGGCGTCATAGGCGGCGCAAAACGGCGCAATGCAACGTTAAAGAATTCTTGCTCGACCTGAAAACTGATGATGCCCTTCCCGGATTCGATGGCCTCCTTTACAAGCCGACTAGCAGTCACCTGTTTTGAAGAATTGCTCGTGGTCAAAGCGTAGACGAATACGTTCGTATCGAGAAAGAATCTATCGCTCATTCATCTCGTCGCGTGTGTAGGGACCCCCAGCGTCAATATGCTTGAGCCGCTCCATCAGTGCCAAATGGGCCCGAACGTCGCCCGCCCGCGATGCATAACTCCTAAGCCATTCGCGAAATGCAGCGTTTAGGGTTTTGTGCTCGGACTTGGCAACCTGGCGGGCCTTTTCAATAAGGTCGGAGTCAGCGCTAAGGGTGACGTTCTTCATACGATTTCAGTGTACACTGTTTTCGTGTATAAAACAAGATTGAATTGCTCCTAGCACTCAGCCCATTAACGATCATCTTCCGAACGGAGGCCGATGACGGACATGAGGCGGCCGCTTTCGGGGCCTTCTTTGCGGTAGCTGAAGAGGAGGTCGCGGCGGCAAGCGGTGCAGAGATCGCTGATGAAGATGTTGGGGGCGCGCAGGCCGGCACCTAAGAGCTGGGCACGATTGGCTTTGCGGAGGTCGAGAAGGACGTTTTTAGGCGGGGGCTGGTGGCCGGGGGGCATCATGTTCAGCCACTGGACGGGATTGGGTTCGTCGCCGGTGCGAAACTCGTCGAACCATTCGGGGGCTTCGAGGAATTGGGAGAGGAATTGGGTGGCGACTTCGGTGCCGACTTCGTAGCAGCAACCTCCGATGGAGGGGCCGATGGCGGCGAGAAGGTCGGCGGGCTTGGAGTTGAAGTGCATTTGCATCTGGCCGACGGCTTTGACAACGATACGGGCGAGGGTGCCGCGCCATCCGGCGTGAACGGCGGCGACAGCGCGCTTTTTGGGGTCGACGAGGAGAATGGGGACGCAGTCGGCGGTTTGGACGGCGAGGAGCAAGCCGGGGCGGTTGGTGATGGAGGCGTCGCCCTGGCAGACTTCGGCAGGGGCGGCGTCGAAAAGATGGATGACGTCGGAATGGATTTGCTTCAGGGAGATGAGTTTCAGGTCAGTGGCGCCGAGGGCGGATTGGAAGCGGCGGCGATTTTCGAGGACGTTTTCCTTGGTGTCCCAGTCCGTAAAGCCTAGATTGAGGAGTTTTTGGCCGTCTTGAGTGCTGACGCCGCCGGGCTTGGTGCTGAAGCCGTGGACGAGCCAGGGTAGTTTGGAGAAGGCGGGGATTTGAAGGAGTTGGAGGCCGCGAGACGAGCGTGTCGTCCACGGAGAGCCCGTAGGCTTGGGTGTCGAGGGTGTCCGCAACCGGGGTTTTAGCGCGACCATAGCAAGATAAGTATAATCACAGACTTGGTGTCATGATGGCTGGACGCTTCTAACGTATTGAGAGGGCCGCTACGCGAGCCGTGCTCTCTTTAACTCCTGCCTCGATGCTCAAGTTCGCGTAAAGATCTCGCACGTCTACCCACAAGGCTTTCGTTTGTTCCCATCTAAGCACCGCGAGACTCCGAATCGCGTTCGCCAAATCCAGTGACGAACCGCCGTCATGACTTCGATAGAGTCCCAGTGCCTCATGGTAACAAGGCTCGGCCAACTCCGAGCACCCCTGCTCATGATAAACGTCGCCAAGATGCCTGATCACGTGTGCCAACACGAGAGGTTCGCCAACTTCGCGAAACAGCGAAACAGCTTCCTCATAGCAGCCGCGGGCCGTGGCGGCATCCCGGCGACGCGCGGACTCACCGCTCTGCCGGAGTTCCTGCGCATGAGCCAGGCGGTCCAATCGATCCGTGTCGGACATGATGTCGCTCCAAAACCAGAGGATAGCGTTAAGGGAAGCTGGCAGGTCTTGGTAAATGCCGCTACTGGACAAGTGAGGTCTCAGTACGGCCA
>Ga0137409_10008445_pt1 | contig 10513 bp, 8 predicted proteins | sample CZODoug1_16funga_FD_122059 | JGI IMG/M metagenome (GOLD analysis project Ga0137409, IMG submission 122059) | Vadose zone soil fungal communities from Angelo Coast Range Reserve, California, USA - CZODoug1_16fungal (Hybrid Assembly) | ecosystem: Environmental > Terrestrial > Soil > Vadose zone... | reverse complement strand
CCCAGGAGATAGTCTCGAATCCCGGGTAGAAGTCGCCGATCGTCGGCAGGTCCGGGAAGTGCGCCGAGCGTTGCCGGCCGCTGGTGGCGAGGCCGACGAGCTTCCCGGACTTCACGTTCTGCCCTATCGCCCCGCCCGCCTGGATCAGCATCACCTGGACGGTGCCCGCGACCAGGTCGTTGATCGCCGGGCCGCCACCCTTGTAGTGGACCGCATCGACCTGGATTCCCGCCGCGTCCTTGAAGAGCTCGAACGCGAGGCGGCTGGACGAAGCCGGACCCGCGGAGCCGTAATTCAGCTTGCCCGCGTTTTTCCTGGCGTACGCGACGAATTCCGGAACGGTCTTCACGCCGAGGCTGGGGTGCACGACCAGGATCTGCGGATAGCGCACCATCAGCATGATCGGCGCGAAGTCCTTCACCACGTCGTACGGCAGCTCTTTGTACAGGTGCGGATTGGAGGCGAAGGTGTCGAAGGTCATCATGATCGCGTAGCCGTCGGCGGGCGCTTTCGCCAGCTGCGCCGTGCCGACGATGCCACCGGAGGCGACGCGGTTCTCCACCACGAAGGGCTGACCCAGGGCCTCGGCGAGCTTCGGACTCACCAGCCGCGCCGCGATGTCGGAGGCGCCGCCCGGACTGGACGGAACGTAGACATGGACCGGCTTCGACGGATAGTCCTGTGCTTCCGCAACGAGATGCGGCGGCGACAACAGCGCGATGGACGAAACGAGGAACGCAATTCTGAGGAGTGGACTCATGGCTTGACGGTTAACTCGCGGACCATGCCATGATACCGCGGTTCAAAACGGAGGAACGCCGGCCTTGCCTCAATCGAAGCAAAGTCTTGCGGGCATCGGGGCGCCGGTCTTGCGCAAGGAGGATGCGCGCTTCCTCACCGGCAAGGGGAGCTACAGCGACGACCTCGATCTCCCCGGGCAAGCCTACGCGGTGATGGTGCGCTCGCCGCACGCGCACGCGCGCATCGGGCGGATCGACGCGGCCGAAGCGATCGGCATGCCGGGCGTGCTCGCGGTGCTTACCGGCGCGGACTACCTGAGGGACGGCCTGAAGCCGATTCCTCACCGCCCGTTCTCGACCAGCCCGCCCGACGTCAGCCTGCAAAACCGCGACGGCTCGCCGATCTTCATCGCCCCGCATTATCCGTTGCCGGCAGACAAGGCGCGCTTCGTCGGCGAAGCCGTGGCGATGGTGATCGCGAAGTCGCTCGATGTCGCTCGCGCCGCCGCCGAGTGCGTGCGGGTCGACTACGAGCCGCTTGCCGCCGTGGTGCGGGCCGCCGACGCGGCCAGGCTGCGCGCGCCGCTCCTGTGGGAAGAGCGGGACTCCAACGTGACCCTAGACGCGGACCTGGGCGACGCGCAGGCGACGGATGCGGCGTTCGCGCGCGCCGCGCATGTGGTGCGCCTGGATACCTGGGTACAGCGTGTCACCGGGGTGCCGCTGGAGCCGCGCGCCGCGCTGGGCGTCTACGACGTGGCCGCGAAGCGCTACACGCTCTACGCCGGGAGCGGCGGCGTGGTGCGCCAGAAGCGCGAGCTCGCCGCCATGCTCGGCGTCGAGGACGGCGCGGTCCGGGTGGTGGCGCGCGATACCGGCGGCAATTTCGGAACGAAGAACAGCTTCTTCCCCGAGTTCGCTCTGGTCGCGTGGGCGTCGCGGCGCCTCGGGCGCCCGGTGAAATGGACCTGCGAGCGCGGCGAGGCGTTTCTCTCCGACTATCAGGGCCGCGATCTCACCGTCGAGGCCGAGCTCGCGCTGGACGCCGAAGGCAATTTTCTGGCGCTGCACTCCTCCAACCTGAGCAACGCCGGCGCGCACTCGGTCTCTCACGTGCCGCTCTCGAAAGGCGCGTCGATCATCACCAGCGTCTACCGCTTTCCCACGGCCTACGTCCGGGCGCGCGCCGTCCTGAGCAACACCCCACCCACGACGCCTTACCGCAGCGCGGGCAGGCCCGAGGCGATTTTCGTCATCGAACGGCTGATCGATCTTGCCGCGCGCCGGCACGGATTCGACCGCGTCGAGCTGCGGCGCCGCAACCTCATCCCGCAGTCGGCGATGCCCTTCCGCAATCCCTTCGGGCTCAGCTACGACAGCGGCGACTACGGCCGCGCGATGGCTTCCGCGCTCGCATTGGGCGAGTGGAACGGATTCGCGGCCCGGCGGGAAGAGGCGCGCCGGCGCGGCCGGCTGCGCGGCATCGGGCTCGCCAACTACGTGGAGGTGACCTCGGGATTTCCGACCGAGCGCGCGGAGGTCACGGTACGCGAGGGCCGGGTCGATGCTGTCATCGGCACGCTCTCGAGCGGGCAGGGTCACGAGACCAGCTTCGCGCAGCTGCTGGTCGAATGGCTGGGCGTGCCTTTCGAGAGCGTGAACCTGATCACCGGCGACACCGACCTCGTCTCCGAGGGCGGCGGCTCGCATTCGGGCCGCTCGATGCGCTTCGCCAGCATCGTTCTCGGCAAGGTGTCGCAGGCCATCGTGGCAAAGGGGACGGGAATCGCCGCGCAGCTTCTCGAGGTCGCGCCGGCGGATATCGAGTTTCGCGGAGGGCGCTTCTCGGTGAAGGGCACCGACCGCTCGATCGGGCTGTTCGAGGCTGCGGCCGCCGCGCCGCTCGCCGCAGCGCACACCGAAACCCTGCGCGTCGCCGGATTTCCCTACGGCTGCCAGGTGTGCGAGGTGGAGGTCGATCCGGACACGGGCGTGGTGACCATCGCGCGCCTGGCGGCGGTGGACGACGTCGGCCGCGCGGTCAACCCGCCCATCCTGCACGGACAGACGCACGGCGGCTTCGCGCAGGGCGCGGGCCAGGCCCTGCTCGAAGAGTGTTGCTACGACCCGGAGTCCGGACAGATGCTGTCGGCTTCCTTCATGGACTACGCCATGCCCCGCGCGGACCACTTTCCCGAGCTTGCGACCGAACTGAGCGAGGTCCCGTCCCCCACCCATCCGCTCGGCATCCGCGCCGGAGGCGAAGGCGGCACCACGCCCGCGCTTGCCGCGGTCGCCAACGCGATCGTCGACGCGCTCGCCGGGCTCGGGGTGGAGCACGTCGAGCTGCCTGCCACCCCCGAGCGCGTGTGGCGCGCGATTCGCGCCGCGCGCGATGCCGCACCGCGCTGAGTTATCATGCGGCGCCAAGGAGAAGCCCCATGATGAAATGTGTCTCGGCCGCGATCCTCATTACCGCGTCGATGTTTCCAGGCGCCTTTGCGGCCGAGCGCGCCGATACCATCCTTCTCAACGGCAAGGTCATCACGGTCGATCAGCGCTTCAGCCTCGCCCAGGGCGTGGCGGTCCGGGGGCAGCGCATCCTCGCCGTCGGCAGGAATGCGGACGTGCTCGAGCATCAGGGGCCGGGCACGAAGGTGATCGATCTCAAGAAGCAGACGGTGATCCCGGGCCTGATCGACAATCACGCCCACTTCATCCGCGCCCCCGAGCACGACGAGCTGCGCCTAGACGGCGTCACCTCACGCAGCAGGGCCCTGGCGATGCTCGCCGAGCGGGTGCACGCGGCGCGTCCCGGAGAATGGATCACGACTCTGGGCGGTTGGTCGGAGGATCAGTTCGTCGACGATCCGCGCGGATTTTCCATGGAAGAACTCGACCGCATCGCCCCCGACAACCCGGTCGTGCTCCAGGCGGTCTACATCCGCAGCTATCTGAACAGTGCCGCGCTGAAGGCGGCGGGAATAGACCCGGCTACGCCCGATCCACGCGGCGGCGCGATCGAGAAGGACTCCGCCGGCAGGCCGACGGGCGTGGTGAGCGGCGCGGGCGGCGTCGCTTTCGTCGCCGCGAAGATCCCGCTCCCCGACAAGGAGCAATGGCTCGCCAACGTGCGCAAGTATGTCGCCGGGCTGAACGCCATGGGAATCACCGCCTGGTACGATGCCGGCGGGCGAGGCATGAGCGAGCGCCACTACGAGCCCTACCGGACTCTCGCCGAGCGGGGGGAACTGAACGCCCGCGCATTCTGGACCACGATCAGGCAGCCGGCGACGCCGGAACAGGTCGACAAGGTGCTCGCCGAGATCCAGCAGGCGACGCCGTTCCAGGGTAGCGACCACTTCGAGAACATCGGCTGGGGCGAGTCGGTCTATCAGCCCGCGACCACGCAGCTGCTGCAGAACAATTTTGCGGTGAAGCCCGAGGACATGCGCCAGGTGCAGCGCATCCTGCACGCGGTCGCCGAAGGCGGCATGTTCCTGAACGCCCACGTCGAGATGGAGAACGCGATCGATGCCTACCTTACGGAAATGGAGGCGCTGAACAAGGTCGAACCGATCAAGGGGCTGCGCTGGGCGCTCTCGCACCTGGATCAGGTCACCGATGCGCAGCTCGAGCGCATGAAGCGGCTCGGCCTCTACGCCGGCCTGCACAGCCGCCCGCTCATCCAGGGCGCCCGGATGCACGTGGTGCACGGCGAGCGCGCCTGGGACATGCCGCCCTTCAAGCGCGTCCAGGACAGCGGCATCGTCTGGGGGCTGGGCTCGGACGCCACCGCGGTGACGACTTCCAATCCGTTCTACACGCTGTGGTTCGCGGTCACCGGCCGCATGATCGGCGGCCGCAAGGTGAACCGCCAGACCATCAGCCGCGAACAGGCGCTCATCGCGCACACGCGCAGCAACGCGCACTTCATCTTCCAGGAAAGCAACCTCGGCTCGATTCAGGCCGGCAAGTACGCCGATCTGCTGGTGCTGGATCGCGATTACTTCTCGGTGCCGGCGGCACAGATCAAGGACATCAAGCCGGTGCTGACGATGGTCGGCGGCAAGGTCGTCTACCAGGCCAGGTGACTCAGGCCGCCGCCCGGATCGCGACGCGCAGCTTCTCGATCATCTCCTCGACTTCCGCTTTGGTCGAGATGTAGGGCGGCGCCACGGCGATAGTTTCGCCGGTGAAACGGTAGAGCATCCCTTCCTCCATGCCGCGCTCGAACACCTTCAGCGCGCGGATGCCGGGCTTCCCGGCGATCGCTTCCAGCTCCACCGCAGCGGCCAGGCCGATGTTGCGGATGTCGGCGACGGCGGGCTCGCCCTTGAGGGAATGCATGCCTAGTTCAAGCACGGGCTCCAGCTCGCGGGCCCGCTTGAACGCGTCTTCCTTCTCGAGCGCGTCGAGCGTGGCGTGAGCTGCGGCCGCGGCGACCGGATGACCCGAGTAGGTGTAGCCGTGAAACAGCTCGACCGCGGTATCGGGTCCGGTCATGAACGCGTCGTAGATCGCGGGCTTCACGATCACTCCGCCCATCGGGATGACCCCGTTGGTGACGATCTTGGCGAAACAGATCATGTCGGGGGTGACACCGAACCGCTGCGCGCCGAAAGCCTCGCCCAGGCGCCCGAAGCCGGTGATCACCTCATCGAACACGAGCAGGATGCCGTATTTGTCGCAGATCGTGCGCAGGCGTTCGAGGTAGCCGAGCGGCGGCACCAGCACCCCCGCCGAGCCCTGCATCGGCTCGACGATCACCGCGGCGATGGTCGATGCGTCGTGCAGCGCGACCAGGCGCTCGAGCTCGTCGGCGAGATGCGCGCCCCATTTCGGCTGGCCGCGCGAGAAGCCCATTTCCGCTGCGTTGTAGGTGTGGGGCAGATGATCGACGCCCTGCAGGATGAGCGGGGCGAACATCTTGCGGTTGGGCGCCATGCCGCCGACCGAGATGCCACCCAGGCCCACGCCGTGATAGCCGCGCTCGCGGCCGATGAGGCGCGTGCGCGAGGCCTCGCCCTTCGCGCGGTGATAGGCGACGGCGATCTTGAGCGCGGTATCGACGGCTTCGGAACCCGAGTTGCCGAAGAACACCTGGCCCATTCCCGGCGGCGCCATTTCGACCAGGCGCTCGGCGAGCGAAAAAATTTTCGGATGCCCCATCTGGAACGCCGGGCTGTAGTCGAGCTCCTTCACCTGATGCGCGACGGCTTCGGCAATTTTCGGGTGGGCGTGCCCGAGCGGGCAGCACCACAGCCCCGAGAGACAGTCGAACAGGCGGCGCCCCTCGGCGGTGGTGTAGTAGGCGCCTTCGGCGCGCGCGAGAATCCTCGAGCGGGGATTTTTCTTGAAATAGCGATTGTGGGTGAAGGGCATCCAGTAAGCCCCTGTCCGCAGGGTCGGCTGGGCCAGAGCGGAAGTTTCGTTTTTCATACCGATTGCTCCTCTGCATTTACACCACTGAGGGAGACAGCTTACACTGGCGCACACGTTGCAGGGACGGGCGGGATAGCGGCCACCGGGCAAGGGAGCGCAGAAAAAAGGAGAGCCAATCCTATGTATTCGAACCTGGTCACCATTTTCAATTTCATCATCAGCCAGTGGAGCCTTTCGCCGCAGGCCTTCAAGGACGCGGTGGTGATCGCGGCCCTGCTGAAAGCAGTGCTCGCGGTCCTGTGGTGGACGATGCGCATGCTGGTGAGGAAGTTTCCCGCCAGCGGCCCGGTCTCGCAGTTTCAGAGCCTGCTGAACAACCGGCCCGCGAAGATGGTGGTGCTGGTGCTCGACGTGACGCTGATCGACGTGTTCCTGTTTTTCGCCTGCGTGGCGCTTCTGGATCTGCACCGCGGCTTCTCGATCTTCTCACTGTGGACCGCAGCGCTGTTCTCGTTCCTGCTGGCGTACATGGTGATCGTGGCCCACGCCGACATGAAGAAGTATTAGCGAAGGAAAGACCGTGCCCCTCTCCCACATCGAGCATTACCTCGTCTCCGCCGACGACATGGAACGCACGCGCGACTGGTATCGCGACATCCTGGGCATGCAGGAGGGATGGCATCCGGATTTCGGCTTTCCGGTCTACTGGATGTATCTGGACGGGAAGGACGTCGTGCACATCGGCAAGAGCGCCCGGCACGCCAGCGACAACCAGAAAGCCTATCTGGGGCGGCTGGCGCAGGACTCGGGAGCGGGAACCGGCGCGATCGACCATATCGCATTCCGCGCCAGGGGCTTGAAGCAGACGATGGTGCATCTGCGCAAGCACAAGGTGGAATTCAACGAGCGGCGCGCCAACGGCCAGGCGCTCTACCAGCTCTTCATGTACGACCCCAACGGCATCAAGGTCGAGCTGAACTTCGACTCCGCCGAGGCGCGGGGGATCGAGCCCGAGATCACCGCTGAGAAGCTGGCGGCTCGGAAATAGCCCGGAGAGATTCCGCCGCATCGGAAGTCCGGCATGCGACTCCTTACGTTCAGGCTGCGCGGGGTGGAAGCCCCGCGGATCGGCGCGCGGGTTTCCCGCAAGGTGCTCGACTTCGCCGCTGCCGCGGGAGTCGCCGGCGAAGCGCCGCCGCCCTCGCGCATGAGGGACCTGCTCGCCGCCGGCAAGCCGGCAATGAAGCAGGTGCGCAAATTGTTCGAGCAGGCGCAGGCCGACCGCGAAGGTTTCGGCGCGGCGCTGCTCGACGAGCGCGAGATCCGCTTCCTGCCGCCCGTTCCCGACGCCGACAAATTCCTGTGCGTCGGCAAGAACTACCGCACGCACCTCGAAGAGCTGAAGAGGAGCGACCTGATCTCCGAGATGCCGCAGGAGCCCACCGCCTTCGTGAAGCTCAACTCCTGCCTCGCCGGCCACAACGCCCGGGTCGCACGGCCCGACGGCGTCGTGAGCCTCGACTACGAACCCGAGCTGGTGTTCGTCATCGGCAAGCGCGCGCTCGGGGCGAAGAAAAAGGACGCGCTCGACTACATCGCTGGAGTCACCATCCTGAACGACCTGACCGACCGCGACGCGCAGAAGCGCGAGGTCGCCTCGGGTTCGCGCTTCTGGACCGGCAAGAACATTCCGGGCTTCGGACCCCTGGGTCCGGAGATCGTCACCATGGACGAGATTCCCGATCCCTACGATCTGTGGATGGTGTGCACGGTGAACGGCGAGCAGCGCATGCGCGTCAACACGCGCGACCAGATCTGGAAGCTGCCCGAGATCCTCGAGCACTTCTCGCGCCACATCCCGATCGAGCCGGGAGACATGTTCTCGACCGGGGCGCCCGGCGGCGTCGCGGTGGGCAAGGCCAACGCGGCCGAGCTGTTCCTCAAGCCGGGCGACGTGGTGGAGTGCTCGATCGAAGGCATCGCGACGCTACGCACCTACATCGTTTCGCCAGGCGGGGTACATTAGGCGGGGGTTTTCCGCGGCGGTACCTGCAATATATTTCATGGGAGGGGCAATGAAGAGAATCCTGAAATCGGCAGGCCCGCTGGGACTGCTCGCGCTCATCGCGTCGGCTCCCGCCGCTGCGCAGGTGGTGCTCAACGCGAGCTCGTGGGTTTCTCCCGCCCATCCTCTCACGGCCAACATGCTGGTGCCGCTGTGCGACGACATCGACAAAATTACCTCCGGGCGGGTGAAGTGCAACGTCCTCCCCAAGCCGCCGGTCGCGGCGCCGCAGACTTTCGACGGGGTGGCGAACGGCCTGATGGATCTGTCCTTCACCACGCACGGCTACACCCCGGGGCGTTTCGCGCTCACCGAGGCGCCGGAGTTCCCGTTCATGGGCGACACCGCCGAAGTCACCGCCGTCGCCTACCAGCGCATCCATGAGCGCATGCTCGCCAAGGCCGACGAGCACAAGGGCGTCGTGGTGCTCTCCGTGTTCACGCACGGTCCCGGCCAGATGTACAACACCAAGCGTCCGATCAATTCCCTGAAAGACCTGGAAGGCCTGAAGATCCGGGTCGGCGGGGGCGTGGTCACCGACGTCGCCAAGGCGCTCGGCGCGGTGGTCATCCTGAAGCCCGCTCCCGAATCCTACGAGCTGCTCTCCTCCGGGGTGGCCGACGGCGTGTTCTTCCCGAAGGAGTCTCCGGCTTCGTTCAAGTTCATTCCGCTGATCAAGTACGCCACTTTCGTTCCGGGCGGCCTCTACAACACCGCCTTCGTCTGGATGGCGAATCCGGCGAAGTGGAACTCGATTCCGGAAGCCGACCGCAAGCTCATCGCGCCGCTGCTCGGCGAGGCGCTGGCGCGGCGCTCCGGGCGCGCATGGGACGCGGCGGACGCCAAGGGCGTCGCCGCGATGCAGGAAGCGAAGCTCCCCGTGGCCACCGCGAGCCCGGAGCTGATGGCCGAGATCAGGGCGAAGACGGCCGGTCTCGAGAACGAGTGGATCGAGAAAAAAGCCAAGCCCAAGGGCGTTGACGGCGCCGCGGTGCTGAAGGCGCTACGCGCCGAGATCGCATCCCTGCAGAAGAAATAGTCCGGCGCATGTCCCGTCTCGACCGCGCGGTCGTGCCGGCCCTCGGCTACGTCGCCGCGGCATTGATGTTCTGCCTGATGCTGCTCACCTGCGTCGACGTCGTCGGCCGCTATTTCTTCAACAAGCCGGTGACGGGCGGATTCGAGCTGACCGAGATGCTGCTCGCCGCGCTCATTTTCGCGGGACTGCCGCTCGTGACTTTGCGCGGCGACCACATCACCGTCGACCTGTTCGATCCGGTGACGCCCGACTGGCTGTTCCGCATCCAGCACGCGCTCGCGACGCTCGTCGGCGCGGCCTGCACCGGCTATCTCGCCTGGTGCCTGGGGTTGCGCGCACTGGCGCTCGACCGCGCGGGGGAGACCACCTCGCAGCTTCAGTTCAAGATCGCGTGGCTCGCCTACGCGATGGCCCTGCTCATGGCGCTGACGGCCGCAGCGCTCGTCGTCACCTTGTTCCGTCCGCCCCATCGCCATATTCCCGGACAGGGCGAGGGACCGGGCGCATGATCGAAGGTCTGATCGGCCTCGCGGCTTTTCTCCTGCTGGCTTTCTTCCGGGTTCCGATGGCGTTCGCCATGGGCATCGTCGGGTTCTTCGGTTTCGCCTACAAGGTGAACTTCGCCGCCGCGGCGTCGATGATCGCGCAGACCACCTACGAGACCGGGCTCGCGTATACGCTGTCGGTGATCCCGCTTTTCATCCTCATGGGCAATTTCGTGGTGCGCGCGCGCATGTCCGAGGAGCTGTACCACGCCGCCTACACCTTCCTCGGCCACCGGCGCGGCGGCCTGGCGATGTCGACCATCGTCGCCTGCGCCGGCTTCGGCGCGATCTGCGGCTCGTCGATCGCCACCGCCGCGACCTTCGCCAAGGTGGCTTACCCTTCGATGCGCAAGTTCGGCTACAAGGACAGCCTCGCCGCCGGCTCCATCGCCGCGGGCGGCACCCTCGGCATCCTGATCCCGCCGTCGGTGATCATGGTGATCTACGGCATCATGACCGAGACCAATATCGGCAAGCTCTTCGCGGCCGGTATTTTCCCCGGCATCGTGGCGACGGTCCTTCTGTGCTTGGCGGTTGCGTGGATGACCTGGCGCGATCCGCTCGCCGGCCCGCCGGGCGAGCGCAGCTCCTGGGCGGCGCGGCGCGAGGCGATCCGCCGCGTCTGGCCGGTGGTCCTGCTGTTCCTCGTCGTGATCGGCGGAATCTACGCGGGCGTGTTCACCGCGACCGAGGGCGCGGGCATCGGCGCGGGCGGGGCTTTCGTTTTCGCGCTGGCGCG
>Ga0137409_10008444_pt1 | contig 10515 bp, 7 predicted proteins | sample CZODoug1_16funga_FD_122059 | JGI IMG/M metagenome (GOLD analysis project Ga0137409, IMG submission 122059) | Vadose zone soil fungal communities from Angelo Coast Range Reserve, California, USA - CZODoug1_16fungal (Hybrid Assembly) | ecosystem: Environmental > Terrestrial > Soil > Vadose zone... | reverse complement strand
CCGGCCAGCGCCCGGTCGATCAGCGCCGCGACCTCGGTCGAACCGGTGAACACCACGGCCCGCAGGCGCGGATCGGCGGTGAGCATCGAGCCAACTCGCCCATCGCCAGGGACCAGTTGCAGCGCCGCGCGGGGAATACCCGCGCCGTGCAGCAGGCGCACGGCCTCTGCCGCAATCAACGGTGTCTGCTCGGCCGGCTTGGCGATCACCACGTTGGCGGCGGCGAGCGCGCCCGCGATCTGTCCGACAAAAATGGCGAGCGGAAAATTCCACGGGGAGATCGCGGCCACCACCCCTAGCGGACTGCCTCGGTCATCAAAGCCGGGCAGGCGGATGCGCGCCGCGTAGTAACGCAGGAAATCGACCGCCTCGCGCACCTCGCCGTGCGCATTCGCAAGCGTCTTGCCCGCCTCGTGCATCAGCAGCCACAACAACGCGTCGCGCTGCGCCTCGAGCGCATCAGCAGCCGCATCGAGCAGGGCCGCCCTCCGCTGCGCAGGGACCGAACCCCAATCGGATGCATGGGCCACGCCCGCCGTGAGCGCCGATTCGACGTCGGTTGCGGTTGCCTCGCACACGTGGCCGATCACCTGAGCGCGCCGCGCCGGATTGGTGACCGGACGCGCCGGCGCGCGCGACGTGTCCTTGGTTGCAAGCATCGGTGAAGCCGACCACTCTCGCGTCGCGACCTGCACGAACGCCCGATCGAGTGCGTTCAGGGTCGGCTCATCGTTGACATCAAGGCCAGCCGAATTGCGGCGCTCGGGGCCGAACAGCTCCGACGGCAACGGCACCCGCGGGTGTGGCGCCCCGCCGCTTGCGGTCGCGAGTTGCACCGGATCCTCCAGCAGCGCATCGACGCTTATCGAGCTGTCGACGATGCGGTGGACGAACGACGAGTTGGCGCCGTTTTCCAGCAGGCGGCGGACCAGATAGGCGAGCAGCGTCTCGTGGCTGCCGACCGGGGCATAGATGCGGCATGGCCGATCCAGCTGATCCGGACCGATCACCTGGTCATAAAGCGTCTCGCCCATGCCATGCAAGCACTGGAACTCCCAGCCGCGCACGCCCGCCTCGTCGGCCATTTGCAGCACCACCGCAAGTGTCAACGCGTTATGGGTGGCGAATTGCGGATATAACGCCGGCGCCGCGGCGAGCAGGCGACGTGCACACGCGAGATACGCAACGTCCGTATGGATCTTGCGCGTGTAGACGGGATAGTCGGCCTGGCCTTCCTGCTGCGCCCGTTTGATCTCGCTGTCCCAGTAGGCGCCCTTTACCAACCGCACCATGAAACGGCGCGCGCTGCGCGCGGCCAGCGCGGCCAGCCAATCGATCACGTAGGGGCAACGCTTCTGGTAGCCCTGGACCACGATGCCGAGGCCATCCCAGCCCTTGAGGGCTGGATCGAACGCCAGCTTCTCGATCAGCTCGAGCGACAGCGCCAGGCGCTCGCTTTCTTCCGCGTCGATCGACAGGCCGATGTCGTAGCGGCGCGCCAGCCGGCATAGTTGCGCCAGCCGCGGCAACAGCTCGGCGTGCACGCGTTGACGCTGCGCGCGCTGGTAGCGCGGGTGCAGTGCCGAAAGTTTGACGGAGATGCCCGGACCACCATGAATGCCGCGCCCCGCCGCTGCGCGCCCGATGGCGTGAATCGCCGCCTCGTAGGCGGCGGCGTAGCGCTGCGCATCCTCGGCGGTGAGTGCCGCCTCGCCGAGCATGTCGTAGGAATAGCGATAACCGCGCGCCTCGAGCGGCTGCGCGCGCTCGAGCGCTTCTTCGATCGTTTGCCCGGTGACGAACTGCTGCCCGAGCAGCCGCATCGCCAGGTCGACGCCCTTGCGAATCAACGGTTCGCCGCCACGCGCCAGCAGGCGCGACAGCGCACTGCCCAGCCCGGACTCCGAATGCGTCGCCACCAGCTGGCCGCTGATCATCAGGCCCCACGCCGCCGCGTTCACGAACAACGACTCGCTGCGGCCCAGATGCGCGCGCCAGTCGCCGCGCGCAAGCTTGTCGCGAATCAGCGCATCGGCGGTCGCCGCATCGGGAATCCGCAGCAGCGCTTCGGCAAGGCACATCAGCGCGACGCCCTCCTGGCTCGACAGAGAAAACTCGCGCATCAGCGCATCCACGCCGCTCGACTTGCTGCGCCGCTCGCGCAGTTCGGTCACCAGCCGGCTTGCAAGCGCGCGGGCCGCCGCGGCCCGTTGCGGATCGAGGCGCGCGTCGGCCAGCAGTGCGCGAACACAGTCGGCTTCGGGCCGGCGCAGCGCGGCGGCGATGGTGTCGAAACCTGGATCCGGCAGGGAGGCAATCGGTTGAGCGGACACGGTGGGGGCGGGCGGCGCAAGCGCGGTGGATCGCATTGTAGGAATGCGGCGGCCGCCGCTTGCGCGGTGTCGGTGGCCGCAAACCACAGGTCCTGCGCCGGTCGCTTACGCGCGCCCTGTTACGCTGCGCGCCCTCGATCGACCTGCACCATTGCCGCTACCGGCAAGCCCGAATGTCAGATACGCCGACCTACGAACTCCTGCCTTCACTGCCGCCCGCCATGGCGGCCAAGGCAGTCCCGGACATGATCGACGGTGTTGCGCTTGCGCGCCTGTACGGCGAGCCGCTGTTCAAGCTGCCGGATGATCTTTACATCCCGCCCGATGCCCTGGAGATTTTTCTCGAGGCATTCGAAGGTCCGCTGGACCTGCTGCTCTACCTGATCCGCAAGCAGAACTTCAACGTGCTCGATATCCCGATGGCCCGGCTCACCGAGCAGTACCTTGCCTACGTCGAGCAGATCCGGCGCAGCAATCTGGAGCTGGCGGCCGAGTACCTGCTGATGGCAGCGATGCTGATCGAGATCAAGTCGCGCATGCTGCTGCCGATGAAAAAGGCCGACTCCGGCGACGAGGCGGCCGATCCACGTGCCGAGCTGGTACGCCGGCTGGTCGAGTACGAGCGCATCAAGCTCGCGGCCGCCCGCCTGGACGACCTGCCGCGCGTCGGGCGCGATTTCGCGCGCGCGATTGTCGCGATCGAGCAGACGATGCTGCGGCGCCTGCCGAGCGTCGAAGCGGTCGACCTGCAGGCGGCATGGAGCGAGGTGCTCAAGCGCGCCCGGCTGCACGCGCATCATCACATTTCGCGCGAACAGCTGTCCGTGCGCGAGCACATGAGCCAGATCCTGCGCAAGCTCACCGGGCGCCAGTTCGTCGAGTTCGGCGATCTGTTCGACGCGGAGCTGCTCGCCAGGGGACCGCCGGTGGTGATCGTGCATTTCCTCGCACTGCTCGAACTCGCTCGCGAGAACCTGATCGAGGTCACGCAAGCGGCGCCGTTCGCGCCGATCTACTTGCGACTCGCCTACATCCCCAGCTGATGGTGCGCCCTTCGCCTCGACTGTCGGTCCGCATCGATCTTGGTGCGGGTCGGCTCGGACCGGGCAAGGTGGCGCTGCTGGAAGAGATCGGCAGGCAACGCTCGCTCGCGGGCGCGGCGCGGGTGCTGCAGATGTCGTACAAGCGCGCGTGGGAGTTGCTGGCACAACTGAACGCGATGTTCGATGCGCCGGTTGCGATCGCTCATCCAGGACGCAATCTCGACGGCAGCACCGAACTGACGCCTTTCGGCGAGCGCGTGATCGCGCTTTACCGTGCGGTCGAAAGGCGTGCGACCCAGGCCGCAAGCGCGGGGCTCGAAGGACTGGGCGACGCAGTGCGCAGCGAAAATGCGCGCGTTACGCGCGCGCGTCGTTTGCCGGCGCCCGCTGCAAGGCGGGCTGCGCCGCCTGCCCGCGCGCAAGCACCAGTGCGCCCGCGTCGAGCACGACCGACTTGATCAGGCACCAGACGCGCAGCCCGGGCACGAGTGCCAGGCGCTCCACTGATTCCCGCGTGATGGTGACAGCCAGCGTCGTCGCCGCGCCGATGCGGACCGTGACCAATGCATGCGCCGGGTGACCGTCGGTCTGGGATACGACCGATTCGATCGACCCCTCGATACGGTTGGTGATGCTGACGTCGCTCGGCGGTGCCAGCGCCAGCGCAATCTCACGCGCAGGTATGCGCAGGCGCACCGCCGTGCCCGGCGCAAGGTCGATGCGCGGCACGCGCAGCACGAATCCGTCGCAGGCCAGGCTCGACAGTTGAAACCGCTCGTCGTGCGATTCGACCTGCGCAAACACCAGCGCGCCCGGTTCGGCGCCGGCAAAAAAAGGCCGCGCCGCCGCTTGCATCAGCACGTCCGCGAGCGGGCCCGCCGTCACCACACGTCCCCGGTCGAGCACTACCAGCGCGGTGGCGAGGCGCAACACTTCGTCGAGCGAGTGGCTGACGTAAAAAATCGGAATCGCGAACTCGTCACGCAACCGCTCGATGTAGGGCAGCACTTCGGCCTTGCGCGCGGCATCCAGCGAGGCGAGCGGCTCGTCCATCAGCAGCAGGCGCGGCTGTGCCAGCAACGCTCGGCCGAATGCGACACGCTGCTTTTCGCCGCCCGATAGCGTGTGTGGCCGGCGTTCGAGCAGTGCGCCAAGGCCGAGCAGTTCGACCACGCTTGCGAAACCCACGCTCGCGCCACCGGCGTGCTTGCCGGCGCGGCGTTGGCCGAATTCGAGGTTGCCGCGCACCGACAGATGCGGGAAAAGCCGCGCGTCCTGGAAGACGTATCCGAGCCCGCGTCGCTCGACCGGCAGCGCCAGACGACTCGATGCGTCGAAAAAAACCGTCGACCCGATGGCGATCCGCCCGCGATCGGGTTGATGCAACCCGGCCACCAGGTTGATCAGGGTCGACTTGCCGGCACCACTTGCGCCGAAGATCGCGGTGAGTCCCGCCAGAGGCAGGTCGAGGTCACAGGAGAACTCGAACGAACCAAGGTGCTTCGCGGCATCGATACGCAGCCGCTCGGCCAAAGCACCGCTCATGCGCGTCCCAGCATGCGCCGCACCCGGCGCGCCAGGACCTCGGAGACGAACAACGCGCCCAGAGCGAGCACCAGCGAGATCAGCACCAGCCGCAGCGCTGCAGCGTCACCGTCAGGCGTCTGCGCCAGGCTGTAGATCGCCAGCGAAAGAGTCTGCGTCTCGCCGGCGACATTGCCGACGAAGGTTATGGTCGCGCCGAAGTCGCCCAGCGAGGTTGCGAACGCAACGATGCTGCCGGTAACGATGCCGGGCAGCATCAGCGGCAGCGTCACGCTGAAAAAAACATCCAGCCGCGACGCGCCCAACGTGCGCGCGGCGAATTCCAGGCCGCGATCGACCGCCTCGAGCGCAAGGCGGATGGAGCGCACCATCAACGGAAACGACATCACCGCTGCGGCAACCGCCGCACCCCAGCGCGTGAAGATCAGCCGCAGCCCGAACGTTTCATAGAGCCAACCGCCGATCGGTCCCTTGGTGCCGAGCAGGACCAGCAGGAAGTAGCCGATCACGACCGGAGGAAGCACCAGCGGCAAGTGCACCACCGCGTCGACCAGCGTCTTGCCGGCAAAGTCACGCCGCGCCAGCACCCAGGCCACGGCGACGGCAAAAGGCAGGCTACCGATCACTGCGACCAGTGCAACCTGCAGGCTCAGGCGCAGCGCGTCGAGTTCGGCGGCGGACAGCATGCGCGCGAGGCTACCTGAACGCGCCGCCAGTGCGCGAGTGCGCGCGGCCCGTCCTCCTCCCAACCAGCCACAGGAAGGGGTCCGCCGCTCGGTCGCCTAGCGCACGACAAAACCGAACTTGCGGAAGATGGTCTTCGCCTCGTCCTTCTCGAGGAAGGCGAGGAATTCGCGCGCAGTCGGGTTGTCGTACTTGGCGATCGCCGCCACCGGATAGCTGATCGGTTTGTGGCTCGCGGGCGGGAAAACCCCCGCGACACGGACCTTCTGTGAAATCGCGGCATCGGTCGAATAAACAATGCCGGCCGCCGCCTCGCCGCGCTCGACGAATGTGAGCGCAACCCGCACGTTTTCCGCGCGCACCAGACGCGTGGCCGCAAAATCCCAGACACCCAGGCCTGTCAGCGCGTCCTGCGCGTAACGTCCGACCGGAACGCTGCTCGGATCGCCGGTCACCCAGCGGCCGTCCGGGCCGAGCACCTTGGCGAAATCGAACCCCTGCTTGATCTCCACCTGCGCGGTGTTGCTGGCGGGAACCACCAGCACCAGGCTGTTGCCGAGCAGCGCCTTGCGCGTGTCGTCGACGATCAGCTTGCGTTGCTGCAGGTAATCCATCCACTGTTCATCGGCGCTGGCGAAAAGCGCCGCCGGCGCGCCCTGCTCGATCTGCCGCGCCAGCGCACTCGACGCGGCAAACGAAAACTTCGCGGCGTTGCCGGTGCGCTGCCGGTAGGCCGCGCCGATTTCCTCGAGTGCGTTCTGCAGGCTGGCCGCGGCGAAAACGGTGACCTCCTCGGCCTGCGCCGGAAGTCCGGCGCACAGGATGACCACGGCCAGGGCGGCAGCGAAAAAACGCCGGAACAGACGCGCGAAGAGCATCGACTTCTCCTATTTCCAAGTGGACATAGGATATCCAAATTCGTCGCGTCGTTACACTGCGCGCCGCCCTTGGCCGGGATTTCATGTATGTGGCGCTTCTGCCTTTGTGCAGTTCTTTTTCTTTCGCTCGCGACTGCCATGGGCCAACCAGCCGATCCATACCTCTGGCTCGAAGACGTGACCGGCGAGCGCGCGCTTGCGTGGGTGCGCGAACAGAACGCGCGCGCCGAAAAGCAGTTTGCGGCCGACCCGCGTTACGAAAAACTGCGCGCCGACCTGCTGGCGATCTTCGATTCGCACGCACAGATTCCCTATGTGACGCGGATGGGAGCGCACTACTACAACTTCTGGCGCGATGCGCGTAACCCGCGCGGAATCTGGCGGCGGACCCTGGTCGAGGACTACCCGAAAGTTGAGGTGCCCTGGGAGACGCTGCTCGATCTCGACGCACTCGCGAAGCAGGAGAACGAGAGCTGGGTCTGGAAAAGCCCGGTCTGCCTGCGTCCTGCAAGCGGCAACCAGCCCTACCTGCGCTGCATGTTGCGCCTGTCACGCGGCGGTGCCGATGCGACCGTCGACCGTGAGTTCGACCTGCGCGCAAAGGCGTTTGTCCTCGGCGGCTTCAGCCTTGCCGAGGCGAAATCGGACGTCGACTGGGCGGATGCCGATCACCTGTGGGTGAGCACGGATTTTGGTCCTGGCAGCATGACAACGTCCGGCTATGCACGGATCGCCAAGCGCTGGCAACGCGGCACCCCCCTCGCCGCGGCACTCACGGTTTACGCGGGCGAACCGACCGACGTCGGCGTAAGCATCTACAAGGAACATGAAGGTCCGGTGCGCGACTGGGTCGATCGCAGCATCGGCGTGCGCGAGCAGGAATATTTCGCGCTGCTCCAGGGCAAGCCGGTAAAGCTCGATCTGCCGCGCGACGTCAGCGTGCGCGTTTTCCATCAATGGCTTCTGTTGCGGACGCGCAGTGCGTGGAAGCCCGCTGATCGCGCGTTCGCCCCCGGTAGCCTGCTGGCGATCGACACCGATCGCTTTCTGCGCGGGGCGCGCGACATGGCGGTGGTTTACGAGCCGACTGAACGGCGGGCGCTGCAAGCGTTCCACCTCACGCGCTCCGCGGTATTGATCTCAGAACTCGACAACGTCCGCGCACGCGTGCTCGAGGCGGCGTTCGATGGCAAGGTCTGGAGAACGCGGCGGGTGCCCGCCCCCGACAACGCGCAACTCGGCGTGGTCGGCAACTCCTGGGAGTTCGACGACTACTTGTTGAGTGTGCAGGGCTTCGCAACGCCCACCACGCTGTATTCGGCGCGTGTCGGCATGCAGCGGTGGGAGGATTTCCGCCCGGTGAAGGCGCTGCCATCGTTCTTTGACGCGACAGGTCTCGTCACCGAGCAATACGAGGCTACGAGCCTGGATGGCACCCGGGTCCCTTATTTCGTCGCGCGCCGCCAGGACAGCAAGGCCAACGGCGAAAACCCGACGTTGATGCAGGGGTACGGCGGTTTCGCCATTGCGGAGCTACCAAACTACTCCGGTGCACTCGGACGTGGCTGGCTCGAGGCAGGTGGAATCCTCGTGCGCGCAAACATTCGCGGTGGTGGCGAATTCGGGCCGCAGTGGCATCGAACCGCTCAGCGCGAAGGCCGGCAGAAAACGTTCGACGATTTCGCCGCCGTCGCGGAAGACCTGATCCGGCGCGGTTTCACCCAATCAGCGCACCTTGGGATCCTTGGAGGAAGTCAGGGTGGGCTGCTGGTAACCGGGACGATGGTGCAACGACCCGAACTTTTTGGCGCCGTGGTCGCGCAAATCCCGCTTGCCGACATGCTGCGCTACCACAAGCTGCTCGCCGGCGCCTCGTGGATGGGTGAATACGGCAATCCCGATGTCGAAAGCGACCGCGCTTTCATCGCCAAGTATTCGCCGTACCAGAACACCCGGGCCGATGCGAAATACCCGCCGCTTCTTCTTCTGACCTCGACGCGCGACGATCGTGTGCATCCGGGCCACGCGCGCAAACTTGCCGCACGCATGTTGGAGCAAGGCCACGAGGTGATTTACTTCGAGAACATCGAAGGCGGGCACGCCGCCGGCGCAGACAATGCCCAGGCAGCGCGCATGTGGGCGCAGACCCTGTCCTTCCTCGCGCGCCAGCTCGGTTTGCCGGCCGCAAAGTAGGCGAGCCCGCAACAGCCGCTCGCCGCCGGAAGCGCCTTTGAGTTGCCGCCGGCCGCCGTGCGTCGGGACAATTCTTACAACGGCGTCGGCCGGCATTACAACCGTGCCAATCGCAAGTTCAGCAAATGATCTAAATCAAGCACTTGCTCGATTGGCCCGGGACTTGCACTGATCAGCCGTACAGTTGATAGCGGACCAGCGAAAAGCTAGTGTTCGACCGACAAGTCAAAGAGCAGAAAGTCTGGGAGGAAGTGTGAGTAAGACAATTCTCGGGTTAATCGTGGGCGCGGCGCTGACGCTGTGCTCGACTGTGCAGGCCGCAACCCTGTGCAGTGCGGTCGGACTGCATCCCGACAGCCTCGACGTCTCCGATCTGACCTTCAACTCGATCCTGGCGAGTGATTGCTGGGGCGTTGTGGTTGGTCAAAACAGTGCCTCGAACCTCGGCTTCGACGGATTTGCGCCGCTGGTTGGCGCTGTGGTTCCGAACGGAGGGCCCGGAACGGGCAGCATCGACGGAATCGACTTCTCGCTGTCGGCGGGCGGCAGCTCGGACTTCGGCGACTGGACGCTCGCTTGGACCGGCAGCACTGCCCCGGTCACATTGGACCTGGTTGCGGTGATCCAGAGCCCACTCACGTTCGCGTCCTACTTCTTCGACGACCTGGTCCTGGCGGTATCGCCCGGTGCCGGCAGAGGCGCCTGGGCGATCAACTACGTGTTCGCCGAAGACACTCCGTTCCTGACGTCGTTCTCGATTTATGCGCGCGATGTACGCGGACCCGATGTGACGCCGCCCACGCCGACACCAAACCCGACGCCCGTTGATGAGCCCGGCACTGCTGCGTTGCTTGCACTTGCGGGCATCGGGCTGGCGCTGACGCGACGCAGGATCACACGGGCCTGAGCCTGCTGGCTTCGACCAGCCGGAACCTGCAAACCGGATCCACCGCCGAGGTCACTCGGCGGTGAAGAATCCCTTCATGCGGTCCATGAAGGATTTGGTCTGCGGCGAGTGACGCGCGCCGCCTTCCTTCACCGCGGAATCGAATTCACGCAGCAACCGCTTCTGCACTTCGGTGAGGCGCAACGGAATTTCCACGGTGACATGGCAATAAAGGTCGCCCGGATACGCCGAGCGCACGCCCTTTACGCCTTTGCCGCGCAGGCGGAACGTCTTTCCGTTCTGCGTGCCCTCGGGAATCGTGATGCTGACCTTGTCGGTGAGCGTTGCCACCTCGATCTCGCTGCCCAGCGTCGCGGTTGCGATCGAAACCGGCACTTCGCAGTGCAGGTCGTCGCCGTCGCGTTGAAACACCTCGTGCGGCTTGACGCGAATCTCGACGTAAAGATCACCGGTCGGACCGCCGTTCAGCCCAGGCTCTCCCTTGCCGGCCAGCCGGATCCGCTGACCCTCGTCGATGCCCGGCGGGATGTTGACCTCGAGCACCTTGTTCTTCTTGATGCGTCCCTCGCCGTGGCAGGTCACGCACGGGTCCGGAATCACCTTGCCGCTGCCGTGGCAGGTCGGGCAGGTTTGCTGGATCGAAAAAAATCCTTGCGTGACCCGCACTGCGCCGGCACCGCCGCAGGTTGAGCACGCGCGGGGTTTGGTGCCGGGTTTGGCGCCGCTGCCGTCGCACGTTTCGCATTTGTCCCAGCTCGGGACACGGATCTCGGTGGTGAAGCCCTTGGCCGCCTGCTCCAGCGTGAGCTCCATGTTGTAGCGCAGGTCGGCGCCACGATAGGCGTTGGAGCGCCCGCCACCACCGGCGCGACCGCCACCGAAGATGTCGCCGAAGATGTCACCGAATGCATCGGCGAAACTTCCGAAGCCCT
>Ga0137409_10008440_pt1 | contig 10517 bp, 7 predicted proteins | sample CZODoug1_16funga_FD_122059 | JGI IMG/M metagenome (GOLD analysis project Ga0137409, IMG submission 122059) | Vadose zone soil fungal communities from Angelo Coast Range Reserve, California, USA - CZODoug1_16fungal (Hybrid Assembly) | ecosystem: Environmental > Terrestrial > Soil > Vadose zone... | reverse complement strand
TGGCCAATCGCGGGGGGGAACTGGTCTCGGCGGAACTCGGCGAACTGCCCTCCGGCGCCCGCGCCGGGGAGCCGTTGATCACCGTCGGCGGCAAAGTCTCGGCGGCGCTGAAGGGCCGGGAGGTCCACGTCTGCATTGACGTCAACAAGTGGCAGGGCCTGGCGTCGTTCCCCATCTTCTGGGTGAACGTGATGGACGCGGCCGCGCGGGGATCGTCAGGCTGGACGATCGCCCGGACGGGGCAGCCGATAAAGCCGCCGCCGGGGTCACGCATCGGCACGGGCAGCGTCGCCGCGGACGGCACCTTCATCGCCTATAAGGTCGGCCCCGTCCGGCTCCATGGCCCCGACGGTGAGAAGGTCGTCTACGTCAACCTCCTCGACGAGCGCGAGTCGGATACGGCGGGGGAGACGCGGGCGCCGGACTGGAATCCGTCGGCGCCGGAGGGTCGGATCCGGGAGCGGCAGAGCCTGGCGGGGTCGGCGGCCTGGTGCGCCCTGGCCTTCCTGCTTCTGGCCTGGCTTCTGCAACTCCGGCCGGAGTAGGTTATAATAAACCCCGACCAATGAGCCACACGCACACCATCCTGGCGATCGACGACTCGAAGAAGATCCTCGACATCATCAAGTACTTCCTCGAGAACGAGGGGTACAGCGTCAAGGCGGTGGGGGACCCCTTCGAGGGCATCCAGGTGGCGCAGCAGGGCGGGATCGACCTGATCCTGCTCGACATCATGATGCCCGGGATGGACGGCTATACGGTCTTCGACAACCTCAAGAAGGACCAGCGGACGCGCGAGGTCCCGGTCGTCATGCTGACGGCGAAGGCCATCATTCTGCACACGCCCAAGGATTTCTTCTACGGCCTCTATGGCTTCCTCGCGAAGCCCTTCTCCAAGCAGCAGCTGCTCAAGGTCGTCAGCGAAGCCCTGCGCCTCACCAAGGCGGGCGAGCAGGGGCTGATCACGCCGGTCGAAGGCGAAGCCAAGACCGGCGACGAGTAAGCGGTTTTTCGTCGAACCTTCCCCATTTTCGACGGTTGAAGTGCATCCTTTGGATCTCGATCTCGTCCAGGCGCAGTGGACGCCGGAGCTGTTTCCGGCCGTCCAGATCCCGGAGTTCGCGGCCCAGGCGATGATGCAGGGCTTCGACGGGCCCAGCCTCCTCGAGCTGGCCAGTGTTCATCGGCCGACGCGGCAGGAAATCAGGCCGGAGGTGTTTGTCGCGCCCCTCCGGGGCTATGGGGCGGGAGCCCCTGAGCCGGCCGCAGGCGGCTCTGCGCGTGGCGCGCGAGGTCGCCCTGAGAATCCTGCGGGGACAGGTCAGCGTCGAGCAGGGCGCAGCCGAGCTCTTCGACCTGCTGCGACTCTGAGGCGATGACGACGCTCCCTGGGAACTCCTCGAATTCCAATCCTGGAGCGTCCGCTTCGAGGACGACCGGTCCGTGAGCAAGGAGTACGCGCAGGCGGTCGTGGAATGGGCCTGGGAGCTCGGGCAATAAAGGACTCAGAGTGGTTTATTGCGGCTTCAGCGGCCGGGCATCTTGTCGCGGGAGCTCTTCGAGACGTTGGTCGAGAAGCGCCAGGACTTCGACCAGGGCTTGCCGGCCACGTCGACCGTCATCGAAACCTCATAGTCGAGGTTCACCTTGAGCGGGTCCTTGGGAATGAGGCAGACGCAGTTCTGGTACTTCGTCATGTCCGGGCTCGCACCCTGGGTCGGGTCGAACACGTAGCAGTCGACCGGCACGCCCGGCGGCAGCTTGGCGCCCGCGGGCATCTGCATCGCGCCCGCCGGGAACTGCGTGAGCTTCCATTCCTTCATCTTCAGCATCGAGGTGCCGAAATATGCCGTGATCGGGTAGCCCGCGGCCTGGTCGCCCGGCGTTGCGTCAGGCGCCTCCTTCGCGTAGTTCGTCGCGACGCCCGACTGCCCGGGCACAGGACAGAGCACCGGCCACCAGCCTTCCGGGATCCTGCGCATGCTGGATCGGCCGTCGATGCCCGTGAACGCGCCGTCGATGCCGACGCCGAACGCGAGCGCTCCGGGTCGGATCACGTCCTGGCGGTGGAAGTAGGTCTCCACCATGCCGGCCGCGACGCGGTCCGCCGAGTGACCCTGGCCCAGAATCGAGCGCATCCCGGCCTTGTTGCCCTCGTCCGTATAGCCGGGCTTGCCCTTGTCTTCGGGATGCGTGAGGATCTTGTTCTTCTCCATGTACGCGCAGTGCTTCTGCAGGTCGGCGCTCAGCTTGTCGTCCTCGGGACGGGGCGTGAGGCCGATCTGGACGCGCTCTTCATTCACGCCCTTCAGGATCGACAGCGCCGCCGGGACCGTCGTCGCGATCGGCTTGCCCTTGATGGTCGGATTCTCGCCGAGCGGGCCGAAGATCAGCCCCGTAAGGTCCATCGTCGCGGAGCACCAGCGCTCCTCCTCGCGGGGCAGGGGGAAGAGCCAGCTCCGGCCCTCCCACGCCAGCCCGTCCTCGTCGGCATCGTTATAGGCGCCGTTGCCGTTGGCGTCGACGATGACAAACTGCTCCGCGCCGATGAGGACGTGCATCTGCGTGAGATTGCGATAGACCCACTTGCCGTCTTCCTTTCGGAACTCCAGCTTCGCATTGATCGTCTTGGGCTTGTCGCCGGTCCCTTTGATCGCGACCTGGACGATTTCGCGCTTGGCACTGATCGTCCGGGGCTTGCCGTCGTTCTTGAGATCGAGCTCGAGGCCGCCCTTGTCGTTGACCTTCGCGGGAATGGTCTGGCCGCCGAACTCGATGCGGTCGCCGACGGGGCGGTCGAGGTCGCCGAGCAGCTGGGCCTGCCAGTGCCCGGGCGCATCCTGCGGGACCATCACCACTTTGAGCGGTTTGTCCTCGTCAGGTAGCGGAGTCGCGAGCAGGAAGGCCAATAAGGCGATGCGCATGCGCTCAATCTCCCTTAGAGAGATTTTACCTTGGAAATCAGGCCGGAGAGTTCGGATTTGAAATGAATCGTCTTGAGCCGCGTGCCTTCGGCTTCGAGGGCGGCGACGAACTGGGACTTCTGCTTGTCGTCGGGTTTGGTCTTCTGGAGATTCACGACCCCTCTCTTGAGTTTCGCGATGGTTTCGGCGTCCTGGAACCACGCGTCCGCCTCGGTCCCCTTATACGGCCTGCGCTGCTCGTCGATGAGCTTCTTCAGGCCGGCCGACTCGGGATCTTTGATCGCGTCCTCGACGGCCTTCTCGGCGGCGTCGAGCGCGGGCCCGACCTCCTTCGTCAGCTCCTGGACCCGCGCCTTCCGCTCGGAGTCCATATAGAGCGTGCGCGAGTTCACGTAAAGCGCGACCAGTGCCGCAAGCGCCTTCGGACTGTCTTTGGCCTTGTCGGCCGCGTCGAGCAGCTTGTCCGCCGCCTTGAGCGGGATCTCCTTGGGCACGGCCCAGTCGAATTTGACGTTGTCCTTCCCGGACGCGAACGTCCTGCTGAACTTCTCGCCGCCGAGAACCGCCGTGAGGGTCACGTCCTTCTGTCCCTTCAAGTCGAGCTCGTACGCGCCGCTCTTCCACGTCGTGACCGCGCCGCCGTCGCTGGAGCTGACGGTGACCTGGCCGATGCCTTCGCCGACGTCGTAGAAGTTGTTCCCGTTGGCATCGATATAGACGACGCCGCCGGCCATCCTCACTTCTCGGGAACCGAAGTCATGGGTGACGGAGAGGCCGCGGGAGGTCGGGACGCCGCCCGGGCCGACCTCGCGATAGCCGGCGATCATGTTCTTGCGATGGCCGCGCTCGGGCTGCATGCCGCCGGGGCCCGCGCCGGCGTCGACGAGGAAGCCGTTATGGCTGTCGAGGGCTCCGGCGGAGCCGGCGAAGGCGTTCTCGGCCCAGCCGCCACCCTTGAAGCCGGAGAGCGTGATGCGGTCGGCGGGCCCGGGGCCGTAGAAGCCCACCTTGCCCGGGGTCTCCTCGTGCGTGAGCCCGTTGTGGATCATGTAGTAGCTGTGCTTGCGGGCGGCGTCGAGGAGGTCGAGGTTGAAGACGACGGGAGGCATGGGCTTCAGGGCCTTCATCTCGTCGCGGAACATCTTCCAGTCGACGCCGCCGCCGGACTTGCCGGCGGGCGCGATGAGGTCGGCTTCCGCGGCCGGGTTGGCCCGGAAGCGGTTCATGAGCTCGACGATGAGGGTTTCCTCGGGGGAGGGCTCGCGGTCGGGTGGTTCATAGGGGCCCTTATTGTCCTGGGCCGCAAGGGGTAGCGCGAGGATGAACAGCAGCGTGCCGAGTCGTTTCATGAGTCCCGCTCCCAAAGCTCACTGAATGGACACCTGGGAGTCGCGATAAAGTCATCACAAAACAGCCGGACTGTCCAGTTGCGGCGCCCCCGGTTGACCCTCTGGGGCCACAACCCTATAATTGCACCTCCTTATGCTGCGCTACACGACCGCCGGGGAGTCCCACGGGAAGTGCCTCATCACGTCGATCGAAGGGCTCCCGTACGGCACCCCCCTGAACCCCGCCGTCATCAACGAGGAACTCTCCCGGCGTCAGGGCGGCTACGGGCGCGGCGCCCGCATGAAGCTGGAAAAGGATGAGGCCGAGATCGTCACCGGCATCCGCAAGGGCCACTCCCTGGGCGCCATCCTCACCCTGCAGATCATGAACCGGGTCCAGAACACCGAGGATCTCAACCCGATCACCCGGCCCCGGCCCGGCCATGCCGACCTCGCCGGTGCGATGAAGTTCGGGACCCACGACGCGCGCGACATCGCTGAACGCTCCAGCGCCCGCGAGACCGCCGCCCGCGTCGCCGCCGGCGCCCTCGCCAACGACTTCCTCGGCCAGTTCGGCATCCGCGTCCTGGGCTACGTCGTCGAGATCGGCGGCATCACCAGCCCGACCCGCCTCGACGACCCCGCCCAGCTCGTCAAGGTCCGCGAGGAGTCGATGTTCTATACCCTCGACAAGGACCTGGACGAGAAACTCAAGGCGAAGGTCGACGAGGTCAAGCTCTCCGGCGACACCCTCGGCGGCATCTTCGAAGTCCGCGTCTTCCATGCGCCCCCCGGCCTCGGCACCCACGCGGGCTGGGAGGACAAGCTCGACGGCTCCCTCGCGCGCGCGCTGATGTCCGTGCAGACGGTGAAGGCGGTCGAGGTCGGCCTCGGGTTCGAAGCCGCGCGGCGCATCGGCTCGGCGATGCACGACGAGATCCTCCTCGACGACGGCGGCAAAATCGCCCGCTCGCGCAACAACGCCGGCGGCATCGAGGGCGGCATGACGAACGGCCAGCCGGTCGTCGTCCGTGCCGCGTGCAAACCGATCTCGACGCTGCGCAAGCCGATGCAGACCGTCGACCTCGCCTCGAAGGAGCAGGCGGCGGCCCTCTACGAGCGCTCCGACGTCTGCGTCGTCCCCGCGGCCAGCGTGATCGGCCAGGCCGTCGTCGCCTTCGAGATCGCGCGCGCCTTCCTCGGCAAGTTCGGCGGCGACACGTTCGTCGAGACGAAGCAGCGCTACGAGGCCTACCGGAAGCAGTTGGACCAGTACGGAAAATGATCGCCGAGCCGGCCCCGGCTCAGCCCCACGTCCTCACCATCTGCCTGCGCTTTCTCAGGCGGGCGAAGCCCTATGCCGGCCGCATCCTCCTGACCCTGTTCGTCGTTCTGATCGCCACCGGCTCGAAGACGATCCAGGCCTTTCTCGTGAAGCCGGTGATCGACCGGAAACCGGAGGTGACGGCGCCGAAGGACCCCGACGTATTCCGCCCCGCGTATTCGCTGAAGGACGTGCTTCGTCAGGTGCTCAAGCCCCAGGATTGGGATCTCTACACGATCGCAACCCTGGCCGTCGTCCTCTCGATCCTGATGTTCGTCTTCGGCACCATGCGCGACACGATGACGAACTGGCTGACCAAGCGCATGGTGGTCGACCTGCGCAACGACGTCGCCGAGCATCTCGCCTACCTGCCCCTGAAGTTCCACTACGACCGCAAGTCCGGCGACCTTGTCTCGCGCATCACGAACGACGTCACCGTCTGCGAGATGGCGGCGAACTTCCTCTTCGACGACGCCATCGTGCACCCGCTGATGATCGCGTGGGCGCTGGCCGGGGTCTTCTACACGAACTGGAAGATGTCGCTCGCCGCGTGCGCGTTCTTCCCGTTCTACGTGTTCGTCCTGGCGCGGATGGCCCGCAAGATGCGCAAGGCGCGGAAGAAAAGCCTCGAGCATCTGGGCGACATGACCGGCACCATGATCCAGACTTTCGGCGGCATCAAGGTCGTCAAGGCGTTCAACACCGAGGCGCAGCAGGTCCAGGAGTTCAAGGACCACAACGAGAGCTACTTCAAGCGGATGATGACGACGCTGACACGGAAGGCCCTCGCGGAGAACCTGAACTCCCTCTTTATGGGCCTGGCGATCGCGGTGGTCCTCGTCGGCGGTTATCGGTTGCTCGACCGCGGCGAGCTCAAGGCCGGCGACCTCGCCTTCTTCGGGCTGGCCATCGCCATGATCACGTCGTCGGTCCGGGAGATGGCCAAGTCCTGGAACCGGCTGCTGGAGGCGTCGACCGGCGCCGAACGGGTGTTCCAGCTGCTCGACCAGCAGCGCGAGCCGCAGCATGACGCGGGCGAGGATCTGCCGAAGGCGTCGTCCGTCGAATTCCGCGACGTGACGTTCGCGTACAACTCGGCCCCGGTGCTGGCGGGGCTGAACCTGTCGGTGAAGCCCGGGGAAGTGGTCGCCGTCGTCGGGGCGAGCGGGGCGGGGAAGACGACGCTCTGCGACCTGCTGTGCCGCTTCTACGATCCGCAGAAGGGGGAGGTCCTGGTCAGCGGCGTCGACCTGAAACGGGTGCGGCGCTCTTCGCTGCTGGGCCACATTTCGGTAGTGACGCAGGAGACGTTCCTCTTCAACACGACGGTGGGGGAGAACGTCCGCTACGGCCGGCGGGCCGCGACGCAGGCGGATGTCGAGGCGGCGGCGCGGGCCGCGCATATCCACGACTTCATCGCCGGGCTGGAGAAGGGCTACGACACGATCGTCGGCGAGCGGGGCGCGAAGCTGTCGGGCGGCCAGCGCCAGCGGATCGCGATCGCGCGGGCGATCCTGCGGAATCCGTCGATCCTGGTTCTGGACGAGGCGACCAGCTCGCTGGACGCCGAAAGCGAGCGGGCGGTGCAGGAGGCGCTGGAGCACCTTCTCCGCTCGGAGCACCGCATCACCTTCGTGATCGCGCACCGCCTGTCGACCATCAAGAACGCGGATCGTATTCTGGTGCTCGACCAGGGCCGTCTGGTCGAAGAAGGGAAGCATGAGGAATTGCTGGGGCGGGGCGGCGTCTACGCTAATCTTTACCGCACGCAATTCACCCAGTGACTATCCTCTTTTCTACGACCTGAGATTGGCAACGCGCGTATATGAGCCGGAGGAAGGATTGTGACGACCCCGAGATCCCCTGGAGTGAGACCCGGCCGCGCGACTTTGGAAAAGCCGCGGCGGGCGCGCGTCAAGGTCGACCTGACCTGTGAAATCACCGGATCGAAAAACCACGCGACGGCCCACGTCGCCAACCTGACGATCGGCGGCTGCCGCCTGCTCAGTCCCTGCGCGTTCCCCAAGGGCGAGACCGTCCGGCTTGCGCTGAGCACCAGCGACCACGAACCCGAGCTCAAGATCCCCGCCGAGATCCGCTGGCTGGCGCTCAATCCCGAGGAAGGCCCCTTCGAGGTGGGCTGCCGCTTCGTCCATTCGGAGGACACGGCCGACCGCGTCGAGAAGCTGCTGCGGAACGTCATAAAGCGGAAGCCGCACGTAGCCCTGGCGGCGGAGTCGGACACGCGGTCGCGGGGGAAGGCGAAGCTCGTGTTCGCGACGGAGGGGCTCGACCAGCTGCTCAGGCCGGGTCTTTCTGCTCCTCTTCGCGAATCACCTGGAGCGCCTCGCGCGGGCTCCGGGCGCTCGTAAGCGCGTCCCTCATCTCCTCGTACTGCAGCAGCCTGGCGATCCCCGCCAGCGTCCGGATGTGCTTCTGGACCACCTTGCGGGGGATGACGAGCAGAATGATGATCTTTGCGGGCTGGCCGTCCGTCGACTGGAAGGGGATCCCGGCGGGCGAGATGGCCAGCGCCGCCAGCGCGTCCTCGACGCCGTCGACGCTCGCATGCGGAATCGCGACGCCGTTCTCCATGCCGGTCGACGCGACCTTCTCGCGGGCCTCGAGCGCCTTGTAGACCGCGTCCCGGTGCTCGGACTTGAGGCGGTTCTGGCCGATGAGCAGATCGACCATCTTCCCGATGGCATCCCACTTGTCTTTCGCCTGAAAGCCTGCGGCGATCTGGCCTTCCCTGAGCAGGTCTCCGAGTTTCATTCGACGTCGAGCTCCCGCAGATGCGTTTCGAGCTCGACGATCTTGGCCTTGAGCGCGGCGAGCTTCTCCTCGATCTCGGCCGCGAGGTCGGGCTTGCGCTTGCGGAACTCCTCGTTCGACAGCTGCTTTTCCGCCTGCGCCGCCTGCTCCTTCGTCTTCTCGCACTCCCTCTTCGTCCGATCGACCTCCGCCTTCTTGTCGATCTTGCCTTCGAGGGGAACATAGGCGGTGAACGTCGTCGACGCCCCCGTCCCCGAGAACTTCGGCTTCGGGAGGTTGACGCCGATGGAAAGTTCGCTCACGTTGGCCTGGTCGCGGATGATCTCCGCGCCCGCCTTCAGGAGGGCGACCCCGGCCTCGTCCTTCGCCGACAGCACCGCCGTCAGCTCCACCTTGGGCGGGATCGCGTTGCGGTTGCGCACCTCGCGGATCAGGCCGACCGCCTCGAAGACCTGGTCCATCAGCTGCTCGATGCCCAGGTTCCGCGTCGCCTTCGGGTCCGGCCATGACGCCGTCATCAGCGGCTGCTTGCGGCCCAGCTTCTGCCAGATCTCCTCGGTCACGAACGGCGTGAAGGGGTGCATCAGCCTCAGGACCGCATCGAGCACGGTCGCCATCGTCTGCTTCGCCGCGGGCTCCGACATCCGCCGCTTCGAGAGCTCGATGTACCAGTCGCAGAAGTCCGCCCAGACGAACTTGTAGAGCTGCTGCGCAGCCTCGCCGAACTCGTACTTGTCGATGGCCTCCGTCACCGCCTCGATGGTCCCCGTCAGGCGGCTCAGGATCCAGCGGTCTTCGCCGGTGAGGCCCGACTCGGGCGGTTCCGGCTCGACGCCTTCGATCATCGGCGCGGCGAAGCGCGACGCGTTCCAGAGCTTCGTCACGAAATTGCGCGACATCTCCACGCGCAGCTTCGAGAACTTCTTCCCGAACTTGAGGTCCTGGGTGCCGGTGGCCAGCCACGCGAGCGAGAAGCGCAGCGCGTCGGCACCGTAGGCGTCGATCAGCTCCAGCGGGTCCACGCCGGTGCCCTTCGACTTCGACATGCGTTTGCCTTCGTCGTCCATGATCGTCGCGTGGATGATCACGTCGCTGAAGGGTATTTCGCCGCGGAATTCGAGGCCCGACACGATCATCCGGGCCACCCAGAGGTTGATGATGTCGCGGCTTGTGACCAGCACCTGGGTGGGATAGAACTTCTCCAGTTCCGGCGTCTCGTCGGGCCAGCCCAGCGTCGCGAAGGGCCACAACGCGCTCGAGAACCAGGTGTCGAGCACGTCATTGTCCTGATTCAGGTCCGTCGCCCCGCACTCGGGGCAGGCCTTCGGATCCTCGACCGCGGCCACGGCGTGTTTGTTGGGGCAATACCACACCGGGATGCGATGCCCCCACCAGATCTGGCGGGAGATGCACCAGTCCCGGATGTTCTCCATCCAGTCGAGGTAGAGCTTGGCCCAGCGGTCCGGGTGGAACTCGATCTCGTCGTTTTTGACGGCCGCGATCGCGGGCGCCGCCAGCGTCTTCATCGCGCAGAACCACTGCTCCGACAGGTACGGTTCGACCACCGTGTCGCAGCGGTAGCAGGTTCCCGCGGGGACATTGTGGTCCTCGGTCTTCACGAGCAGGCCCTTCGCCTCCAGATCGGCGATGATTCTCTTGCGCGCCTCGTAGCGGTCCAGGCCCTGGTAGGGGCCCGCTTTGTCGTTCATCACCGCGCTCTCGTCCATCACGATGATCGCGGGGAGGTTGTTGCGCTTGCCGCATTCGAAGTCGTTCGGGTCGTGCGCGGGCGTCACCTTCACCACGCCGCTGCCGAAGTTGGGGTCGACGAGGATCGCGTCGCCGATCACCGGGATTTCGCGGTCGAGCAGGGGGAGGATCACCTTCCTGCCGACGAGCGCCTTGTAGCGGGGGTCGTCGGGATGGACGGCGACGGCGGTGTCGCCGAGCATGGTCTCCGGCCGCGTCGTCGCAACGGTGAGGCTGAAGCCCTCGCCCGGGTAGCGGATTTCCCAGATGCGGCCGTCTTCCTCTTCGGTGTCCACTTCGAGGTCGGAGACCGCCGTGCCGAGCTCGGGATCCCAGTTGACCAGCCGCTTGCCGCGGTAGATGAGGCCTTCCTCGTAGAGGCGGACGAAGACCTCCACCACGGCGCGGGACATCTTC
>Ga0137409_10008437_pt1 | contig 10519 bp, 8 predicted proteins | sample CZODoug1_16funga_FD_122059 | JGI IMG/M metagenome (GOLD analysis project Ga0137409, IMG submission 122059) | Vadose zone soil fungal communities from Angelo Coast Range Reserve, California, USA - CZODoug1_16fungal (Hybrid Assembly) | ecosystem: Environmental > Terrestrial > Soil > Vadose zone... | reverse complement strand
TGTCGGGCGTCGTCCCATCGTTCAGGTCGGCTTGAGCACCGGCCTGGCGAGATCGAAATCCGCGATCTCCTTGGTTCGGTCGGACCCGGCCTTGGCCCGGTGGTCGGTGGCGATCGTCACATAGACCGCGGGCAGCACGAACAGCGTGAACAGCGTGCCGATCGACATGCCGGCGACGACCACGAGACCGATCGAGAACCGGCTTGCCGCGCCCGCTCCCGTCGCGGTCAGAAGCGGAATCAACCCGGTCACCATCGCCGCCGTCGTCATCAGGATCGGACGAAGCCGGATGCGGGCCGACATCTCGATCGCCGAGCGGCGGTCGAGGCCCTCGTTGAGCTGCAGCTCGTTGGCGAACTCCACCATCAGGATGCCATGCTTGGTGATCAGCCCGACCAGGGTCAGCAAGCCGACCTGGGTGTAGATGTTCATGGTGGCGGCGCCGAAGAACAGCGGGATCAAGGCGCCGACGATCGCCATGGGGACGCTGACCATGATGACCAAGGGATCGCGCAGGCTCTCGAACTGCGCCGCCAGCACCAGGAAGATGATGATGAGCGCGAAGCCAAAGGTGATCGCGAGCTGATTGCCCTCCTGCACGTATTGGCGGGAGTCGGCCAGATAGTCGTGGCTGAAGCCGGCCGGCATCTTCTTGGCCTCGCCTTCAAGGAAGTCGACCGCCTGCCCGACCGTTACGCCCGGCATCGGCACCGCCTGGAAGGTCGCGGAGTTGAGCTGGTTGTAGTGCGTCAACGAATTCGGATCGGTGCCGGTCTCGATCGACACCAGCGTCGACAGCGGCACCTGCTGACCGGTGTTGGTTGGGACGTAGTAACCGCCCAGCGCCTCCGCCGACAGCCGCATGCCGCGGGGCACCTGCGGGATGACCTGATAGGAGCGTCCCTCGAGGTTGAAGCGGTTGACGTAATTGCCGCCAAGCAACGTCGCCAGCGTATTGCCGATCTGGGCCATGTTGATGCCGAGGTCGCTCGCCTTCGAGCGGTCGATCTTGATCCGCACCACCGGCTGATTGAAGTCGAGGTCGCTGTCCGACACGATGAACAGACCGCTCTTGCGCGCGGCGTCCTTCAGCTTCGCCATCTGCTCGTAGACGGCCTGGAAGCCGCTGGTCGAATTGATCACCATCTGCACCGGCAGACCGCCGGGTCCGCCCGGCAACGGCGGCAGGTTGAACGCGAACGCGTTGACGCCTTCGATCTTGCTGAGCTGTGCCTGCACCAGCGGCTTCAGCTTGATCGACGACCGCTCCCGCTCATCCCACGGCTTGAGCAACATGCCGGCGATCCCGTTTTGCGGCCCGTTGATGCCATTGAGCGCGAAACGCAGATCGGTTTCGGGAAAGCTCGAAAATACCTTGTCGAGTTTCTCGCCGTAGAAATCCAGATAGTCGATATTGGCGTATTTGGGCCCCTTGATCACCGAGAATACGATGCCCTGATCCTCCTCCGGCGCCAGCTCCTTCGCGGTGTGCATGTAGAGGAAGCCGACCAGTCCAAGGATCGTCAGCGCAAACAGTCCGGTGATCGGACGATAGTCGAGCGAGCGGTCGAGCTGCCGGCCGTACCAGCGTGTCATCGCCCCGAACACCTTGTTCACGGCCTTGGCGAAACGCCCCTCTTCGGCGCTCTTGAGGAATATCGAGCACATCATCGGCGAGAGCGTCAGCGCGATCACGCCGGACACGATCACCGAGCCTGCGAGCGTAAACGCGAATTCGCGAAACAACGAACCGGTCAGCCCGCCGAGGAAACCGATCGGCGCGTAAACCGCCGCCAGCGTGATCGTCATCGAAATCACCGGCCCGACGATTTCACGCGCGCCCTGCAGCGACGCCTGCACCGGCGATTTTCCCTCTTCCAGATGGCGATGGATGTTCTCCACCACCACGATGGCGTCGTCGACCACGAGGCCGATCGCCAGCACCATCGCCAGCAGCGTCAGAAGGTTGAAGCTGAATCCCATCAACAGCATCAGCGAGCAAACGCCGACCAGCGACAACGGAATGGTGACGACCGGAATGATCACCGAACGGAACGATGCCAGGAACAGGAAGATCACCACGACGACGATAAGCACCGCTTCGCCCAGCGTCTTCTCGACCTCGTCGATCGACGACTGGATGAACTTGGTGGAATCGTAGGCCACCTTCATCTTCATCGAAGGCGGAAGGTTGCGTTCGAGTTCCGGAAACAGCGCGCGCACCCCCTTGACCAGTGTCAGCGGGTTACCCTGTGGTGTCGCCTGCACGCCGATGAAGATGGCGTGTTCGCTGTTGAAGGCGACGCTCGCATCGGTGCTCTGGGCCGCCAATTCGACCGTCGCGATGTCCTCGACCCGCACGAAGCCGCCGTCCTTGGATTTGACGATCATGCGCTTGAACTGATCGAGGTTCCGAAGGTCGGTATTGGTCGTAACGTTCGAGACGATGAAATAACCCTTGGCCTGGCCCGCGGCGGCCTGGAAGTTGTTGGCGGCGATGGCGGCGGAGACATCGCCCGGCGATACGCCACGCCCTGCCATCTTGACGGGATCGAGCCACAGCCGCATCGCAAACGTCTGTCCGCCGAGAATGTCGGCCGACGCGACGCCATCGACGGTGGAGAGCACCGGCTGAACCACCCGGGTGAGATAGTCGGAGATCGCCGAACCCGAGAGCTCCTCGCTGGAGAAGCCGAGATACATCACGGCCGTGGTCTGGCCGGTGGTCTTGGTGACGATCGGGTCGTTGGATTCCTTTGGGATCAGGTATTTGACTGAGTTCACCTTGGCGAGAACTTCGGTCAACGCCTGGTTGGGATCGAAGTTCAGCTTGATGTACACCTGAATGGTGCTGGTCCCCAGCACCGACGACGAGGTCATATAGTCGACCCCTTCCGCCGAGGCGACCGCCTGCTCGATCGGCGTCGTGATGAAGCCCTGAATCAGATCCGCCGACGCACCGGGATAGACGGTCGTGACGTTGACGACCGTATTCGACAGCTTCGGATATTGCCGGATCGGCATGGTGGTCGCCGCCCGGAAGCCGATCAAGAGGATCAGCAAGCTGACAACGACCGACAGGACCGGACGCTTGATGAAAATATCAGTTATGGCCATCGCAGATGTCCCGGTCAGTTGAGTGTTGAAGCACGAGGTCCGGGCAAACGCTTCGCGTTTGTCACGAGGGAAAAGCGGTATCCGCTTTTCCGGATCATGCTCTAGTAGCGCGGCGGCTGCGCGGGAATCGGCGGCAGCGGATCAGTCGAGATGGTGACAGCCGACCCCGACTGCAGCTTGAGCTGTCCCACCGCCACGACGCGGTCGCCCGGCTTCAGGCCTTTGAGGATTTCAGCGCGCCCTTCGATCCGGTTGCCGGCCTGCACGAAGGTGCGCACGGCCGTCAGGCTGGTCTTGCCGTCGTCCTCTTTCTTCTCGGTAATGAGAAACACGGAATCGCCGTACAGGGTATAATCGACAGCGGTTTCGGGAACGGTGACGACCGGCGGCTTGTCCGGCAGCACCACGGTGGTGGTCGCGAACATGCCGGGCTTCAGGATATGATCCGGATTGGCGATCGTCGCCTGCACCCGAATGTTGCGCGTATCGGTCGAGATCTGCGGCTCGATGGTCGTGATCTTGCCTTCGAACTTCCGGCCGGGATAGGCATCGACCACCACGCGCACGGTCTGGCCGACCTTCAAATGCGCGCTGTCTTTCTCCGTTATGGTAAAGTTCGCGTAGAGCGACGACAGATCGGTCAGCGAGACGATCTGCGTGCCCGCGGTCAGGAACTGTCCGACCTCGACGTGGCGAACGCCGAGTTCGCCATCGAACGGCGCCCGCACCAGCTTCTGCGAGATGATCGCCTCGGTCTTGGAGATACCGGCCTGGGCCTGGTCGAACGCCGCCTGTGCCTGATCGACCGTCGCCTGCGGCCCGAACTGGCGCGCGGCCAGTTGCTTGGCGCGATCGAGCGAGAGCTGCGCCACCGTCGCCTGCGCCTTGAAGCTCGCAAGATCGCCCTGCTCCGGACCGTCGAACAACTGCACCAGCGGCGCGCCAGCCTTCACGTCGGAGCCGGCGGTGAACATGATGTCGGTAATGCGTCCGCTCACATCCGAGGTGACATTGACCTGATGCACGGCCGCGAGATCGCCGACCGCCGTCAACAGGTTCGGAATGACTTCGGGCTTTGCCTCGGCGACGGCGACGTTCGACGGCGGCGGCTTATTGCCGGCGAAGAACTGCGCGATCATGTGGCTGCGGAATGCGTTGAAGCCGACGAGAGCCCCGACCAGCAGCGCGAGCAGCAACCCCACGATAATGAACCAGCGTATCATCCGGACCGGACGCGTGCGCGGCTTTTCGCCGATCGGCTTGCCGGAGAGATGAGCTTCCGTCGCGATATTCATGTCATGCACTTTCTGCAGCTATCGATTGTCCCGAAGCCGGCGACAAATCGCGGTCCAGATGCGAAGCAATTGCGGCTTCGTTAAGTCCGATTCCACGGAGGATAAATTCGCAAAGCTGCCGTTCGAGATCGGCGGCATTGCCGTAAGCGAGGCAGGGGATGACCGGAAGCCTCGCCAGCGCCGCCATCAGCACGGTGTGATGCGCGAACCAGAACAGATTGAGCGGTTCACTGCCGATACGCGACGCATCGCCTGCCGCGACCGCGCTGTCGATCGATGCGGTGAACACCGGCCCGATCAAATCGGCGACCTTGGCATAAAGCAGCCGCGCGAATTCTCCATCATCGAGATGACTGGTGGCCATCAGCCGCAGCCGTTGCGCGTCCTGTTCGTGGGGGGCATCCGATAGCTGCATGAAGTGCCCGACCATGCCCTTGACCAGTTCGACCAGCGTTGCCGTCGACGGCTCCTGGCCGAGAAGATGCACCAGATCCGGATCGGCCTCGCACTCCTCCGCCAGAATCTCAGCGTAAAGCGCGGCCTTCGAAGGAAAATGCTTGAACAGCAGTCCTTCCGAGATGGCGGCGGCGGCGGCGACGCTCTTGGTGGTCGTGCCCGCAAAGCCGTTACGGGCAAAGCAACGTTTGGCTGCAGCCAAGATCAGCTGCCGCCGCAGGTCGCCGGTCATGCGCAAAGTGCTCATGCTCGTGAGTAAGCACTCACCTTGGAAAAAAGTCAAGGAAATGCTGCGGCGCACACTCTTCACAGGTACGTCAGTACGTCAGATCGGTACGAACCCCAGCGCGCCGCGGATGCGAGTCACCGTGAACTGGCCGTCGCGGCTGGACAGCACGCGTTCCAGGTTGGCGCTGTCGATCTTGATGCTGGCAAAGCGCGGCCCGCTGGAGATGTCCTGCATGCCCGCCGCAAAGGCCTGGATCTCGGCCATGGTCGCGATCGACCGGGCATCCGGTATCCCGCAACTGCGGGCGACCCCGACGAGGTCCACCGTTGCCGCGGTGTGGCTGGCCTGCCCGCCGGTCTCACCATAGACTTCATTATCCAGCACGATGATGCTGAGATTCTTAGGTCTTTGCAGGCCGACGGTGGCGAGACTGCCGATTCCCATCAGCATTTCGCCATCGCCCGTGATCACCACCACCGGCAGGTCAGGCTGCGCCAGCGCGACGCCGAGCCCGATCATGACCGCGCCGCCCATGGCGCCCCACAGATAGAAATTGCGGTCATGGTCGCCGGCGGCGGCGATATCATAGGTCGAGGCGCCCAATCCGCCGACCACGATGGCATCCTTGCGCTCCGCCAGCAGGCTGGACACGACGCTGCGGCGTTCGAGAAGATTGGCTTTGCTCATTTGGTGAAAACCTTTGCCCCGATCAGGCGCTGCGACAACAGAACGGCGGTCGGCGTGCAGGCATTGTAGGCCTGCCCGGCGGCGGCCTCGACCACCTCGCGCACCTCCTCGGCATGCGAGGCCCGCAACACCTTGATACCCGATAATTCAAACACGGCCGCCGTGCTCGAGCCCATCGGCACCTGCCAGGGATTAAATTCACCCCATTCGCCACGCATCGTCACCAGCGTCAGGAACGGAAAGCGGAAAATCTGGGTCAGCGACAGCATGTTCACGCAATTGCCGACCCCGCTCGACTGCATCAGCAGCGCGCCACGCTGGCCGCCGGCCCAGGCGCCGGCCAACAGCGCCACGCCCTCTTCCTCCGTCGTCAGCGGAACCGCACGCATCGAGGAGGCGCCCAGCACCCGCTCGATCAGCTCCGAATGCCCGGCATCCGGCACGTAAGGCACCTGGCGGACATCGAAGCGCTGCAAAATCGCAAAAATCTCCTCGGGCCAGGACGGCGCAGTCTCGGAGGTAGCTTCAGTGCGGGCGTGCATTTGCGTTTCCAGTTAAGTCAGCGAGACTGTATTCCGGGGCGGGACTGTAGAGACAGCCCCGGTTTGCGAAAGAGCGAAAACGGCATATCGGTGTTCACCAAAGAGTATGGCAGCATGAATGCGGATACGCGAGAGCTGGCGGCCGATTTCGACCTCGAGCGACTGACGCCGGAATTCTATGCCGACCCCTACCCGACCTATCGTGCACTGCGGGAGAACGAGCCGGTCAAGCGTCTGCCCAACGGCTCCTACTTCCAGACGCGCTATGGCGACCTCGTCAGCGCCTATAAGAGCACGAAACTTTTCTCCTCCGACAAGAAGAAGGAGTTTTTGCCGAAATACGGCGATTCCCTGCTGTACGAGCACCACACCACCAGCCTCGTCTTCAACGACCCGCCCGCGCACACCAGGGTGCGGCGCCTGATCATGGGCGCGCTGTCGCCGCGCGCGATCGCGGAGATGGAGCCCGATCTGATCGCGCTGGTGGAGCGGCTGCTCGATGCGCTCGCCGCCAAGGGCGACGTCGAACTGATCGGAGATTTTGCCTCGGCGATTCCTATTCAGGTGATCGGCAATCTGCTCGACGTTCCCATGGAAGAACGCGAGCCGTTGCGCGACTGGTCGCTGGCGATCCTGGGGGCGCTTGAGCCAGTGATATCAGAGGAAGCCTTTGCGCGCGGCAACAAGGCGGTGAAGGATTTTTTGGCCTATCTGGAAGTCCTGGTGGAGCGCCGGCGAGCCAAACCGGGCAACCCCGATCGCGACGTGCTGACGCGGCTGATCCACGGCGAGGACAATGGCGAGCGTCTGACATCAAAGGAATTGCTGCACAACTGCATCTTCCTGCTCAATGCCGGGCACGAGACCACCACCAATCTGATCGGCAACGGCCTGGTGGCGCTGTCTGACAACCCCACCGAGAAGAAACGGCTGATCGAACATCCGGATCTGATCAAAACCGCGGTCGAGGAAATCCTGCGGTTTGAAAGTTCGAACCAGCTCGGCAACCGCATGACGACGGAACAGGTCGAGCTCGGCGGCATCACGCTGCCGTCGGGAACGCCGGTGACGCTGTGCATCGGCGCTGCGAACCGCGACCCCAAGCAGTTCGCCGATCCCGAACATCTCAACATCGGCCGCACGCCGAACCGGCACCTCGCCTTCGGCACCGGCGCGCATCAATGCGCCGGGATGGCGCTGGCGCGGCTCGAAGGCGCAATCGCGATCTCGCGATTCCTGGCGCGGTTTCCTGGCTATGCGCTGAACGGTCCGCCGGTGCGCGGCGGCCGCGTCCGCTTTCGCGGATTCTTGAGCGTGCCGTGTGTGGTCTGAAAACGTCGAAAAATGTAGGGTGGGCAAAGCCAACGGGTCGCGCGAATGCGCGCCCGATGATAAACTCCGCGTGCCCACCATTTCGCGCGAAGCATTGGTGGGCTCGCTTGCGCTCAGCCCACCCTACGAATTCTAAAACCGGCCGTAGCTCAGTCGCCGAACCCCACGTAGCGCACGAAATCGCTGTTGGGCTGCCGGTCGGATGTGACGGCGTTGGCGGGGAAGCTGTCGTCGGGATATCCCATCGCGACGCAGGTCATGATGACCTGATCCTCGGGAATGTTTGCGACCTCGCGCACGATATCCGATCGGGTTATTCCCTGGCCGTTGATGACCGACCCCAGACCGCGATTCCAGGCGGCCAGCACAATGCCGTAGCAGAGCGCGCCGAGATCGAAGTGACAGACCGCCCCCGGATCGAGGATCCTGTCATAGGTCAACACCAGCGAGACCGGCGCATCGAATTGCCGAAATCCCCGCAAGACCCAGTCCTGCCGCATCGGCTTGTCGTCACGTGCAATTCCCATGACGGCAAAGAGCTGCTTGGCGATGTCGACCTGTCGCTGGCGATGAACCCCCTGATATTCACCGTGCGAAACGATATCGCGCTTGGGCCTGGCGCCGGCGAGCATCTCTTCCATGTTGCGCCGGCGGACCCGCTCCAGCGGTTCTCCGGTCAAGACATGCACATGCCAGGGCTGGGTGTTCATGGAGGACGGCGCGCGCTTGGCGACCTCGATGACCTCTTCGATAACCGTGCGCGGCACCGGCTCGGCCTTGAAACCACGCACACTTCTGCGAGTGCTTACGAGCTCCTCAAAATCCATCTGGCATCCTCAAACGTGGGGTGGGCGAAGGCGCCCTTCGCGCCGTGCCCACCGACTTTCCAATACGCGATGTTATGGTGGGCACGCTTCGCTTTGCCCACCCTACAATTCTCCAGCGCGGATATCCACACAGGCATAGGTGATCAAACCACCGACCGGTGCCGCTCGATGCAGGTCTGCAACACCTCATCGATCGGCTTTTCCCACCAGTCGTTGGAGAAAATCTCGATCTCGGAATAGCCCGCAAAACCCTGCGCTTCGACCGCTGATCGCAACCGTTTGATGTTAATCACGCCGTCGCCCATCATGCCGCGGTCGTTGAGAATGTCCTTGGTCGGCACCAGCCAGTCGCAGACATGAAAGGCCAGCAGACGATCCTTGCCCGCGCGTTCGATCTGCGGCAGCAATTCCGGATCCCACCAGATGTGATAGACGTCGAGTGCGACCCCGAGCGCGCCGGTGTGCTTGGGATCAAGCGCGTCGCAGATATCGAGCGCCTGCTTTGTGGTGTTGACGCAGGCGCGATCGGCGGCATAGGCCGGATGCAGCGGCTCGATCGCCAATGGCATCTGCGCATCGCGCGCATAGTCCATCATGTCGGCGATGGCGTCGCCCACTTGGCTCCGCGCCTCCGCGATATCTTTCGAAGCTGTGCTACCCGGTCGCGAATATTGCGGGAGGCCGCCGACCACCAGCACCACACAAGGCGCGCCCAGCGCTTTGGCCTCATCGATGGCGCGGCGGTTGTCGTCGCGCACCTCGATCCGATGCGCGGCGTCCGAGGTAAACATGCCGCCGCGGCAATAGCCCGACAACTCCAGCCCGGCGTCGCGCACCGCACGCGCCGCGCGATCGAGGCCGATGGCCGCGACCTGATCGCGCCAGGGATCGATGGCGCGGATGCCATGCCGCACACAGGCCTCGATGATTTGCGTGAGATCGCCCTGCTTGCGGACTGTCGCGGTATTTAGTGACAGCCAGCGATGATCGGTGGAAAAATCCCGCATCACGCGTCAATACCGCGCGTCGCGAGGACGGCCTTCATGCGCCGCGTCGCAAGTTCGGGATTGGCCAGCAACCCGGCCTTGTCCGCCAGCCGAAACAGTTCGGCGAGATGCAAGGTCGAACGCGTGCTCTCCTGCCCGCCCACCATGGTGAAATGATCCTGATGGCCGTTGAGATAGGCCATGAACACGATGCCGGTCTTGTAGAACCGCGTCGGCGCCTTGAAGATATGGCGCGACAACGGCACGGTCGGCCCCAGCACGTCGTGGAAACCGGCCTCGTCGCCGGCAGCAAGCCGCGACAACGCGTAGGACGCTGCCGGCGCGATGGCGTCGAAGATGCCGAGCAGCGCATGCGAAAAGCCCTTGTCGTCGCCGGCGATCAGTTCGGCATAATTGAAATCGTCGCCGGTATACATCTTGACGTTCTTGTCCAGCCGCCGGCGCATGTCGATCTCGCGCTGCTTGTCGAGCAGCGAGACTTTTACGCCATCGACCTTGGCGGCGTTGGCGTTGATGATGGCAACCGCCGTATCCATCGCTCTGTCGAGATTCGCCGTGCCCCAATAGCCTGATAGCGCCGGGTCGAACATGTCCCCGAGCCAATGGATGATCACGGGTTCGCGGACCTGGCCCAGCACGCGGTCATAGACTTTTGCGTAATCGTCGGCGTTGCGGCCGATCTTGGCCAGCGCACGCGAGGCCATCAGGATGATGCGGCCGCCGGCTTTTTCCACCGCCGCGATCTGCTCCTCATAGGCACGAATGACGTCGTCGATGGATTTTGCGTCTTCGACCGCAAGGTGGTCGGTGCCCGCGCCGGAAAACACCAGCACATTGCCGCGTGCCTTGGCAGCCTTCACCGAACGCTGGATCAGCTCCAGCGAGGTCGGCCAGTCCAGCCCCATGCCGCGCTGCGCGGTGTCCATCGCTTCGGCAACGCCTAGCCCTAAGTCCCAGACATGTTCGCGGAACGCAATCGTCCGGTCCCAATCGATCGCGGCAGTAAGCCACGGATCGCAATCGGCCA
>Ga0137409_10008436_pt1 | contig 10520 bp, 8 predicted proteins | sample CZODoug1_16funga_FD_122059 | JGI IMG/M metagenome (GOLD analysis project Ga0137409, IMG submission 122059) | Vadose zone soil fungal communities from Angelo Coast Range Reserve, California, USA - CZODoug1_16fungal (Hybrid Assembly) | ecosystem: Environmental > Terrestrial > Soil > Vadose zone... | reverse complement strand
ATCGTTGCCGCATGGGTCACACAACCGAGATTGCCCATCACCATGCCGAAACAGTGATACAGCGGCACGGGAATGCATACCCGTGAACCGGGCTCGATCCCTGTCGCTTCACCCACAAAGAAGGCATTGTTGATCAGGTTGTGATGCGAAAGTGTTGCGCCCTTCGGCAATCCCGTGGTGCCGCTGGTGAACTGGATATTCACGGCGTCATCCATCTGGATCGAAGCCGACAAGGATTCCAGTCGTTTGTTACCAGCTTGCTTGCCTCTCTCTGCGATCCCGTCGAACGACATGCAGCCATCGTGCTTCCCCGCAATCGAGATGACGTGTCGCAGTTCTGGAAGACGCGCACTGTGCAGCTCCCCACCTTCCTTTCCAAGCTCCGGGACGAGTTCGCGAATCATCGCGATATAGTCGCTGGTCTTGAAGCGAGCAGCGGTTATCAACGCGCGACATCCCACGGCCCGCAAGACGTGTTCCAGTTCGCTTAGGCGGTAGGCAGGATTGATATTGACCAGAATCAGGCCGGCCTTCGCCGTCGCAAACTGTGCGGTCGTCCATTCGGCGCAGTTCGGGGCCCAAATGCCGACGCGATCCCCCGGCTCCAGGCCGAGTGCCAGAAGCCCGGAGGCGAACGCGTCGGAACGCATCTTGAGCTCCGCGTAGGTCCAGCGAATTTTCTGGTGCGTAACAACCAGCGCTTCGCGGGACCCGTCCGTCGCACTCACCTCGTCCAGGAGAGCGCCGATGGTCTTCCCGATCAGCGGCGGACCGCCATTACCATGCACATAACTTTCGCGTGGCACGAATACCTCCGATATATGCAGACCCGGAGCCTCTTTCCGCGGTCGATCTACTTGCCTTCGAACACAAGGGTTGGCGGCTCGATATCCTTGTTGAAGGCATCCGCCGTACTGACAAAGCCGCGCTGTGCATCCGGGCCGTCATAGAGTTCCATGGCCACATCAAGCATCATGAGGTCCGCGGCGGCCACGCCTCCGCTCGACCACGCCTTGAGCAACGTGCGCGTCGCGGCGTACGACCTGGTCGGCCCGGTCGCGAGCTGCTTCGCCAATGCGGCGGCGGTCGCGGCGAGGTCCTTCTCCGGTACTACATGCGTCGCGATTCCGAGCTCACCGGCTTCGCGTCCGGAAATCGGCTCGCCCAGCATGGCGAAACGCGATGCCCGAGCACGACCAGCGCGCTCGGCAATCCGCTGCAAGGCGCCGGCGATCGGCAACATCGCCGTGGTGACTTCGACATTGCGGAAGACGGCATTGTCGGCCGCGACAAGAAAATCGCAAGCGAGCGCCAGCTCGAAGCCACCGCCGAACGCGACCCCCTGCACTACCGCGACCGTCGGTATCTTCAGCATCTCAATGGCGCGATAGGTAGCGTTTATGTCCGCAACAAACGTCCGAAACCAGTTGACGTCCTTTCCCGGCCACTCGCGGACTTCGCCGCCGAAACTGAAATGCGACCCTTCGGCGCGCACGACAAGCACGCGAATGTCGCTTTCGCTGGCCTGGCGCACTGCGGACCGCAAGGCCTCGGCAAAGCGAAGATCAAGACGGTTGAAGGGCGGGTTGGCCAGTACGATGTTGCCAACCGCACCGTCTCGTTCAAATCGGATCGTCGTCATGTGATACTCCTTCTCGTGCCGACGTCAGGCCGGCCGCTGATCGCGGGGTTGAGGGATGATGGGCAGCAGCAGATGCGATGGGCGCTCCGCGTCCCGATAGATCCTGTGGGTCACGGTCTTGCTGCTACAAACGTGATATGGAATGTACTCGACATTGGTCATGGCGCCGGTGCCGGTCGGAACATCCATGGAAGTGATGTCGAGGCAGATGCGATGTCCCGCCTTGAACTGGTTTGCGGTGGCGAGGATCTGTATCTGGTACTCGACCACTTCGCCCGGCTTCACCGGCGCAAGCGAATCCTGCGTCAGCTTGTGGAACGGCTCCCACGGCTTTGAACGCTTGTCGTCAAGCACCCGATAGGAGGCTTTCAGCCAGCCCCGCGTCAGTTCGCGCTCGGACAGTGACGAGGGAACGTCGCGTTCACCCTCGCGCGCCGTGCGCACCGAGACGTCGGGCCCGACGTCCTTGAGCACGACAATCCAGTTGGTGTCTTCCTGATCGATCGCCGCATGCAGCGTCAGCGTGATCGGGCCGGCTACGGTGACGTCATGCGGCAGCGGATCCGTCATGTAGCGCAGCCGCTCGACCTTGGTCGTTCGGGTCACCGGCATTTGCGTGAAGACGTCGGGCTCGCGCGCGGCTGCTCCGAGCTCGGACGCGGGTCGTGGGGGCTCGGTCGACAGGGTCTCCCAATGCGAGAGATAGTACTTTTTCCATTGCGTCTCCGGCAGCGGCCAATCGGTTCCGGTTCGCCACTCGTTGGCGCCCATGAGCCAGTAGCGCACCGGCGGCTCGTCCATGATGCCGGTGTTCTCTCCCTTCAGCCAGTGATTGTACCACCGGATGATCTCGTCGTGATGTTGGTGGAATGGCCGCTCGAGGTGCGCCGGTCCGGTGAAGAGCAGCTTTTTCGGCGCATCGACGTTCTGGAAGTAATGCTGCGCACCGAGCCAATGGAGCTTGTAGGTGTACGCATAGGCGCCTGAACCCGTATAGAAGGGAATCTTGATCTTCTTGAAGGTTTCTTCGGCGCGCTCGACGGTGCCGTCGAATTCCCAGGGGTGAGTCATCATGAGATACATGATGAAGGTGCGCTGTCCCTTCTGGGTGAGGATGTTGTAGAGGTTGATGTATTGCTTGAAATCCGGGTTCTGCATGGCCCGGCGCCAGAGCTCCTCCTCGGCGGGGGGCAACTCGGCCGGGCGGTCGCGGGATTCATGGACCGTGCTGAAGACATCGAGCAAATAGGGGAAGGTGTGCAGGACGCCGCCGGGGTTGAAATCCCGGAATCCGAACATGCCGCCATAGGCGCTGCACGCGTCGTACGGAAAGATGGCTTTCAGCGCCGGATGACCCTGCGCGGCCGCTCGCCACTGTTCGCCGGCATAACCGGAAATGCCGACCATTCCGACCTTGCCGTTAGACCAGGGTTGCTGCGTGATCCATTCGATCAGGTCGTAATGGTCGGTGTCCTCATGGCCGTAATGGCCTTCGGATTTGGCGGACCCCCTCGGCTGCGCGATCACGTGCACGTAGCCATTGGCAATGAAGCGCCGCGTGTCGCCGGCCTCTATGGGGCCGAACCAGAGTGGCGCGTGCGCGGGTTGCGGCGGCAGTATGTCCGCGATGTCGGGGCCTTGAAGATCCTTGTTATGGAGGGCCGCCGCATAAAGCACGGGATACTTGTCCGGCTTGTCCGGTCGATAGACGTCCACCGCCAACCGCGTGCCATCTCGCATGGCGACACTGATATCCCGCTCCTCGATCATCGCTTCGCCTCCGGGTTCTGGCGGTATTGACCGCCTATTGCGCAACAGCGAGCGCGGGGCCAACCGGCCGTCATCCGCATCTCATGGCGGACTCATAGCACTTTACTTTACGAACGTAAAGTATAATATTGAGGAAGGCCGCATGCGGTCGTTTCGAAGCAAATTCTCAACCCGTGCAAAGAGAGCTGAACATGGAAGTCACAAGGTTTTTTCCCCTGCTCGGTCGCCTGTTGATCGGCCTGCCGCTTCTCATGAGCGGCCTCGGCAAGCTCACCACCTATGCCGCAACGACAGGCTATATCGGCAGTGTCGGCCTACCGCTGGCCCCCCTTGGCTGGACGATTGCGGTTGCCTGCGAGGTCGGCGGTGGCCTGTTGCTGGTTGCCGGCTTTCGTGCGCGGGCGGTGGCGTTCGCTCTGGCGGTGTTCGTTCTGGCAACGGCGGTGTTCTTTCACCGAAATTTCGCCGATCAGAATCAGATGATCCATTTTCTCAAGAACATCATGATCATTGGCGGGCTGTTGCAGATCGCGCATTTTGGCGCCGGACGCTTCAGCCTAGACGCGCGCAAAGGCGTCGGAGGTACGAACACTTAAATATCCAGGGAATGCCAAGGCTGCGGGAGCAACCGGGTGCGGCGCCCATGAGGGCTCGCGCCCGGTTGACCGTATGGCGTCGATCAAGCAGAGAATGGACGGTCCTGAGCAGACATGTAGGACGTGCTATCGAATCTGACTTCTGATAGGAACAATGTTGTTTTCAGCCGGGAGATTCCTCTGTCACCTTCGCGCGTTAACCGGTCGCCGCTGGATCATGCCCTAAGGGCGATCGGCGACCCCTGGAGTTTTCTTATTCAGCAAGAGGCATTCTTCGGTGTTCGGCGGTTCGGAGACTTCCAAAGAAATCTCAATATTGCCAAGAACACGCTCACCGATCGCCTCGCCTTGCTCGTCTCATACGGACTGCTCGAACGCAAGCGACTGGTGGACCGTTCCGACATCCATGAATATCGCCTGACAGGCCGCGGGCTTGCTACCTATCCATATGCGCTCGCGCTGATGAAGTGGGGAGACGATTGGCTGGCCGGCAAGGATGGCCCGCCGGTGATCCTCTCGCACAAGACCTGCGGCCACGTTCTGCAGCCGCATGCGATTTGCCGGGCCTGCAAGCGCGAAGTAAGTGCCGCGGACATCCAGATCGATCTGGGGACCATCGCTGAGACGGTTCGCGAGGACGCCGGCCAGGTACGGGTGTCTTCTCGGCCGGAACTCTACACCGCTGGACGCCCGACATCGGTCAGCCGAACGCTATCGGTCATGGGAGATCGATGGGGATTCTTTGTGCTGTGGCTCGCCTTGGCCGGAGTGACAAAATTCGAGCACTTTCACAGCATTCTCGGTATCGCCCGAACCACGCTGACCGCGAGGCTCAGTCATCTGGTCGAACACGGATTACTTGAGCGCAACGAATATCAATCGAGGCCGCCACGCCACGACTACCCTCTGAGTGAGAGGGGCAAGGCGATCTGCCCGATTCTGCTCACCCTTCATGATTGGGGTCTCGATGGCCTCTCTCAGCATGCTCTGGGTGCGTCGGTACTTCACAAATCCTGCGGAAAATTGCTCCGTGTCGATGTGGTTTGCCTCTCGTGCGGCAAGCCGCCAAAGCCCAAGGAAGTAGAGGTCAAGCAAGTGCGGGTGGTCCCTGCCCGGGCGCGCAAAGCATCTGCGACGGGTGCAACGAAGCGCGTCCGTCGCGCGAAGCCTGCTTAGCGTCCGAACACAACTCAGTTCCCTGGATCCGCCGACGACATCACGTCGCCGAATATTTCCCAACGTTCGCCCTTGAGCCGAACCATTCGCATATCCTCCATCGGCGCAAAGTCGGACGGGCTTGTGTTGATCGTAACGCCCGGCAACAGCATTTCCGGCTTGAGATCCTTCAGATTGGACGCCTGCTGCATGACGTTTGCACGCGTCAAGTTGTTCCCGCACTGCTCCAGGACCTTCGCCATCGTCTGGGATATGACGTAGGCGTACACGACGAAATAGTCGTTCTTGTCCACGTTTGGCGCATACTTTGCGATGAAGGCGTCGAAACGCCGCTTGGCCTCATCGTCGGCCCATTGCGGATCCGAAGGATCCTTCAGATAGACTGTCGAAATTATACCTTGCGCATTCTCAAAGCCCGCGGGTCGGATCACCGTGCCGATCGAAGCCCCGATACTGGATAGAATGAAAAGTGGTTTCCAGCCCAGCTCGGATACTTTGCGGATCGACTGCGCGGCGACCTTTGGCAAGGCGATCGATATCAACACATCCGCGCCGCTCGCCTTCATCTTCACAACGTGAGAATCTATTGTCGGCTCGGACACTTCATAGCTTTCCTCCATGATGATCATCGAGGATTTGGCGCCAAGCCCGTCTTTCAAACCCTTCAGATAATCCTTGCCGAGATCGTCATTCTGATAGAGCACCGCAATCTTGCCCTCGGGCTTCTCCTTGAGGATATACCTCGCATAGACCCGCCCTTCGGCCTGGTAGTTGGGTTGGAAACCCATTGTCCATGGAAACTCGGTGGGATTGTTCCATCGAGTTGCGCCGCCACCGACAAACAGCTGCGGCACCTTTTTGGAGTTCATGTACTTTTGTATCGCCGCGTTGGTCGCCGTACCGACCGGATTGAACAGCATGAGCACCTCGTCACTTTCGACGAGCTTGCGGGCCTGCTCGACGGTCTTCGGCGGACTGTAGGCATCGTCGTAGGAGATGAAGTTGACCTTGCGACCATTGATCCCGCCCTCGTCGTTCAACTTGTTGAAGTAGGCGGCTTCGACCCTGCCGATGACGCCGAGGCTGGAAACGGGGCCGCTATAGGCCAGAATATTGCCAATCTTGACTTCCTGATCGTTCGCACCGACGTCGTATTTGCTCTGCGCGAATACGTTGCCGTTGCAGGATGCGATCAGTGACAACCACGCAACCAACCACACCCGAATTCTTGCGCGCGTCTTCATCTCTTTCCACCTCCCAGGCCGACAAGCTGCTTGTTGATTGGTTGCACAGCGCTACTCTATATGATAAGTAGCGTTGCGCAACCACTTTCTCGATGGATGAGCCCGTGAGCGACTGCGTTCGGTCCAGACCAAGCCACTTTCAAGGCGATAGGTCGCCACCCCTGATCGAAACCACGATTGGAGAGGCGTTCCACAAGGTCGCAAAGCGCCATGGTGACAGGATCGCCCTCGTCGTTCGGCACCAACAGGTTCGATGGACCTATGGCGACCTGAAAAGTCACGTGAACGAGTTCGCGGCGGGCCTCTCGCGGCTGGGACTGCAACCCGGCGACCGGATCGGCATATGGGCCCCGAACTGCGTTGAATGGACGGTAACGCAATATGCAGCCGCGAAGATCGGGCTCATTCTCGTCAATCTGAACCCGGCCTACAGGGCCACAGAGATCGCATATGCGCTGACGAAGGTTGGCTGCAAGGCGCTCGTGTTCGCTCACCATTTCAAGGATAGCGAGTACCTTGAGATACTCCGTGCAATCGCGCCGGAGATCGCCCGATCCCATCCCGGCGAACTTCACGCATCCGCTATTCCGGAACTCAGGCATCTCATTTGCATCGCCAATGAGCGCCAGGATGGCGTATTGCGGTTTTGCGATGTGGCCACCCTCGGTCATGCGGCCATACAAGGTGGATTTGATGACTGGCCTCGCGACCTGAAGCCCTCGGATCCCATCAATATTCAGTTTACGAGCGGCACGACTGGAGCACCAAAGGCCGCTACACTCAGCCACCACGGCCTGCTCAATAGCGCCTGGTTCACTGGCGAAATCTGCGGAACATCTCACGACGATGCGATTTGTGTGCCTCTCCCCCTATTCCACATCTTCGGAATGCTCACCGGCAACTTGCTCGCGATGCTTCGCGGCGCGAAAGTCGTTCATCCGGGACAAGCTTTCAACGCTGAAGATGTTCTGAGGGCGGTCGAGAAGGAACGATGCACGTCGCTGTATGGCGTGCCGACCATGTTTGAATCCGTGCTCGCCAGCCAGGCCTCGCATCATCGCGACCTTTCGAGCCTTCGCGGCGGAATTATCGCCGGCGCCGTCGTTCCCATGAGCTTGCTGCGGCGGGTGATCACCGAACTCAACATGGCGGAGGTCGTCAATGGCTACGGCATGACCGAGACCAGTTCGGCGATCATGGTGACGTCGCCGGCGGACGCACCGGAGCGACGGGTAACATCGGTCGGTCGCGTCATGCCCCATTTGGAAGCGAAGATCGTCGATGCCAGCGGAACGACGCTTCCCATCGGCGATGCCGGAGAAATTCAGGTGAGAGGTTATCCGACGATGCTCGGGTACTGGGACGATCCCGAGGCGACGGCCAAGGCGATCGATTTGGACGGCTGGGTCCATACAGGAGACATCGGGGTGTTCGACGAACATGGCTACGGCAAGATCGTCGGACGCATCAAGGAGCTGGTGATCAGAGGTGGCGAGAACATTTCGTGCGGCGAGATCGAAGAGTTCCTGTTGCTTCACCCCGCCGTCGAGAGCGCCTACGTTGTGGGCGTGCCGGATGACAAATATGGCGAAGAGCTTTGCGCGTGCGTGAAGCTCAAGGACAACGAAAGCGCTGGCGGCGAAGAGATCCGGGAGTTCTGCCGTGGCAAAATCTCGCATTTCAAGATCCCTCGATATGTTCTGTTTCTTAATGACTTCCCGCTGACGGCGAGTGGCAAGGTTCAGAAATTGGCGCTGGCCAAGTCATCTGCACGGGTTTTGGGCTTGATCAGCGACTCCTAGCATGTGACGCGCTTCCTGCGGGATCGCTGGACATTTGAGGCCGCTCCGCTCTCCGTTTCCTGCTTGCGTCTGGCATCGGTTTGCGAACCAGCGTGCGGCCCGCACGACATCGCTAGAGACTCCAAAAAATTAGTTGCGCAACGCTACTCACTGATGTAGGACCTATTGTTAGTAGCGTTACGCAACTAACAATGAAGGAGGATCCTTTGTCACACTACAAGCACATCATCTTCAGCCGCGAGGAGTCGGTCACCAGAATCACGTTCAACAGACCGCATGCGCACAACGCGCTCGATCGTGAGATGTCCGATGAACTTGCGGACGCGGTTCGGACCGTCAAGAAGGATCGCGAGTGCCGCTTCCTGGTGTTCCGCGGCGCCGGCGAAACCTTTTGCGCCGGAGACGATATCAAGGACTTCCTGAGCTGGAATGATGAGGATCCGTATTGGCAGTGCCGGCAATATCAAGAGACGGCTCAGGCAATCGAAGACCTCACCTGCATCACGATCGCTGCCGTCGATGGCGTATGCACGGGAGGCGGTCTCGAACTGACGCTGACGTGCGATTTCGTGGTTGCAACCGACCGCAGCCGTTGGGGCATGCCGGAGATCGATTGGGACATCACTCCCGGCTGGGGCGGCGTCACGCGGCTTCAGAAGTTCGCCGGTCGGCGCAAGACCAAGGAATGGAACCTGATCGGCCAACTCTTCGATGCGGAGACGGCGGAGCGGTACAATCTCATCAATCGCATCTGCAAGCCCGCGGATCTGACCAAAGAGATCGAGGCGTTGATCGCCGTGATCGCGGCCAAGAACCCGGTGACTTTGCGACGCTCGAAATTCGTCCTCAACAAGAGCGCCGACCTGCCAGTGCCGTCGGCGATGGCTTTCGAGGTCCCGCTCCAGCCGTTTGACAGCAAGCCCGGACGCTTCGCGACCAATGGGATGGAAGACTTCGCCAAGCCCGACACGCGCGCTGCGCGTCGGAAGGTGTCCAAGATGTTCTGGCAAGGCCGACAATAGGCCCGCGCACGGAGATCTGGTTTCGGACCAGCCCGTGCGGCTTCGTCGCGCGTGGGCACGGGAGCGGCGCCGACGCCTCTCCTGTGGAAGGCCCCTAGCAATGACGGCCCGGGCGTGGCGATACACTTGCACAGCCGCTTCGGTGACAACGAACGGACGATCAAAATGAACAGGATCAGGATACGCGAGTGGGTTCACGCGAATATATGCGTTCGAAACCTGGCTCGTACAGTGCCTTTCTACGAGATGCTCGGATTTGAGAAATTTGACGATAATTTCTTTGAGCAGGGGTCCGGGGTTTGGGAGGGATTGGGGATCCCGGACGGACGACGTTTTCAGGCAGTGTTCATGAGAATTCCCGGTGATCGGCCACGTCCGTTTCTGGACATCATCCAATTCATCGATCCCACACCCGCCGGAGAGGCATATCCAACACTACACAATGTAGGGATATGCCGGCTCTGCTTCGAGGTCGACGACTTGTTGGAAGTCGCCAGGGTGCTGCAAGAAAACAACGTGCCTTTTGTCGGCCCAATATCTCGCTATGAAACGGCTAAGGGCGCAAGATCACACGGGATCGATTGCCAGTTCCTCTGCTTCAAAGACCCGGATGGCACGATCCTCGAATACATACAGTTCAACCGGCAGAATGAGCGCCGTTAGATAAGCAAGAGCCGGCGGAGTACTACTTCCGAGCTTTTTCTGGTTGCAGATTTCTAGATGGCAGCCTTGTTTATCGCGGTGCTTTTCTGGAAGGCCGGCCGGCTTGTAACTCTCTCGAGGTATGGCATGGCATTGTCGCAAACGCCTAACTCTCTCAACGAGAGCCACCTTCGAGTCGACCGGACTATATACTGGGCCCGGTCGGCCCATGCCTTTGAGTAGCCCGACTACAGTCTAATGATGAGTTTTCCTCGATTCTCGCCGGAATAAAGCATTGCGATTGATGCAGGCGCCGCCTCAATACCCATCAGGACGTCCTCCCGATATTGGAGACGTCCTTCTCGAATCCAGCCGGCGAGCGCAGCCACTCCCTCCTCGTACCTAGCTGCGAAGTCGGTTGTCAGAAAGCCTTGCATGGTTGCCCGCTTGACAAGCAAATGCCGCTCCGGGCGCGGCCCTTCGTTCCATGGATCCCAACTCGCGTAGGAGGCGGTACCGCAGATCGCTATTCGCGCCCCCAGATTGATGCGGCGAAGCACGGCATCATGGACCGCACCCGACGTGTTGTCGAAGAATGCGTCGATCCCATCTGGGCAGCGCTCTGC
>Ga0137409_10008435_pt1 | contig 10520 bp, 8 predicted proteins | sample CZODoug1_16funga_FD_122059 | JGI IMG/M metagenome (GOLD analysis project Ga0137409, IMG submission 122059) | Vadose zone soil fungal communities from Angelo Coast Range Reserve, California, USA - CZODoug1_16fungal (Hybrid Assembly) | ecosystem: Environmental > Terrestrial > Soil > Vadose zone... | reverse complement strand
ATATCGCAGCGACGCAGATTTATGAGTTCGGTTGCCCGCAATCCCGTTTGAAGTGCGACGATGAGGATTGCGTGGTCACGACGCCCAACCCAGGTGGATCGATCAGGTGCGGCCAGCAACATATCCATCTCCGCACGATCCAGGAACTCCACCGTTCGTCGCACATAGCGCTTGCTCGGCATGGCCTGGATTCTCTGGCAATGAAGCATGTAAGCAGGCTCGCACATGGCCACGAACCGGAAGAAGGATCGGATTGCGGCAAGACGGGCATTGCGGCTGCGGGCGCTGTTGCGACGCAGAGTTTCGACATGAGCGAGGAAGTTGCTCACGAGGTCGGAGTCTATATCTTCGATGTTCAGTTTTGTCGGAACCCTGCCGGTCTGTTCGCTGACGAAGCGCAACAGCAGGCGGAAGGTGTCGCGATAACCGGCGATTGTGTTCGGGCTTGCCTCCATCTGAGTGCAAAGCCGATCGGTGAAGAACTGCTGGATGAGGGCCGGGAGTGTTGCTGTTGTCATCGCCGCACCTCAACTTCCGCGCGCCGGGAGGCAAGATCGAGCAATTCCGGAGCAGCCTCGATGTACCAGTAAGTATGTGCCGGGTTAGAGTGCCCCAGATAGGTCGTGAGCTGGATCATCTCCCGCGCCGGGTCCTTCCCCGTGCGATACCAGTTCACGAGCGTTCGAACCGCGAAGGTATGGCGCAGATCATGAATGCGGGGACCGTGCCCATGCCGCCCGAACTTTTCTACAGGGCGAAGGCCTATAGTTTGGCACACCGCAGCAAAGTTGTATCGGGCGCCACAGTCGGTGACGCGATCGCCGTGATCCGACACAAAGAACGGCTTCGGGGGACGGCCAAGAAGCCGGTCACGCTCCTTGGCATAAGCAATCAGCCGGGCCGTCGTGCTGTCGGATACCGGCAGCAGCCGGGCCTTTCCGAGTTTTCCGCGCCGCAGTGTAACCAACCCGGCTTCCAGATCGACATCGGCCACGTCAAGAGAGAGCGCCTCGCTGACCCTGAGACCGGTGACGGCGATCAGACCGAACAACGTCGAACAGGTCAGCGCACGAATGCCGTTAATCGACGGCAGTTCGGCGGCGGCCTCGACGATGCGGCGGATTTCATCCTCGCTGTAAATGTAGGGCCGAGGTCGGCGTTGGCGACCGGGGATCAGTGCCTGTGGTGGCACTTCATGCCGCTGATCCAGACCGTGCATCCACTGGGCAAAGAGGCGGACTATGCCCAGACGCCTCGACCAGGTGTGGCGGTTCGCATTGCCGAACGCTTCCTGCCATCGCAGGAAGAGCGGGGTGCTGATAAGATCGGCGCCCTCACGTTCTGCGAACGCAGTAAATCTGCGCAGGATATGTTCCGCCGTGCCGAGGTCATACCCAAGGCCGCGCCGGATGGTCAGGTAGCGATCAAGTTCTCCACACAAGGTGCTCATTTTGCATCTCCTGCAACCGGCCACGACTGAGCGATCGAGCGCAGGCCATCGATGTCGAGCCTGGCATAAAGCATGGTGGAGGCTCGCGAGCGATGGCGGAGCATGTCGCCGATCTCCTCCAGCGAGGCGCCGCGTCGCACCAGCTTCCTTGCCAGGCTGTGCCGCAGAATGTGCGACCCCACATAAGGCGCCGGTGGCTTCAGGCCGGTTCTGGCAAAGGCATCTCTCAGAATATTATTCAGCAGTTGGCCAGTCTTGAATGGCCGATGAGGTGGCCGTTCCGTTACGAAGAGAGCCCTTGACGCCGTTTTACGATCGGATTTGATGTAGTCGGCCAATGCCTCGCCTACGTCCGTCGGGAGCGGAATGCGGTCGTGTCTGTCGCCCTTGCCGCGCACGATAATCTCGCCGGATCGCCAGTCGATATCGTCGAGCTGCATGGCGATTACTTCCGGTGCTCGCAATCCGAGACGCGCAAGCAACAGCACCATGGCGTAGTTGCGCCGACCTCCGGCACTGTCGGTTCGAACCGCTCTGATGAGCGTATCGACTTGCTCGGTCGTCAGATGCCGAGGCAGTCTCGTACCATATCGCTGGGCCACGCTCGGAATGGCCAACGCAAGATTCGTCGCTGTCTTGCCGACCTTGAAGAGATACCGGAAGAAGTTCCTCAAATGCGAAGACAGGGTCTTATCACGGAGCGGTGGCGTCCGCGTCGTCAGGTGCTGCAAAAAGCCGACGATATCGGTCGTTGTGATCCGTGACAGGTCTCCGATTTCTTTTCCAAAGCGGAATTCGAGAAAGCGGTCGGCGATGCGCCAGCTATGGAAAATAGTTCTCTCGCTCAGGCCTCGCTGGCGGCGAAGGTAGGTCTCATAGTCTCGTCGTAATTCAGCCCGGGCGATTTCCTTGTTCATTGTTTGCTCCTTCTGTGAGAAAGAGCCAAGTCGAAGACCGAATCGCCAAGATCGCAACGCCAGATATTTGTGTGCGGCGGAGCATAAGGCCGAGCTTCGCACTGCTGCCGATTTGAAAGCCCTTTTGGATCAAAGACATGACAATAATCAAACCAAAACGGAAGCCGTAAATGAGGAAACGTCCAGATACGTCTGGGATCGTGCCGGAGCCACAAGAGCAAAAACCGGTTACCTCCCAGTTGATTGAGGCGTATCTCGCTTGTCCCACGGAGTGCTTTCTCCAATCCATCGGGCAAGCGTCGACAGGAAACGCATTCGCGACGTGGAACCACACTCGGAGCGAATCGTACCGGCTTGATGGCATCAAAACTCTAATAGGTGACGACGCTCATCAGTGTGATTTGAGTACAATCGAACCGGGGCATTGGAAGACTGCGCCCTGGCCTTTCGCCCTCGCCCAAGGCATTAATGCACAAAACCTGGTGGCCAGCCCTCACGTCATTCAGCGGCTACCACCGGAAGAAGCTGGCAAATCTCCACAGATTGTTCCTATCCGCTTTGTTCCTGCAAACAAACTCTCGCGCTCCGACAAGCAGCTGGCTGGATTTGACGCTTACGTTCTCTCGCGAGCCTTGGACGTAAAGGTCGGTTTGGCAAAAATTGTCCATGGCGATGACGGGGCAACCTTCAAATTAAAGACCAGCACCTTGTCTCGCGAAGTCAACAAAACCATCGGCAAAGTCGCCGCGCTTTTGTCCGCTCCGTCCGCGCCGACACTCGTCTTGAACAAGCATTGCGCCGAATGCGAATTCCAGGACCGTTGCAGAAAGAAAGCGGTTGAGAAAGATGATCTCAGCCTTCTCCCCAATCTGCCGGATAAGGAAAGAGCGCGGCTTAACAGCAGAGGTATTTTCACCGTTGGGCAACTTTCCTATACGTTTCGGCCACGACGTCGCATTAGACAGCGCGCCGCCAAGTCCGAGAAGTATCACCACGCGCTGAAAGCCCTTGCGATCCGAGAACAGAAAATACACATCGTCGGTCGTCCGGAGCTGCGGATCGAGGGCACGCCAGTCGCATTCGACGTCGAGGGCATTCCGGATCGCGACTTCTATTATTTAATCGGATTGCGCCTGGAAGGCGACCACGGTGTCTCTCGCCATAACCTTTGGGCCGACAGCATGGCAGACGAGGACCGTGTCTGGCAGGACTTCCTCAATACCTTGTCAGGCATCGACCGGCCAGTCCTGATTCACTATGGCAGTTTTGAAAAGACGTTTTTAAAAGCAATGTGCCGTCGTTATGGTGCGCCGCCGGAAGATTCTGCTGCGGCCAAGGCCATTGGGTCTTCGGTCAACTTGCTGTCCGCAATTTATGCTCGGGTTTACTTCCCCGCGTATTCTAACGGGTTGAAAGAGATCGCCCGATTTCTCGGCTTCGAGTGGACCAATCCCTCATCGTCCGGCCTTCAATCCGTCGTTTGGCGTCACCAATGGGAAGCGTCGGGCGACCCGGCAATTCGAGAGAAACTGATCGCCTACAATGCAGACGATTGCGACGCGCTGAACGTAGTTGTTCGTACCCTCCGCCGGATCTCCAAATCGGGGATCGACGCGACGGAATCCCTCGGTTTAGACGCCGAGATTGTCCATGAGGATTCACTGGGAAAGAACATTCCCACTAAATGGCCGACTTTCAAGAGCCCATTATCCGAGTTGGAACACATCAATCGCGCCGCCCGTTGGAACTACCAGCGGGACCGCGTTTTCGTCCGCTCGGGCATTTCCAAGAAGAAGCCAACAAAGAAGGTGGTGTCGCGCAAGCCTATCAAAACCCCGCAAAAAGTGGTCGCACTCGATGCTCCGACATCCTGTCCGGCATGCGCCAATCAGGTGCGAACAAAAGAACGGCTTCTCTCTCGAACGGTTTATGATCTCGTTTTCGGTCGGGACAGCGTCAAACGAAGAGTCGTAAAATACATCGCCCAAACCTACCGGTGCTTAAGTTGCGGTCACGCGTATGGCCTGCATGAATCGCATTTTGTTGGTTATAAGTGGGGTTTGAATCTGCGGGCTTATTTCATTTACCATGTCGTAGGCTTGCATGTTCCGCAACTGACGATGCGGCGCAGCCTGAACAGGCTGTTTGGCTTTGATTTGACGCCGGGCACTTTGCACGACTTCAAGGTGGTCGCATCCAGATCGTACTTGGACACCAAGAGGAAGATTCTGGAGCGGATCGTAAATGGGACTCTCGTTCACGCCGACGAGACCAGAGCCAATGTCAAAGGACATCTGGCTTACGTGTGGGTTCTAACGAATCTGAGGGAGGTGGTCTACATCCTTGCCGAGAGCCGCGAAGGAGAAACGATCAAGGAGCTGCTAAAGGGTTTCCACGGCGTACTGGTATCTGACTTCTACGCTGCCTACAGCGCCATCGCTTGCCCTCAACAAAAATGTTTAGTTCACCTGATGCGTGATTTGAACGACGAAATACTAGATAACCCCTTCGACGAAGAGATGAAATCGATCGTCGCGCGGTTTGCCGGCTTACTTAAGCCAATGATTGATACCATCGACCGGCGCGGACTGAAGAGATTTTTTCTGAATAAGCATTTGGTTGAGGTCGATCGGTTCTACAGATTTCTAGAGACCACCGATTTCGAGAGCGATGCAGCGTTGAAATGCAAAAGTCGATTTGAGAGAAATCGTGACACCCTTTTCACGTTTCTGCGCTACGATGGGGTCCCCTGGAATAATAATAATGCTGAACACGCGATCAAGGCGTTCGCGGGGCTTCGCGATGTTCTCTCCGGATCTACCACTAAAACGAGTCTCGATGAGTACCTAACCCTCCTGAGCGTGGCGGAGACCTGCAAATACCGAGGGCTCGATTTCTTGGACTTCCTTCGGTCTGAGGAAAAAGATATCGACACGTTCGCGCTACGGAGACCGAGGACCGCAAGAAATTCAGAGAGCAAGAATGCGCTCCAGTCCGCAGTCTGACATTGAGGCGGGCCCCTAACCTTTCCAGATAGACGACCTAATTGTCAGGCTTCGAAGGGGCAGCATACGTATCGAGAAAGCACAGATCATGCGTCCTGCTCTGTTCGCCCTTCTGAAATCGCCGTGATTATGCCGCGTTGTACCGTCGATCCGACTGCTGCTCTCGCGAGAACTCAGGTCGGGGCGGCATAATCCGGAAGTCGGCATTATGAGTTTTGGACTAAACCGCTCCGCGGTAGGCAGCGATGGCGGCGGCCTGAAGAAGGAAGCGGCACAGAGTGCGCGGCAGCGGCATTAACGATCCTTCGCTGTGCGTCGCGCCGTCCGACCCGTGGCCTCGCTGAACAGGTGGCGGGGGATGTTGATTATCGCAAAACGTCGCCGTTCTTCCGGGTGCGTTTCAAAATCTGCCTCCACAAAAATCTCGACGGTCTCCTCACTGGCATGAACTTCGACGCGTACCGGCGCGTCGTCAAACTCCACTTCATATCGGCGACCATTCTTTCCTCGGATAATCGCGTGCGCCATTTCTATGCTACCTCCGGCCCTGCTTCTTGAGCTTCTTCACTCGGTGCTTCTGATAATCCAGAACGGCCGCTGCAAGTGGCATCGAGCGCGGCACGCGCACATGTGTGAGGGAGACGACAAGCGCTCTGCCTGTTTCTTCCGAGCGAGACAAATGGCAGATGATGCCGCCCTCGTCACCGGCATATGACAAATCCCAGACGACGTGGTGCATCCGATCAGCATCGGCAACATTCTGGGCTTGCAGATATTCGATCAACGATGGTGCCAGTTCAACGTCAAATGGCGCAGCTGCCTTGAGTGCGGCGAGCAGCCGGGCGGTCTTCTCCGGATTGTCGAGCATAGCGTCGTCCATCTTTAACGGGGGAATCAGAGAGCCGACGATCAGCGATGATAGCGAATATGGCTCAACAGAGCCATATTCGCTATCCGTCGCACAACCCGCCTTCCTCCCATTGCCGGTTGACCCGATCCAATGGCGATGACCTCACGGGCATTACCCCGCTTCCTCGCTAATACAAGGCCGTCCGCCCCTCTCCGGCGCATCACCGCTTCGCGGTAGGCGACTCGTGGCAAGCTTCGGTGCCACCATCTGATCTTCCTGCATTCCCGACGAAGTTCGATTGCGAGACGCTGGAGGCGCTGCTTGCAGCGCTTTCATATCGCAAAGGAGCTTCCCATGACGGTTCTTCGACAACGGATGACTGAGGACATGCAGGTGCGGAATCTGTCGCCGCATACACAGGCATCGTATCTCCAACAGGTATCGCTGTTTGCACGTTACTTCCGTATGTCGCCGGATGCGCTGACCCCCGAGCACATCCGGACTTATCAAATCTACCTCACGAACGAGAAGAGGCTGGCCCCCAATTCAATCCATACGGCTGTCGCGGCGCTTCGGTTCCTTTACAGGATTACGCTCAAGAAGGACTGGACCTTTGGAGAAGACATTCCGCTTCCAAAAAAGCCGCAGAAGCTACCCGTCGTCCTGAGCCCTGAAGAAGTTGTGCATTTCCTCAGTTGCGTGGATTGCAACAAACATCGGGTGATCCTGACCACCTGCTACGCGGCAGGCTTGCGCATTTCGGAGGCCGTCCGGCTGAAGGCCGCCGCCATCGATAGTGCCCGTATGGTTGTTCGCGTCGAGCAGGGTAAAGGTCGCAAAGATCGGTACGTGATGCTGTCGCCCATGCTGCTGGAGATCCTGCGCAGCTACTGGATCGCCGTTCGCCCGAAGGAGTGGCTGTTCCCTGGCATTCACGATGATCGGCCAATCACGAAGGACGCCGTAGAAGCAGCCTGCCAAAAGGCGCATCGGTTGTCCGGCCTCTCTAAACCCGTCACCCCACATTCGCTTCGGCACGCATTCGCTGTACATCTCCTCGAATCAGGTACCGACTTGCGGACCATTCAGCTCCTCCTCGGTCATCGCAGCCTCGCCACCACGGCCAAGTACTTGCGCATCGCGACCAACAAGGTCTGCGCGACGTCCAGCCCTCTGGACCTCTTGCCGCATCCAGTTCCAGCCGAACCACAGCCGGCGCCGCCAAAACACTTCTGAGTTTCGGACCGATGGCCCGCTCGGGGCCGGAAGTGGCGGACATATTCCGCCGCTACGGTGCAGCCTATCGTGAGAGCCATGGCGCCTCGCTATGCATTGCACAGCGTCGCGTCATGAGCGCGATCGAATTGTGTCGAACTGCGGCACTTGGTGGTCATGTCGAGCGCTGCGATCACTGTGACCACCAGCGCATCTGCTACAATAGTTGTCGTGATCGCCACTGCCCAAAATGCCAATCACTGGCTCGTGCCCAGTGGTTGGACGACCGTCGATCAGAACTTCTCGACACCCAGTATTTTCATGTGGTCTTCACCATACCGCAGTCCATTGCAGCTATTGCCCTTCAAAACAAGGAGATCGTCTACGGCATTCTGTTCCGGGCCGCCAGCGAGACGTTGCGCACCATCGCAGCTGACCCCAAGCATTTGGGCGCGCAAATCGGATTCTTCGCGGTGCTTCATACTTGGGGTCAGGCTCTTTTTCACCATCCGCATCTGCATTGCGTGGTTCCGGGTGGGGGCATTTCTCCGGATGGCACACGATGGATTTCCTGCCGGCGCAAGTTCTTTTTGCCCGTTCTCGTGTTGGCGCGTCTGTTTCGTCGACTGTTTCTCGATTATCTCCGGAAGGCCTTCGACGCCGGAGACTTGCAGTTCTTTTCCTCGCTGGAATCCCTTCGGACGCGCGACGCCTTCTTGCGTCACATCGCGCCTATCCAGAAGAAGGATTGGGTGGTTTACGCGAAGCGCCCCTTCGCTGGACCTGAACAAGTCCTCAAGTACGTCGCACGATACACGCACCGCATCGCCATCTCCAACAATCGCCTCCTCGATATCGACGACGGCAAGGTTCAGTTTCGCTGGAAAGATTATCGCAATGGCCACCGTCAAAAGACGATGACGCTTGGCGCTGACGAATTCATCCGTCGGTTCCTGCTTCACGTACTTCCCGACGGGTTTCAACGTATTCGGTATTTCGGCTTCCTGGCCAATCGCTACCGCGCAGAGAAGCTCGCTCTGTGCCGGCAGCTCATGCAAATGTCGCCGCCAACGGCCACCCGCAAAGTCAGCATGGATTACAGAGATCGATATGAGGTACTCACGGGCGTTTCCCTGAAGACATGCCCGCTGTGTCGCTGTGGCACCATGGTGGTCATCGAAACTTTCGAATGCGCCGCCAATCGTGCGCCAATCATGGACACTTCATGACCGTCAACGGCTACTCACCATCATGTCTCGGCCAAACCTGCGCGATCTCGCGAACGGGACAATTTCGCCCCGTGAGGCTTCACATCGCATTTCCAAGGCAATTCTGTTGCTCTTTGCTCGTGATCAGTACCTCCGATGCGTCATCGCGTCCGCTCAAGTCTCCTGTCTTCATTCGCGACCGCGTTTGCGGTCCCTTGCAACTCTTGGCCGCGTTACAATCCCCATAGCTGTGGCGCTGCGGTGCCCGGCGGTTTAGTCCAACACGTTTTTAGCCCACCAGCGCGGGTCGCACACTTGTGTTCAACCGCACCGCCGTGGCCGCGCCGCTGAGCTAAAAACGCTCTTCATAATGCCGTAACCGGGATTATGCCGCATGTAGCTGAGAACCGGCGGTTAGCCGTATGATGTCGCCGGTCGTGTTCGGCATAAACTCGTCGGCAGCACACGGGTTGAACGTTCCCGGCACGGCAGCCTTGACGGAACCGGCATCACTTGCCGGTTCAGTCGTGGGTTGATTGAACGGCCGGAATGGGTGGAAAGCGGCCTGGCCGCTTCAGAGAGGGCCATCGTAGGAACAGGACATTCGGCGCATGGGCCGGCTTCGGCCGTAACAGTTGCAGCGGGCCGGATGGACCGCTGCCGGTGCTTTCAAAAAATCTGAGACCCCGTGTCGGACTGGCAAAGCCTCGTTCGTCCTCAGGGCATGGATCGGCAATTCGTGGGGAGCAAGGGTCATGTCGCAACGAGCTGGAACCGCGGAAGCCGAGATCAAGGCACTCATCGAAGCTTGGGCAGACGCCGTCCGGCGGCATGACCTGTCGGCCATATTGGCGCATCACGATGACGACATCGTGATGTTCGACGTGCCGCCGCCGCTGCAGTCGCGCGGCATGGCGGCATACAAGAAGACCTGGGATCTGTTCTTCGCCTATCACCAACCTGGGCAAGCCTTCGACGTCGAAGAGCTACAAATGTGCGTCGGAGATACCGTCGCCTTTGCGGTCGCCATCATGCGTTGCGGGTCGGCCACAGTCAGTGGCCCTCCCGTGCCGGATGGCTTCCAGTTTCGACTGACCATCGGCCTTCGCAAGGTCGACGGTGCTTGGTGCATCCAGCACGAGCACCATTCGGTGCCGGCGACGGACTAGAAGAACTAGAGGCGTTCCGTCGCTTGGCGCACATGGCTTGGGTGAGCATCCCGCCCACCCGCGCCCGCAACCCCCAGGGAAAGGAAACCGCATGACCACGAACGATACCTATCTCGCCGTCTTTCTCGGCAGCAAAACTAGCCCGCGCATGAAGGCGTGGATGGCGCTTCCCGAAGCCGAAAGGCGCGCCAAGGAACAGGAGGGTATGGCCGCCTGGAAAGCCTGGATCGAAAAGCACCACGCGGCGGTTCATGCCATGGGCGGGCCGCTCGGCAAGACGAAGAAGGTCACGGAGCGCGGCATCGAGGACGTGAGCAACGAGATGGGCGCCTTCATGGTTGTGCGGGCGGAATCGCACGAGGCGGCCGCCAGGCTGTTCGAGAAACATCCGCATTTCACGATCTTTCCGGGCGAATCCGTGGAGATCATGCCGGTCCTGCCGATACCAGGCGCCTGATCGGCGGCAACGTCCATTCCATCAATTCATAAGGATAAACGAGTATGCCCAACACCGTACGCTTGCACCGCGTTCTGGCAACCAGCCCAGAGAAAGTCTATCGCGCGTTCCTCGAGGCGGACGCGCTCGCGAAATGGCTCCCGCCCAACGGCTTTGCCTGCACCGTGCATCATCTGGAGCCGAAAGTCGGCGGCACGTTCAAAATGTCCTTTCGGAACTTCACGACGGGCAAAGCCCATTCGTTTGGCG